>Ga0335074_10015172_pt1 | contig 10816 bp, 10 predicted proteins | sample Lox_Sample_23_FD_206715 | JGI IMG/M metagenome (GOLD analysis project Ga0335074, IMG submission 206715) | Soil microbial communities from Loxahatchee National Wildlife Refuge, Florida, United States - Lox_Sample_2.3 | ecosystem: Environmental > Terrestrial > Soil > Wetlands | place: USA... | reverse complement strand
CCGGGGGAGGCAGGCATCCTGGTCGCCCTGCCCGGGGGCGCCGTCGGCGCGGACTGGGGTTCCCGTTACCGGCTTCCTGGGTATCTGGGCCAGCCCCCGGCGGACATGACGCGGGCCTACCTCGACGGCTTCGACCAGCTCTTCCCCGGGGTCAGCAAGGCCTGGAACGGGCTGGGCTACTACGTCTGGTCGCCCGGCGACCCGCACATCCTGGGCGCCTACTCCTACCTCAAGCCCGGCCAGTACACCGGGTTCAACGGCGTCCAGGGCCAGCGCGAGGGGAACCTGCACTTCGCGGGAGAGCAAACGTCGGTCAACTTCCAGGGCTACATCGAGGGCGGCCTGCGCAGCGGCTACCGCTGCGCGACCGAGATAGCCGGCTGACACCGCCCGGCTGACACCGCCCGGCTGGCACGGGCCCGGCCGACACCGGCTGGCACGGGCCCGGCCGACACCGGCCGGTGGATGAGTCCAGAAGTGAATGTTTGACTTCGCATTATCACGGGGCGCAGAATCAGCAATGGTTTCTGCCGAGTTAAGCGATTTTGGGAGGTATTGTTGAGACGGCATGGTCTCTTAACGGTAGGTACGGTGCTCGCCACCGGCCTCGGCCTCGCCATTACGGGAGGCACCTGGCTGCCACAGGCCGCAGCCGCTTCGGGCGGAGGGACACCCCTCGCACCGGTTCTGGGACGGGCCGGTTCGGGAGGGGCGGTCATTGTCGTGCTGAAGGCTCAGCACGACAATCTCAACCTGCGGACCCAGGCGGCGCAGCGCACGGCCGCAGCAGACGCCGACCAGCGCTCGATTGTGTCGAGCATCAAGGCGAGCGGCGGCACTGACTTGACCCAGCTCGTGGCCCCCAGCGCCGTCGCCGCCCACGTGCCGGCTGCGGAGGTGAGCCGGCTGCGCAGCAACCCGGCGGTGGCCGAGATCGTGCCCGATGTACCCGTTGACATGCAGCCGCCGGGCTCGGCGCTCTCTCCGCTCACGAGCGCCGTGCCGGCCCCGCATCGATCCACCGCGGCCCAAGCGACCAGCTGCCCCTTCAACCCGGCGGGCACCTCCCAGCCGCTGCAAGAGCCTGAGGCGGTGGCCGACGTCCACGCCTCCAACGGCAACCCGTTCTCCAGCGGCATGGCCAACTCGATCGCCACGGGCAAGGGCGTGATCATCGCAAACGAGGGGATGAACCAGCTGGCGGGGAACCCCAACTTCACCCGTTCCAATGGCACCCACGTGATCATCGACGCCCCGAACTACAAGGCCGACGACGGGAACGCCGAGTCCTATGGGGACGCCTCGTCCATGGCTGCCCAGGGCACCGTCGTCTACCAGTACTCAAAGGCGCTGCCGTACTCGCCGGTGCCGCCAGGCTGCAGCTTCTACATCAAGGGTGACGCACCCGGCGCCTCGCTCGTCGACCTGACCGAGATCGACACCCCGATCCTCGCGCTGTCGAAGGTCATCGCCGGGATCGACAATGTCGTCGCCAAGGTGCACGCCGACGTGATCTCCGAATCGTTCGGCCTTAACTCGGTGCCGCCGAGTTCCTTCGGCAACCTCCTAGCCCAGGCCAATGAGGCGGCGGTTGAGGCGGGGGTGACGGTGGTGGAGTCCTCCGGTGACAGCGGCGCCTCGGGCACCGTTATCTCTGCGTCCGACGATCCCATGGTGATCGCGGCCGGGGCGGTGGACAACTTCCGCCTGGTCGCCATGAACGACGGCTATCACAAGTACGTGAGCAACCAGATGGCCGCTCTCTCCTCGGGTGGCACGGCGCCCACCGACAAGCTGGTCAACCTGGTCGCCCCGGGCTGGTACGGGGGAGAGGCCGCCTGTGCCGATAACAGCGGCGGCTGCCCGCCCGACTACCCGACCGAAGCCATGCGGGGCACCAGCGAGGCGGCACCCCTGATCGCCGGGGCCGCCGCCGACGTGATCCAGGCCTACCGCGACACCCATAACGGCGTCAGCCCCACGCCCGAGGTCGTCCAGCAGATCTTGACCAGCACCGCCACCGACCTCGACAACCCGGCCGACCAGCAGGGAGCCGGCCTGCTCAACGTCTACGCCGCGGTCAGGGCGGCCCAGCAGATGCCGGGCACGACCAACACCACCGGCCCTGGAAACTCCCCGGGCATTGTCGTCTCGCCCTGGCAGCTCGACCTGGCCGGAAGCGGTGGCTCGGTGAGCGACCAGAGCGTCAGCATCTACAACACCAGCCGCTCGCCCACCACGGTGTCGGGGACCTACCGGTGGATTGGCCCCGAGCACCAGATCGGCAAGGTGGTGACAGAGCAGATCAGCGCCCCGAGCGCGGGCACGCCGATACCCCCTGAGGGAGCCACGGCGGCCAAGTCGATCAGCTTCAGGGTTCCGCCCGGGCTGGACTTGCTGGACGCGGATATGATCTGGCCCGACCCGACCAACAGCAACATCTTGCAGGTTCAGCTGTTCAATCCTCAGGGCGCCCTGACCCAGGAGTCCTATGACGACCCCTACGGAAACCACGACTACGGGTCCATCAACGACGGGGGAGTGCCCAACATCCAGCACGTCACCGTCTCTGACCCGGAACCCGGGACGTGGACGGCCAGGATCCTGTGGTCGGGCCTGGACGTCGATCCTGCTCAGGGGCCGGAGCCGCCGGGCACCTACCGCGGTCCGATGCAGTTCAAGGTCTCAGGTCAGGACTACCTCACCGCGCCGGCTTCCGCTCCGGTGATGATCCCGGGCCACTCCAGCGTGACGATCCCGCTGAGCATCACGATGCCCAGCCAGCCGGGTGACCATCCCGAGTCGGTGCAGTTCTCCGCCGACGACGGCGCCCGGACGTCGCTGCCCGTGGCCCGCCGCACCTTCATCCCGTCCAACGGGGGATCGTTCCAGACCCTCATCACGAGCACCGTGGGCCGGGACGTCGGGCAGATCAACACCTACGAGATCAACGTGCCATCCGGGCGCAAGTACCTCAGCGTCAAGTTCCACACCGCTGACGCCAGCGCCGACAACGGATTCACCTTCTACCTCGTGAACCCGAGCGGTGATCTCGTCGAAACCGCCACGGCACCGACGACGGTCGGCGGGAAATCCGTCGCCACCGCCGACCTGTACACCCTTGACCCGGTGCCTGGACCGTGGCAGATCGATGTCGTGCTCAATCTCACGGTCAGCGGGAAGGAGTTTACGCAGACCGTGTACGGCAGCCTCACAGATCCATGATCGGGGCCTGAGCAGTGGCCCGGCCGCATTGCGGCCGGGCCACTGCTTTTATCGGGCAGTGCACGGCAGCGTGAGTTTGAGAATCACGCCGCCGCCGGTGGTGCCACCGGTTTCGGTGGTGCCGTACAAGGCGCCGTCGGCGTCCAGGGTAAGCTCGTCTGGCCCGGCGCCGTCCTTGCCGTTGAATGTCGCCACTATGCGGAACGCCCAGGCCGGGTTAGCTGGTACACCCATCCGGCTGCAGGTGGCTGGGCGGTAACACGGCTTGGGCCACGGCGGTCCGATTGCGGTGCTGTGCTCAGATGCCGGGTGAGGCCGCCTAGCCAGGTCAGGTCACCAGGTAAGCAGCTGTGGACGGCGATCAGGATCTGTCCAGTGATGTCTGAGGTCGAAGCCATGGTCAGCACAGACCGTGATCGGTTTCGCTGGTCGTCGCGCCGCCAGTCTGCGCCGAGCGCCGATTTAGTGCCGTCCGTGAGTGCACGTGATGAGCCTTGGCGCTGCGCGCAGAACATCCGGTTCTGGCTCGCGCAAATTGCTGAGGTGCTCGACCGTTCGCTAGCCCGGCTGGCTGCTGTTGTCTTTTAGCGCGCCCCAGCCGTGCCAGCCTTCCACGGCGATCCAGGCGCTGATGCGGCCGCGATCGCGCTGCGGGTAGGGATGGCCCGTGTAATGCCGGGCCAAGCGGTCGATGTCGGCCAGGTCGGTGTCCTCGCGCCACTCGTCGACGTGGCCGGTGATGCTGACGTGGGTGTACCAGTCGCTTTCATCGAGCACGTCGAGCGCAACCCGGGGATCGTGGCGCATGTGCTCCAGCCGCTTGCGGCCCTCGTCCATGTTCACCAGAACCCGGCCCTCGTCCCACAGATACCAAGTGGCCGTGGAGACCGGCTGACCGTCCCGCCGCAGGGTCGTGATGACCGCCGGATTCGGCTTACGCAGCAGGGCTACCGCGGCCTCGGGAAGCGGTGGTTTCGGCATTCGGGCCTCCACAATGGGATGCTGGGACGCGCAGCTAGCATGATGCCCGCCTAACTCCGCCCTACACTCACCGCACGATCCTAGGCAGAGGCGCCGAGAGTGCCCTGGCCAACGGCCAGCCGCTGGCCGTCCACAACCGGGACAGCGTGATCGGCCAGCCGCAGGCAGCCGTCGTGGGGCTCTTGCCCTACCCATCGTGTAGAACAAGGCCATGGCAAGACAGGTAGGCGCCGTGCTGTACGTGCTCGCGCTGATAGCTGTCGTGGTCAGCGTGGACATCCTGTTCTTCAGGCACCACTTCACGGAGCGGCTGATAGCCAACGTCGGGATCGTTCTGGTATTCGCGGCGTTCGGCTTCCTGGTCTTCCGAGGACTCGGGCGCAGACAGGAATGACCCCTACCCGAACGACCTGATCTGCGCGCCTCGGCATGCGATCGCGTGGACACCACCCGCCGCACCGAACGGCCGTTCACGTGCGTCACCTGGCCGAGCGCAGATCACCGTGCGTGAGCGTTGGCATGAGGCGCCGGGCCTGACCGCCGGTTTACTCGTGTGCCAGGTACCGTGGTCGCGGGCATGGCGGAAGCCACGAAGAGTGGCTGGCCGATGCCTTCGGGGCCGTCGCGCGTCAGCTGGGCAAGAAATCAGCCGGCCCGCGTGCGGTGGCGCGCCGGCCCGGCCGCGGCAGGGTGGCGCGCATCTTCATCCAGCTCAAAGACTGACACTGAGCAGCGGAAGGTTAGCGAGCTGGCCTGCGTGGCTCGCCCTGGCTGGTACGGGCGACGCGCAGCACGACGATGATGACCACGACGAGGAGTACGGCGATTGCCGTCGGGGTTATCGTCCCGGCCCAGTCGAAGCCTGGGGCCGGGGGAGGCGGGGGGAGCGGGACTTTCAGGCCCATCCCCGCCAGGATTTGCTGGGCGAGTTCGCGATTGTAGTGGTCGGGGGTGGCGTGGCTGAGGGCGTTTGTGACAGCTCGCGCAGTGCCCGGTCGCGATCAGCGTCGCAGACCCGCAGGTCCCCGGCCGGGTGGTCCCTGGTGGCGGTGTTCATGATTGATCCTCCTTCCGCGGAGTTGGGGGGCACCACCCAGACGGTGATGCGCGGTGGGCGGTAAGCGCCGGGCGTCCGGCATGAGCTGGCGCACGATCCCGTCGGCGCAAGCGTCTGCAGGAGTCATGACAGGAGGGTGTCGCGCCGCGCCCGGACGGGATAGTGCCACGGGTCACCGGCTCACGATGACAAATGTCAACAGCGCAGGCCCCTCGCGACCAGGACACCTGATCGTTCCGGCGCAGCGAGGTGGATCTGGGCGCGGGCTGTGCCAGCAGTTCCTCGGCGGTGAGCTGCCTCATGAAACCAGCGCATTGGCGAGCCTGGAGCCGTACGCGCACCTCACTTGAGGCCGCCGGCGATCCCGGTGGCCGCTGGCTAGAGTGTCCGCCGGATGCCTGCCTCGTGCTGAACCCCGGAGACCTCATCGGCCAGGTCGCCGGCCAGCGCGGTGCGGCCGGGTCCCCTGCGCAGCGTCGGCAGGAGCGTTGCCCGCCGGCTGTCTTCCAGCTCGAACGCGAGCCCGGCGTACAGGGCGAGCGCTGCGAGCACCAGGCCGGCGATGCCGGCCGCGTCCTTCCACCCGGTAGCCGAGGTCAGCTCGTACGCGCCGGTCAGGTAGAAACGCACCGCGGTCAGCGCCATCACCAGACTGGCCAGCACCTTGCTCAGCGCTGCGGTCGCGGCCGGGACCAGCAGCACGGTCGCCGCGCCGACCAGCAGCAGCCCCAGCGCCGCGCTGGTCTGGCCGGGCCGGCCTGTATAGGTGGCCAGGCCGATCGAGAACCAGCCGCCGGCCTGCAGCGCCATGCCGGTGCTGGCCGCCGGATCCCTCGTCAGGAAGCCGTAGATGAAGCTCACCGCCTGCAGGGGAACGACGAAGGTGAGGACGGCCAGCCCCGCGTCAGGTGACTGGGTGGCTGGTATCCAGGACAGCTGCACGCCGGCGATCGTGAACGTGCCGACGGCCAGGGCCAGAAAGCCCAGGGGAAGCGGGCTGGCGATCGGCCGGAGGATGATCCTGGGTATCTGCGGGCTTGGCTCGGCTTGCATGACGACGGTGCTACCCGCTCACGGCTGCCTCAGCCAGCGGGCGCGCAGAACAGGTCATCTTTCGGCCCGCGGATTACCCTGCCGGCCGCGGCTCCAGGCAAGCATGTGACTCGTAGTCCACCCGCGGACGGCGGACGTGAGCGGCCGGGGAATGCTCTAGGAGCTCTTCTTCGACCGCGTCCTTGCAGAACCCGGCGATGGTGGACAGCCGCCGGGTGACGGTCGCGCGGGCCCGGCCCCTGACTTCGAGTTCCCTGGCGAAGCTTTCGATGTCGGCGCGGCGAACGGCAAAAAGAGGCACGGAGCGGCCGCGGCACCAGGCGGTGAACTGGCGCAGGTCGAGTGCGTACGCCTCGCGGGTCAGGCCGCGGTACCCGGCCAAGAACCGGCGAGGGCGAGTCGTTCGGGATCAGTAAAGGCGGGCTGGATCGTGGCGAGCGCGGTTGATGGGGCGGCAGTGGTCATCGGGCACCTCCCGGCCGGGCTGAAACCGGGAAGGCTGGGCCAGTTCCGGCCCCAGCGGTTAAGCGGAAACCCAACGTAAGCCGCCAAGTCCGGTCACGCTATGCCACAAACGAGGGAGTGCCGAAGCCCGGCAGGCCAGGTAAGAAACGCTCCAGACCGCCGATTTGGGGCGGCTTGTCGACGCGCTAGCCGCACGGCTGATTGTGCGCAGATCGGACGGATTTGTGCTTTGTGTGGTGCGGGCTGGCGGCTCGAGCTCGCGTAGTCGTGCCGGTTGGCCGGCCAGGGAGGCCTCGGGGGCATGGTGCCGGCTGCCGACCGGATGAGCGCCTCGGTGGGAGGCAGTTGCCGTGCCGCCGCGAGAGAGGACGCAAAGCCCTCGGCATCGCCCCGGTCGTCGACTTCGACTTCGACCCGGCCACACTCAAGCGGAGGTTCGACACCGCCGGGGCGCGGGGCCTGTCCACCCGCCGTCAGGGCGGATCACGGATGTCGCGGACCGTGCCGCTGGTGCGGGTGCCGCGCGCCCTGCCGAAGATCCTGCAGCCAGCCGAGGTGGACCGGCCGCCCGGCGCGCTGCGCACCGGCCGGGACCGCGCCCGAAGCTCACGCGCTGCGTCGCTGGAGCGTCGGCTCCGGCGGCTGACTTCCGTGGTCGGCAAGATGGCGCGCCGGGACCGCCTCATGGCGCGCCCGATCCTCCCGGCAGGGCGTCGGCCTCGCGATCGTTGCTGATGACGGATCACCTGCGGAGGAAGGACTGTGTAGATGTCGGTCAGCGATCAGGAGATCATCAGCCGGTTCCCAGTGGGGTATTACCCTCTTCACCCGGATGTCGCGCTCAACTTCCAGATGAACCGGTTCTGGGGGTGGGTCGGCGAGGAGCAGATGCTGGAGGAACTGCGGGCTGCAGCGCCGCGCATCGCCAGCTACGCGGACTGGGTTCGGGAGATGCTTGAGCTCAGCGACAAGGCGCTGGCCGACGGCCGCCGCCTGCCCGCGGCCTTGTACTCCCGGGCGGCGCAGTTCTTCCTTGAGCCGGCTGATCCGCGGTACAAGCCGGCCTTGCAGCGTTTCCTGGACAACGTCCTGGCAGGGAACGGCGTCACCGCGGATGACCACCAACTGGTCCCCTACCAGCAGGCGCAGCTGTCGGCCTACCGGTTCACCCCGGCGCAGCCGCGCGGCACGATCGTCGTCTTCGGCGGTTACGACAGTTACATCGAGGAATGGCTGCCCGCGGCACTCGCGCTCCGCGATGCTGGCCTGGACACCGTGATCTTCGACGGCCCAGGCCAGGGCACGGTGCTGGATGCGGGCACGCCGATGACCCCGGACTGGCACCTGCCGGTAGCCGCTGTCCTTGACTACTTCGACCTGTCCGGCATCACCTTGCTGGGATTCTCCCTCGGCGGCTGCCTGGTCCTCCGCGCGGCCGCGCGCGAGCCCCGGATCAGCCGCGTAGTCGCCTGGGATGTCCTCACCGACTTCTTCGCGGGAGCGACCACCGGGCTTCTTGGGGCCGCGGGCCTTGCCGCCATCGCGGCAAACTCCGGCCAGATTCCCGCACTGGTGCTTAACGCGGCGGTGGAGGCAACCGCCAAGGCGGATCTGATGACAGAGTGGATCTTCCGCCAAGGCGAGCGCGTGACGGGCGCCGCCACCCCGGCCGACGTGCTCAAGGCCTGGCGCGAATACCGCACCGGCGACGTCTCGCCCCTGGTCACCCAGGATGTCCTGCTGATGGCAGGCACCAAAGATCACGGCGTGCCGTTCCACATGCTCGGCGACCAGTTGCTGGCGCTGACCGCCGCGCGATCGGTCAGCGCACGGGTCTTCACCGAAGCCGAGCAAGCACAGAACCATTGCCAGATCGGCAACCAGGGCCTGGCTATCAAGGTGATCCTCGAATGGCTGGACTCGGTCGGCGGCCGGATCGCCGAATCGGCCGCCGGGTAAGAGGCCCTTGCCCAGGTAATCGGGCGCGCCCGCTCGCCGGCCGCGGAAGTCAGCCGACGCCCCAGCGGCGCAGCGCGCCGCGCAGCGCGCGAGCGTCGCTGAAGCCCAGCCGCGCCGCCACCGCCGTCCTGCTCAGCCCACCGGGCAGAAGCACGGCGGCGCGGTCGCGCCGGGCCGTGTCGACGATTTCCCGCCAGGTAGTGCCTTCCTCCTGCAAGCGGCGCTGCAAGCTCCGCGGGCTCAGCGCCAGCCGCCGTGCCGCCGCCGGCAGCGACAGGCCGTCATCGGCCAGATGCGCGGCTATGAACTGCCGGAGCCCGTCCGCCCAGGTCGACGCGGCGGCCTGCGCCGCGATCACGCCGACCGCATGCGCCCGCAAGACCGCCGCGAGCGGGGCGTCGGCTCCCGGCAGCGGCAGCGACAGGTCGGCGGCCGCCAGCGTCATGGTGGAGCGCTCAGCGCCGAACTCGATCCGGTGCACGCCGAACCGGTCGGCCAGCTCACGGTAACGGGAGGGAGCAGCGGACACCAGCCTCAGGCGCAGCGGCCGCACCTCACGACCAACCGCGTGCCGGGCAAGGGACAGCACCACCCCCAGCGCGAACTGGCTGGCCACCGCGTCAACATCAGGGTCACCTGACCGTACTTGGTAGCTGACCGTCGCGTCGCTCAGCCGGACCTCGTTAGCGGCGGTGTTGAGCAGGGCCGAGTACCGCACCAGCCCCGTAATCGCCTCGGCCAGGGTAGCGGCGGCCACGAACAAGTAATCCATCAGGTGGAGCCGGCCGAAACGCCACTGACTGGCTGCCTTTACCCCGAGGCACGGATCATTGGTTCCGGCCAGACCCAGCCGCCATAGCCTGCTGAGACACCCGGCAGGAACACGATCGGAATCACCGGCAAGGACGCACGCCGACAGGTCCGCCTGGCGGGCAAGCGCCCCGCAATCGCCGTCTTCCCCTGCCAGCCCCGCCAGGACCAGGCGGGCCACGGACACGTGTGCCGTCGGTGCCGCCGGCCGCGCCAGCATACCTGCGAAACCCGGCATGCCTCCGTCCACGCAGCCCCGGCCACGCGCAGGGTGCGGTGCCGGGTCCCCCAGCCGCGACGGCTGCAGGCCGGTCACTTGGCTGCCCCAGTTTCACCTGCGCGCAAGGACGGCTCCACGCCCGGGCTCCTTAACGTTAGTAAACTTTCATTAACTATAACGAAGAGTCTCACGCTAACGCAAGAAGTGCTAACTTAAGGAGTCGTTATGGAGCAGCTGACCCACCCCAGACAGCGTCCTGGCGGCCGATCCGAACGGATCCGCCAGGCAGTCCTGAGCGCCGCCGCCGAGCTAGTCAGCGCCGATCCGGCCTCGGTCACCGTCGCTGCGCTGGCGCGGCGCTCTGGCGTGTCGGAGGTGACGATCTACCGCCGCTGGGGGACGGCCGACAACGTTCTTCTCGAGGCGGCAGTGGAACACGCCAAAGATCGTCTGCTGATTCCGCTGACCAGAGACGTTCGCGCCGATCTCACTGCCTGGGCGAAAACGATCGAACGCGCCATCGCCGAGCAGCCCGGCCTGGGCCTGTTCACGGCCGTCACGGTGGCCGCCGCGCACGGCAACCGGGACGCGCTCCAGGACCTGCTCAAACCCCTGCGCGAACGCATCCAGGCGCTGCTCGACGCGGCCGATCCCCCCGTGCTTTTCACCGTTGAGGACACGCTGGACCGCATCGCAGCGCCGCTGTACCTGCGCGCACTACTCGATTACACGCAACCGGCGCGCGGCCCCGAGCAACTCGTCGACGACCTGCTCTCCGGACTTCCCCCATCTTGCGCATCACGGCCGCTATGAACCCCGCAGGGCCTGGACGCGCTCGGCGAGACGGCTGCCGCTAGGCGTCTCCTTGAGCGCACCCTCGATCTCGCCGAACCCGACGGCGCGCTGTTCTTGTTCCTGCTGGATCCCGCGCCGAGTCTGCTCAAGCACCATGCCCGGCAACGCACCGCCCACGCCGCCCTGATCGCTGAATCCTCAGCCTGCTGGCCGGCCAGACGCCCGCATCGCCGCCCGGCGGGCCGCAACCG
>Ga0335074_10015171_pt1 | contig 10817 bp, 7 predicted proteins | sample Lox_Sample_23_FD_206715 | JGI IMG/M metagenome (GOLD analysis project Ga0335074, IMG submission 206715) | Soil microbial communities from Loxahatchee National Wildlife Refuge, Florida, United States - Lox_Sample_2.3 | ecosystem: Environmental > Terrestrial > Soil > Wetlands | place: USA: Florida... | reverse complement strand
GCCGTCTCAAGAGTGTCTTGAGCGACAACGCGACCTCCGCGCAGACCCTCTACGCGTAGGGTCCCTGCCGCATACGGAACGTTGAAATCAGCCTTAAACGCCTCACTCCGGCCGGTTGCCTTTTCGCCAATCAATTTTCCGTTGAGAGAAAGGCGGACGCGCTCGGCGCCGGAATAGACCTCGACGGTGAGCGGTTTGCCTTCCAATCCGGGCCAAGTCCAGCTTGGTAACGTGGGGTATACAGCCCACGCAGCCGCCAGAATCTTCTTGCCTTCCGGCTCTGGCAGACGAACAGTAGCGAACACTCTGTCTCCGCCGTTCCACAGAATGTCGCGATAGTAGGACCATGGTTTGCGGAATCCGGTCAGATCGAGATCGCCACAGTAAGAGGCATGCCATGGAAATCCCGGGGCCATTGGACTCGGCGGCTGACCGTTCTGAAAAGGCGCCATTGGATTCTTCCCGTCGGCGCCCATCTTGGCCATGTAGCTTCGCAGGAAGCCTTGGAGTTGATTGAGTTGAGCCGCCTGTTTGGGTTCGCCGTAGCTCCAGGCGCCAATGCCGGATTCTCCCAGATAGTCCATCGCCGTCCAGACGAATTCGCCCAGGATGTATGGATGATCCTGGACCAACTCCCACTGTTCGAATGCGTCGGCGGGAAAAGATTCCGTGGTCATCATGATGCGGGCGGGGACGCGCTTATGATCCTCAGCCTGATTCTGAGCCAGGTTGTAGTTGTAGCCGGCGATATCAACCTGAGCCATGGCGGCATCCGGGTCAGGTCCGTACGTTGCACCAGGGAACGCCTGGGTAAGCGGTCTCGTGGAATCAAGCGAGCGGACCCGCTCGGCAATTTGTTTTGCGAGCGGCGCGCCAGCAGGAGTCCACACCTCTGGAATCTCGTTTCCAATACCCCACATGATGATCGATGGATGGTTGCGGTCACGCATGACCATCGAATCGATGTCCTTTTTCCACCAATCATGAAAGTACTGCGCGTAATCGTATTTCCGCTTGCTGACGGTCCACACATCGAAGGGCTCATCCAGCACAAGCAATCCCAGCCGGTCGCACGCGTCAAGAAATGCGGGAGAGGGTGGGTTATGCGCGGTGCGAACAGCATTGAAGCCGGCAGCCTTGAGAAGTTGCACTTTGCGTTCTTCTGCACGATCAAAGGCCGCAGCGCCAAGCGGGCCATTGTCGTGGTGAACGCTTCCCCCGGCAAGCTTGATGGGCTCGCCATTCAGCAGCAGGCCTTTGTCAACGGACCATGAGAGCGACCGGACTCCGAATGGAGTTTCCATTTCATCCAGGACCCGCCCGTTGCGCAAAACCTGGGTAATCGCGCGATACAGGCGCGGGGTTCGGGGAGACCATAACAAGGGCTGGGAGAGAGCGATCTCCTGTTTGGCTTCCGCGAGTTGCATCGACGGAACAGCGATCGCCACGACAGATTCACCGGATTTCGCGCCAGTGGGACCTACCACAATTGTCCTGACCGTGAAAGCGCCGGCGTCAGCGGTGTCGTTCTTCACCTGCGTCCGGATCAAAACCTTCGCCGAACTGGACGAGACTTCCGGCGTGCTCACAAACACGCCCCACGGGGCGATGTGAACAGGCCCGGTCACAACCACGCGCACATGCCGATATATGCCCGAGCCGCTATACCACCGGCTGCCTGGCTGCATTGAGTTATCGACGCGCACGGCCAGAACATTTTTTGCTGAAAGTTTCAGTTGAGACGTTATGTCGAAGCGAAAGCTCGTGTAGGCATAGGGATGGAAGCCGAGTTTGTTTCCGTTCAGGAAAACAGTTGCGTTCGCCGATACACCATCAAATTCAAGGCTTACCCGCTTGCCGGCCCAATCCGATGGAGCGGTGAAGGCCTTCCTGTACCAGCCAATCCCAGTTGGGAAATAGCCCCCGCTGGAACCGCTGGGGTTCTCCTTGGCCGGCGCTCCCTCAATGCTCCAATCATGCGGAATCGTCACGACCCGCCATGCGCCGTCGTCGAACGTTGGAGATTCGGCACCAGCCGGATCGCCGAGAAAGAATCTCCAGTCTGCATTCGCTGAAATGACTAAACGTGGGCTAATCGGCTTCGCATGAAGCGGGGAGCCGTGGAAAAGCAGTGTGGCCATAATCAGAAACGCCTGTCTTGCAATCTTCATGAATTCAACCTTTGCGGCAGACGGTCAATCGACCTCGCAACGACTTCAATCCGCACCCAAGCTTGCGAGGGTCCAGTTCAATTTGCGAGCAGGCCTTTCATCTGGTTTGCGATGAGACGAGCGGCAAAAGTTGCACTGAGACGATGAAGTATGTTCATGAATGCTGAGTCGCGTCCGACGAAGACTTGGCGGGCGTTGCGCTCCATAGCTTTCACGATGATTTCGGCGGCAGAACCAGGCGACAATGGTTTAATCGCGCCATGACGCTGAGCACCGGTCGACGCCGGGCGAACCCCGGAATTGGCTGTGATGTTGGTTGCAATCGCGCCAGGGAACACTACTGTCACCCGAACATTCGTTTGCATCAATTCGGACGCCAACCCTTCGGTGAGCAGCTTAACCCCGGCCTTGGCCGCACAGTAAATTGTCTGTCCGGGAACAGGGACGAAGCCGCCCATACTTGAAAGGTTAACGATGTGCCCTTCCGGCCGTTCGAGCAGAGTGGGCAGAAAGGTCTTCGTGACATAGAGTGTGCCCAACAGGTTGACGTTAAGCACCCGCTCGATCGCCGAGTAATCGAGGGCTCTTACCGTTACAAACGGTTGAATGATTCCGGCATTATTGATGACGCCGTCCACCGCTCCAAATCGGGCGAGTACCTGTTCGGGGAGACGTTCGACCATCTGCCGATCAGCAACATTCGCTTCGATAGGCTCGAAGTCGGCGGCGTTGTCAGCGGCCAGGCGCGCAGTCTCAGCAAGTGCCGCGGCATTCAAATCGATGCCAGCGACCCGCGCTCCCTTTGAAAGGAGCAGAAGTGTCAATGCGCGCCCAATACCGCTCCCGGCTCCGGTAACGACGATGACCTTGCCATTAGCCTTCATAAGCCGCCTAACCCTCTAGCCAGTTCCCTGGGCTTTCCCTCATCCGATGAAGCTTGGTCTACTTCGCCGGGGTTGCCGAATCCCTGACTGCGGTGAAATCACCATCGAGCGACATTTCTGCGACTGAAGAAGATCCTGAAATCTTCGAGTCGGATTCCAGCTTGCCTTGATAGGAGACCGTGAGCGACATTCCGTTGTAATCGGTCTTGAAGCTCCAGGTCACCTTGTCGCCATCGACCTTGCCAGCGATATTGAATTTGCCGTTGTCACCCTCGCAGGCGCCGGTCAAGTCGGTTCCCGCCTGAGTGAAAGTGCATGTAGAGTCCGACTCCTGCACCATGGAGGTGTGGATCTTCCATTTGCCGCTGATGGAAGGGGTAGTCTGCGCCTGTAGCAGGCTTGCGGCGGCCGCGAGGACGAGCAATGCGAGTAAGGATTTCATCGTTATTCCTTCGAAGTTGAGATTGGGACGCAACACGTCACATAAAGACGATAGTGTGACACTCGGTGCCATGTCAACCATTTAATGCCAGCTTGCACTCCGATGCCATTTGTGACATTCTAAATTCATCATGGAAACCGCCCAAAGCACTTCGCCGGTCGAGCAGCCGGTCCGAACGAGCCTCCAGGAGCGCAAGCAGGAATTTGCGCGAAACGCGATCTGGGATGCCGCAATCGATCTTTTCTTCAAGAAGGGATTTGACGAAACAACTGTCGACGAGATCGCCGAGGCAGCTGGGACATCGCGTCGCTCGTTTTTCAGGCATTTCGAATCGAAGAGCGACCTGATGGCTCAACCTGTTGTGGACTGGGGCAACTCGCTGATCAATGCAATTCATGAGGCCCCCAGCACTCTCTCCATTCCGGATCTAATGCGCGAAGTCGTATTTAAGGTGGCTGAACAGTCGGCGTCGAACCCCAGATCGCGCAAGTTGATGGAGATCGCGGCCAAGTACCCCACCGCGCGCGAAGCTCAACTGTCGCGCGTGGCAGGAGTCCAAGACCGGTTGGCGCAAGCATTTCGACGCCGATGCAAGGACGACATCACAGCTCATTTAATGGCAGGGCTGATCTTCGCCGTGCTCAGCGCGGCGCATCAATACTGGTTCGAAAAACGCGAAAAGGACATTTCCGGCACAGTCCAGAAGGTCCTAGTTGCGCTATCGAAGGTAGTTTGCAATATCGGGCACTAGGTCCAGGAGGTCTTGGCGCCTGGCGGAAAGGGCATGCCGCCCTCAATCTGCAATGGATGAACGCGAGAGAGAAGGGTAAATGAAGAAAACCGCGGCGATTCTGATTCTTTTGTGCGCGGTCCTCGGCAGCGCGCAAACGACGAATGATGCATTACGGCAGGGATTTGAGAATCCGCCGGAAACTGCGCGGCCGCGTGTCTGGTGGCACTGGTTGGACGGCAACATTACGAAAGAAGGAATCAAGCTCGATCTCGAATGGATGCATCGAACGGGCCTGGGCGGATTCCAGGCGTTCGATGCATCCCTTGGGCCCACGGTCGTCAAGAATCGCCTGGTGTACATGAGTCCCGAATGGAAGGATGCGTTCAAGTACGCGACCGTTTTGGCAGATCGGTTGGGGTTTGAAGAAGCGATCGCCAGTTCACCCGGCTTCAGTGAAACGGGTGGCCCGTGGGTGCTCCCAAATGAGGCGATGAAGAAGTATGTCTGGAGTGAGATCCGGCTCAAAGGCGGGCCGCGCTTCAAAGGAGTCCTACCGCATCCGCCGTCGAATACGGGAGCTTTTCAGAACCTGCCCATCGAGGACGTGGGCGCCGCGATGGGCGGCGTATTCCATGCCCCCGAGTTCTACGCCGATAGTGCCGTCATCGCGTTTCGAGTGGCCAAGAACGACGTCACTCTTGAATCGCTTCAGCCGGTAATCACCAGCAGCCGCCCGATTGATACCGCACTTCTGAGCGATGGCGACCTCACAAAAGCAACGAATCTCGAAATGCCCGACAATCCTGGAGAAAAGGCCTGGATTCAATACAGCTTTCCGCAGGCTCAGACGATTCGAGCCATCACGATCGTGGCCGGCAAGAGAAGTGCTTTCGAAGGTTATCTTTCTGCAGGTCGGCCCAGCGGAATTGCGCTCGAGTCGAGCGACGATGGAACGAACTACCGCATCGTTGTAAGCATTCCTAAGGGAGGATCGACAGAGCACACGCTATCGTTTGCTCCGGTCACGGCCAGGTACTTTCGCGTCACCTTTGGAGCCCCGCCGGCTCCTGAGCCGGGCAGCGCGGAGGCCCGGTTCGGTGGCAGTTCGAGACGGCCCTCATCGATTCCGATTGCCGAACTGGTCCTGCATCCAGGCGCGAGGGTCAACGAGTTTGAGGAAAAGGCTGCGTTCGATCCCGTGGCCGACCTCTACGGTTTAGCGACGCCGGAATTCAGTCATGAAGACGTTGTCGAGAAGAGGAACGTCATCGATCTGACCGGCAAGATGGAGTCCGATGGAACTCTTGACTGGATTCCTCCCCCGGGGGATTGGGTCGTGATGCGCTTTGGCTATTCGCTTCTCGGCATCACCAATCACCCCGCATCCAAAGAGGCCACTGGCCTCGAGGTCGACAAGCTGAACTCGAAGTATGTACGGAACTACATGAACCGGTACCTCGATATGTTCAAGGACACGGTTGGTGCGGAGATGATGGGCAAGCGAGGCATCCGGTACATGGTCAATGACAGTTGGGAGGCCGGGGCGCAGAACTGGACTGACGACATGATCCAGCAGTTCACGCGGCGGCGAGGTTACGACCCGCGTCCATGGCTCCCTGTGCTGGCTGGCCGCGTCGTCGAAAGCTCAGAGGCAAGCGATCGGTTCCTGTGGGATTTCCGCAAGACCATAGCCGATCTGACCACCGATGCGCATTACGGCCAGATCGCGGCGTCACTCAAAGAGCGCGGCATGGGACATTACGGTGAGTCTCACGAAAACAGTCGAGCATTCATCGGCGACGGCATGGAAGCGAAGAAGCTCGATGACATCCCGATGAGCGCGATGTGGGCGCAGATGCCTGGCGTGGGAGGGACGCCTTACGACTACAACGCGGATGATCGGGAATCGGCTTCAGTAGCGCACATCTACGGTAAGAACCTCGCTGCCGCCGAAACCTTCACCACTTGCGATTCCACCAATGCCTATGCGTGGTCGCCTGCGACATTGAAACCCTCAGCCGACCTGGAATTCCTGAACGGCATCAACCGGCTTGTTATTCACGTGTCGGCACATCAGCCATTTGTCGATAAAGCGCCTGGGCTGAGCTTCGGTCCCTGCGGACAGTGGTTCACCCGCAATGAAACATGGGCCGAACAGGCGAATGTCTGGATCGATTACCTGGCGCGGAGTTCCTGGCTCCTGCAACAAGGCAAGTTTGCAGCCGATGTCCTGTACTTCTACGGTGAAGATTCCAACGTCTCTTCCATCTTCTGCGCGTCGGCGCCGGAGATTCCGTTTGGCTACGACTTCGATTACGTAAATGCCGACGCTCTCACTCATGAGCTGTTTATCTCGCATGGACGAATCATGACGCGAGGCGGGATGAGCTATCGCGTACTCGCACTCGGCAAGTACAGCAGCCACATGTCGTTGCCCGTCTTGCGCGCGCTGCACAAGCTCGTCGAAGATGGCGCAACTGTGGTGGGTGATAAGCCTGTTGGCACACCGAGCCTCGCAGATGACGCATCACTGTTCAACCGATTGAACGACGATTTGTTTGGGACGGGCACGGGCGTTCACGCGGTGGGAAGAGGTCGTGTGTACGCCGGCCAAGAGGTCCAATCGGCACTCAGAGCGTTGAAGATAGATCCAGATTTCGCTTATTCGGGACCCCACGAAAGTTCGCAGATACTCTTCACACACCGGAAGCTCACGGATGGCGATCTATATTTCCTAGAAAATCGAAGCGCGCGTGAGGCAAGCGTTAACGGAGTATTCCGAGTTGCAGGCAAAGCCCCTGAGTTCTGGTACGCCGAAACAGGCGATACCTCTCCGGCTGCATTCACGATTGCAAACGGACGGACGACCGTACCCGTTCACCTTGAACCGTGGGGATCTGTCTTTGTAGTGTTCCGAAAACCGACAAAGGCAACAGGACGAACTCTTTCGAAGACTGTCGAGACACAACTCGCTCAAGTTGAAGGACCTTGGACCGTGTCGTTTCAGCAGGGACGAGGAGCGCCAGGATCGATCACGCTCGACAAGCTCATCTCGTGGACAGAGGATAGCGACAAGGGCGTCAAGTACTTCTCCGGAGCAGGTACCTATAGCAAGACCATTCAAGTGCCAGCCAATTGGTTCAAAAACGGCGCGACACTTTGGCTCGACCTTGGCGATGTCAGAAATCTTGCCGTTGTGGCCGTCAACGGCAAGGAGCTTGCCACGGTATGGCATGCGCCGTACCGAGTGAATTTGACCGGCGCTCTGAAGCCCAGCGCCAACGAACTGACCATAAAGGTGATCAACACGTGGGTGAATAGGATTATTGGCGACCAGCAGTCAGATGCGACCATCAAATATACCTTCACGACGTGGAAGGCTTACAGGGCTGATTCAACCCTTCTTCCATCAGGACTCTTGGGTCCGGTGTCGATCACGCGAACAGAGTGAACTCTCGCGGGTGCCTACCGAACGCGTTTTGAGTGCGCCCGAGCTAATCTGCCTGACTTCCGGGTCTGGCATTGACCGGTTCCGGGAGGATGGTCGGCAGAGCGTACCTTTTGAGAGTCGAACCCAACCGACTTCGTCGTCTACTTTACCCGGTCCGCCGACAGCGTCTGTGGAGGTCAACAAACTTCCATCGAAAATAGGCGCCGTTCGCGTCCTCAATATCAATTGACGAAGGCCCCTCGTACATATCGAGCCGCTTGCGCGCATATGACAAGAGTCTCTCCACTTGAGCATCGGTGATCCCGATGAGGAGAGATACGTCCCGTGTTGGGTATTCGAGAATGTCGCGCATGCAATAGACTAGACGCTCCATTGCCGGCAAACTCTTGCCAGGCGCCGGGACTTCGGCCGACTCGCTATCCATACCATTCGCCGTCTGAGCGTGTTCGCGCAGATGTTGTATGACGCGCCGCATTAAAGCTCTCATCATAAAGCGAAGTTTGAATTCGTCTGGCACCGATTGATGTTTGACATCTGCCTCGACTCTTTCGAGGATGCCAGCGGCGCAATCGCATTCGAGCAGAAAGTCGACATAGTACCCCAACCGATCTCGATAGAGAGACACCGCCGAACCCCAACTAATCCCCTCTTTACAGTCCGAGCTGCCGATCAATCTCATCCCGATACTCCATTACTGCGTTCCAGAATGATTGCCTACTGCACTTTCAACAGAGCTTGGCTCGAGTCCTGTTCGTCCGTGCTCGATTGCGCCACGGAAGCCGCCCTATCAAAGCGACCGCTCCCGTAATCTATGGTTAGGACTGCAGTACCGCCTGGCCGGAGCTTCGATTCGGTTTTGTTGGCCGGGGGCAGCCAGAACCCGCCATGCTTCTCATACGAGTGGTGGATCGCGGCGCTTTTTATCCAGGAGGAGGGAGTCATGGCTGGTTCAGTTTCAACCCGGACCACTGCAAACTCCTTCGCGTCGATCCAAACCTTTCCGCGGAAGAACAGGTCGTGCTTCAGTCTTCGGTGGTAAAGCAGATTGCTCTTCGCTTTCGGTTCAACGGAAAAGACGTACAGTCGTTGCGCGCCAATCCTAGATTCACCATCAAAAGTGAAGTTGTAATTGAACGGCGTTAAGGACGCCGTCGGCTGCAAAGATTGGATCTGCTCAGAAGCAATGAGCTTTTCCAGGACCCGGGTCAGCAGGAGGCGGGATCCTGATTCGTCGACCACTTGAAGGGTCTTACCTGATCCTGCAATGTATGTGACCTGGACATGCATATCTGCCGACATATCTGGACCGAGGCCACGAACGTCGAGGTGGTAATGCCTCAAGGACGAAGAGTACCCGAGCTCGTGCGCGAGCGTCTGGTTTCGGGCCACCATCCTCCAAACAATCTCGGCCGGATTCATGTCGTTCGCAGGAGGAACGGGGAGAAGCTGAGCGCCAGCGCTGAGCGGGTTCCCCGCAAGCATCAGAAGCACGATGAATTGACCGAAACATGAACCGCGGCTGAGGCCGGCTCTGAACCTCTGGTCTTCGTAGATGTGATGCATGGGGAAGCTCTCCACTTATGGATGACAAGAAGAAACTAACGCGCATCCCGGCCGCGAAAGCCAACCACAATTACAAGCGATTACTCGTCATGCTGTTCGCGCTGGCAGTCGCACAGTCGGGGACCTCCGGCACTCTTCGCGACGGATGCACACGATTACGCCACAACGATGACCGGGAATCCATTGGACAAAGGTATAACCCATACGTTTGTATGAGGCCGCCGGAGATTTCCTACCGGCCGGATTCATCAGAAGCCACAGCCGCCGAACGAGTGCAGATTTGCGCTCTTGCTTTGTGGTTTGCGCTGGGGTCAGAGCGCTGAGTCCAGACTCGATGCGGGACATATTCTACCGTTGGGATGGGACTACACATGGAAGCCATATTTGAAAGAGAGTGTCACCTGGTTTCGAGTTCACGTGAACGCTACCGCCTAGCCAAGCTCGCTTAGTCTGTCCGGAAGTGCCCGACCAGATTTGTCCCGCGCCTAGTACGCTCAACTACTCCCCGAACGACGCACGCGCGATGCGGCCGGTCCAGACGCGGATTCGCACATCAAGCGCATTTGACCTCGCCAGAATTTGAGGCTCAGTTCCACGCTGAGCCTTCGAAACCATACAAACGTATCGTCGATACCTTTGTCCAATAGCCCGCATTTCTTCTCTGTGGCGTAATCGCAGCTATAAATCGAGTGCAAACAGCACCGAGACATTGCCAAGGAGGGAACAGCTGCGATGGCGAGTTTGGCACAATCAACATCTTGCATCAGCACCGCATTGAGTCTCGATCGACCGGAATTGTCTCGCAACCATGTCTGGGACCCGGTTGCCGCAGGGCGAGACACCGAACTGATTATCGCGGCGCAGGCAGGATCCGCCTCTGCGTTCGATGAACTCCATCGGCAATACTCGCCGCGACTGTTCAGGACCATTCTCCGGATGACTAGGAATCGGGAGGACGCCGAGGACGCTCTGCAGGAAACATTTATGCATGCGTATTTAGCGCTTCACAAATTCGAAGGGAGGTCGAGCGTGTATTGCTGGTTGACTCGGATTGCCATTAACACTGCGCTGATGATTCTTCGCAGAAGGCGCTGCCGCCCTGACGCAATGTGCACTGCTGCTGCCGACGAAGGCGATGGTTATACTCCGCTCGAGATTAAGGACACTGCCTACAATCCCGAGCAACTCTGCGATCTGCGCCAGCGAAGCGAATGCCTGGTGCAGGCAATCCGAAAACTCGAACCTGCATTACGCGGAGCGATTGAGATTCAACTGAATGGGGACCACACACTGAAAGAAATGGCAGAGATCATGGATATTTCCGTGGCGGCGGTAAAGGCGAGATTGTTTCGGGCCCGCGCTCGCCTCTCCAGACGGTTCTCGGCACACTCTAAAGCAAGGAAGGAGCCACCGCCCAGGGCGAGTAGAGGCCTGTCCGCAAGGCATCAAGTGCAAGAGGAGGAATGGGTGGTCTGCGCCGAGACCGAGCAGAAGAGTTCCAGTGACACGGATCGGGAAGCCTTCGCCCATCGCACTATCACCACTACCTTGATTTGTCGCAGTGACAACCTGA
>Ga0335074_10015170_pt1 | contig 10817 bp, 7 predicted proteins | sample Lox_Sample_23_FD_206715 | JGI IMG/M metagenome (GOLD analysis project Ga0335074, IMG submission 206715) | Soil microbial communities from Loxahatchee National Wildlife Refuge, Florida, United States - Lox_Sample_2.3 | ecosystem: Environmental > Terrestrial > Soil > Wetlands | place: USA: Florida... | reverse complement strand
CTCGTATCGGTGGTGAACGGACCCACGTGGAACACCTTGTTTCCCAGGTACAGCCCGGTTACCGATCCCTGGATGTGGATCCCGCTGAGCGCATCTACATTGCTCACCACGTTATTAATAACCCGCGGATTGGTGGCGCCGTTGACGAACACCCCGGACTGCACGTTGCTGATGATATTACTGTCCACTACCACCCCGTCGCCCACCGACCGGAGCACCACTCCTTCGCTGCGAAGGTTGACGCAGTCCTCAATATCGATCGACCCGCAGTTGCCTTGCGTAATGTAGTTCGCGGTGACCTGGCCGATCACGCCGTTGGCGAGGAAGATTCCGAACTGGTTGGCTCCCGTGCCAGGCCCGATTCCCACGATGGAATTGTTCTCGATATCCGCCACCTGCCCGGCCCCATTGACCAGAATCGCATTCCTCCCGAAATCGTGAATGCTGCTGTTCCGCACGCCGATGGTGAACGTGGCGGTCGTGGTAGAGTCCTGGTCGGCCTGCACGCCGATTCCGTTCCCTGGAAACAAGGTGGTGCAACTCAGCGGATTGCTCAACTCCGCGCCCGAGATCGCGTCGCTGTCCACCACCCCGGAGGCATCGTAGAAATGGATGCCGGCCACCGCCTCCGTGCAGCCGCTGACGGTGTTATAGCTGGCGTCGATCGCCAGGTTCTGAATAGTTACATTCGACGTACCCATCACGGTAATTACAGCCGTAAATCCCAGACTTCCCACTGGTACCAGTACGGTTGGCTGAATCATGGCGCGGCCGGTACCCTGGTCTCCGGTGCCCCGCAGCGTAAGCGACTTGGTAATCATTAACTGCTCGGGGTACAGCGAAGGGCAGATATCGATCTCATCCCCGTCCGAAGCGGCGTTGATGGCCGCTGTGACTGTAGCGTAGTCCGGAGCCGGGTTGGCGCACGGCGCTCCGGCCTTTCCCACCGTCCACGTCTTGCCCCACGTAACCGGGCAGCAAGCCCCCAGCAACACCAGGGCGAATCCCATCCACTGCAACTTCGTGCAATTCCGCATAACTTCCTCCCTATCTCATAGCGGCCTCCGGGCCGGTCGAGGGACACTATCGCCGGAACGAAATGCCTCCCTCAATACACCCGCCATAGTTTTCAAGTCAACAGACTATCAACAGCCAATTACTTGATTAGAGAAATGTTAGAAAGCTTAGGAGCCGGCCGGAAGGCCTGTGATACACTCACAGAAGTTTGCCGACGACTGTTTGGGGACTCGAAATCGGCCGCTATGTCTTCTCCATTGCTTCGGATTTTTCGTCAGCCGGGTCCCAGTCCGCGCGGTTATCGTTTCGGTCCGTTCGCCCTCGAAGTCCGCTCTGGTGAGTTGCGGCGGCACGGCATCCGCCTTCGCCTGCGCAGGCAAGCTGTCCAAATCCTGCTGATGCTCATCGAACACCCTGGCGAAGTGGTGCTCCGCGAGGAGATTCGTCAGAAACTCTGGCCCGATAACACCGTGGTCGAATTCGATCACAGCATCAACACGGCCATCCAGCGGCTGCGCGAGGTCTTGGGGGATTCCGCAGAAGATCCCCGATACATCGAAACGTTGGCGGGGCGGGGGTACCGGTTTCTGGCCACCGTGGACGTCATCGAGCGCCCACAACCGGCTCCCGCCGCTCCCCAGGAGCACTTGGCCGAGCCGCGGCCTGCGCAACCGCCGGCGCGTTCCCGAAAGGCTCGTATCCTGCAGACGGTCGCCTTTGGGCTGCTGGGCGCCATTGCGCTGGCCGCCTGGATCCGACCGCTGTTCCAGCGAACACCACCGCCGAACTGGGTAGTTCCGCTGGGCGAGGGGCGCTCAGCGGTCCCCTCACCGGACGGTAGGGCCGTTCTTTACCGCTCGGGTGGTCTGTTCCTCCGCCGCATGGATTCGCCAACCGCCACTCCGATTTACTCGGACAGCCCTCTGGTGGATTCCCCTGTATGGTCGCCCGACGGAACCCAGGCCCTGTTTCAGACCATCGCCGGCCTGATTCGAATGCCCATCCCGAGCGGTCCGCCGGTTATCATCTGGCCAAACCGCCGTGTCACCCGCGGATATAGCTGGGGACCCCAAGGCGACGTGTTAGTGGCTGTGCTGGAACCGAACGGCAGCAGCGATCTCTACCTGATCCCTGCCGGCAACGGATCTCCGGCGCGGCTCGAAATTCCCCAACTGCCAAGCGGGATCTTCTATGAACCCGAGTTTCTGCCCGAAGCCGGTAAATTTCTGTTTACCTTCGCGGCGCAGGGAGAGGCTCAAGCCAGTATCTTTCTTGCCACCCTGAAGCAGCGGAATCTGGCCGATGCGCCGGTGCTGTTGCGGCGGAATGTGAGCGCCGGTCACTTCGGCCGCGCCGGCGGAGATCATCTCCTCTACGTGCAGAACGACACTCTCTACGCGCAGACCCTCAATTGGCGAAAGGCCGTCCTGGAAGGTGCGCCGAAGCCGGTCGTCGAAGACGTGCTTTCGACACTTGAAACCCGCCATGCTTTTTTCTCGGTCTCCCGCAACGGTATGTTGGTCTGGCGCCCCGGCAAAGCCAATCTCGTGCAACTGACCTGGTTTGACCGTCACGGAAAAGTCCTGGGAACCACCGGTCCGCCCTCCGAGCCTTCCGCGATTGTATTGTCGCCCGACGAGAACCATGTGCTGCTCACCATCGCGGACCGTTTCGGCGCCTTATTGGACCCGCATCAAAGCGCATACACACCCCTGCCGGACCTCGCCCGTGGCGTTTGGATGCAGGACAGTGCGCGTATCCTGCATGCCCCGAAGGGAGGCAGCCGCCTGTTGGAACGCGACCTGGCTCGCGGCACCGACAGGATGGTGGCGCAGGTTCCCGATTTGGGAACGCCGTTGGCGATTTCGCCCGATGGAAAGGTGCTGCTCTATTCGGCGCGATTGAAAATCTACTCCCTCCGGCTCGACGAACCTTCCGGCAGTGCCCAGCCGCAGGTTGCCATCGATGAAGACATCTTAAAGGTGGGATTCTCGCCCGATGGACACTGGCTCGTGTATTCGAGGCTGGATCGAACTGTGAGACGAAGCGAGGTGTTCGTGAAGCCGTTCGCTTTCCCGGGATTGAGCCGGCAGATTTCCGTCGATGGCGGCCATGCAGCGGTCTGGCGCGCCGACGGCAAAGAAATCCTTTTCTGGAATGGAACCACGATCTATTGCGTGCGCGTGGCGATGGCGCGAGATCAGATCTCGGCAAGCGCGCCCGAAGCGCTCTTCGACGTGCGGGTTCCCCCGGGACTCGTTGGCGATTCCGTGCCTTTGGCCGTAGTGAGGGATGGCTCGCGGATTCTCTTCACCCAAGCCATGGAAGGCGCCGGCTCCATGATGAACTACGTTACCTTTGCGTGGGACCGGTTGCCGGCTCCTTTGCGCGCCGTCTCAGAAGCGACCCCGGCGAAGAACTAGCCCTACTGCAGTGCGGACTCCACCGGATACCCGTGGTCGATCCAGTCGGTCTTGAAGTTGGTCGCCACGTGCATCGCGTGCACGTGCGTGAATCCCATCTTCTGCAGCAACTCCAGCGCCGGCTTAATATTGGGGCACCGTTCCCACGGGCAGCAGCCGCAGTAAATCACCAGGTCGCGGTCGCGCGGCAGTTTCTCCACCGCGGCCTTCAGCAGGTCCAGCCCTTCGGGCTTGGACCCCGGCCCCGCATAAATCGCTCCCGGAATATGCTTGCTGCGGTAGAGCACGTTCGGCCCCACCTGAAAGATCGCCGGCCGCGCCGCCCCGGCGGCCAGTTGCGCCGCGACGTCCCTGGGCTCCACCAGCGGCCCTTCGCCCGCGAGGGCCAACGCCAGAAGCACCGGCGCGGCCGCAAGCAAATATCGCATCTTCATACCAGTTACTATAGCCCGTGGACAGCGGACCATGAGACGCTGACTGCACTCGCCGCTCCTTTATCCTCGGCCGCTGGCCTATTTTGGTGGCGATCTGCGCGGAATCTGCGCGTTTTTTGCCCTATAATCAGGTTGACCGCACTCTATGCTGTTACGATTCCGATTCTCGAACTTTCGGTCGTTTCTCGACGAGCAGGAACTGTCCATGATCGCCGGTTCTGTCAGCGACCACCCCGAAATCGTTCGGCATCCCCCGGGAATCGAGGAGGGCGTTTTGCCTGCTGCCGCGATCTACGGCGCGAATGCCTCGGGCAAAACGAACCTTCTCCGTGCGATGCAATTCGTGCAGACAGCGGTTCGTGACTCCCAGGCGCGTTGGCAGCCCGGCCAGCCCATCGCCCTCGAACCATTCGCCGGGAAGTCGGACGTGCCGTCGAGCTTCTCAGTGGATTTCCTCCTCGACAGCGTTCGTTATCAATATGGATTCACGGCGTTACCGCAGGCTATCCTCAAGGAGTGGTTGTACGCGTATCCCTCAGGCAAGAAACAGACCTGGTTCTTGAGGGAACGCAACAAACCGATCTCTTTCAGCCAAAAGCTGCAGGGCGAGAATCGCACGATTGAGCGGTTAACACGCCCCAACAGCCTGTTCCTGTCGGCCGGCGCACAGAATAATCACAAGATGCTCTCACGGATTTATAAGTGGTTTTCGCAGTGGTGGTTGCTGCCTGAAGACGAGCAAGTTGCGATTGGTCAGACTGCACGGGTCCTGCATGGCAGGTCCGATCTGCAGCGTGGGCTCGGCCGCATGCTCTCGCTGGCTGATCTGGGCATAACAGACATGGACGTCCAGACATCGGCAGTGCCCGCGCCGGCCAAGGAGGCTCTCGAGAAGCTTGCCGAGTTACTGAAGGCTCCCGAGATCACGTCGCGCGTCGAGGAGGAGATGCGAGAGGTCCGCTTCTTCCACCGAATCGGCGATGCCCCTGTAGCGTTTCGGGTAGACCAGGAGTCCAAGGGTACCGTTGCATTCTTCTGCCTGTTACTGCCGGTCCTGGTCGCGCTTACCACCGGAGCCGTGGTCTGGGCCGATGAACTGGATCGCAGTCTTCACCCGCTTCTCGCCCTCGACATCATTCGAATGTTCACCGTGCCCGGTAACAATCGGTCGTCTGCCCAGCTCATCTTCAATACGCACGATACCAACCTCCTCAGCGCCGGCGTTCTGCGCCGCGATCAAATCTGGTTCACCGAGAAACTGCGCGACGGAGCCAGCCGGCTCTATCCATTGACGGACTTCAAACCGCGCAAGGAAGAGAACCTCGAGAATGGCTATCTACAGGGCCGCTACGGCGCCATCCCGTTCCTGAACGGCGACCGATTCCTCGCCGCCATCCATGAAGAGAAGTGACAGCCTGCGCCGCCGCCCGCCCTTTCGGAAGCCTCGTGCCCGTTTCCTCATCGTGTGCGAAGGCCAGGTAACCGAGCCAGAGTATTTCCGCGACATTCGCCAAACCGAGCGTGGCCTCATCGAGCTGGAAATTGTCCCCGCCGGAAAGCCAAAGTCCGTCGTGGAGCGGGCCGCCCAAATGAAAAAGGAATCTGAACGCCAAGCCAGCCGCCACAGAGACGAGAACTTACTCTATGATCACGTCTGGTGCGTATTCGACATCGACGAACACCCTCTGGTAGCCGAAGCGAAACAGCAAGCCCGGGACAACTCGATCGAACTGGCTGTCTCCAATCCCTGCTTCGAACTCTGGTTCCTTCTCCACTTCCAGGATCAAGGCGCTCACATCGAGCGCGACAAAGTTCAGAGCCTGTGCCGCCGGCACATGCCTGGCTATAAAAAATCGCCTCCCTGTGATACCCTGCGGCCCTACCAGGGCGAAGCGATCAATCGAGCCACCCAACTGGAAAAGCGCCAGGCCTCGCGCCGCAACGAAGGCGGCAATCCCTCCACTGGCGTCCATCGCCTCATCCAACAGATCCAGGCCGCCTGCCGCGCTTGACGCCCCTACGCTTCCATGCCCATTTGCGTCAGCCGGTACCGCAGCGCGTTGCGCGTCAGTCCCAGCAGCCGCGCCGCCTGGCTCTTGTTGCCGTCGGCGCGGCGCAGGGCCTCTTTGATCAGATCCTGCTCGTACTGATCCAGGCTCATGCCCTCAGGCAGAAAGTGCCCGTCGCCCGGCGCGCCGCTCGCCCCGCTGCCCGCGCGCCGCGTGCTGGGAGGCGCCTCCAGCTTGATATCGGCCGCGTCCAGTTCCTTACCCGTGGCCATCACCAGGCTGCGCTCGATCACGTTCTCCAACTCACGCACGTTCCCCGGCCAGTGATACGCCAGCAGCTTCTGCATGGCGGCATCGGTGATCGATTCCACCTGGCAGCCCGCGTCCGGCGCCAGCTTATGCACGAAATGGTTGGCCAGAAACACGATATCCTGTTTGCGCTCGCGCAGCGGCGGAATGTTCAGCGGCACCACGTTCAGGCGGTAATACAGGTCCTCGCGGAAGGTGCCCTGCTCCAGCGCCGCCCGCAGATCCTGGTTGGTGGCGGCGACCACCCGCACGTCGATGTGCCGCGTCACGTTGCTGCCCAGCCGCTCAAACTCGCGCTCCTGCAAGACGCGCAGCAGCTTCACCTGGATCGCCGCCGGCACGTCGCCAATCTCATCCAGAAACACCGTCCCCGTATCGGCCTGTTCGAATTTGCCCGGCTTGCTGGTCTGCGCCCCGGTGAAGGCGCCCTTCTCATAGCCGAACAGCTCGCTCTCCATCAGGTTCTCAGGGATGGCGGTGCAGTTGATCTTCACCAGCGGCCGGTCTTTGCGCGGCGAATGGAAGTGGATGGCGCGCGCGATCAGGTCCTTGCCTACTCCGCTCTCTCCCGCCAGCAGGACGGTCGCGCGCGTGGGCGCCACCCGCTCAATGGTGGCAAAAATCTCCTGCATCGCGGGACTCCGCCCGATGATGTTGTCGAACTCGTAACGCCGCCCCAGCTCGGCCTTCAACTGGCGGTTCTCGTCGCGCAGGGCGCGGATTTCGAGCGCCTTCTGCACCACCTGCATCAGGTGATCCAGCGAAAACGGCTTCAGCAGAAAATCGGTGGCACCGGCCTTCATCGCGCCCACGGCCGTTTCCACGCTGCCGAAGGCCGTCATCATCACCACCGGCGTCAGCATATTCTGCCGCCGGATCATGGCCAGAAATTCGAGGCCGTCCATGTTGGGCAGCTTGAGATCGGTAAGCACCAGGTCGGCGCGGTCCACCAGCCGCAGGCCTTCTTCGGCGGTCGCGGCTTTGTCCACATCGAAGCCCGCCGAGGCCAGTTGCAGCTCGATCACGCGGCGCAGCTTGTCTTCGTCCTCAACTACCAGAATGCGCTTCTTCATGCGGAGGTCCGGCCGGCTCGTTCACTTCGGGGCGCTCGATGGGAAGCAGCACGCGAAAGACGCTGCCTTTACCGAGTTCGCTTTCCACTGTTATCTTACCGCCGTGTTCGTCCACGATCTTAGAAACAATCGCCAGCCCCAAACCCACTCCCGAAGGCTTGGTGGTGAAGAACGGGTTGAAGATGGTCTCCATGTGTTTGGGGTCGATTCCGGCGCCGCGGTCGATCACTGCGATCTCCGCCGTGCCGCCCGCCGCGCGCGTCTTCACCGTCACCGCGCCGCCTTGCGGAGAAGCCTGCGCCGCGTTCAGCACCAGGTTGTAAAAGACCCGTTCCAGCAGCTCCGCATCCATCGGAAAAGGCGGGATTTCGGGGGCGTAGTTCTTGTACACCGCAATTCCGGGCGCCTCCCGCTCGGCCGTCAGAATGGCGCGATCCAGCACCTGCGCCAGGTCGGCATTCTCCAACTGCAATTGCAGCGGACGGGCGAATTGCAGGAACCGCGTGATCAGGCTGTTGCAGCGGTCTACTTCGGTGGCGATGAATCCGGCTACTTCGCGGGCCACCTCGTTTTCGGCAGCCACCGAACGGCCGAGCATTTCCGAGGACACCTTGATGGTCCCCAACGGATTGCGCAGCTCGTGCGCCAGCCCCGCGGAAAGCTGCCCCAGCGCGGCCAGCCGGTCGGAGCGCCGTACCGCCTCCTCGGCTTCCTGAATGTGTACGTTGGCTTCGGCCAGGTCTTCGGCGGTGCGGCGGAATTTCTGGTTCTGCTGGCGCAGGTCTTCCGCGAGGATATTGGCCAGGTTCCCCATCATCGCCAAGAACACCGCGCGCAGCCAGATCTCGCTGATGCCCGTAGGGTCCAGTTCCAGCCGCTGGCGGTCGAAAAACGGCGGCAGCAGGAACATCAGGTACGATCCCGCCGCCAGCAGGCTGAACACCAGCGAGCCGCCCACGCCCAGCAACGTAGCGGCGGAGATCATGGGCAGCGACAACACCACCCAATAACGGCTGGAGATAGCGCCGCCGGGCAGCGCCCCATGGCTTCCGGTGTACCAGATCAGCAACACGCCCAGCACCAGCTTCAGCAGGTTCCAGAAAATTCGGCCCTCCTGACTGACCAGCGCCGGCAGTTTGGTCTCCGCCACCTGGACCAGGGCCAAGGCCGCCAACATGCCGATTTCCCACGGGTCACCCCGTTCCGTGGTGGCGGCCAGCGCGCCGAACAAGAGAAGCCACACCAGGTCGTGCAGGGGAATTAGCCGGAGCCAACGGAAAGCGCTAGATGCGGGCACGCATGCCTCAGACCGGATTATGCCACAACCGGCAAACGGCTTATCGCGCACCGCTTCGGTTGCGGCAGAATCGGGCCGGTTTGCCCAATTCTGCACCGCACCACCGGCGGGCACCTATCGCTCCGGATTATGCCACAATATAAGCGTAACGTCCCATGCCCAATTCAAGCGCTCTGGATGCCGGAAGGCGTGTCCCTTCGGTGTCCCAACCCACCAACGAACCGGATGAGTCTTTCGGTGAGATTCTCTCCCAATATGAACAGGCTCACTCCCATAAAGCCCATGAGGGATTGGAAGGCACGGTTGTAGCCGTCACCAGCGAGTCGGTATTGGTCGATATCGGCTTCAAGACCGAAGGAATCCTCCCTCTCGCGGATTTCCAGAGCGCCGGAGAACCGGTCAAAGTTGGCGACAAACTCTTCGTCACCATCAAAGGCCGCGACCCCGAGGGCTATTACGAACTTTCCCGCCTGAAGGTGGAGCGGCCCAAGGATTGGTCCGCCCTGGAGAAGGCTTTTGCCGACAAAACCGCCATCAGCGGGGTGGTCTCGGGGGTGGTCAAGGGCGGCTTGAGCGTGGATGTCGGCGTACGTGCCTTCATGCCCGCCTCGCGTAGCGGCGCCAAAGACGCCACTGAGATGGAAAAGCTGGTCGGGCAGGAGATCAGTTGCCGCATCATCAAGCTGGACGTGGCCGATGAAGACGTGGTGGTGGACCGCCGCGCCGTAGTCGAAGAAGAGGAGCGCGCCGCCAAGGAACGCCGCTACTCGGAAATCAAGGAAGGCGAGATCGTCCACGGCACCGTGCGCAGCCTCACCGAATACGGCGCTTTCGTCGACATTGGGGGCGTGGACGCGCTGTTGTACGTGGCGGACATTTCCTGGGGCCGGGTGAATAAGCCCTCCGATCTGCTCACCGTGGGGCAGGAAGTGGAAGCCAAGGTCCTCAAAGTGGACCCCGCCAAGCGGCGCATCTCGCTGGGCATGAAACAGCTTCAGCCGCACCCCTGGGAGCTGGTGGCGGAGAAGTATAAGGTAGGCGACCGGGTACACGGGTCGGTGACCCGAGTGGCCGATTTCGGCGCCTTCGTGGAGCTGGAGAAGGGCGTGGAAGGCCTCATCCACCTCTCTGAAATGTCCTGGTCGAAGAAGGTGCGCAAGCCCTCCGACGTGGTCAAGCCCGGCGAACAGGTGGACGTGGTGGTCCTGGCCGTCAACCCCGGCGAGCGCCGCATCTCGCTTGGCCTGAAGCAGGCGCTTGGCGATCCGTGGGCCGAAGTGCCGCAGAAGTTTCCGGTGGGCGCGGTGGTGGAAGGAACCGTCACCAGCATCCAGAAGTTCGGCCTGTTTGTGCACCTTACCGATGGCGTCGAAGGCATGGTCCACATCGGCGATATGAGCGCCGAAAAGCGCCTCAACCATCCGCAGGAAGTGGTCAAGATCGGGCAGGTGGTGAAGGCCCTGGTGCTGGAGGCGGACGTCGAGAAACGCCGCCTGCGCCTGGGCATGAAGCAACTCGTTCCCACCAGCCTGGACGAGTACATCGCCGAGCACAAAGAGGGCGACCTGGTGACCGGCCGCATCAGCGAAGTGGCCGGCGGACGCGCCCGCGTGGAATTGGGCGAAGGTGTCCACGGAAGCTGCCGGATGGCCGACAGCGAAGCTCCGGCTCCGGAGCCCGCCGCCGTGCCTGCCTCCAAAAGCGACCTTTCTTCGTTGACTTCCATGCTGGAGGCCAAGTGGAAAGGTGGCGGTCAGAGCGCCCCGTCGAAGCGCGAACCCGCCCGCGCTGGCCAGATCCGCAGCTTCCGTATCGCCAAACTGGACGCCGCCATCAAGCGCATCGAACTGGAACTGGCGTAGCCGTTCCTCCGCGACCCCGCGGCTCTCCAGAGACATCTCCAACCGAATCCCAAGAGCCTGACGCGGAGGCGCGGAGAAGACAGCAAGAGTCGGCGCGGAGGCTCGGCGGTGAAGACCACCCGTTAGCCGTTTTCCCCTTCCACGAAATCCTTCAGCCGCCCCAGAGCGCTCTCCCACTGGCCGGCGATCTGCTCCAGGCAACGGCGGGCCTGGTGCAACTGTTTGGGCTCCAGTTCCCAGAGTTGCTCCCGGCCCCGGCGGGCGCCCCGCACCAGGCCGGCCTCCTCTAATACATGCAGGTGCTTGGTGATGGCCTGCCGCGTCATGCTCGCGCCGGAGGCCAGTTGGGTGATTGAAAGCGGCTCGCCGCCGCACAAGCGGGCCACCAACTCC
>Ga0335074_10015169_pt1 | contig 10817 bp, 9 predicted proteins | sample Lox_Sample_23_FD_206715 | JGI IMG/M metagenome (GOLD analysis project Ga0335074, IMG submission 206715) | Soil microbial communities from Loxahatchee National Wildlife Refuge, Florida, United States - Lox_Sample_2.3 | ecosystem: Environmental > Terrestrial > Soil > Wetlands | place: USA: Florida... | reverse complement strand
CCGCGTCTTCGAGGGTGGTCGACGAGAATATCTCGTTCATGATGACCAGACTGTCCGGCGTCGCCTCCTCCAGAATTCCGCGAATCCGTAGGAGGTCGTCCTGCAGCTTGCCCCTAAGGTCTGCGACATTCTCGCCCCGCTCGAAGTGCACGAAAATGCGATCGAAGAGAAAGAGCCGCAGACCCGCACCAGGAACCGGGAACCCCAGGGAGGCAAGGTAGTGCAACTGCCCGAAAGTGCGAGCGAAAGTCGTCTTTCCCCCCTGGTTTGGCCCGGAGACAACAAACGCTCGTTCCATGCCACGCAGGTAGAAGTCGTTGGTTATGACTTCGGTCTTTTCTGCCACGAGCTTGGTTGCCAGGGCTAGGTCAAATACCTCATCGCCACCGACCTCCTTTGTCTCCCACGAGACCTTTGGATAGCCGAACTTGAGGCCGACCTGTTTAATTTTGCTTATGTACCCAAGATATGAGACATAGAACTGCACCTCGCGATCAAATCGCAATACCGTTGGGTCACCGAAGCTTTGGTATTTTGTACAGTACTGGTCAAAGTATGAGAATATCTCGGGGTGAAGCTTCGCAACAAGATCGAGGATTTGAGCCTCGATATGGTTCATTTCCACAAATTCGGTGAGCTTGAACCGGTAGTCTCGCGGAGCGCCTTGGCGAAACTTCTCGAACGTCTGCGCCACCTCGGCGCTGTAGTCGGATTCATCGTCATGCTTCCGGACTGTTACACTGCTGCCGTTTATGAGAAAACAGTATTTCACCGAACCCAAATCGGTCCCCACCCTCTCGGTATCCGAGACCAGTTCCCTGAAGGAATCGGATGCAACATAGCCGTGCAGATAATCCCGTACTCCCCGCAGTCCGCGCGATTGGGGTTCAGTCTTCTGCAAGTCAGCCAGCAGTTGTTGGACTGCCTCGTAGTAGACGACAACGGCGTCGACGAACCAACTGTTCTTCTGCAAGCGGTAATAGAGCTTCTCGGACTGCTTGAGATGTCTGCGCATCTCTTGCATCCTTCCGGCGAATGCGGCGACGTACCCGAAGAGGTCCGGTACTTCCAGATCCCTCATCACTTCGTGGCGATACACGATCTCGTCAACATCATCCAGCTTCCGGTGGAAAAAGGGCTTGAGATCGTACTCGTCCTTGCCTGAGACCGCCGCGGCCACGATCTGATCGAGGTTCAGGTCGCCAAAAAAATCCGGAGCCTCGGCCTGCTCGGTCCGCATGTCTGGCTCGATTCGGCTGTATAGAATGCTCTGGAAGCTCATTGGAAGGCCTTCCTGTCATTGGATCGAACCGAGTGATAAGAAGCTTTGCGCAGACAAACGCCGAATAGCCAGGCAGCCGTACTGCCGTGCACCGCCTCGTCGAGCGCAATCATCCAGTTCGCCCAGACCCTGGCAAGGTCACAACAGACCATGCAATTGCTCGCGTCTTTCGGACTAGCGATTAAACAAAGAACCGGATCGTGTTGAATGGCAGCCGGCGTCCCGTCGGCTGGATGACCAATATCCGATGGGGACGCTATCCGGGCCTGTGGTACCTCGCCAGTAGCGGGATGCGCTCTCGTCGCAGCGCATGCGCAAGCTGATGGAGGACGCAGAGCCGGGACCGGACCTTCTCGTTTGTCGTAAACCGCGGGGCAGAACTTGGCACGGCCTTCAGACCGCGTAGGCCGAGGCGTTCCCGGTGCAACACCGTCCGTCGGCTGCGATCCCGGCCAGAGGCATTCGTACCGGTGGCTACGCCAACCCGGCAGACCCGCCCGCCCTTTGCAGTACAGCGCGTCCGATTGGACTAAATGAAATGCGCCCAACACCATGCTCCTAGCCACAGCCACTTGACCAGGAGTCATCGGCCCGGTACGGGCGCTTCTGGCGAACTCCACCGCCGATGAGACTATATAGGCTCCTCCCACGCGGAGGGCAATCTGGTGGTGTCCTAAATTTGAGCCGGCGTTATGCGACATAGGAATTCAATCAGAGGTTAGCGATAGACCGCCAGCGCTTTGTCGAAATCCGGCGGTCGCTCAATGCCAGCCCATCCCCGTCGAATATTGCCGCATACGGCGGTCATGTTGCGGAGCGGGCGGTCGAGGCTGGCGACGGTGCCAAGGCACTCACGGACGCGGAGATGCGGAACCTGACCTGCCAGGTTTCGGGTCGGGTTCCCCATAAGCGGACCGGCCGGAGTCCACCCGAAGCAGTCATTGGACAGCCGTTATGGTATAGTCGTCGGTCTGAGGTCTCGACACAAGGGGATAAGAACTGCCACCCGGTCCGTTTCGTCCGGCGCCGTTCCGTATCGTGTATGCCGTCTCTGTGCCGTATGGGCTTCGCCGTGCCACAGGGTTCGGTCAATAAGTCCTTGATTTTCCTTGGCGTCCCGTGCGGGATTCGAACCCGCGTTGCCGCCGTGAGAGGGCGGTGTCCTGGGCCTCTAGACGAACGGGACCGGGGCCGGCCCGGCTTCTACGCCACGCATGATCCAAGTTCAAGCGCTGGGAGTGCGGACCCAGTGAGGACCCCGCGTCCGGCACCCTCACCCGGATCGCTTTCGCGAACCGACCCTCGGGTCGGAGCCCTCCCGCACAGCGAGAGAGGAGGATATCATATCAGCCTCGCTGCTTCGAGCTCGGCGATCAGCGGTGCGAGCTCGGCTTCGTAGCGCCGCCAGCGGCCAAGCCCGCGTGCGTTGATCGGAGTGCGGACCTGCTGCGCCGAAGCGGTCCGGATGCGCCGGCCCTGCGCGTAGAAGCGCTCGCAGGCCGGATCGTACGGCAGATCGAGGAAGGTCAGCACCCGCATCAGCGTACCGGCGAAGTCCTCCACCCAGTCGGTCAACGCCACGTCGAGCATCGGCACCGGCAGCACATCGCGCCAATGCGCCATCAGCCGCGCGTGCTCGCCGATGGTCCAGCCGAGGTCGGCCAGATCATGCGCATAGGGATGGTAGCCGAAGAAACGAAGCTGATAGATGGAAAGCCCGATATCGCGCGGATCGCGCGTGCAGTGGATAATCCTCGCACCCGGCAGGAGCGTGGCGATAAACCCCAGGTGACGCGCGTTGTCCGGCATCTTGTCGATGACACGGCGTGCGTCGGGCGCCATCACGCGCAACTGCGCGAGGAACGTCTCGGCCTCACGGGTCAGCGTGTCGCCATCCGACGCGGCCAGCGCGCGAACCGCCGCTGCTTCGTCGTCACCGGGCGCGAGCCGGCGTCGCAGCGCATGGATCGCCGGCCGCTCGCCGGCACCGTGCACATCGACATGTGCGGAAAGGATTTGCTCGCACAGCGTAGTGCCCGAGCGCGGCATGCCGACCACGAAAACCGGCGCCGGATCGGCGCTGTCCGCGCGCGGGCCGGCGTGCAGTCGCTTGTGGTCGAAGCACGCGATCGACGCATCCACAAAGGCACCATACGCCGCGCGTGAGAACGGCTGAATCCCGGCAAGCAGGCGATGTCCGCGATGCCAATGCTGGAATGCCGCAGCGGTCTGGTTGCGCGCGTCATGAAAACGCGCCAGTTCGAAATGGCCGATGATGCGATGCTCCAGCAGCGCCGCCGTCGCGTCGTCGGCAAGCTCCGCCATTCGCGCGGCCATTGCCTCGGCTGCGGTTTCGTCGCCGTCGTGTCGGGCGAGGTGGATGCGCCGCCACAGGATAAGAATTTCCGCATCATAAGGCTCGCCGATCGCATCCAGCTCGGCGCGTGCCTGTTCGGCGCGCCCCAGCAGCAGCAGCGCCAGCGCGCGGTGCGCGCGCCAGTGCGCACCGTCCCGGCCGGGCGGCGGCGTGCCGGGCAGCACCTCCAGCGCTGCCTTCGCCTCGCGATCGAGCAGCAGCGCATTGGCGAGATTGAGCCGCGCGGCGACGCAGCCGGGATCGCGTTCGAGCACGCCGCGCAGCCGCGCCAGCGCCTCGTCGGTCTCACCGCGCAGAATCTGGAACGCGGCGAGATTCGCCTCGGCGACGCTATGGCCCGGCACCGCACGCAAGGCGGCCTGCATCGCTTGCAGCGTGCCTTGCACGTCGCCTAGCCGGTAGCAGGCCAGGCCAAGATTGACCCAGGCATCGGCAAAGCCCGGCCGCGCCTTGGTGGCGGCGAGGAAGGCGGCACGGGCGCCCGCGGGATTGCCGGCCGCACTTTCGGCCTGGCCTAGCGCGTACTGCGCATCCGCGTCAGCAGGAACACGGGTGACGGCTCGCCGGGCTGCTGCGCGCGCTGCTTTCGGCTGGCCGACCGCGATCAGAGCGGCAGAGAAATTGATCCAAGTGGCCGGATTGTCCGGCGCCAGCATGGCGGCACGGCGGAACAGAGCCGCGGCACGCGCCGGCCGTCCGGCTTGCAGCAGTGCGATGCCGTAATGCAGGTGCGTGAGCGGCTCGGCGAAATCGAGCCGGCGCGCGCGCGCGAGCAATGGCAGCGCTTCCGCGGTGTGTCCGGCACGCGTCAGTGCGAGACCGCGCAGGCGAAGCGTTGTCGGATCGTCCGGTGTCTGCCGGAGCAGCGCCGAGAACAGCTCGGCCGCCTCTTCGTACTGGCCCGACTGATATCGCGCGATGGCAGCCGCGAGATCGCCGCCTGCGCCCGGCGCGCCGTGCTCGGCCGCACTACTCATCGTCGAAGGCTGCCCCAGTTCCCGCAACTTAGTTCATCACGATCAGATGCTTTTGTCTCGGCATGAGAAGGATTCCGTTGCGTGGTCAGAATACGTCATAATAACCTCCATTCAGCCGGGCGAAAATGCGCGCGTCGGTCGAGATAATGTGCAATGCCAGAAATCGAGGCCGGGCAGACTTTTACGGTCTCGACCCAGGCGCAATTGAACACCGCCATCCAGGGCGGCGACGGCGACAAATCGGGCGGCTGGCGGTGCGGGTGTCGGCGGCGGCCTGTTCGTCGGCAATGGCTTGACCAACATGGTGGCGATGCAATATCTACCAATTGGTAGCTACTGTCGCCCGGAGGGGTTTCGGATGAGCGCAAGGGCCAAGCTCTTCAGGCACGGCCGCAGCCAGGCGGTTCGCCTTCCCAAGGAATTTCGGCTGCCCGGGCATGAAGTGCTCGTGAGCAAGGTGGGCAACAAGGTGATCCTGGAACCGATCGAACCGCCTCCCTTCGACGTCGACGCTTGGTTGGAACGGTTGCGCCAGTACGAGGATGTTCCTTTTCCCGACCTACCGGACGATCCGCCTATTGGGCCGGATGATACAGTGACATTCGACTGAGCATGCTGTGTTCTGCCTCGACACGAATGTCGTCATAGGCATTATGACCGGTCGCCGACCACATTGGGTCGCTCGGATCAGCGCCGAAATCAGGGCGCAAACGGTGATATTGCTTCCGGTGATTGTCGTGTATGAACTGTTGTATGGGTCGGAGAAGAGCGGCTTTGGGGGACGCAACCGGGCACGTCTCGACGATTTTCTGACCGGACCGTTCGATGTCCCGGATTTCACGCCTGCCGATTCCACCGAGGCTGCACAAATTCGCGCCTATCTCGAACGGCAAGGCACACCGATCGGCCCGTATGATGTTCTTATCGCTGCCCAGGCGCGTCGACGTGGCGCCAGACTGGTCACCGGTAACGTTCGCGAATTCGCCCGGGTGCCGGGCCTTGTGGTCGAGGACTGGGCATCGTGAAGACCGTCGTGTGGGCAGACCGCGACCGCCGGGCGCCCCGCTCACGGCTCCATACCCAGCCGTTGCACCTCGCCCGGCGGGTGATTAATTTCCGCCGCCCCTAGGAAAGCCCCTATGATTACCGTCCTTTTCGTCCTGCTGAATTACGCCCTCGGCATCTTCAAATGGGCGATCATCCTGGCCGCTCTGTTCAGCATACTGACCGCGTTCGGCGTGCTCGACGCGCGCAACCGGCTGGTTTGGACGATCGGCGACTTCCTCTACCGCTTCACCGACCCGGTGCTGCGCCCGATCCGTAATTTCTTGCCCAATTTCGGCGGTATCGACATCAGCCCCTGGGTCGCCGTCATCCTGATCCAGGTGATCCAGGGCGTGCTGCTGCCCAAGATCTACGCCGCGGTCACGTACGGCGCATGGCAAGGGCTGGTGTTCTGAACGTGTCGGGATGAGCGCACATATCATCGACGGCAAAGCGATCGCGGCAACCCTGCGAGCAAAGGTGGCCGAGCAAACGACGGCCCTTCCCTACCGTCCCGGCCTCGCGGTCGTGCTGGTCGGTGACAACCCGGCGAGCGCCACGTATGTCCGCAGCAAGGACCGGGCCGCCAACGCATGCGGCATAGCCGCGCGCACCATCCACCTGCCCGCCGACACGACCGAGGCCCGGCTGCTGGCGGAAATCCACGGGCTCAATGCGGACCCGGCGGTCGATGGGATCCTCGTTCAGCTTCCGCTGCCGTCGCAGATCGACGCTCAGGCCGTGCTCGAAGCAGTGGACCCGGCGAAGGACGTGGACGGGTTCCACCCGCTTAATGTCGGCTTGCTTGCGGCGGGTCGGCCCAGCCTCGTGCCCTGCACCCCGCTGGGGATCATGAGGCTGCTGGAGGCAGCCGGCACTGCCTTGACCGGCGCGCGAGCGGTGGTGCTCGGGCGCTCGGCGATCGTCGGCCGCCCGACCGCTGCTCTGCTGTTGGCCGCCAACGCCACCGTCACCGTGGCCCATTCGCGTACCACCGACCTGCCGGCTGAATGCCGCCGTGCGAGCATCCTGGTGGCCGCCGTCGGCCGGCCCAGGATGGTGCGCGGCGACTCGATCGCCCCGGGCGCAATCGTAATCGACGTCGGGATCAATCGGCTGGCGGACGGCAGTCTGGTTGGCGACGTCGCCTATGACGAGGCGGTAGAGCGGGCGGGCGCGATCACGCCGGTTCCCGGGGGGGTGGGACCAATGACGATTGCCTGCCTGCTGGAGAACACACTGCGCGCCGCGATCCGCCGACGCGGCGGCGCGTCGGATGGGGGAAAACGGTGCGCTACCTGACAGGACTGTTTCCAGTTTGCGCTCTGCTGTTGCTGCCGGAAGTCTCCTTGGCAGCAGGCACGCAACGTTTCGACGGCACGTGGCAGACGACCGTTTCCTGCGCGGCGGCGAGGGATGCCCTGGGCTATTCTTTTCGATTCATCAGCACGGTGAAGGACGGCGTCCTGCACGGATTGCACGGCACCGCGGGTCAACCAAGCTCGTTGCAAATCGATGGAACCATCGAAGTTGATGGTACCGGCAAGCTATATGCGAAAGGATTCACTGGCTCGAAGGAATACGTCCCCGGCCGTGACACGCCGAGAGGCACCGAGTACGATTACAATATTGACGCCCGGTTCGAGGGCTCGACGGGCACGGGCACCCGTGTCGAGGGCCGCCCCTGCTCGTACCAGTTCGTCAAGCAGTAGGCTGATCGTCACAGCCGGCCGTGCGCCGGCCATCTCCTTCCCGTCCGGCGATCCATCCGATAGCGGAGATCATTCGGATGCTCATCATCGCAGCCGTCGTCTGGATCGCTTTGCATCTCGGGGTCGCCGGTAGCCACCTGCGTGATCGGGTGGTGCGCGGCATCGGCGAGGGCCCCTTCCGCGGCGCTTTCGCTGCTGTGTCGATCGCTGCTCTGGTCTGGTTGAGCTGGTCTTACAAGGCTGCCGCCACGACGCCGCTATGGCACGCTGCTCCCTGGCTTCTCGCGCTGCTCGTGCTGGCGATGCTGCCGGCCTGTGTGCTGTTTGTGGGCTCCGTCACTACACCGAATCCGACAGCGATCGGCGGGGAAGGCACCGCCGCGCAGCCGCGCGGTATTCAGCGCATCACCCGCCATCCGATGCTGTGGTCGTTCGCCATCTGGGCGGCGGTGCACATCATCGGCAACGGCGATACGGCATCGCTTGTCTTCTTCGGCGCATTCCTGATCACGGCAGTCGCCGGCATGCCGTCGATCGACGCCAAGCTCGCCCGCCGCGACCCGGCGGCATGGTCGGCAGTGGAGGCCGGCACTGGGATCGTGCCCTTTGCCGCGATTGTGGCGGGCCGTAACCGGCTCGTATGGAATGAGATCGGCTGGTGGCGTCTTGGGCTCGGGCTGAGCTTTTGGGGGCTACTTCTCTACCTGCATCCGCTTATTATTGGGGTCAGCGCTCTGCCGCGGTAGGGTGAGTGCCTCGCGCCCGGCACCCTCACCCGGTTCGCTTCGCGAACCGACCTCTCCCGCAGCGCGGGAGAGAGGTCGATGTGTCACGCGGCTTCTATGATGTCGGCGGCAATCTTCTCAGCCACCATCATGGTCGGGAAGTTGGTGTTGGCGCAGGGGATCGCGGCGAAGATCGAAGCATCGACCACGCGCAGCCCCTGCACACCGCGCACCAGGCCGGACGGGTTCGTCACTGCCATCGGGTCGTCCTCCGCCCCCATTCGGCAGGAGCAGGAGCAGTGCCACACCCCGACAGTCGCGTGACGGATATAGGTCTCCAACAACTCCTCGTCGCGCAGGACGTTCGCCATCTCGGTCGAATCCATAATGAAATTGCGGATCATGAAACGCCGCAACGCCGGCGGGCCGTCCAGCAGCACCGAGCCGACAGCGGTGAGAACCCTGTTCTTGGTATTCACATCGCCGATCTTGCGGATCTTATCGGTGAAGCTCGCCGGGAATGCATCCGACGTGATCGCCTTCAACGGCGGCAATTCGTGAATCAAGGCGATGCGGCGAAAGCCCCCCATCAGCCGCACCAGATCCCGCTGATCCGACAGCAGGTTGAAGTCGACGCTTGGTTCCTCCCGCCAGTCGGGCGAGACCAGCCGCACCTGACCAGTGTCGGAAAAGGTCTTGTTGACCCATAGCGTCACTGCTGTGATGCGATCACCGATCGCGTGCCACGCCGACTTGTTCGACACCGTCAGCGCCATGTCGCCGGCCGGCGCACCGTCCAGCCCCGACGAGAAGCGCATCCCGACATGCAACGAGCGCCTGCTGTACGGATTCACCCGTGCACTTCGCTTGAGGAAGGACGCTACCGAGATCGACGGATGGTCCATCAGCCGTTGCCCGACCCCGGGCACATGCTCGCGCACCGGCACGCCGACATCGCGCAGATGCGCGACCGGCCCGATGCCCGCCCGCAGCAACATCGCCGGCGAGTGGATGGCTCCGCAGCACAGGATCACCTCGCGGCCGCGGAACTCGGTCGGCTGGTGGCGCACCATGGCGCGGATACCGACGCAGCGCGTGTCCTCGAACAGAAGTTCGGAAACCTGTGTGTCGGTCGAGATAACGAGGTTCTCGCGCTGCCGCACCGACGAACCCAGATACCCGATCGCCGCCGAGACCCGGCGTTCGTACAGATTCGACATCGCCAGCGGGTAATAACCATCGCGGAACTCGCCATTCTGGTCCGCCACGTATTCGAACCCGGCAAGTCGGAACGCCTCGGCCGCAGCCTTGGCAAACCCCGACCAATTCTCGGGGAAGATTCGACGGACCGGTATGCGCCCCTCCGAGCCGTGCAGAGGGCCGTCGAAATCGATGTCGCGCTCAATCTTCTTGAAGAACGGCAGCACCGTCTCCCACCGCCAGCCGTGGGCGCCGCGTGCCTCCCACTCATCGTAATCCGCCGGCGCGCCCCGATTGGCGAGCTGGCCGTTGATCGAAGAGCCGCCACCCAGCACGCGCGCCTGCTCGTAACGCAGGGCGCGCGGGCGTGGCGCATCGGGATCGTTGTGCGGGATCACCTCGGTGGTGACCCTGAGCTTGCTCCAGAGGAAACGCGGATCGCGTGAGGCGACGCCGGATCGGCTATCCAGGATCGCCGCCGGCACTCGTCCGTCCGGCGTATCCTCCCCGGCCTCGCACAGCAGCACGCGGTTGCTGCTGCGGGCCGACAGCCGGTTGGCCAAAATCGATCCGGCGGAACCGCCGCCGACGATAATGTAATCGAAAGTCACCGCCCCTACCGTCCCAACCATCTGGCCGGCCGCCACAACGTCATCGCCGGCCCCACAACGTCATGGCCGGCCTTGTGCCGGCCATCTCATGCCAGTTACGGCAACTACACGCACACCACACGCGTCTGTCAACGCAGCGGCCCCGGTTGTCGCGCATCGGCGCGTTGTCACCGCCCCGCCTATGCAGTAGCAGAGTGATCGGAGCACATCCGCACCAAAGGGAGGACCACATGCACAAAATCACGCGGCGGCTCGTGTTGACGGCGGCCGGAGCGGGCGCGGCCGGCCTGGCGATGCCGGCCACCATCGGCCGCGCGGCGGAGAAGCAGCACAAGATCGCGCTCTCGAATTCCTACATCGGCAACAAGTGGCGCATCGAGATGGAGAACGTCTTCAAATCCGCTCTGCTGATGGATCCATTCAAGGCGCAGATCGCCGGCTCCTGGTTCAACTCCGGCAACGACGTCAGCAAGCAGTCGCAGCAGCTTACCAACCTGATCGCCGAGCGGGTCGATGCGATCATCATCAACGCCGCCTCACCGACCGGATTGAACGGCATCCTTAATCAGGCAGCGCAGCGCGGAATTCTGGTGGTATCGTTCGACAATGTCGTCACCACACCGCAAGCCCTGAAGGTGAACACCGATCAGTTGAAATTCGGCGAGATGCTCGCCGACTGGCTGGCCAAGAAGCTGAACGGCAAGGGCAACGTGATCATGGTGACCGGCGTCGCCGGTACCTACGTGGACCAGGACCGCAACAAGGGTGCTGACAGCGTCTGGGCGAAGAACCCCGGCATCAAAGTGGTCAGCCGCTACACCGGGATGTGGGATTCCTCCACCGCCGAGCGCAACACGGCGGCGGTGCTCAACTCGCTGCCGCAGATCGA
>Ga0335074_10015167_pt1 | contig 10818 bp, 11 predicted proteins | sample Lox_Sample_23_FD_206715 | JGI IMG/M metagenome (GOLD analysis project Ga0335074, IMG submission 206715) | Soil microbial communities from Loxahatchee National Wildlife Refuge, Florida, United States - Lox_Sample_2.3 | ecosystem: Environmental > Terrestrial > Soil > Wetlands | place: USA... | reverse complement strand
GATGAGAATGCGAGTGCGCGACGTGTCGCTCACCTTTTCGCGGACCGGGCGAGCCACTTATCAAGATGGCTCGCGAAGGCGTTGCGGTCCGCCTGCGTGAGCGCCGGTGGACCGCCGCCAACGTGACCGCTCGCACGCATGGTGTCCATGAAATCGCGCATCGTGAGTACGCCTCGAATGGTGTCCGGCGAGTAACGCTCACCACGCGGATTCAGCGCCTCTCCGCCTTTCGCGATGATCTGCGCGGCAAGCGGAACATCCGCCGTAATGACCAGATCACCGGGCGCCATACGCTCCACGATCTCGTTGTCGGCCACATCGAAACCGGCACCCACCTGCAGCACGCGCAGACTCGGCACCCGCGGAATGGCGAGGGGCTGATTGGCGACCAGCGTCACGGTGACACCGGTGCGCTCGGCTGCCCGGAAGAGGATTTCCTTGATGACCTTCGGACAGGCATCGGCGTCGACCCAGATGCTGGCAGTCGCCACGCTCGCACCCCATTGCTCGATTCGGTTTCGGGACTACCCTATACGCGCCAGCGTGGTGTTCGACGACGGTGTACTCACGCGTCGAGGCGCTGACTGATCCGCGAGGCATGCTGGGGTTCGCCTTCCAGGCCACCAAGGATGCGTTCTATGGCCAATATGCTCCGGGCCACTTGCTGCTGCTGACGTACGAAAGCCTGGTGCGCAACCCGTCCGCCGCCATGCGCGCGGTCTACCAGTTCATCGGCGAGCCCTGGTTCGAACACGACTTCGGCCGCTTCGTGAACGAAGCGTTCTGGATGGATCCGAAAAACAACGTGAGCCAAGTACCGGTCGTGTAGCGCCAAGCGGATTGCCTAGGGCGTCAATTGCGGCGCGTGCCGGTGAAGCACGGCGAGGAAACCGGCTTTATCCTCCGGGGATATCAGCAGGACGCGCCCCTCGCCCCAGGCGACTTCGAGACGGTCCATCGATAGTGCCGGACCCGAGCGCACGCTTTGCGACTCGCGTACGCTCGAGATCTCCTTGAGCGGGATACGCCACGAGAAGGGACCGGAATGCGCCACCAGCAGCTCGCCCGTGAATTCGTAGTACGTCGATAACAGCATCCAGAGGACGAGCCCCGCGATCACGGTCGTCATGATTGCGAGCGGCAACAGCACGCCCCTGCCGTGGCCCGCATTCGTGCCGATGGCGATCAGCGCCACGCACGGCATCGCGAGTCCGAGCATCCTCAATTTACGGTCGACCTTCGAGGGGAACGTGACTCTCATGCAACTCGCCTTATACCATCGTATTGCAAGTGCGGGGCGATGGTGGTGTCGCGCGGGGATTGGTGGCGCCCCCGGCACCTGCGCTATCCTCTCGTTCGAGACAAGCCACGAGCCCTCCGCCATGAAAACCCAGATCAAAGGCAGCACGATGCCCGTGCTCGAGATCGGCCTCGAGCCGAGCGATCGTATCGTCGCCGAGCCGGGCGAGTTTTCCTGGATGACCCAGGGGGTGCAGATGCGCACGACCGCCTACACCGCCGGCGCGCGCGGCCTCTGGGGGGCGATCGGGCGCGCCTTCTCCGGCGGCGGCCTTTTCATGACCGAATATTCGGCGCCCGCGGGCCGAGGCGTCATCGCCTTCGCGGCGAAGGTGCCGGGAGCGATTCTGCAGGTCGATGTGCCGCCCGGACACTCGTACATGATTCATCGTCACGGGTTTCTCTGCGGCACGGAGGGATTACAGCTGACGACCGGGTTTCAGCGCTCGCTCGGCGCGGGGATCTTCGGTGGCGACGGCTTTCTCCTGCAGCGCCTGAGCGGTCCCTGCACCGCGTGGGTCGAGCTCGGCGGCGAGGTCGTCACCTACGATCTCGCCCCCGGCGAGACGCTGCAGGTTCATCCGGGCCACATCGGCATGTTTCAGGACAGCGTGAATTTCGATATCACCTTCATGCGTGGCTTTGCCAATGCGCTCTTCGGCGGTGACGGCCTTTTCATCGCGCGGCTCACCGGACCGGGCAAGGTCTGGTTGCAGACCCTGACGGTACCCAATCTTGCGCACGCGATCGCGCCTTACCTCGCCGGCCGTACGGGGCAGAATGTCGAAAGCGGCGTCGCCGGCGGCATCGCCGGTGCGGTATTGCGCGATATGTTCGGCGGCAATCGGTGAGGCTCGCGCTCGGCACCTAACTCATCAGCTTCAGCAACTCGTTGACCGTCCGCCAGTTGCGCGCCGTCGCGGATACACCGAGACAGCGCTCGACCCTCGAGCGCAACACCGAATCGGCGAATCCGTCGGGCGTCCACAGATAGAAGACATCGCCTTTGAGCGCGAAAGCTTCCCGGCCGGCATCGAGGCGCGTGAGCAAGGCGATGTCAGGGGATTTCGGTCGGGCAGCGAGAAAGTACACGTGCAGCGACTTGTGATTCTGGCTCGCGCCCGGAAACGGATTGGCGCGGATGGCCGCGGCGAGCGCGGCCTTGCGGATGACCAGCACCGTTGGCGCGCAACCGAAATGGTGCTCGACCAATTGCGTGATCCGCCTCGAGATCGTCCGAGCGTTGCCGCTCGATACGAACATAACATTGCCGCTTTGGATGTAGGTTCGGACCGACTGGAAGCCCGCGCCTTCGAGTGCGCTCACCAGTGCCTTCATCGGCACCTTGTTGTTGCCGAGGATGTTGATTCCGCGAAGCAGCGCGAGCCAGGTATTCATGCGATCTCCTGTCGTCACATGGAGACAAGCTTGGCATAAAGCTTGCTGGCCCGGCGCCAAAGTGCAAGGGATGGAAATCGGGGCGGCGTGATCCAGCTTACATTCCATGATCGCTCGGATAGCCCGGGGCCGGGCTTCGAGGTGACGGACTTCAGAATCACCGGCGGCGTGCTCTGGGACTACACGGAGCACGGCCTGATCGCCTGTTTCGCGGGCGGCGCCTGGAAGCACCGCGGACACTATTATCCGAGCGTCTCCATGGCCGGAGCCTGCTGCCTGGCGTTTGGCATCGCGCGCGAAGCCGTCATTTCCGAGCCCATATCGCTCTTCTCCCTGACCGGCACGACTTTTCGCGCCAATGGCGTTGCCATCGCGGAGTACGACGAGCAGCAGGATATGTGGCAAGGACTGATACGCCCGATCACCTGGCAAACCCTGCGCGTCGTCAGCGTGGGCGCCGCATCGGCGTTGGCGGACGCCACCGGGCCGGTAGTACTGAATCCGTGGGATTACACGGGAGATTGAGCGCGGTCGGCAATTTCTTCATCGAAATAGACGACGTAGCGCTCGTGCGCGACGCGGTAGAACGGCACCAGCTTCACCTCCGAAGGCCGTCCGGCACCCTGCGTGCGCCACACCAGGGGTTGTGCGGAATCGGGCTTTACCCACTCATCCACCGGCCGACCGCGGATGGCGAGGGTGGGGATGGTGACCGGGTCGGGGACCTTGGCAAATTGGAACGCATCATCGCCGGCGTAGGGAATGGGGGGCGACATGAGCGCATCGCCCAGCACGGCCGCGAGCACCGTCGGGCCCGCCAGGATGGCGAGCTTCGAGGGGTGGTGGGCCATGCGCTCGATCCTAAGAGGCGTCCGTAGCTCGATGTCGAGCACATCGCCATCGTGCCAGCGCCGCGTGAGCTCGAGGTAGGTACCGGGTTTGCCGCTGGCGAGCGGTTTGCCATTGAGCCTCACGACCATCGCCGGGGTCGACCAGTAGGGATGGCGCAGCTTCAGCGTGGCGCGCACCGCTCGCGCGCAGGCGATCTCCATGCGCACGCTGTTGGATTCCGGAAAGCGCGTGTGCTGGCGGAGCGTGATTCCTCGCTCGTGCCAGTGCAACTGCGAGGCGAGATAGAGATTCACCCACAGCGTATCGGCATGCCGATAGTAGATGCCGCGCGAGTACTTGGCATGGTTCTCCATACCCGTGCCGTCGCAGCACCAGCACGAGTCCCAGGGCGTCGAGAACGTCTTGAAGTGTCCCGGGCGCATGGAAATGTAGTAGGTCATCATCCCGGTGGCCGGGTCCTGCGAGCCGAGAATGTGATTGATGAGGGCACGCTCGTAGAAGTCGGCGGCCTCCATGTCCACGTTCCAACAGAAGTAGTGATTCGTGAGCTTGAGGATGTTATAGGTGGGACAGGTCTCGGCCGAGGAGACCGAAAGCTGCTGCCAGGTGTCCCCGATGGGGAAGAAATCCTCGCGGTTGCTGTTGCCGCCGAAGACGTAGCTGCGGTGTCTGACGACATTCCGCCAGAAAAACTCGGCGCCCGCCCGGTAATCCTCGCTTCCCGTGAGCTCGTACTCCCTCGCCAGCCCGATGACGCGCGGAATGTATTGATTCGAGTGCACCCCATCGAGGATGTCCTCGCCGCGCATCAGCGGCGCGAGCTGCGCCACCTGATTGAACTGCGCCGCGAGAGTCTCGTAAGCGGCATCGCCGGTGATGGCGTAAACGTCCGCCAGCACCTCATTCATGCCACCCTGCTCGCTCACGAGCATGGTCTGCATCTGTCCGACCGTGAGCCGTCGCGGGAACAGCGCGGCCCATTCGGTCATGCCGATCAGGATGTCCTTCGCCTGGCCGCGGCCGAGATAAAGGTACGCGTCGCGCAGCCCCGCCATGATCTTGTGCACCGTGTACCAGGGCGACCACATGCCGTTCAGGTCGAAGCTGTAGAGCGGGTGGTGCCGCTTGCCGAGGTCGATGTGCCCCGCCAACACCTGCCCGAAGGCCGCCTTGCTGCCGGGGATACCGGTGCAGTACCCGCGAAAATCCGCATCGCCCCGCCCATTCGCTTCCTGACAGGCGGCAAGACGCGGCAGCAGGTAATCGACATTGCGCGCGAGCTGCCGTTCCCGTGTATGGGCGTACATCATCGAGGCGGCCGAGAGGTAGTGGCCGCAGTAGTGGCTCGCCAGACCCCGGCTCTCCCAACCCCCGAGGCTCGGCGCCCTGGTGGCGAGTCCCGCGACGCTCTGGAACGGGGCGAGCAGCCGGTCGCAATCGAACTCGAGCAGGTATTTGAGGTCCCGCGCCATGTTGTCGCGGAAGGGACCCGGGAGCAAAGTGATGTCGGCGAGGTCGAATTCGCGGCAAGCGAGCGGCACGGCCGCACCGAGCCGTACGCCGGCGCGCGGGCCCTGTGGCACGATCGCACCGGCGCGCCGGGTTATCCACGCGGCGGCGCCCGCGGCTGCCGACAGCAACGCCCCGCGGCGAGAGATGGTTGCGGTCACGGCCGGATCGTCGCAATTCTCGGACAAATCCGCAAGCGCGGAAACCGATGCCTCGAGCCGATCGGGCTCGCCGCTTTGCCGTCAGCGTTGCGTGGTATCGAACCGATACCGCAGGGTCAGGTCGAACTCGCGTCCGGGCTGGTTGTAATAGGCGATCGGCGGGGTATCGATCGCGGCGGCGGTGTAGTAGCGGCGGCCGAGCGCGTTCGTGATACGCCCTTCGAGCGAGCAGGCCTCACCGAGCCGCGCGTCGGCGAGAACGTCGAGGAGGAAGTAGCCGCCCATCGGCACGGTGTTGGCGAGATCATCGAAGCGGCGACCCTCCCAGCGGCCGCGGGCCGAGACATCGAGCCGACCGAGGAATCGGCGGCGAAGATCGAGGAAAGCACTGCTCTGCGCCCTGCGCGGCAGGAGGTTGCCCGCGGTGCCGGGGGCGGCGAGTGCGGGCGGGCTGTGGTCGCGCGGATCGAGACCGGTGACTTGGCCGGAGAGCACCCACGGGTCGTCGCGCCACACCCCGCGCAGCTCCACGCCGCGGATGCGAGCTGCAGCCAGGTTGTAGGGCGTGTAGTCGGGGGGCGCGTAGGTGATCAGGTGGCTGACGTCGGTCTGATAGACGTGCAATGAGCCCGCGAGCGAGCGCCAGTCGGTGGCAATGCCGAGCTCGGCGGAGCGAGAGGTCTCGGGCAGCAGGTTGGGATTACTCGGCGGCGGAAACCCCGGGTAGCTTGGATAATAAAGATCGTTGAACGTCGGCGCATGAAACGCCGTTCCCCAGGTGCCGGTCAGGCGCCAGTGGCGGCCGAGTCGCCAACCCGCGCCGGTGTCGTAGGTCACGTGATCGCCGTACTGCGTGTTGTGCTCGTAGCGTACACCGGCCAGCTCGGTGATCGGGCCGGTCGCGCCGTGCAACTCGACGAACGTGCCCGTGCTCTCGCGCGTCGAGCGGGCGAAGGTGATCGGAGAGATGACGCTGCCGAATATATCGCTGGCATCAATGCGCTCGCCCTCCCAGTCGGAGCCCGCAATGAGGCTCAGGGGCTGAGCGATCCGGCCGTCGAGCTGCAGGCTGGCGGTATCACGTCGGGTCTCGTAGCGATCAACGGGCGCGGAAGCGAGAAAGTCGTTCGCATCATCGACGTCTCGCCCGCCGGTGGCGTGAAGACTCCAACCGTCCGCGATGTGGCCGTCCAGGTGCGCCGCGGTCACCCGCTCGAGAAATTCGGTTGAATCGGAATAGGTGCCGTCGTAGTCGGTATGACCGCTCGTGAGGAACGAGTCGGCGCTGGCCGTCCAGCCTGGTGTCAGCCGCACCCCGGCCGAGAAGGAGCCGGAGCGGTTGAGATAGCCGTCCTTATCCGGCGGTCCGCCGAAGCAGTCCCCGGGCGGTGATCCGGCCGGGGCGGAGCAGGCCTCGAAGCCCGCCGTGTGCAGCGCCTCGCCGCTCGCATCGACCCACGCGCGGCCGAAGCCCGCGTGCAGGCTCATCGCTTCGTTGAAAGTCGAGTACGTTCCGCCACTCGCGCTCGTATCGACGCTGAATCCGGGTTGCGTCTCATCACGCGTGAAGATCTCGATCACGGCGCCCATCGCATCCGAGCCGTAAAGGGTCGAGAGCGGTCCGCGTACGACCTCGATGCGCTCGATCTCATCGACGGGAATCAACTCGATCGGCGGCAGACCCGTGGTGGCCGAGCCGACACGCACTCCGTTGACGAGCAGCAGAGTCTGATCGGCATTCATGCCACGTACGAAAAGCGAGCTCTGCTTGCCGAGTCCGCCGGTGTTGTCGATCTGCACGCCCGGCAATTCCGACATCAGATCTTGAAGCGACAACGCCTGACTCGCCTCGATGTCCTGCAGGGTGAGGATATCCGAGGACCAGAGGACCTGATCGAGGCTCTGGGGCTCGCGGGAGGCCGTGACGAGGATGTCAGGCGCTTCCTGGGCCAGCGCGCGCGGCGGCCGCAGGCACGGGAGAACCGTGAGAGCCGCGGCCGCTGCCGTGATTGTAGATACGAAGCCGAAAGCCGCGCGCTGATGCGCGCGCGGTCGCAGGAGACCTGTCATTTGTATTGCCGCTCCTCAACGTGCACCACCCGTGCAAGCCCATTGCGGGCCACCCTCCGAGGGCGCGGCGGCAGGCTGGAACCGTGGGACGAGGCGGCGATACCGGCTCGGAAGCGGTCACCAGCGCCGCCCGCCGCGGCACCATCGGCTTTTGTGCGAGGCCGGTCTCCGGGCTCTCGAGCTGAAGCGTGGGAGCGCTTCGGGCTGATCGCCTTCCCGCGCCTCGTGGCACAGTGGCTTCGTTTGATCAGCCGGGACTCGATTACCGTTGCGGGGGCAGCGTCGGTCTTGCACCGACTTCCCGTGTTACCCTTGGCGCGTGAAGCTCCAGGGCACCTCGCACAGGCACGAATCCTGCCCGCGCTGAGGCGGCGCGTCAAGCGACGCGAGTATTGCGATTTGCTGCGTCTCGTCCGATCGCGCGGGCGCAGCACACCGGAGGCATACGAAATGATCCTCGTTCACGAACTCGACGAAATGAAGGTGCCGTGATGGCGGGCAATCCCCGGGATCCGGCCGCGGCTCCGTCCGGCGTGCCGACGGTCAAGCCACCGCTGCTGCTTCGCGGCCAGAAGGCGCTCGTGACCGGCGCCAACTCCGGTATCGGCCAGGCGACGGCGATCGCCCTCGGGCAGGCGGGTGCCGATGTCGTGGTGAACTATGTGGTCGGTGACGACCGCGCCGAGGCCGTCGTCGAGGAGATTCGCCGCAGCGGCGTGCGCGCGTACGCGCACCGTGCCGATGTCTCGAACGAGGACCAGGTGAAGGAGATGTTTGACCGGATGCGGAGCGAGCTCGGCACCATCGACATCCTGGTCAATAACGCCGGCTGGCAGAAGGATTCGGCCTTCGTCGACATGACACTGGCGCAGTGGAATGCGGTCATCAGCGTGAACCTCACCGGCCAATTCCTCTGCGCGCGCGAGGCGGTGCGCGAGTTTCTGCGCCGCGGCATCGTACCCTCGGTGTCCTGCGCCGCGGGCAAGATCATCTGCATGAGCTCCGTGCATCAGGTGATTCCCTGGGCCGGCCACGCGAACTACGCCGCGTCCAAGGGGGGAGTGATGCTGCTGATGAAGAGCCTCGCGCAGGAAATGGCCCCCCATCACATCCGTGTCAACAGCATCGCGCCCGGGGCGATTCGTACGCCGATCAATACGGCGGCCTGGAGCACACCGGAGGCTTATCGAAGCCTCATGGAGCTCGTGCCTTACAAGCGGATCGGCGAGCCGGAGGACATCGCCCGGACGGCGGTGTGGCTGGCTTCGGACCAGGCTGACTATTTGGTCGGTACCACGGTGTTCGTCGATGGAGGAATGACGCTATATCCGGGATTCACCGAGAACGGCTGAGCCGCATCCGCCGCTCAGCTATTCGGCCGGGCGGGCGCCTGCCGGCCGCCGGCGTACTGCGCCAGCCAGTCGCCCGTCGGCAGGCCGACAATGGCGGCCCAGCGGCCCCGCTCGTCGCGATAAAGCAGGGTGGGAGTGCCGATGCCGCCGACCGCATCCATGGCCGCGAGGTGCGACTGCAAGAGCCCTCGCAGAGCCTGGTCTTGCGCGGGGGCCGGTGTGATGCCGCCGGACTCGTGGGCGGTGTCGAAGCGGTCCTCATCCGCGTGCAGCGCCGTGCGCGGATCGCTCGCCGAGAGTATTGCCGTTGCCTTGGCGGCGCTGCTCGACTGCAGGAAGGCGACCATGACCCAGCGAAGCTGCAGCCGCCCGGAAGAAACCAGGGGCTCGGCCATGTGATAGAAGCGATAGCAGATGCTGCAGTTGGGATCGGCGAAAACATAGAGAAGGGGCGCGGTGGCGCGACCTTCGCGGATCAGATGGCCGCCGCCGTCGAGCTGGCGGATGACCGCCGCGTAATCGGGCTTGGGGGTGTAGCGCTCGCGATAGTTGTCCGTGAGATCGACCCCCTGGGGCGAGATCACGTGGCCGATGAAGAGATAGCCGTGCTCGCCGTAGACCACCTGGGTGCCGTCGGCATTGTGGACGATATAGCCCGTGAGACCCGGCACCTCGGTCGCGAACCGGCTCACCACCTTCAGCTTGCCGGCCGCGATGAGCGTGGTGAGCATGGGCGGCAGCGGCGGCGAGGATGCTCGTGTCGCAGCCACGGCGGGCGCGACCACCAGGAGGACGCCAAGGCCGGTCAGGCAGCGGCGCAGGAGGCTGGGCTTCATTCGGCCAGTCTACCCCATCGAGGGTGGCGGCGAGCCGACGCCCTCGCAGATTCACGCTGGCGGCAGGGCCCCCGTGGCCCTGCCGCCGGGGGGACGGCCCTGGACCGGTCCGCGCCCCCGTGTCGATCTGCTCAAGCCGCGTGCGGCTGTCCCGTGGTTTGATGCACGCGATCGTCATTGGGGCTGTGAGCCTCACGGCCGAACACGATCACGTCGGAGGCGGAGATGATTGCGGCGATGATGGAGCTGATGAGGCCGAGATAGCCGCTGATCAGCTCGAGCACCCTCGCGTCCGTCCAACCGTACAGCGCCTTGGCGAGGAAGGTGAGCGAGATCCCGAGGAGGAAGAGCTGCCGGGGCAAGCCTGCTCTGAAGGAGGCCAGCCAGAGGTACGCGAAGAACACGGTCCAGACGATCCAGAACCAGCCGACATAACTCATCGGCGCCGCGGCGAGTCCGGCCACCATGCCGGCCATGTCCGAATGAATTGCCGTGAAGAGCACGGCGAAGGCGAAGAACGCAATGGAATCGAGGCTCCGTCCGTGCAGATAGGCGAGGATGCCGATGATCGCAAGGAGCAGCGCGAATGGCAGCATCAAAGCCATTCCGGCGAGATAGATATGGTCATACCATCCGGCCGCGGTCATCGACAGCATCCAGCCCGTCAGCGCGAGAGCCATGTAGCCCACCGTGGAGGTGGTGACGCATCGGTTGTTAAGGTCTGTGACACTGATAGCCATCGTAGATACCTCTTGTTCTTGAGGGGGTTGCTAGAGCTTGTCTCCTTGTGCGATTTCCGATCCGGAATCTTACTCCTAACCGCCGACCAACAGCCGCTCGGAACCTGGCGGGCCCTCGGCAGGCATGCCTGGCGTGACCTTTGGCGTGGCGGTGGTATGCTTGGCTCCCGGGCTCGAGCGCCGATCGCCGAGGAACCTGAGCGGCGCTCATGCGTAGGATCGCTGACCATGGCTGCCGTGCGTAGAAAGACCGCTCTCATCCTTTTGCTCTGTGCGGGTACCGCGACGGTCGCGCTGAGCGGCTGTGGCGGGGGCGGGAGCGCATCCACCTCCGTGCCGCCCTCGAGCTCGACTGCACCGCCGCAGCCTTCGGTGCACACCGATGTGCCGACCTATCGCGACGATGTCGGACGCACGGGTGCGGACCTGACAGAGACCGTGCTCACGCCCGCCAACGTCAACTCCTCCTCGTTCGGCTTGCTTCGCGTTCTGCCGGTCGACGGCAAGGTCGATGCGCAACCGCTCTATCTGGCGCAGGTCTCGATCGCGGGCGCCACGCACAATGTAGTTTTCGTAGCCACGGAGAACGACTCGGTCTACG
>Ga0335074_10015166_pt1 | contig 10818 bp, 10 predicted proteins | sample Lox_Sample_23_FD_206715 | JGI IMG/M metagenome (GOLD analysis project Ga0335074, IMG submission 206715) | Soil microbial communities from Loxahatchee National Wildlife Refuge, Florida, United States - Lox_Sample_2.3 | ecosystem: Environmental > Terrestrial > Soil > Wetlands | place: USA... | reverse complement strand
GTCCAAAGGATAGATCCACTTAATCTCTCCCGACATGCTGCAAAAACTTAGCATAGTGCTCGCACTTTTCTGGAGTAACGACTATAAAGACACGGGTCATTGTCATAACAATTTTTTTTTTTTTTTAAAAAAAAAGAGAAACCCCCGGGCGCGAAAGACAGGAGTAAGAGGAATAAGAAAGGCGAAAAAATAATGGTGGACAAGTGAGAGGTGCAGCTTGAAAGAAAATACCCCATATATTTTGTAGGAGCTAATGACGCGGATGGCAGTCCGGTCACACTCGTTTCAATTCTAGCTGGTAATATCGAGCGATTTAAACGCTAATCCTATTCCATGCCTTCCATTAATTCGGTTCGATCGAGTACCATTCCTTTTCGTCCAATCCATTCTCTTAGGGCGTCCCATTCCTCCCCCTCCTCTTCACCTCTTCTCCAAGTCTCACGGAAGCCCCACGCACCCGCAATCCTGTCGATGGCACCCCTCTCTTCTTCTCTTATCCATCTTTCCCTTAAAGGCATTCCTTGGATCCATGTGACACGATCCATCTGGTCATTTGCAGTGGTTACAGCTACGACGCCTATCGTAGCAGTAAAACCAACATATGCCAAGATTCCAGCAAAAGCAATGTTAGTGGCCATGGCCGGATCCATGGTTGATTGATAAATCGATAGCTGCGAAGCAATGGCATAGGCGGCAACTGGTGCCACCGCAAGTCCGGTAGCGGGAAGTAAACCTTTCCGGGCAAACTTGTTGCGGCGAAATGCCTTTGTAGCATAAGTCGACTCTACTATATCCATTGCGGCCCCCAATTGCTTGGTCTCAATGGCAGCTTGTAAGGCAGTATCTGCCACATCAATGTTGACAGCGTTTGAAACCTTATTTGGATTCTGTTGTTTGTATTTAATAGGGGTTGACCCTTCCTCTGGTGTCGGTTTTGAAGCGTATAGCTTGAAAATGGACGGGAAGGTCTCTGGCTTCTTGAGGAGTGATTGAAGGTCGACATATTGCCGCAGAATATCAGGAGTGATGAAAATCGTGGGATGAAGCAATATAGAATGCGCTATACTCGATAGTTGATCAATGTGCTTCTGAACCGCCGTGGAAAACTTTGGAGACTTTGGAGTTGATTTCGTAGTAGCCCGCTCCTCGACAGACAAGAGCGCTGATGCTGCTGACCCGTCCTTATTGCCCAAAGCCTGATCTGTCGGATCAACAAGAGTTTTAGCAACGAATTCACAATATGCCAATGCCTTTTGAATTTCCTGCTCCGTGGGAATCGACGAGCTTGACAGAAGCTTGTCCCGTACACTTATCGCCTCTCGCATTTCCTCCTCAATGTTGCTCTGGCCCCGAACCGGCGGAGCTGCTGAGATTCTCGTCTCACCACGACGCCCAGGCAGTTCTTCATCTGATCGAGGACATCCAACACTCAACTTGAAGGGCGTTTGTCGCTTCTGTGCAAATGTCCTACTCGTTGTCGTAAAGTCTCGAAAGCGATTCGTATATACTGAGAACCCCGGCTGAATTGAATTGCGTAGAGCAACGAACTCACAAAGCTGGCAGACCGAAGTCCGGACTTGAAGAACTCTTGGCCTCATCTGGTGAAGCTACTGCGATTGTCAGTGACGGCCAATTGTGGGGAATGAACTGCGTGTCGTTGGTTTGTCTAAGATGTCCGACCCTTGCTCTTCCTTGGTGTGGCGCGGCACCGCCACTCAACCGGTCCTCTTTTGCTGTAGCCTGCAGTGATTCCTCACCTCTTCGAACATCAATTAAAAGGTTTTATGTAGCATTCATTATATGACAAACGCAGAAATCTCTAATGTGTGGATAAAACCCTACTCTCTCGAAACCAAGCGCATCAGAGCTTCTGACACAGCGAAATAATATAAGCAGTACAACAATAGACCATGCCTCCTCCACCACCTCCTCCGCCACCTCCCACAATGATGGGAGGACCTCCACCACCACCTCCTCCTCCTCCAGGAGGCGCTCTACCTTCGAGGCCTCCTGCTGCTGCTGTACAGAACAGGGTAACCACCTTCCCCGAAGCTGAGCCACAGGCTATTCAGTGAATACATCCAGTATGAGATGGTAAATGCTAACTTAGCAAACAGGGAGCACTTCTTACAGATATTACTAAAGGGAAACAACTCAGGAAAGCTGTTACAAACGATCGGTCAGCACCCATGATCGGAAAGACTACTGGCGAATCTGCACCATCACCCTTAGGCGGCGCACCACCCATTCCTGGTATGGCAAGGCCAGGAGCTCTCGCACCGCCAGTTCCAGGAGGTGGAAACCGCGCTCGGAGTAACAGTGATCAAAGTGGGAGAGATTCAAATGCGGATGCGAGTGCGGATGCTCCACCTCAACTCGGCAGTCTTTTCGCTGGAGGCATGCCGAAACTGAGGAAGAGAGGCGGAGGAGTGGATACAGGAGGTCTGTCCCTAGGATAACCTACGATTGAAAATGATCTAACAAAGTCATAGCAAATCCAGATTCATCCTATACGTCAGACCCGGAGTCATCGCGCAGCTCAGTACCCAAACCCCCCACCATGTCAGCACCCAGACCACCTACAGGCGCAGCTCCTGCTATGCCGAACTCGGCAGCGAGACGAGCGCCTGTTAACTCTGCAAGCAGTTCAGCATTCGTTTCATCAGTAGCAAACCTTCGCAAGACCGGGCTAAGCTCGCCTCATCGGCCAGCCTCGACTGCATCTATGAAAGGACCTCCTCCACCAATAGGCAAGAAACCCCCTCCGCCGCCGGGTTCATCGCGGAAGCCATCTGCATCTGGGTCTGGTATTCCACCACCTCCCCCTTTGTCTGCGCCAGCTCCACCGCCGCCGCCGCCGCCCACATCTGCACCAGCTCCTCCGCCGCCACCTCCGCCGACTTCTGCGCCAGTGCCACCTCCTCTACCTGGGTCAGCCGCTCCCCGCCCGCCGCTTGGTGCGCCAACTCGCTCTCAATTACCCCCTCCAACGTCTGCACCTGCGACAACAAACGGGTCTGGGGCAAGTCTTGCTATGCAAGCAGCCATCCGAGCTGCTGGTCAGGCATCACCTGCAGCTGCGCCGCCACCGCCTCCACCTCCACCACAAACTCCCTCTCCTTCAGCACCATCATTTTCCGCTCCTTTACCACCTGTGATTAGGTCAGATGCACCGAGGCCCCAGTCTCAAGCACCCATACGATCCATGTTAGACCCCAGCGCTTATACTCTTACACCAAACGGAGGTGCAACCAGGAAAGAGAGTTTGCATAGTCATTCTGGTCAGCTCAGTTCTAGTTCAGGGAGATTAATTATTCAGGATACACGGTGGAAATTCCAGGCTGATAATATACTACCAAAGCCTCGCGAATTTATAGGCGGTCCTAAAAGATACCGTGCTGGCAGAGGAAGCAGTGTTCCCCTGGATTTAAGTGCCTATGAATGATTATAGGTCGTTCTGTGTCACTTTACATCTATGCAGAATGTACGCTCTTGTATTGGGGGTTAAGGATAGATTGGCGCTTAGGTTGTGATTGAAAAGGGGAGTTTTCAATTAACATAAGGCAGCGTGGAAGGGTGCGGGGTATCTAGATAGGCTTACTGGATTACAGTATTCGAGCTTGGAATAATAAATGCATTCTGAAGTCCCATATTGTTGCAGATTAGTGATCTTTCTCAAAAATTTACTGTTATTCTTGCCTTGCCCTACCTCCCATCATTTTAGTCCAGTTTAGAACCAAAGATAATTGTAGTAACGTCAGCAACTTTCGGCCGCTCCGTTTTATTTGGGGCTCCAGCTGCCAGTTTCGGGATTAGCCGCTAAACTGCGGCGGTGCATCATACAAAAGAACCTTGAAAGAGGCCACCTTTGGCTGTCGAGCTTATTCTTTCGAGTCTAAATTTCAAAATCACCCCTCCAGGACCTTTGGTTTTCTACAACTTTCTATTCACGCGGACTCATTCGCATTGATAGGTCCTACATAACTTATTGAGGTCGGTGTGATACGCAGGTCGATCTCAAGATGGCGCAAATTCGGGGTACAGCTGGCTATAACCTTGGCGGGAGCCAGAATCCTTTCGGTGCATCAAATAGTCACGACAACTCGTCCGATCCTAGCCCACTGGATGCAATTAGAGAACAAACCAGCAAGATTGAAGACTTCTTGGATACGCTGAGCGATCCTGTAAAACCGTGAGTACTTTGCGAGCTACTGTGTCCGTATCAACCCTTTAAGCAGTTGTACAAATATTGTAGCAGGATCAGACTCAGGAATTCTTTGCGAATGTCATTTGCTAATATGACAACCCTACAGGTACCTCCCAGCTATTGGGCGATTCTTGATCGTTGTCACTTTTATCGAAGATGCGATCAGAATAATTACACAATGGAAGGACCAGCTCTTATACCTGCATGACTACCGACACAGTACGTTCTGCAGGCAACTCACTCTTTCATACATCTAACTAGTGCTTGCCATAGTTCCGTATGGCCTTACTCACCTGTTCCTGATCGTCAATGTCATTGCAATGGTTTCGTGCTCTTTCTTGGTCATCGCAAGGAAACACTCCGATTATGCTGTCGCCGGGCTCATTGGTGTCGTTATTACACAGGCCCTAGGATACGGTCTCATTTTCGACTTGAATTTCTTCTTACGCAATCTGTCAGTCATGGGTGGACTCTTAATGGTTCTCTCCGATTCATGGATTCGAAAATCAAAGGCGTTTGCTGGTCTGCCAGAAATCGAGGAGAAAGATCGTAAAATGTACTTCCAACTTGCAGGAAGAGTCCTCCTGATATTCTTGTTCATTGGCTTTGTTTTCAGCGGCCAGTGGAGTATATGGAGAGTCATTGTGGCCGCTCTGGGTTTTGTGGCGTGCGTCATGGTGGTGGTGGGTTTCAAGGCAAAATTCAGCGCGACTATGCTGGTTGTGATCCTGAGTGTTTTCAACCTTTTAGTGAACAACTTCTGGACAGTAAGGCAAAAATCTCTAATGAAGCTCGACTGTATGCTGACCAGCCTAGCTCCATGACCACCACCCTCATAAGGATTTCGCCAAGTACGACTTCTTCCAGATTCTCTCCATCGTTGGCGGGCTACTATTGCTAGTGAATAGTGGACCCGGGAAATATAGCATTGACGAGAAGAAGAAGGTATATTAATTGGTTAAACAAATGCCGACCAGAGGTAGTTTGGACAAAAAAGTAGCCTATGGAGAGTAGCACTGCAAGAACGTGGTCTCAGCATTGGAAGGAGTTCAATCTAGTCAGCGGACTTTTGATTCTTGTGTTGGGCATATGAAGCTTTCAGCCCTGAAGTCTTGCTATATAACCATAGCAATATTAAAAATGCCAAGTATATCGAATGGTATATGCTCGCTCGTATATACCTCACTTTATCCTATGAAGTTTGTTTTTAATTAAACGCCCTGGCAGAAAAGAACAAATTCAGAGCCTCCAACCAATTTTTCTGAACCAGCTGAGACTGATAGTTGCGTAAACTGTGGGGAAACCTTGTTGACCGCGAATCGGTATTTTTTGAAATTAAGAACTAAATACATAACCGGCTCGCGTTCCGTGCAATATCACATGCAAATTGCATTTCCCCGTCCCACATCAGCAACCACGCTTCCTCTACGGAGCCACAACTACTCCCCTGAATCCAAGCGTGAAATTGGAATAGGGGTTTCTGGTATACTGTGCAATGGAATTCGACTAGCATATTCCCTTACGGCGAGAATGGCTGGGCTCTTTACATCAGTTTGGGGGATGCTGGTAGAAGTGGTGTTTTTCTGGCAGCGGGTGCGTACGAAAACACCGAGTTGAAACGAAAAATGCTGACATATCTGGCCTTGCCTAGCAATTCTTAGGCTGGCTGACGCAGAAGAAGCCTGTTGATGTCTGGTACGATGTCCTGAAAAACGCGCAAACGTACGAAGAATGGGAGGAAGCAGCATTTCAGCTTGATGTTTTGCTGGGCAATGATCTCTGGTCTGTCCCATCTCAAGCCTCGTCTGGGTCCAATTCTCTTCCGATTGTGATATTGACAGTTACGGAACAGGCGTCAAAACCCAACGTCTAAGTATTACGACTACCGCCTAATTCACGATCGCCTTCAATCGATCATAATTGCACGAGAAGAGTCTGACATATTACACTTGGTCAACCTGCTTCGCTCAGGCCTGGTCCGCAATCTAGGAAATATTACTACTCCCCGACTGTTCAACCGGGCATTTGCAGGGACAAAGATCCTAATTGAGGAGTATATCACACAAATGGCTTTCGCCATCTCACACGTGGCAACACTTCCTACGAGCCCTGGCGCAGATGGCCACAGTGTTATTCCGGGCTTCAATAGCCAGGCAAAGTTAGACTTGCTTCATGACACCCGTCAGGCCTTTGGCAGAAGCACATTGGTATTACAAGGTGGAGCAATATTTGGTCTTTGCCATTTGGGTGTTGTCAAAGCGTTACATCTGAGGGGACTTCTCCCCAGGATTATCACTGGAACTGCGACTGGTGCTTTGATAGCTGCACTGGTTGGGATACATACTGAAGATGAACTTTTGGAATTCTTGGATGGTGATGGGATTGATTTAACTGCATTTGCTGGTAAGACCAAGCCAAATGGAGACTTTAAAGGGAGCCAGTCTGGTGCCGTCGATGGATGGTGGGATATTCTGAAAAGGCGCATGAAAAGATTCCTTAGAGAAGGGTACTTCTTGGATGTTACAGTGCTGGAAGAATGCGTAAGAGCAAATGTGGGAGACTTGACATTCGAAGAGGCATACAACAAGACCAAAAGAGTTCTAAATATTACTGTGGCAACGACAGGACAGGGAGGCGTGCCCAATCTGCTTAACTACCTTACAGCACCAAACGTGTTAATATGGTCCGCCGCAATCGCCTCAAACGCTCCCTCCCCGTCCCTATATGGCAAACCCATCCACCTTAAGTGCAAAGACTCAACAGGCGCCATCGTCCCCTGGTCCACGGCCACAGACACGACCTTTCACCCCTGGACCCACGTCTCCTATTCCGACCGTGACTCCCCACTATCCCGAATCGCCGAGCTCTTCAACGTCAACCACTTCATCGTCTCCCAAGCTCGCCCTTACCTCGTCCCCTTCCTCCGCAGTGATATGCCAGGCCCCTCTCCCCTCTACACACGCCGCGGCCGTACCTCCGTCATCGGCGGCCTCCTCCGTCTCATGACAATGGAGATTCACCACCGCCTCTCACAGCTCGACTCCTTGTCCATCCTCCCGAATTCCATCCGCCGCTTTCTAGTCGACGAACACATCCCCGCTGCCTCTGTGACGCTCGTGCCGGAGATCCTGCCAGGGGATTTCGTAAGGCTGTTGGAGACTCCTACGAGGGAGTCTCTAGACTATTGGATTCTGAGGGGTGAGAAGAGCGTTTGGCCTGCTGTGGGGGCTATCAAGGTGCGCTGCGCGGTCGAGAGTGAGCTCGATCGTGGGTATCAGTTTGTGAGGAGGCGGAAGGCCATGGGCTTGAGGAGGAGAGGCAGCAAAGTTGATAATGCGAATGAGAAGGAACGGGCGAGGGCGAATAGTGCGGGTGCTAAATGGTGAATTGTCTATTGTAAGTTAAGCTTGTCAAGGCTCTGTTAGGTACATGAAATAGGGAATCGTGATGGAGTTGTTTATTCTGTGATAACACTTGGAAGGCGTTTGGATATGAAAACATGGTTCAAAGGGCGCTACATGGGTAATCAATATATTATGGCCTTGATAGGAAGGCAGATCTTATATTCTACAGGTCCTTATTTCAAACTTCATTACTCATCAAAGCCTCTCGTGAAAGTGTACACAAGTACAGGCAGAAAACAAGTCATCTTAAGAGATTCTGGCACATCAACCGCATCGCCAAACCCTTTTCGGGCCATTCCGCCAACCTAAGCCTATGTCCGCGCGTTCGCCGCGCCAGCGATATTATCCCTCTTCCTCATGTCTACATGTCCAGCACCCGTATACTTGAGGGGTGGGATCCAGAAGCCATACGCTGTGGTGCGACCCTCTGGGTCATGTTGATCCTTCTCAACACGAATGCAGACGTCTAGGCTTCCATCGGCAGATTTACCGTGTGATGTGACGGCGCGACTGCGAGTCCCAGCGTTGACTTCGCCGGGGTGGAGAGGATGGTGGCCATCTTTGCCAGTACATTCGTCAAGTGAGATCACCGGTGAGTGATTGTGGCTATGATGGTTTGATGTCCCGTTTGTGCCATTAGCATGGCCTTCGACATTAGAGTTCGGGTCATTGTCGAGGTCGAGCCCGGTACTATTTTGTTGACCACCTCCGCCTGAGTCTATTGCAGGATTCTCAGTGATCATAGCCCAGTTACGGGCCGGCATTGTGACATGATTCCACCACGCAGTCTTGGCCTCGTGACCAGACTTCTTGTCGAACAAATTCAGCAAAGTTTCATCGGTACTCTCATCAAGATGGTGTAATTTATTTCTTCGAGCTAGCAGATTTGCAATTGTAGGAGGTGGGGGCTTGTTGACGATGGCTGATGAGATTATGTTCGCCATATATCGATGATCGGCAATGATAGGAATGCCGAGTTTCGGATTTGAGTAGAAACGACCGCAAGCTGCAAGATGCACGTCTCCACCAAGGATTGAAATCCGAACCGAGAACTCAGCTGCGAGCTTTTGGAGCTCTAAGACCAATTCTAGACGTTCTTTTTTATGTGTTCGAGCCGTATAATGGTCGTCAAGGTCATCTAGTAGATCAACACTGCCGTCAAAATGATTGAAGAGTCCGCCAGCTAATCCAAATCTCTTGTTTAGGAACTTGATAGGACCGATCAAGGGGCTTTGTAAAATATTTTCAAGCCAAGTAAGTCGTGGGTAGGCTATGGGAATACCGAGGAGAACAATGAGATGCTGTATCGGATTTGATGAAGTTGCAGCGGCTGCAAGCTCTTTCCGTAACCGATCGAAGATGATATGATATGTCTCAGCATAATTGACTTGATGCCTAGTTCGTTCTGTTCGGGCATCGATGCCAAAGAAAGCCATTCTAGCACCAAGTCGAGCGTAAATAGACCGTGAATGCTCAGCTACATATGGTCCAGGCTTAGGACCAATTATATAGCAAGGCTCCTCTTCTTGGCCTTGAAGCACAAAAGTGTCCTTCATCTGTTCTGGGTCTGCTCCAACGCCGCTTACACCGGCTTCCATAGTCTGCGGAGCATCCGTAGTATATGTTGAGACGGGTGGCGGCAAATGGTGTTGAAACAACATATAATATTTGTAGGCTGTTCCGCCAATGCCGCGAAACACATCACATTTCATAAAATCAGAAACATAGGACCCAAACCCGTCGATAATATCATGATCATCCCATAGGTTAAGCTGTGGTATTTGGCCGTTGGCACTGGCGAATGGCTCCGTCGAGTACCATCTGATGTAGTTTGCTACATAATAGTTGTCACAAGCCTTTCGGAGGGTTTCTGGAAACTTGAAGTCCCTCCGTTTCTTCGGATTTGGCATAGCACTCCATGGCTGCAGAGGTCCGCTGACTCTTATCCCATCATTGTAGATCTGGTCACCACCGCCAATCATGACGTGAAACGGAGTCTCCTTGTGCACTCTGACAACATCATTCCATAATGCCGGACCACTCCAAGCTGCTTCATCTGTCCCAACTGAGAATCCATTACACGAATGGAACATAATTCTCATTGATTGATTACGCGCAGGCACAAAAAAACTCTGTTTGTCTGTCTTCTTCGTTTTAGGCGGAAAGCGAAGGCCAGGGATCTCATATTCCCAATGTGTCTCGGCTTCCTGCATCTCAACTTGAATATGAAACCTCCAAAAGACATTTTGTAGGTCTGCATATAATTTGACACCTTTGACTTTTGCCCCCGCATCACTCTCTATGGTTATCGGCCCTTCACTCCTTGTCTCTGTGGAGCTTACAGCGCTGACCACCCCATCGACATCAATTGAATGTAATGTATGTCCCAGACCATTTTCACCATTCGAGGCACCTTTCGCTCTTCTCAGCTTCAATTCTGGCTCAAAGTTCCCCTCCTGGCTACCCCCCCTTGTGACGATCAACACACTCCCAAACCACATCGAGCGCTCAATCCTCCGGTAGTTAATTAATGGGCCACATTTAACTTCCCGTCCATCGGTTCTCACAGCATCGACCACATTAATATTCCCACCCAAGGAAACACCAGTTGCGCTCTGGGCTCCATCCGCTGCTGTATGCTTGTCGACCACAATGGGTTTATGTGTTCCGGCAGCACTTCCTGTGCCTGAAGGTTCAATTCTTGACTTATTCAAGAAGTCTGCAAGATCAGAAACATCATTGTGTGAATCTGCTTCTCGCACTTTCTTTGGTGCGGAGCCAAGCGCGGCATGTCGTGCAAAGGAAGAGGATTCTTGATGCCGCCAGCGATTGTCGGACACATGGTCATCTCCGTGATCTCGGCCATGGAGGACGTTTTCTTTGAGATGCTTAGCCATTTTCTATAAGTCGGGGAACCTTGTGGAATCGGAGAGGAAGGAGAAGAAAGAGAAGAATAAGGAGAAGTGAGGAATTGGAAGGATTTCATTTACATTATGTACGATGCAGGGATTTTGAATTATTTGAGGTCCCTTGATCATCATTACACTTTCTGCACAAGGCCTCGCTAGGCTGTCCTGCAACACGGGAAAGCTTGCAGGCGCCTGCCACCCAATCGCACCAGCCTGCAGGGAAATCGCCGACGACCACTGAAATGGAGCACGTACCCCTCTGCTCCAGGGATGTTCAGCGATGCAAGATCACCCGGAT
>Ga0335074_10015165_pt1 | contig 10819 bp, 6 predicted proteins | sample Lox_Sample_23_FD_206715 | JGI IMG/M metagenome (GOLD analysis project Ga0335074, IMG submission 206715) | Soil microbial communities from Loxahatchee National Wildlife Refuge, Florida, United States - Lox_Sample_2.3 | ecosystem: Environmental > Terrestrial > Soil > Wetlands | place: USA: Florida... | reverse complement strand
CCAACTCACGACGGCGCAGTCCCGTCATGTACGCGAGGACACCGTAGGTGCCGATGATGGCGAGCGTGAAGGCGAGGAGACCGAAGGCGATCAATAGGCTCGCAAGCGCGGCGGTGCCCTGTGCGGAGTTGCCGATCAGTTCCCGCATTGGCGCAAAAACCAACAGGCTCTGATCAGGGAGTATTCGATGGACGACGCTTCTCACATCCCGAGCCAGGATGGCCGGAGGCTCGCTCGAGCGGATCAGGATGGAAGTGCCCCCGCCGCCCATGCCGAAAGTGTACGGCTCCTCCGGTGCAAACACTGTGCCGCTGGCGGAAGCGTATTGGGAAGCGAAGTGGTCCTGAATCGTGCCAATCACGCCAACGATGCGGCAGACGCCTCCGCCGAGCTGGCACGCGATACTCTTCCCGACGACCTCGGGCCTCCCGAAGAGTGCATCCGCAAAGCGCTCATCGATCACAATGCTGCGAGCGCTGGCGTCGTTCGCATCGAGCAACCGCCCGGCAAGAAGATGCACGCCGAGAGTCTTCATCAATCCGGGTCCTGCGATCGTGATGGCGGCGGACTGCGGCAGCATCTCTGCCGTTTTGTCTTGCGCAGGCCACATCGCGATGTAGTTGTTGCTACCCGAGAACGGAACCCCTTCGCCAATACCACTCACGCTCACACCGGGTATCGCCGCCACGGCGGCGGTGAGGCGCTGATATGCATCACGCCAGGCGCCCCACTTCTGGTATCGCTGTCCCTGCAGTATCAGCGTGGCGGCGTAAAGATGGCGGCTGTCGAATCCGTGGTCGGTATCGAGCATGTTGCGCAGCGAGCGCCCGAGCAGCAAAGCGCCCGCCAGCAGCGCAATCGCCAATCCGATCTGGCCGATGCTGAGCGCGAAGCGCAGCGGACGCATGCGATGGCTGCCGCTGCTGCCTTGGCCCGTTCCGTAGAGAAGCTCGGCGGGGCGATTGACGGGCACAAACGCCAGCGGCAAGGCGAGCGCAGCGCTGCTCAGGATGAGTGCCGTCCCAAAGGCCAACACCCAAAGGGCAGCGCCGATCTGAATGTTGAAAGAGGTGCTGCCCGAGGCAATGTCGAAACGTGCGAGGGCCATTATCCCGAACTCAGTGAGTGGCCAGGCGATGAGTGCGGCGACGGCGGCCAGCGACAGCGCCTCGAGCAATGCCTGGGCAAGAAGCACGCGACGGCCCGCACCGAGCACCACGCGCAGTGTCGCTTCATCCCGGCGCCGCAGCGCCCGCGCAAGCGCGAGGTTGACCAGGCTCGCGACTGCGAGCAGCAGAAGGACGCCCGCGCCGAGCTGCATCATGAGGAGACGTCCGCGCGTGGTACCACCCAGGAATCGGCGCAGGGGCATGAACGTGACGTAGGGGCTGAACTGCAGCACAAACTTGCGCTGCCAGATCGGCGTGGCTCGCAGAAGCCGTGCGAGCAAGCCGTCGAGCTCGGTGTGCACCTCCATTCGGGTGGCACCCGATCTCAGCCGGGCGATCATCATGTACCCCAATGATGACAGACGCTCCAGGCTGAGCCATTTCGGATCAAGCGTGATCGGCTCCCACAGCTCCGTATGCCGCACCGGGAAGACAAAGCCGGGCGGCATCACGCCGACGACGGTATAGAGATTGCCACTGATGCGCAGTGTGCGGCCAAGTACGTCCGAAGTACCGTGGAAGGCGCTCTGCCACAACCGGTAGCTCACGTCCACCTCAGCAGGCCCGCCCGGCTGGTCGGCTACTGGGTTGACCCAGCGGCCCAGCAGAGGCTTCACATCCAGCGTCTCGAGCGTGGATGCGGTCACAGCAGCCACCTGCTCATTCGCGACCGGTTCGCCCGGGATCGCAACCGCAAGGTCGCCCAGGTTCTTTGCCAGGCCGCTTGCAGAGAGCGCGCGAGCCGATCGCAACCAGTGATAGCCGGCTCGGGACATGGCGCTCGCAATCGGGAGCGGAAGCTTCTTGGTGCCCATGTAGATGGCGACGAGTCTTTCGCCATCCGGGTACGGCAGCGGCCGCAGGAAATAAGCGTCGATCGCCGAGAACACCGCGAGGTTGGCAGCGATGCCGAGTGCCAGAGTCACCACGAAGGCCGCCGTGAAGGCCCAGTCGCGGCGCAGCCGCCGTAGCGCTTGCGAAAGCGGTTCCCAACCGTCGGCAATCAAGACTGCCACCGCACGCGCCCTCTACTCCAGTCGAATCTGGGCAACCAGATCGAGCTTGCGCGCGCCGCGTGCCGGAATCCAAGAGGCGAGCATTACCGCAGCCCCGACAACGACTGCGGGTAATACATAGGTCGCCGGCGAGTAGAGGCTCACCCGATACAGCTCCGCCGCCAGGCTCCTCGCAAAGACCAGCGCGCAACCCACGCCGAGCAGCGTGCCGAGGATCCAGATCACCAGGCCCTGGCTCAGCACGAGGGACTCGATCTGCACAGGCTCCGCACCCACGACCTGGCGGACTGCCAACTCACGACGGCGCAGTCCCGTCATGTACGCGAGGACACCGTAGGTGCCGATGATGGCGAGCGTGAAGGCGAGGAGACCGAAGGCGATCAATAGGCTCGCAAGCGCGGCGGTGCCCTGTGCGCAATCGCTGATCCGCTCCTGCATGGGCGCCACTGCAATGAGGCTTTGATCGGGAAGGGTGCGGCGAACGACCTCTCTCAGTTCTCGAGCGAGAACGGCCGGCGACTCGCTCGACCGGATCAGAATAGTAGTGTTGCCTCCCCGTTCCCACCCCGCATTGAAAGTCCTTGGCTCCTCCGGGGCGAACAGGGCCCCGTTAGAAAAGGAGTAGTGCTGGGCAAAACCGTCCTTGATCGTAGCAATCACGCCCACGATACGACAGGTGCCAAGACTGCAGTTTAGGGTTTTGCCGACGACCTCGGTATTCCCGAAGAGCCTATCTGCGAGGCGCTCGTCGATCACGACGTTGCCCGCATCGGTCGCGGCGTCGTTCGCATCCAGCAATCGCCCGGCGAGAAGGCGCACGCCAAGCGTCCGCATCAGTCTCGATCCCGCCAGCGTGATTGCCGCCAGCGCCTTCGATGCGCTTGCCGTTCGATCCTGGGCCGGCGTAAACCCGTCAACGGCGCCGCGACTCGAGAACGGCACCGCCTCGCCGATACCGCTCGCGTGCACTCCAGGCAATGCCGCCACCGCGGCCGCGAGGCGCCCATGCGCTTCGAGCCACGGGCCCCACTGCTGGTATCGCGGACCCTGCAGCAACAGCATGGCCGCGTAGAGATGCCGGCTGTCGAAGCCCGGGTCAGCGTCGAGCATGTTCTCAAGCGAGCGCCCGATGAGGAGCGCCCCGGCGAGCAGTGCAATGGCCAACCCGATCTGCCCGACACTCAACGCGAGGCGCAGCGGGCGCACGTGGTGGCCGCTGCTGCCACCCTTGCCGATTCCATAAAGGAGCTCGGCCGGTCGGCTTACAGGCACGAAAGCAATGGGCAGGGCGAGCGCAGCGATGCTCAGGGCAAGTGCCACTGCGAAACCCAGCGCCCAAAGGGCGGCGCCGACATGCAGGGTGAAGGAGGCGCTCATCGAGGCAATGCCGTAATGCGCGAGTGCCCCGATGGCGAGCTCGGTGAGCGGCCACGCGACGATTAGGGCTGCAGCGCCGAGCGGGAGCGCCTCGAGTAACGCTTGTGTCAGAAGCGGGCGACGCCCGGCGCCAAGCACGACGCGCAGAGCGGCTTCATCCCGGCGCCGCAGAGCCCGCGCCAGGGCGAGATTGGCCAGGCTCGCGACGGCGAGCAGGAGCAGGATGCTCGCGCCGAGCTGCATCATGAGCAGACGCCCGCGCGACGGGCCTCCCAACCACTCTCGCAGCGGCAGATAGGTCATGTAGGCGCCGACCTGCTGGTAACCCTTGTGCATTCCAGGCGGCATGGCTCGCTCGAGACGCGCCAGCGCACCATCGATCCCGGTGGCCAGCTCTGCTTGGGAGGCGGCGGGTTTCAGGCGAGCGATCATGACGTAGGCGAGCGCCCCGTTCTTGGCAGAGAGCATTTCGGGAGCGAGCGGCATTCCCACCCAAAGCGCCGTACGTCGCGTCGGGAAGGCAAAGTCGGGCGGCATCACACCGACCACCGTGATCAGCGGACCGCCACTGATACGTAGCGTCCGTCCCAACACGTGCGGATCGCCTCGAAAAGCGCTCCGCCAGAGCCCGTAGCTCAGGTCGACTTCGGGCGACCCGTCCACCCGATCCGCTGCAGGACTGACCCAACGACCGAGCAGGGGCGCCACGTCCAGCGTCTGAAGCAATGAGGCGGTGACGGCTGCAACCTCCTCGTTAGCCGACGGCTCACCCGTGAGCGATACCGTGAGGTTGCCCCAGTCGCTCAGCAGGCCGGCTGCGGAGAGCGCGCTTACCCGTCGCAGCTGCTGATAACCCGCCGCCGACATGTCCGCCCCGGCCGGGAGCGGAAATTTCGCGGTCTGGAGGTAGATGTCGACGAGCCCTCCGGCATGCGGGTAAGGCAGCGGGCGCAGGAAGTAAGCATCGATCGCCGAGAAGACCGCCAGGTTGGCGGCGATGCCGAGGGCGAGCGTCACCACAAAAGCCGCCGTGAACGCCCAGTCGCGACGCAGCCGCCGCAGCGCCTGCACAAGCGGTTCCCAACCCTCGGTGATCAAGACTGCCAAGGCGCGCCCTTTACTCCGGCCGGATCTGGGCGATCACGTCGAGCCTGCGGGCGCCGCGCGCCGGAGCCCATGAAGCGAGCATCACCGCAACTCCCACCACGACCGCCGGCAAGGCATAGCTTGCGGGCGAGAAGACGCTGACCCGATACAGCTCGGCGGCGAGACTGCGCGCAAAGATCAAAGCGCAGCCGACGCCGACCAGCGTGCCCAGCACCCACAACAGCAGGCCCTGGCCGAGCACGAGGGACTCGATCTGCAGGGGCTCAGCCCCAACCGCCTGGCGAACTGCGAACTCCCGACGCCTCAATCCCGTCACGTAGGCGACGACGCCGTAGGTGCCGATGATGGCGAGCGTGAAGGCGAGGAGACCGAAGGCGATCAACAGACTCGCGAGGGCGGCGGCTCCTTGCGCGGAATCGCTGATCAGCTCGCGCATGGGTGCGAAAGCGATCAGGCTCTGATCCGGGAGGGTCCGTTGGACGAGGCTTCTCACCTCTCGGCTCAAGATGGACGGCGGTTCGCGCGAGCGGATCAGGAGCGTGGTGTTGGCGGTTCTGCCCCACACGGGGAAGGTGTTCGGCTCCTCCGGGACGAAGACGGTGCCGTCGATGAAGGAGTAGTGCTGGGCGAAGCGATCCTGGATCGTGCCGATCACGCCTACGATACGGAACGCGCCGGAGCCCTGCTTGATCGACTTGCCGACGACGTCGGCGTTGCCGAAGAGAGCATCCGCAAAGCGCTCATCGATCACCACATTGAGGGCATTGGTTGCCGCGTCGTTCGCATCGAGCAGCCGTCCGGCAAGCAGGTGCACTCCTAGCGTCTCCATGAGGCCTGGACCTGCGACCGTGACGGCGCCGAGGGCGTGCCGCGGGCTGTCAGTTCGATCTTGCGCGGGCGAGAAGGTGGAGTTGGCGCCACTCGAGAACGGCACGGCCTCGCCGATGCCGCTGGTGCTCACACCGGGCAACGCCGCCACGGCTGCGCCGAGGTGCTGATGGGCGGCGAGCCAGGGACCCCACTGCTCGTACTGCGGACCTTGCAGGTACAACATGGCGGTGTAGAGATTGTGACTGTCGAAGCCCGGGTTGGAGTGGAGCATGTTCTCGAGCGACCGTCCGAGGAGCAGCGCACCGGCGAGCAGCGCGATGGCCAATCCGATCTGTCCGACACTCAACGCGAGGCGCAGCGGGCGCATGCGCTGACCACTGCCGCCCCCTTTCCCCGTTCCGTAGAGGAGCTGCGCGGGCTGGTGAACGCGCACGAACGCCTGCGGCAACGCTAACGCCACGCCGCTCAGCGCGAGGGCCACAATCAGGCCGAGCGCCCACAGCGCTGCGCCGATGTGAAGGTGGAAAGAGGTGCTTGCCGAGCCAATACCGTACTGCGTCAGAGCCTTGATGCCGAGCTCGGTGAGCGGCCAGGCGAGAAATAAGGCGGCGGCGGCGAGCGGCAGGGCCTCGAGCAGCGCCTGCGTCAGAAGCACGCGATGCCCGGCGCCGAGTACCACCCGCAGAGCCGCTTCATCCCGGCGCCGCAGCGCCCGCGCGAGAGCGAGATTGACCAGGCTCGCGACCGCAAGCAGAAGCAGGATACCCGCACCCCACTGCATCATGAGCAGGCGACCGCGCGAGGCGCCTCCCAACCACTCGCGCAGCGGTATGAACGCGACGTAGCTGCCGATCTGCTGGAATCCCCTGCGGTCCGCGGGCGGCATGGCTTGCTCGAGCCGCGCCAGCGCGCCGTCGATCTCGGTGTCGAGCTCCGCTCGGGAGGCGCCGGGTCTCAGCCGGGCGACCATGACATAGGGGAAGTTGCCCGCGTTCTGCAGCGACAACATTTGCGGGGTGAGCACGAGCGGCACCCAGAGCTGCGTACGCCGCTCGGGAAACGCAAAATCCGGCGGCATCACCCCGACCACCGTGTAGAGCTTGCCGGCGATGCTGAGCGTGCGCCCCAAGATGTGGGGATCGCCACTGAAGGCGCTCTGCCAGAGCCCATAGCTCACGTCCACCTCGGACGGGCCGCCCGCCCGGTCGGCAGCGGGACTGATCCAGCGGCCGAGATACGGCTCTACGCGCAAGGTCTCGAGTGTCGAGGCGGTGACGTCAGACACCTGCTCGTTCGCTGCGGGCTCGCCGGCAATGGACACCGTGACGTCGTTCCCGTAGGCCATCACCAGTCCGCTCGAGGCGAGCGCGCGGGTGGACTGCAGGCGTTCGTAAGCGGGGGCCGACATCGCCCAGCCGGGCGGCATGGGAAACTTCTGCGCGCCGAAGTAGATGTCGACGAGCCGCCCATCGTGCGGGTAAGGAAGCGACCGCAGGAAATAGGCATCGAGCGCCGCGAACACCGCGAGGTTGGCGGCGATGCCGAACGCGAGCGTCACCACGAAAGCCGCGGTGAAAGCCCAGTCGCGACGCAGCCGCCGGATGGCCTGCGAGAGCTCTTGCCAACGATCTGTGACCAGGACAGTCATGCGGTAGCTCCTGGATTGCGCCCCTGGGAGACTTGGGTTACGCCTGCGCGAATGCCTGACTCGATCGTCCTTCCTGCTCCGCGACGATCTGCCCATCGAAGAGCCGGACGATGCGCTTGGCGCGAGCGGCGTAGCGCGGCTCGTGAGTGACCATGACGAGGGTCGCGCCGCCGGCATTGAGCGCCGCCAGCAGCTCCATCACTTTCTCGCCATTGGCGGAGTCCAGGTTTCCGGTCGGCTCGTCCGCGAGCAGGATCTGCGGATCCCCGACCAGCGCGCGCGCGATCGCGACCCGCTGCTGCTGCCCGCCCGAGAGCTGCGCCGGATAGTGCCGCATGCGATGCGACATGCCGACGCTCTCGAGCGCCGCGGCGACCCGGCGGCGCCGCTCGATGCGGGTCACGCCGCCGCGGTAGACGAGCGGCAGCTCCACGTTCTCATACACGCTCAAATCGCCGATGAGATTGAAGGACTGGAACACGAAGCCGATGTTGCGATTCCTGAACCGGGCGCGCTGCGCCGCATCGAGCTTCGCGACCGGCGAGCCCGCGAGGTCATAAGTTCCGGAAGTTGGGGAATCCAACAGACCGAGTATGGACATCAGGGTCGTCTTGCCGCAGCCGGAGGGACCCATGATGGCGACGTACTCACCCTCGAAAACCCGCAGGTTGATGCCGGTGAGCGCGTGCGTCTCCACTTCGTCGGTCACATACACCTTGGTCAGGTCCGAGACGTCGATGACAGGGCTGGCAGTCATGGATTTCGTTCTCCTGGAAAGCTCATCTCACCGCGACCTTCGGCTCGCCATTGAAGCTGCTGGTGTCGGATACGATCACGCGATCGCCCGGCTCGAGTCCGCCCAAGAGCTGGATATACTGGTCGGAGGCCGCACCGAAGCGCACGCTGACGGGTACGGCCGCGCGTCCCTCATCGATCAGGCGATAGAGCGTCATGCCGCTGTCCGGACCGGCGTAAGCCGGCCGCTGGATGTAGGTGGCCTGCTGGATGTTGGCGATATGGATGTTGCCGGTGACGGCGAGATTCGGTCGCACGTCGCTCGGGAGTGACTCCTGCGGCAGCACGTCCACGTCCACGCTGCCATTACTCACCGCCGGCGACACGCGCACGACCCGCCCGCGCAGGTTTTGCGCGACGTCCGTCGCCAACTGCAGCGTGACGGACTGGCCGATGGCCACTTCTCCGGCTTCGCTCGCCGGTACCTGCAGAGTCGCCTTCAGATCCCTGACGCTCGCCACGCGCGCGATTCCACCACCGACCGCAAGCGTCTGTCCCGCATGCACCGCGACGTCCTGCACCACCCCCTGAATACCCGCGACCACCGAGAGTGCCTGCACGCGCTGGCGATCGTTCGCGAGAACCGCCTGCAGTGCCGCGACGCTTGCGACCGCCGCCTGTTCCTGGGCCGCCATGCTCTGGCGGAATGCGGCAATCTGTTGGTTCGCGAGCGCCACCAGTCGGGCGTACTCAATCGCCTGCATCCGGGTGCCCGTGTAATCGAGTATCGAGACGATGTGGGCATCGACCAGCGAGCGTTCCGCGCGCTCTCGCACGGCGGCAGTCTTAGCTTCCGCCTGATCGGTTGCGAGCTGTCCCTGAAGGGTCAGCATCTGACTGATGAGCTGCGCGTGTAGCGATGCGCGCTGAGCTTCGGCACTCGCCAGGTTGGCTTTGGCCTGAGCCAGGTCCGAATCGACAGCCGGATTGGCGAGCACCGCGAGCACCGTGTCGGGCTCGACGCGATCGCCCGGCAACACCCGAACCTCCTCGACGACGCCCGGGGAGGCGGCCGTGATCCAGCGCTGCTCGATGGGCTGGAACGCGCCCGCGGCGCTCACCACGATGGGCAGCGGCCCGCGCGCGACAGTCGAGATCCAAAGGTCCGAGCGTTGTACCGCGGGTCCGGCGGCCGGCCTGGCAAGTGCCCAGGCGAGGAGCGCCACGAGAGCGGCCGCGGGGATGGCTATCGCGGCACCGCGCTTCAGGCGCCGCTGGCGCAGGACTTCAGGACTGATCGCGAGATCCGGCATGGCGCGCGGAACTTGTGGAATCGGGCGGGCACGTTGCGGATTTCGTGCCAAAGGCGGATCACCCGCAGTCGATTGATCTTTCGGACAATTTCCCGCGAATGAGGCGCAGCGCGCGTGACGCTCAATCCCGATTGCGGGATTTAACGGCACGCGCGTCGCGGAAACGGGACAGCGCTCGGCGCTGGCTTTGCGGGTCTGTCACCGCCTCGCGGGCGCGTCGGCCACACGAATGCGCATGGCGCACCGAGTCGACAAGCCGCAGCTCCTCAAAGGACCCGCAGGGCAGCCCACCGCCGTCATCCGCGGACTGAAGGCGGGTCGCCGAGACGCGGCGTTTGGGCTCCTGGATACACACGGATCTGCGTTGGAGTCATTGACAACGGTCTAAAGTGTTGTCATGATGTCCAACATGCGAGCGCGCCTTCTCGTCGATCAGAGGGTCATCCTTTCCGAGCGGGAATTCGCCGAGATTGTCATTTGGGAAGTTCCCGCGCCGGTGCACGGCAGCGATCATGGGTTGAAATACCGGCTCGCGTTCGTCGTGGATGGTGAATGCGTTCTGCGCTACGACAACGAGGTCGGAAAGGGCGACCATCGGCATGCCGGTGGTATGGAGCGGACCTATCGCTTCGAGAGCATCGAGAAGCTGATGACTGATTTCGAGCGAGACATTGCGAGGTGGCGAGATGAAGACCGTGACGCTTGAGGTGAGATCGCTGCAGGGCTCTCTGAAGGATGCTGCCGCTGCGGCAAAGAGCCGCCGGGCCATGAGCACGGCGCGCATCAGCTTCGCCTCGGCGGAGCTCTTGTGGCAAGTGCTGACTGCGAAGCGATGGGAGATTCTGAAGGCGATGACGGGGGCCGGAGCGCTCAGCATTCGCGAGATTGCCCGGCGAGTTCATCGTGATGTCAAGGCCGTGCATGCTGACGTACACGCGCTGCTCGAGGCGGGCATCGTCCGCAAGACACCCGAGGCGCGGGTCCTTTTCCCCTATGAGGCGATCCACGTCGATTTTGTGCTGAACGCGGTCGCATGATTTGACATCGACGCCAGGTATACTCCATAAGTCGATTGTCCGAGATCGAGGCCGTCATCGAGTCGCTCTCCGCAGCAGAGAAGCGGTGAGGCAGGCCGCGAGCGAGTTCGCGGGCTGAATACGTATGCGGCCGGTTGCCAAGGCGTGTATGCGCGCCGCATTCTTCGGGAAATGCTCCCCTTACGATGCGGTGCGGTGCGCCATCGCGGGCTCACTGCGGCACTGGCCGGCGCGGCAATCACTCTCCTCACAGCCGCTCCGGTCAGTGCCGCGACCCTCCCGCGGCACGCCGCTTCCGGAGTCTATTACGAGATCTTCGTGCGCTCGTTCGCCGACTCCAATGGCGATGGCATCGGCGACCTGAACGGCATCACCGCGAAGCTCGATTATCTCAAGTGGCTCGGCGTGAGCGGCCTGTGGCTGACTCCGATCTTCCCCTCCCCGAGCTACCACGGGTACGACGTCACCGACTACTTCGCCATCAATCCGCAGTTCGGCACCCTGGCGGATTTTCACCGCCTGCTGCGCGCGGCCCATGCGCGCGGCATCAAGGTGCTCATCGACATGGTGCTCAACCACACGAGCA
>Ga0335074_10015164_pt1 | contig 10819 bp, 6 predicted proteins | sample Lox_Sample_23_FD_206715 | JGI IMG/M metagenome (GOLD analysis project Ga0335074, IMG submission 206715) | Soil microbial communities from Loxahatchee National Wildlife Refuge, Florida, United States - Lox_Sample_2.3 | ecosystem: Environmental > Terrestrial > Soil > Wetlands | place: USA: Florida... | reverse complement strand
ACGTGCCTACGATCGAGGAGCGCAGGGGACCGCGCAGGCGCGTGATCTTCGGCATCCTCGGTGCGATCGTTGCCATCGTGGTGCTCTACTTCGGCGTCAAATGGTTCCTGTACGCCCGCGTGCACGAGGGCACGGACGACGCATACGTCGACGCGAATTCCGTGGCCGTAACAAGTAAGATCAACGAGCGCATCGACCATCTCTTGGTGGACACGAACGACGAAGTCCACAAGGGAGAGCTGTTGGTCGTGCTCGACGACGCCGTGGAACGCGACCAGGTCCGCAACGCACAAGCGCAGTACGATCTGGCGCTCGCCAATCAACGCACGACGACCGAACAGGGTCAAGGCGGCGTAGCGCAGGCCGAGGCGCAATCAGCCGGTGCGCAAGCGGGCGTCGCGCAAGCGGCCGCGCAGCTGCGCTCCGCCCTCGCACAAGTTCCTGCGGCGCAGGCAAACTACAGCAAAGCAAACGCCGATTACCAGCGCACGCTCTCGCTCGTCTCGACCGGCGACGTCGCGCGGCAAGATCTCGACGCAGAGCGCGCGGCACTCGCCGCGGCTGCGGCGCAGCTTCGCAGCGCGCACGACCAGGTCAACGTGGCCGACGCAAATCTGACGGCATCCGAGCACCAAGTCGCGGCGGCATCCGGCGCGATCACGACGGCACAGGGAAAGCTCGCGCAGTCCGCCGATCCGAGCCAAGTAGCATCGGCCGCTGCACAACTCTCGATCGCGAAGAAAAACCTGGCTTACACGCACATCTACTCGCCGATCAACGGGTTCGTCGGGCAGAAGAGCGCGGAAGTCGGACAGACGGTCTCGGCCGGCCTGACCATCCTCACGCTCATCCCGGACGGTCCGGGCCAGATCTACATCACGGCCAACTATAAAGAGACGCAGATGGGCAACATGCATGTCGGTCAGCCGGTCGACATTCACGTGGACGCCTATGGCGGCACGACGTTCCACGGGCACGTGCTCTCGATCAACCCTGCATCGCAGAATACGTACGCGTTGGTGCCCGCGCAAAACGCTACCGGAAACTTCGTGAAGGTCACGCAACGCATTCCGGTGCGCATCTCGATCGACGACCCGCAGCCCGGCAAGCCGCTGCGCCCCGGTATGAGCGTCGAGACCTACGTGAAAGTTCACTGATCCGCTAAGCGGGAGCGTACGTGATGGAGCCGAGAAACGTAGTCGAATACGGCCTACGTAGGGCCATCGTGAGCGTCGCGGTCATCGCCGCCACGCTTCTCGAGATCATCGACACGACGATCGTGAACGTGGCCCTACCCAACATTCAAGGCAACTTCGGTGTGGCGGTCGATCAAGGGGCGTGGATCGTGACCGGGTACATCGTCGCCAACGTGGTGGTGATCCCGCTCACGCCGTGGCTGGCGGCGCGGTTCGGCCGGCGGCAGTACTTCTTCGCGTCGATCGTTATCTTCACGATTGCCTCGCTGATGTGCGGACTTGCCGGCAGCTTCGGTTCACTCGTCTTCTGGCGCATCGTCCAAGGCTTGGGCGGGGGCGGCTTGATCTCGACCTCGCAGGCGATTCTGCGCGATACCTACACGCTCAAAGAGCAGGGGCTAGCGCAGGGGATCTTCGCGATGGGCGTCATCGTGGGTCCCGCGCTCGGGCCCGTGCTCGGCGGATGGATTACCGACAATTTCACTTGGCGCTGGGCGTTCTTCGTCAATCTCCCGGTCGGCATCGTCGCCGCCACGTTGATTTGGAACTTCTTGCGCAACCCGGCCAAGCCACGCGCGCTCAAACTCGACTGGATCGGTCTGGTCTTGCTCGCCGTGGGTCTGGGGGCGATGCAATTCGTGCTCGATCAGGGACAGCGATACGATTGGTTCGACGACCCGAACATCCGCCTGTTCACGGCGCTCGCCGTCGCCGGCCTGGGAAGCTTCGTCTGGTGGACGCTACGCTCGGGAATTCCGGTCGTCGACTTGCACGTCTTGCGGCTGCGTCAAGTAGCGGCGGGAAGCATCCTCGGCGCGGTGCTCGGGATAAGCCTTTACGGCTCGATTCTCGTATTGCCGCAATATCTGCAAAACTCGCTGAACTTTACCGCGACCCTCTCGGGCTTGACGATCTTCGTGCGCGCGCTTGCCGTGATGGCCTTCACACCGATTACGGCGGCTCTCGCCAGCCGGGGCGTGATCGACGTTCGGCTCAACGTTGCGATCGGTTTCGTGCTGCTCGGGGCCGCGAACTGGATCCTCGCCGGCGTGACGACGCCTGCATCACAGTTCAGTACGTTCATTGTGTGCCTCGTGGTCAGCGGCATCGGGCTCTCGCAAATCTTCGTACCGCTCTCGATCGCCGTGATCGGCGGCGTGCCGGGTAAAGAAGTACCGTCGACCTCGGCGTTCTTCAACCTCTCCCGGCAAGTGGGCGGGAGCATTGCGACGGCGGTTCTGGTGACGTTGCTGGTTCGCGGTACCACCATTCATCAAACCGAGCTGGCGGCTAGCGTCAATCTCCACCGCGCGCCGACGGAGATCTATCTGCAACAAAACGGCGGCGAACGCTCTTCAGTGGCGCTCGACAAGCTGAGCAACCTCGTCAGCGGGCAAGCGCTCGTGCTCTCATATGCGGACACGTCGCGCTGGACCGCGATCATCACGATCGCACTCTCGCCGCTGGTTCTACTACTCAATAAACCGCGACTCGACGGACACGTCGCGGTCGAATAGGAGCGCTCCGTGAAGACACGCATACTCTCCACCTTAACCCTTGGCGCGGCGATCGCGGCGCTTACGTTCGCGCATGCCGCGGGCGAAACGCTTCCCGGCGCGGCGGTGATTCCGACGCCGGTGCCCACCCCCGTCGCACCCGCGGTGCCGACGGTTGCTCCGGGATACCGGGCGCCTGACGTGCGGCCGACGTCCGCCAACATCGTGGGCGTGACGCAGCAGCCGTTTGTCGGGATATCACTTCAGAACGCGATCGGCATGGCGCTGCTCAAGAATCCCGATTTCGCGGTCGCTGCCTCCAATACGCGTATCGCGACGTATCAGGTGCAGGAAGCCAAGGGCGCCAACGACGTTAAATTCTTCGTCGAGCCGTCGGTCAAACACGACACGAATCCGGCGCTCAACGCGTTCTTCTCGGGCGGAACCGATTTCCAGCCGATCGTGCAGAACTACCAGACGCAAGAGGCGGGAGTCCAAGGACAGCTCGAGACGGGAACGCAGTATAACATCAACGTCTCGCAGACCAAGGTCAACGACAACACCTTCATCGACGCGTTCAACCCGTATTATTACGGCTCGTTCAACGTCTCGATCACGCAGCCGTTGTTGAAGAACTTCCTGATGAACGACGACAAGCGCCAGATCGAACTATCGGTCATCAACAGCGATGCAACGCAAGCATCGACGCTGGCAAGCGTCTCGACCACGCTCGCCACCGTTGAGGATGCGTACTGGAATCTCGTCGCCGCCTGGCGCAACGTCGCCATCCAGGAGGATGCGCTCCACACCAGCGTGCTCCAGCAACAGAGTAACGTTCGACAGGCTAAGCGCGGCTACGCAGCGCCCATCGACGCGGTGGAGTCCTCGACGGAAGTCGCGTACTACCAGCAGCAAGTCTTCGCGGCGCTGCAAAATGTCTCGGCGTTGCAGAATCAGCTCAAGAGCCTGATCGTGACCGATCCCGGCGACCCGATCTGGAGCGCGAACTTGGTACCGACGTCGCCGGTACTGCAATTGCCGGCGTCACCGTCGCTCGATTCTGTGCTCGCGGCCGCGATGCAGAACCGGCCCGAGGTGCGCCAGGCGCTCGACGCCCAGAAGCAAGCCGACGTGAATCTCGCGTACGCGAAGAATCAGCGCCTGCCTCAGGCAGACCTGCAGCTTCAATACAACGGCAACGGCTTTGCCGGCAACGCGCTGCCGCCGCTGGGCGGCATCTTCGGCACCGCGACGCCGCCGCCGTACTACGACGGTACCTACGGAAAGGCGTTTTCGAACGTGGGGCGTTTCCCCACCTACGACGCCGCGCTGCAAGTCTCGCTGCCGCTCGGCAACAACACGGCGCGGGGCGCCTACAGCGCGGCGCAGGAGCAGGAGCATATTGCCGCGGTCGATCGCCTCAGCACGGCGGAACGCATCCAGTACGAGGTGCGTAACGCGGTGCAGAACTATCAAGCGGCGCAGGCGCAGCTCTTTGCGGCGCGACAGGCGCGCGAGGCTGCCGCGGAAGTCCTTGCGAGCGAGCAGCGCAAGTACCGCAACGGCGAGTCGACGACGTTCCTCGTCGATCAGCGTGAAGTCACGTTCGTCCAGGACGAGGGCCTCGAGCTGCAAGCGCAGACCTCGTTGAACAACGCGGTCGTCGAGCTTCAGCGCGTCGACGGCTCGATTCTCAGCCAAAACGGAGTTTCATTGCAGACACTTGGCACAGGAGTCACGACGCCATGACGAAAGCGCAAGAACGCAAACTCTCCGAACGCATCGCCGTGCTCTACGGCCGCGAACTCGACAAGCTCAACAGTCGTAAGTAACGCTGCGACGAGTACGAGACACGCTGCCCGAGCGGGCCTTGCGCAGCGAACGTAAACAGGCTCAGTGAGCGGAGCAAGGCCCCGAAGGGCACCAACGTCGTGCGTAACGCCGCGAGACGAGAACGCTGCGAGGAGACGAGACATGCTGCCCGAGCGGGCCTTGCGAAGCGAACGTAAACAGGCTCAGTGAGCGGAGCAAGACCCCGAAGGGCACTACGATTCGCCGCGAGCAGCTTTATCGACGAGCCACAACAGATCGCCGTCGGCGGGCGCGACGATCTGCGACGGGTATTTCACCGGATCGTAGGGACCCTCGCGCACGGCCGCGAGGGTCGCTGCTTTTGCGGCGCCTTCGACCGCGAACATCACGGCATGCGCCGCGTTGAGGACGCGCGGCGTCAAGGTAATCCGCCACTGCGCCTTTGAGCCCGAGTAGACCGCGCGTACCAGCCGTTCGTCATCGGTCAGCGGATCCTCACCGGGAAAGAGTGAGGCCGTGTGGCCGTCCGGTCCCATGCCCAACATCACGAGATCGAGACGCGGGCGATCACCGAGCGTCGCGACGAGGTCAGCGCGATAGGCCAGCGCCGCGGCCTGCGGATCCCCCTCGCCGCGCATGCGGTGGATGCGCTCGGGCGGGATCTTCACCGTGCCCAGGAGGCTGTCGAAGGCCATCTTGTAGTTCGAGTCGTCGTGATCGGGCGGCACGCAGCGCTCGTCGCCGAAGAAGATCTCGACCGCGCTCCAATCGATCGCGTCCGATCGCGGCGGCTTGGCCAGCAGCGTGTAGGCTGCTTTCGGCGTCGTGCCACCGGCGAGCGCCACCGTAAAGTGTCCCCGCGCGTCGATCGCGTCGGCGGCGAACCGCACGAAAAAATCGGCGACCGCCGCCGCCACCTCGTCGGGCGAGCCGTAGACGCAGAGCCGTCCCGCTTCACGTGTCATGCGTACGCCTTTCGATGATCTGTTTAGCCATGGCAAGCGACTCGATGAAGATCTGGTCGCGGCCGCGGCTCAGGATCGCGCGCTCGACGAGCGAAGCGAGATCGACCGTGTGCATCGGCGCGCAACGCGGAGCGCACGCAACCGACCCGGAAACGTCCAGACAGATCGCACTCTGATCCTGCGGATGAACGCTTGCGGTGAACGTGGCGTGCTGCGAGCTCAGGACCACCTTCGAGAGCCGCCGCGGGGGTCCGTCGCGAAGCATCGCGTACTGCACGTTTCCGCCGTGGCTGCCGAAGGTTTGCTCGTCCAGCGGCGTCCACGATAGGCGGCTTGCCAGCCATCCGAGCAGATAGTACATCTCGGCATCCGACCCGGCCGTCACTTCGACGCGGCGCATCGTATCGAGTTCGCTTCGGCACGCCGAGTCGTCGAAGAACTCCGCGATCAGCTCTTGCCAGGCGGTCAGGCGCAAATACGCCACGTCGTCGAGCACGATCTCGGGATGCGCTTCCACGAACTCGGTGAGATCGCGCAGCGGCTTCTCGTCGGTCCGGATGACGGAACTGCTGCAAATCGTGGTGTTTGCGCGTCGCGCAAGGGTCAGAAACCGCTCGTCGGATGCCAGTCCCTCGGCAACCCAGAGCAGCACCACCGGCGCTTCGGGAAGCTCCAACATGGCGAGCGCCGCGCCGAGCTCCTGCGCGCTCGCGTCCGCGACGCCGATCTCGATCCACTCGCCGCGCGACCGCGAGGGCTCGACGATCCGCTCGTTCTCGCCGCGCGTCGCATCGAAGACGACGACGCGTGAGGGATGCTTGACGGCAAGCGCACGGGTACGCTCGCGCACCCATCCCGCGCCTGCCTCGTCGCCGAAGAAGACCGCGAACGTCATCGTCGCGGTCTTCATCGATCCGGGGTCCTGCCGGGCCTTAGCCAGTGCGTCGACGACGGGGTGAACGTCGAGACTCACAACGGCCGCCACTCCGGGAAGAGCTTGGACGCGGATTCGGGGCCCTGCGATCCGGACGCGTAATTCGGAAAGGTGAAGTCTTTGGTGTTTTGCCACACGTCGAGCACCGGCATCACGATCTCCCAGGCGCGCTCGACCGCGTCCCAGCGCGTAAAGAGCGTCTGATCTCCGCGCATCGCGTCCCCGATGAGCCGCTCGTACGCCGGCGGCGATTGCACCCCGAATCCGGTTCCGTAGTTGAAGTCCATGAAGACGCTGCGAATGTGATTCTTCATCCCCGGAACCTTCGCCGAAAAACGCATCGCGATGCCTTCCTCGGGTTGAATCTTCATGACCAGCACGTTCGGTTCGATCGAATCCGTTCGCTCGCCGTAGATGCGATGCGGAATGGGCTTGAACGTGACGGCGATCTCGGAGGTCTTTTTCGCGAGGCGTTTGCCGGAACGCAGGTAGAACGGCACGCCCGCCCAGCGCCAGTTGTCGACGCTCAGGCGGACCGCGGCGAAGGTTTCCGTGTTGGATTGCGGGTTGACGTCGGGCTCTTGGCGATAGCCGGGCACGGGCTTGCCGTTGATCGCGCCCGGTCCGTACTGGCCGCGCGCCGACATCTGCAAGACGCCGGTGTGAAGCGGCGGCTCGATCGATTGAAGCACCTTGAACTTTTCGGTGCGAATCGCGTCGGCGTCCGAACTCGACGGAGGCTCCATCGCGACCAGCGCCAGCAGATTCATCACGTGATTTTGAATCATGTCGCGTAGCGCGCCGGCGTTGTCGTAGTAGCCGCCGCGCAACTCGACGCCCAACTGTTCCGCCGCCGTGATCTGAACCGACCCGACGTAGTTGCGATTCCAAACCGGCTCGAAGATCGTGTTGGCGAAGCGCAGCGCCATGATGTCCTGGACCGGTTCTTTGCCGAGATAGTGATCGATGCGGTAGACTTGCGACTCGTCGAAAACGTGGCTGACCTCCGCCTGCAACGCGCGCGCCGATTCCAAGTCCGTCCCGAACGGCTTCTCGACGATGACGCGCGCCCAGCCGTCGTGCTGCTGGCTGAGATCGGCTTCGTGAAGGAAGTTGACGATCGTCGGAAAGACCGATGGCGGAGTGGACAGGTAGAAGAGCCGGTTGCCCTTCGTGCCCAGCTCCTTGTCGTTTTGCGCGAGCTGCTTGGCGAGCGATCCGTAACCCTTGTGATCGTCGAACTCGGCGCAGACGTAGCTCAGCCGCTTAGCGAAGTCGTCCCAGATCGCACCCTGCGGTTTTTGATCGGCAGGCGCGAATTGATCGAGCTGCTCCTTGCAGTAAGCGCGAAAGTCGTCGTTACTGTAGTCGGTGCGCGAGACGCCCACGATGGCGAAGTCGTTGGGCAGCACGCCGTGCATCCGAAGGGAGTAGACGGCCGGGAGCAACATGCGCTTGAAGAGATCGCCGCTCGCCCCGAAAAAGACGATCGAGCAAGGATCGCTGATTCGTTCGCTGTGAAGTCCGGCGCGGAGAGGGTTCTCCGCCTTGCCGTCGACCGAGACGGTGGCAGTCGCTTCAGGCATGCGTCTCCGTTTTTACGGCATGACCACCGAACTGATTGCGCAAAGCCGCCAGCACCTTCGCGCTGAACGACTCCTGTTGGCGCGATGCGAACCGCGCCATCAGCGAAAGCGTGATCACCGGTGCCGGAACGTCTTCGTCGATTGCGGCTTGAACGGTCCAGCGGCCCTCGCCGGTATCCTCGACGTACCCGCGGATCTTGGTCAGCCCCGGGTCCTCCTTTAGCGCGAGCACGAGCAGCTCGAGCAACCACGAGCGCACGACGCTGCCGTAGCACCACACGTTCGCGACCTGTTCGAGATCGAAGTCGAATTGCGATTTCTGCAAGATCTCGAAGCCCTCGCCGTAGGCTTGCATCAAGCCGTACTCGACGCCGTTGTGCACCATCTTCGAAAAATGTCCGGCGCCGGCAGGTCCGACGTGCGCGTAGCCGTTGGGCGGCGCGAGCGTACGGAAGATGGGTTCGCAGCTCTTCACGGCCGCATCGTCGCCGCCCACCATCAAGCAGTAGCCTTCTTTCAATCCCCAGATGCCACCGCTGGTTCCGGCGTCGACGAGGCTTACACCCTTGGCTTTGCACCGCTCGTACGCCGCGAGTCCGTCTTTCCAGTTCGTGTTGCCGCCATCGATGATGATGTCGCCGCTGCGGAGAATGCCGAGCAGCTCGTCGATCGTGTCGTCGGTCGGCTTCCCGGATGGAACCATGATCCATACGACTTTCGGCGAGCCGTCGAGCTTACCGGCGAGATCGCGCAAGCCGGTCGAAGCGCTCGCGCCTTCGGAGGCGGAGTGTGCGACGGCGTCGGCACTGCGGTCGTACACGACCACCGCATGCCCGCCCTGTAACAGGCGCGTCGTCATATTCGCACCCATCTTGCCGAGTCCAACCATCCCTAATTGCATTGCTTCAAACTTTCTTCTTTAGTAGCTAGTCGAAAGGGCTACGCGCGAGCGGAGAGGGCATCGTCGACGGCGCCCAGCAGCGCGCGCAGGGCGTCGTCGATTGGGCCGTGCAAGTGGATGCGTGCGCCGCGGCGATTGCGGCTGTCGAGCGATTGCCAATCGCCCAGCGCCTGCGCGGCAAGCAGCGTGCGGAACCCGACGTTCATGCCGGGAATCGGCGGATCGTTCGGTTCGTCGGCAACGATCTGGAGCATCACCGCCGAGTTCGGCCCGCCTTTGTGGAGCTGACCCGTTGAATGGAGGAACCGCGGGCCGAAACCGACGGTCGTCGCGACGTCGGCGCTATTGCGGATCTTCAATCGCAGTTGATCGAGCAGATCGATGTGCACCGCATCGCGCGCAATGTACGCGCAGATCGCGACGTAGTCGCCGGGTACCAGCTGCTTGAAAACGACCGCGAGTGCGTCGCCTCCGGTGCGCGCATGGTTGGCATGTTTGCTCCCGGAGAGGTAGGTGACGTCGAAGACCTTGCCTTCCAGATCGGGTTCGGGCGCGTCGATCGTGCCCTTGGCCTGATATTGCGCGAGCAACGCCTTCGTGTTGTCCTTCGATTCCTGGACGTTAGGCTGGTCGAACGCGTTGATGCCCAAGATCGAACCGGCGGCCGCGGTGGCGATCTCCCACAGGTAGAACTGTTCGCCGAGATCGTACTCGTCGTTCATCGCCAGACGAATGAGGGGATGACCGCAGTCTCCCAACGCTTGCAGCGCGTCGGCCACGCCCGGGGTGGGATCGGGCAGATTTGCTCCGACGTAAACGAAGACGCGATCGTTGCCGTATTCCGACGGATCGCCCAGCGCCTCGCCTTCGATCGGGATGATGCCCGTGCCGTGCTTGCCGGTCGACTCGGCGATCAATTGCTCGGCCCACGCGCCGAACGCGCTGACGTCCGGATGCGTGACGATCGTCAGTTTGTCGCGCCCGGCACGAGCGAGTCCGCCGATTGCCGCTCCGAAGCGCACGCCGGGTGCAACACGCGGATCGACCGTTTTGTCGTTGGCGTGCATCGCGCCGAGCGCGCGGTCGAGCAGCAGTGCAACGTCGTAGCCGGCGAGTGCCGCAGGAACCATACCGAAGTAGGAGAGCGCCGAATACCGGCCGCCGATGTTCGGATCGTTTTCGAAGATGCGGCGGAAATTGTGACCCTTTGCGACCTCGACCATTTGCGTCCCGGGGTCGGTGATCGCGATGAACTGCTTGCCGGCATTCTCCGTGCCCGCGAGCTTCGCGACGCGATCGTAATAGTACGCGAAGAACGCGTTGGGCTCGGTCGTCGTTCCGCTCTTGCTGGCGACGATGAAGAGCGTCGTCGCGAGATCGATCGCGTCGTCCATCTCGGCAATCTGCTGCGGATCGGTCGAATCGAGTACGTGAAGCGTCGGATAATCCCGCGCGATCGTGCCGAACGTGTCGGCCATGACATCGGGCGCAAGCGAACTCCCGCCCATGCCGAGCACGACGACGTGGTCGAACTCGTGCGCGATCTCACGTGCAAAAGTTTGGAGATCCGGCACGTGTTCCACCAAGTGCTGCGGAAAGTCGAGCCAGCCGAGCGCGTGCTTCACGATGTCCGCGGCCTGCGGATCGCTCGTCCAAGGCGACGGATCCTTCGCCCAAAGCTTCTTGAGAAAGTCGTTGCCGGCGAGTTTTTCGAGCGCGTCAGCCGGCGCGCCGCTGATCGCCACGCGTTCGCGGCCGTCGGCGAGCTGTTTCGATTTATAGACGATGGCCCCGAGCAGCGCGGCAAACGAATCGGAGAAGGCCGAGACTCCCTCGACCTGGAGATCGTGCGTGACGTCATAGAGTGAGATCTTCGCCTCTTGCAACGCCCGCATGACGTCGCGAGCGTCCTCCAAATTGCTCTCAACG
>Ga0335074_10015163_pt1 | contig 10819 bp, 10 predicted proteins | sample Lox_Sample_23_FD_206715 | JGI IMG/M metagenome (GOLD analysis project Ga0335074, IMG submission 206715) | Soil microbial communities from Loxahatchee National Wildlife Refuge, Florida, United States - Lox_Sample_2.3 | ecosystem: Environmental > Terrestrial > Soil > Wetlands | place: USA... | reverse complement strand
GACCGCCTAGCCCACATGCCCGGCGCGCACCTCGCCCTCGGCCGAACAACCTCGCGTTGACCAGTGAGATCAAAGCGGGCCATAGGCTGCCGTTCAAACAACCGGCTCGCCGGCGAGTCACAACGGCCGGTTGTGGGGCCAGGTTGCCGGACCGGGTGCGGCCCGGGTTCCGGGGACCGGGCGCGGCCCGGATCGGGAGACGCACCGCCGCACGGGGTGTGCGGGCGGGGCGCGGGACTAGGGTCAGTCGGCGTGGACCTCGATGCCGTGCGCACGTTCGTCGCCGTCGCGGACGCGGGCCAGTTCCAGGAGGCCGCCGCCGACCTGGGCATCACCCAGCAGGCGGTGTCCAAGCGCATCGCCGCGCTAGAAAGGGACCTCGGGGTGCGGCTGTTCAGCCGCACCGCGCGCGGAGCTCAGCTGACCATCGACGGGCAGGCGTTCCTGCCGCACGCTCGTGCACTACTCCAGGCCGAGGAGCGGGCCGCCGCCTCGGTACGTCCGGGCCGCCGGCCGCTGCGCGTCGACGTGATCGGCCGACGGCTGGCCCCCGCTGGGCTGCTGCGGGAGTTTCACCGGGCGCACCCCGGGATCGAACTCGACGTCGTGACCTTGTTCGACGCCGAAACCGCGATCGCCGCCATCCGGTCCGGGACGATCGACGCCTCTTTCCGTGCCCTAACCCGGCCGGTGCGGCAGATCGCGGATGACATCGAGTCAGCCCGCGTCTTCGACGAGCCCGTCCAGCTCGTCACCGGACCCGGCCACGTGTTCGCCACGGCCCAGGCGGTGACGCCCGGCCAGCTCGCCGGGCACCGGATCTGGATGCCCGGCATCGTGACCGGCACCGAGTGGGCCGCCTTCTATGACGAACTCGCCGCCGCGTTCGGCCTCACCATCGACGCGATCGGCCCGAACTTCGGAACCGAGCCGCTCCTGGAAACGGTCGCCGACTCCCCCGAGCTGGCCACCTTCGTCGGCGAGCAGACCAGCCTCGTCTGGCCCGCGCACTGGGATCTGCGCCGCATTTCCGTGCATGAGCCGACGCCGGTGTACCCGCACTCGCTGATCTGGCAACGGGACAACCCGCACCCGGGCCTCGAGGCGCTCCGCGCCTACCTCATCGCTCCGGAGACGGGCCACCGGGGCGCGCAGGCCACCGAAACCTGGACCCCGGCGTGGGCCAGCCGTCGTGGTTGAACCGATGGGCGCCCTCCAGGGCGCCTAGGAGTACAACGATCAAGGTCCGGTCCAGGCTGGCGCGGGGTCAACGGGGGCGGCCCGGCGACGCGGCGGGGCGGCGGGGCGGCGCGGGCGGCGCGGGCGGGCGAGGTTAGCGGGCGGCGCGGCGGGCGCGGTCGACGGCCTCGCCGATGACCGCGCCGAGGGCGTCCACGTCGGCCTGGGTGCTCGAGTGGCCCAGCGAGAACCGCAGCGACCCGCGGGCCCGGGCCTCGTCCGCCCCGATGGCCAGCAGGACGTGACTGGGCTGCGCGACGCCCGCGGTACACGCCGAGCCGGTCGAGCAGGCGATCCCCTTCGCGTCGAGCAACATCAGCAGCGCATCGCCCTCGCACCCAGGGAACGAGAAGTGAGCGTTCCCCGGCAGCCGGCCCTCTCCGGGCGGCGCGCCGTTGAGCACGGCGTCCGGCACGGCCGCCAGGACCTGGGCGATCAGGTCGTCGCGCAGCGCGGCCAGCCGCTTCTCCTCCTCGGCCCGGCGCGCGGTCGTGACCTGGACCGCGACCGCGAACGCCCGGATCGCCGCGGCATCCAGGGTGCCGGAGCGCACATCGCGTTCCTGCCCGCCGCCGTGCAGCACCGGCACCGGGTCGGTCCCGCGGGCCAGCAGCAGCGCGCCGGCCCCGACCGGCCCGCCGAGCTTGTGCCCGGTGATCGTGAGCGCCACGGCGCCGCTGTCGCCCAGGCTGACCGGGAGCTGGCCCGCGGCCTGGACCGCGTCGCTGTGGAACGGGATCGCGTGCTCCCGGGCGAGGGCGGCCAGCTCGGCGATCGGCTGCACGGTGCCGACCTCGTTGTTGGCCCACATGACGCTGACCAGCGCGACGGTCTCGGGATCGCGCTCGATGGCCTCGCGCATCACCTCCGGGCTGATCCGCCCGACGTCATCCGGCGCCAGCCAGTCCACCTCGGCGTCCTCGTGCTCGTGCAGCCACCGCACGCAGTCCAGGACCGCGTGGTGCTCGATCGCGGGCGCGAGCACCCGGCGGCGCAGGGGATCGGCCGAACGGCGCGCCCAGAACAGGCCCTTCACGGCCAGATTGTCCGCTTCGGTCCCGCCGCTGGTGAACACCACCTCGCTGGGGCGGGCGCCGTAGACGGCCGCGATCTGCTCCCGGGACTCCTCCACGACCCGGCGCGCCCGGCGGCCCGCGTTATGCAGGGACGACGGATTGCCCGTTTGCGCCAGTTCGTCGGCCATCGCGGCGATGGCCTCGGGCAGCATCGGCGTGGTCGCCGCGTGATCCAGGTAGACGGGCGAGGCCGGCGCCCGCCCGCCACCGCCGGCATCGAGGTGTCCCATGATTACTCAGCCTAGCCGGGACAGACAGGCTGATTGTTCGGTGACGGAACCGGTCAGCCCCGCGTCCGCTTCTGGATCTCCTCGGTCAGCTGCGGAACGACCTGGAACAGGTCGCCCACCACGCCGAAGTCGGCCAGCTCGAAGATCGGCGCCTCGGGGTCCTTGTTGACCACCATGATGGTCTTGGACGTCTGCATGCCGGCCCGGTGCTGGATCGCCCCGGAGATGCCCACCGCCAGGTATAGCTGCGGGGAGACGGTCTTCCCGGTCTGGCCGACCTGGAACTGGTGCGGGTACCAGCCCGCGTCGGTGGCGGCCCGGGACGCGCCCACGGCCGCGCCGAGCGAGTCGGCCAGCTTCTCGATCAGCGCGAAGTTCTCGCCGCTGCCCACCCCGCGGCCGCCGGAGACCACGATCGACGCCTCGGTGAGCTCCGGCCGCTCGCCGCGCTCCTGCACCACCCGCTCGGTGATGTGCGCGGTCTTGGCCGCCTCGCTGACCTGGACGCCCACGTTCTCGAGCGCGGCGGCGCCCGGCGCGGCCTCCGGCGCCACGGCGTTGGGCCGCACGGCCACGATCGGCGTCCCGGCCTTGACCTTGGACTGCACGATGATCGCGCCACCGAAGATCGACTGCTCGGCGACCAGGCCCTCGGCCAGGTCGACCGCGTCCGTGATCAGCCCGGAACCGGTCTTCACGGCCAGCCGGGCCGCGACCTCCCGGCCCTCGGCGGTGCTGGCCACCAGCACCGCGGCGGGCGACTTCTCGGCCACCAGGCTGGCCAGCAGCTCCGCCTTGGGCGCGGCCACGTAGTCGCCGAACTCGGCGCCGTCAGCCACGTAGACGGTCGAAGCGCCGAACTCGGCCAGCCGCTCCCGGCCGCCCTCCGCGCCCGGGCCGGTCCAGACGACCGACGGCTCGCCGAACCGGCGGGCCAGCGTGATCAGCTCGCAGGTGACCTTCTTGACCGACTCGCCGTCGTGCTCGGCAAGTACCAGGATCTCAGCCATTAACCGTGGGCCTCCAGCCTCGGGGTAGAGCGCCGGCTCAGATGAACTTCTGCGCGGCGAGGAACTCGGCCGCCTTCACGCCGCCGTCGCCGTCGTCCTTGACGATCGTCCCGGCCTGGCGCGCCGGGCGGCTGGCAAAGCTGACCACCTCGGTGGCCGCCCCGGCCAGACCGACCTGGCCCGCGTCGAGCCCGATGTCGGCCAGGCTCAGCGTCTCGACCGGCTTCTTCTTGGCCGCCATGATCCCCTTGAACGACGGGTAGCGCGGCTCGTTGATCTTCTCCACCACGCTGACCACCGCGGGCAAAGTGGCCTCCACCCGGTCGTAGCCGTAGTCGGCCTGGCGGTTGATGGAGATCGCCGTCCCGTCGATGTCCACCTTGCTGGCGAACGACAGCTGGGGCACGCCGAGCCGCTCGGACAGCATCGCGGCCATCACGCCCATCCGGGCGTCGGTCGACTCCGAGCCGAGGATAACCAGGTCGAACCCGATGCGGCCGAGCACCGCGGCGAGCGCCGCCGACGTGGCCAGCGCGTCCGAGCCGTGCAGCGCGTCGTCGATCAGGTGCACCGCCTTGTCCGCGCCCATCGACAGCGCCTTGCGGATGGACTCGCTCGCCTTCTGCGGGCCCATGGACAGGATCGTCACCTCGCCGCCGTGCGCCTCGGCCAGGCGCAGCCCCTCCTCGATCGCGTACTCGTCGAGCTCGTTGATCACCGCGTCGGCCGCGTCGCGGTCCAGGGTCGAGTCGGCGGGCCTGAGCGTGCGCTCGGACCAGGTGTCAGGGACCTGCTTCATGCAGACGACGATGTTCATGATCGGCGGCCGACCTCCCTCTGCAGACATGCGGCCCGGCACCGGATAAGCGGCGCCAGCGCCGCCGAGCGCAAGGTTAAGCCTGCCAAACAACGCCGACGACCGCAGCCCCGGGTGCCGGCAGGACCTCGCGCACAGGTTACTAGTCAGTAGCCAGCGGTGCCAAAACGGCGTCCCAGGTCACGCGCGGTCCTCGGGGAAGGTGACCAGCCCAGGTCAGCCCGCCTGCTCGGCGAACCCGACCACCTTGGCCAGCAGCATGGCCCGCGTCATCGGGCCGACCCCGCCGGGCACCGGCGCCAGCCACCCGGCCACCTCGGCCACGCCGGGATCGACGTCCCCGACCAGCCCGGCGTCGGTCCGGGTGATGCCGACGTCCACGACCACCGCGCCCGGCCTGACCATGTCGGCGGTGAGCATCCCGGGCCGCCCGGCCGCGACGACGACGATGTCGGCGCGCCTGGTGTGCGCGGCCAGGTCCTTGGTGCCGGTATGGCACAGCGTCACGGTTGCGTTCTCGCTGCGCCGGTTCAGCAGCAGGCCCAGCGTGCGGCCGACGATGACCGAGCGCCCGATCACGGTCACGTCCGCCCCGGCCAGCGGGATGTCGTAGCGCCGGAGCAACACGATGATCCCCTCGGGCGTGCCCGGCACCGGCCCCGGCTCGCCCAGCACCAGCCTCCCCAGGTTCAGCGGGTGCAGGCCGTCCGCGTCCTTGGCCGGATCCATGCGGTTCAGCACCGGCTGCGGATCCAGGCCCGCGGGCAGGGGCAGCTGGACGATGTAACCGGTGCAGGCCGGGTCGGCGTTCAGTTCGTCGACCACCGCCTCGACCTCGGCCTGGGTCGCGGTGGCGGGCAGTTCCCGCTCGATGCTGGCGATGCCAACCTGGGCGCTGTCGCGGTGCTTGCCCCTGACATAGGCCCGGCTGCCCGGGTCGTCGCCGACCAGCACCGTGCCCAGGCCCGGGGTGATGGCGCGCCGGGCCAGCTCGGCGACCCGCCGGGTGAGGTCCTGCCTGATCTCGAGCGCGGTGGCCTTGCCGTCCAGGATGCGTGCGGTCATTCGGCCTCAGTCCCTTCTGCCCAGCCGGACCCGACAAATTTTGTCAGGCCCGGCCCGCCGCCGCCGCGACCGCCCCGGAACCTGCGAGACGCTATAGGCCGGCACCCGTCAGCAAGGAGAAACCATCATGGCCATCACCAACCTCGAGGTGATCTCGGTACCGGTCAGCGACCAGGAGCGGGCCAAGCAGTTCTACGCCCAGACGCTCGGGTTCACGGTGGAGGTCGACAGCACCTTCGGCGAGTCGATGCGCTGGATCATGCTCCGCCCGCCCGGCGGCAACACCCGGATCACGCTCGTGACCTGGTTCGCCACCATGCCCGCCGGGTCGCTCAACGGCTCGGTGCTCGGCTGCGACGACCTCGAGGCGACCCTGGCCGAGCTGACCGCCCGCGGCCTAGCCTTCGCCGAGGAGGAGATCCAGCAGGCGCCGTGGGGCCGCTGGAAGACCTTTACCGACCCGGACGGCAACGGCTGGGTGCTGCAGCAGAACAACCCGGATTTCGGCGGGTAGCGACCAGATGCGGCGGGTGCCGGGGCGTTCAAAAAAAATTAATGAAAGAAGTGACGCACGCCGGTGAGGTACAGGGTCATGCCCGCCTCGCGCGCGGCGGCGATGACCTCCTCGTCGCGGATCGACCCGCCCGGCTCGGCGACCGCCCGGACCCCGGCCTCGGCCAGCACCTGCAGGCCATCAGGGAACGGGAAGAACGCGTCGCTCGCCCCCACCGAGCCGCGGGCGCGGTCGCCGGCCCTGGCCACCGCGAGCCGGGCCGAGTCGACCCGGTTGACCTGGCCCATGCCGATGCCGACCGACGCCTCGCCCGCGGCGAGCAGGATCGCGTTCGACTTGACCGAACGGCACGCCCGCCAGGCGAACCCGAGGTCGCGCAGGGTCTGCGCGTCGGCCGGTTCGCCGGCCGCGAGCTTCCAGTTGGCCGGGTCATCGCCCGGCTCGCCGATCCGGTCCGCGGACTGGGCCAGCAGGCCGCCGCTGATCTGGCGCCACTCCAGGGCCGGGGCCCGGTCGGGCGGCGGGCAGCGGAGCAACCGCAGGTTCTTGCGCCGGGCCAGGATATCCAGCGCCTCGGGCTCGAACCCGGGCGCGATCAGCACGTCGGTCAGGATCTCGGCGACCTGCCCGGCCAGCGCGGCCGTGACCGCTGCGTTGGCCGCGATCACGCCGCCGTAGGCCGACACCGGGTCGCAGGCGTGCGCCTTGCGGTGCGCGCCGGCCAGGTCGGCCGCGACCGCGATCCCGCACGGGTTGGAGTGCTTCATGATCGCGACGCAGGGCGCGGCGAAGTCGTAGGCCGCCCGCCGCGCGGCGTCGGCGTCGACGTAGTTGTTGTACGACATCTCCTTGCCCTGGAGCTGCTCGGCGCCCGCGATCCCGGCGCCCGCTCCGGCCGCCTCGCCGCACCGGTACAGGGCCGCCCGCTGGTGCGGGTTCTCGCCGTACCTGAGCACCTCGGCGCGGGTCCACAGCCCGCCCAGCACGTCCGGCAGCCCGCTCTCCCGCGCGGTCTCGTCCGGCGCGTACGCCGAGGCGAACCAGCCGGCGACGGCCGCGTCGTAGGCGGCCGTGTGCGCGTAGGCCCGCGCCGCCAGCCGCCGCCGCTGCTCCAGCGTGAACCCGCCGTCGGCCAGGGCCTGCGCCACGGCCGGGTACTGGGACGGGTCGGTGACCACCGCGACGCTGGCGTGGTTCTTCGCCGCCGCGCGCACCATGGCCGGACCGCCGATGTCGATCTGCTCGACGCACTGCGCCGGATCCGCCCCGGACGCGACCGCCCGCTCGAACGGGTACAAATTCGAAACCAATATCTGGAACGCCCCGATACCCGCCGCATCGAGCTCGGCGCGGTGCTCCGGGCGCGTGGCGTCCGCGAGCAGCCCGGCATGGATGGCCGGGTGCAGCGTCTTGACCCGTCCGTCCAGGCACTCGGGAAACCCGGTGACGTCCTCGACCCTGGTCACCGGCACGCCCGCGGCCTCGATCGCGGCGGCCGTGTTGCCGGTGGAGACGATCTCGGCCCCGGCCCGGTGCAGCCCGGCGACCAGCCCGGCCAGCCCGGTCTTGTCGTAGACGCTGATCAGCGCCCGGGTGATGGCTACCTTGGTCACGGTCCGACCCTCACCTTCCGGCCCTGGACGGACCATCCGTCGCGGACCATCCGGCCCACGGTTTCCACCAGCAGGGCCCGCTCGGCGACCTTGATCCGCTCGTGCAGGCTGGCCTCGTCGTCGTCATCGTGCACCGGGACCGGGGCCTGCGCGATGATCGGGCCGGTGTCGGTGCCCGCATCGACCAGGAACACGGTGCAGCCGGAGACCTTGACCCCGTAGTCGAGCGCGTCCCCCGCCCCGCGCATGCCGGGGAACGACGGTAGCAAGGCCGGGTGGGTGTTGATGACCCGGCCGCCGAACCGGTCCAGGAAGTCCGCCCCGACCAGTTTCATGAAGCCGGCCAGCACGATGAGGTCCGGCTCGAAGCCCGCGCACGCCTGCGCGAGCGCCCGGTCCCAGTCCGGCCGGGAGCCGAAGTCCGGCACCCGCAGCGTGAACGTCGCGACCCCGGCCGCGTCGGCCCGGCCCAGCGCGGGGACGCCGCCCCGGTCGGCGCCGACCGCGACGACCCTCGCCCCGTAGGAGTCGCTGGCGCAGGCGTCCAGGAGTGCCTGCAGGTTGGTTCCGGCGCCCGATGCCAGCACGACCAATCGTGACGGATTGACGGGAGGCTCCCTCGATGGGCCGGTCCGTGACGGCGGACCTGAATGCGTTCTGGAGGCATCAGCGTACAAGGTGGCGGCGGGCGCGGCTAAAGGCGTGCGCCGGTCGCCGGAGGTGGTGAAATAGGGAGGGCCACAACCAGCCGCCCCGCCAGATCGCCCGTCATCGCCATATCGCCATATCGCCAGAGAGGACCCCGGCCCTGCCAGCAGACTCCAGTCAGCGGCCTCCGGTGGACCTTCCCGAGCAGCCGAACGGGAAGGAGAAGCAGCCGGAGCTGCCGCGCCTGCATTTCCCCCGGCAGCCGGACGGCAAGGGCCTGGCGCCGGCGCCCGGGGGCCAGCCTGCGCCGCCGCCTCCCCCGCCGGGCGGGCCGCCGGGCGGGCCTCAGGGCGGGCCGCCGGGCGGGCCACAGGGTGGGCCGCAGGGCGGGCCACAGGGCGCGCCGCCCGGAGCGTTCCCTCGGCGGCAGAACCAGCGCCAGCCCGGCGGGCCGCGACCCGGCCGGCCGCCCGGGCCCGCGCGGCCGATGCGGCCGCCGGAGCAGCCGGTGCGGCACCGCGCGATCGCCGCGCTGATCCTGGGCGTGCTCAGCCTGCTCAGCCTGCTGGGCATCGGCACCAACTACCACCGGGGCATCTACCTGGTCATCTTCGCCGTCCTGGTCGGGATCACCGCGTGCTGGTTCGGGATTACCGCGCTGCGGAAGGCCGGCCGGTCCGGCACGATGCGACCGCGCTGGGGCCTGTTCGGCACGGTGCTCGGCGGGCTGGGCGCGCTGTTCGGCATCCTCGTCCTGATGTTCTTCGCGGCGTTCTGGACCCAGCTGAACACCTACTCCCAGTGCGTGAACAGCGCGAACACGCCCAGCGCCCAGCAGGCCTGCATGAACCAGCTGCGGCAGTCGGTGAAGATCGGCGGGATCGGGACCGGCAGCTAGCGCCGACGGCGGGCGGCGGGCGGGCGGCGGCGGGCGGCGGGCGGCCTAGGGGAGCGACGACGGGCCCGGCGATGCGGGCGCCCGGGCGCGACCCTCATCGGCGGTGCCGGCCCAGGGGTCAACGTAGATCGTGTGCCCGTCGTCGCCCGCGACGGCACGGCCGGGCGCGGGCCGCTCCCCGGTGACCTTGCGCAGGCGCAGCCAGTTCGCGAGGCCGGCCGTCACCGCGGCCGCCACGCCCACCTCAAGCGCGGCCACGACGCCCACCTGCCAGCCGGACGGGCCGACCGCCGCCAGGCGCCCGTCGCCCAGCGGACCGCCCGCGACGGCGGCGACGACGCCGAGTATGCCCCCGGTCAGCGCCCCGCTGGCGAAACCCCACAGCGGCGCGATCTCCAGCGCGAGCAACGGAGCGGCGCGCGTGGTCAGCAGCCCGCCGAAGGCCCCGGCCAGGTACGGCACCAGCAGCACCGCCACCGAGGCCGCGGCCGGGACGGCCGGCCGAACCCCGGGCGGCAGCGCCGCGAGCATCGGGAACGCCGGGAGCGAGCCGAGCACCGAGCCGGTCGGCGCGATCACCGTCCCGGTCCCGAACGCGAACCCGGGGCCGAGCATGAACGAGATCGCCCACGTGACGGCGTTGGGCACGTAGGCCGCCTGGGCCAGCAGCAGCAGCACCGCGCCGACGGCGCCGGGGGCCAGGGACTGGTCGACCGCCCGGTACTCGCCCAGGTGCAGCGCGAGCGAGATCGCGGCGAGCAGGCTCCCGGCCGCGACGAGCACGGTCAGCGCGCCCGCCGCGCCCGCGGTCACCGCGCGGAGCCGGTCGGGAAGCAGCCCGGCCAGCTCGGACCACGGCGCCAGCGCACGGGCCCCGCCGAGGCCGCCCGCGGTCAGCGCGAGCAGGAACGGGCACGCCACCGCCTCAGGCAGCGACGGCTCGGCCATGGCCGAGCCGCTGGCCAGCGCGAGCGCGGCGGAGACCATCGCATACGGCACGGCCAGGGCCAGGGCGGCGTAGCCCACGTGGCCGAGCTTGCCGACGCCCCCGGTGCGCACCACCCACCGTCCGGCGCGCCAGAGCAGCGCTCCGGGCAGCAGGACCAGCCCGAGCGGCAGCATGCCGATGTGGCCCGTCCGGGGCAGGCTGAAGCCCACGTGGTGGCCGATGAGCCAGAGCAGCGCCGCGGTGCGCAGCACGCCGGTCAGGCCGAGGCCGGCGTGCGGGGCCGCGATCCAGCCGGCCAGCACGAGCATGGTCAGCACGACCAGCCCGGTGCCGGCCGCGGTACACGCGGCGATCGCCCCGGTGACCACGAGCGGCCGGTCGGCGCGGGGCACACCCGCCGGGCCCCGGCTCGCGTCGCGTGCGCCGCCTGTGCCTGGTCCCCGTCCGGCCGCCAACCGAGTCGTCACAACAGCCAAGCCTCGCAATTGCCGCGTCCCCGCGCATGGAGGCGCGCCGACGCAACCCGCGAGACCGCGCCCAGCCAGAACCCTCCGCGACCCGCGCCCCGCGGGTCAGCTGGCCTGCATGACCTCGCGGACGAGGCGCGCGGCGCCGCTCGGGGTGCGGCCGACGCGGACCCCGACCTTCTCCAGGGCCTCCTTCTTGGCCTGGGCCGTGCCCGCGGACCCGGAGATGATCGCCCCGGCGTGCCCCATCGTCTTGCCCTCGGGCGCGGTGAACCCGGCCACGTAGGCCACCA
>Ga0335074_10015161_pt1 | contig 10821 bp, 9 predicted proteins | sample Lox_Sample_23_FD_206715 | JGI IMG/M metagenome (GOLD analysis project Ga0335074, IMG submission 206715) | Soil microbial communities from Loxahatchee National Wildlife Refuge, Florida, United States - Lox_Sample_2.3 | ecosystem: Environmental > Terrestrial > Soil > Wetlands | place: USA: Florida... | reverse complement strand
AGGATCGCACAATATCCGCCCCTCCGCTTTACTCCCGTGCTTTGCACGCAGGATAATCACGCCGGGTCATCCTTGATGTGCGCCGCTAGACGAATGCTCTGTTCTCGCGTCATGCCCCCGCCCCAGCGGGTCGTCCGACGGGCTTTTCGCCTGCCAAGTTGCGCTATACTTGTGCTTAGCGAGAGTCCTGCGAAGAACGCTTTTTATGCTCCGGGCTTTTGCCGGGCCCCTGCCGCGCTGCATCCAAGTAACTTTGATTCCAGGCCGGGAGCGCTTTGCCGCGTATCCGCCTATCCTTTTCGTGGGGTGATTTGAAAATGAGACGTTCTGACCTGGTAAGAAACCAGGGGAAAACAAAGACGGTTCGTACTTCGCAGATCGTATTTGGCGAGCGCCAACATCTGCTTCGGGTTCTTGATTCGGTCGAACACAGCGCGCTTCCTTCGGCGAGGCTCGAACAGGAGCGCCGCGTGATCGAACAGCTGATTCACGCGCGGACCCAGGAGCTGAATCGAATCAACCCCTCGTGGGATGAAAAGGTGGGCACCGTTCTGAGCGCCGAGGTGAAGCCCGAATCGCTCGATATGCTCTCCCGCATGGCGCCGAAAGAGGACTATTATCTCCTGCGACTCATCAGCGAGCACCCGAAGGTGACGGCGAAGACGCTTGGCCGGCTCTCGCATCACCCCTATTCAGCCATACGCGAAAACATCGCGCGCCATCCCAATAGCGACGCAGCCACCCTTACGAGGCTTAGCCGCGACCGCTCGCAGCCGTTGTGGTACCTGGTTGCCTTCAATCCGAATGCTCCCGGCCCCTTGCGCAAGAAGCTACAAGAGCGCATGCGCCGGCTCGGCGAGAAATCGGCGACCCAGTAGCGGTACAGTTCGCCCGCGAAAACCCACGGGGCGCCGCGCGATTTGCGCAGGCGCCCCGTTTTTTATTGCTGTCCGCTGAATTTGTACGGCGAATCCCTGCTGCTTAGTTCGATTGCGGGTTGCTGGTCGCGGGAGCGGCATTATTGCTCGCAGCAGGTGCCTGCGACGCGCCAGTGTTTGACGAAGCCGCCGCTGGCGTCAGTTGCGCCTGCGTGTACTTCGAGCTGCTCACGTATCCGTGAATGCTGTCCTTATCGATTTTGTTCACCACGATTTCCAGCGGCTGAGGGTCATCCGAATCGCGCAGCCAAATCGGCTCGTAGAGATCCACATTCTTCTTTTGGATTTCGTTGTCGTCGATCATCAGCGCCAGGTTGTAATGCTTGTGTTTCGCGTCCGCCTTGCGCAGGGAGAGTTCAATGGGGCCAGTACGCGCAAAGCCCTTGCTTTTCGAAATGTCGAATTCGTAGTAGTTCCGTTCGCCGCGCTGCTCCAGCGCTACGAGCTCGTCATGATTCTTCGCGATCGAGCCGCCCAGCTGATCGCGAGTCGAGCTGATGCTGCCCTCAAGATCGCTGCGCGTCTGGTTCAGCGTGGTATTGGTTTCTTCTAATTCTTTTTGCTGTGCATCGAGCCGCGATTGGATCTGGTTCCAGCGCGGATCGACCGCGGGGCGCCTTGCAGTGCGCCTGATCGCGGATGCATGGGCGGTCTTGGCAGCCTGGGCGGCATGCGCCGCCTGTGCGGCTTGCGCGGCGGCCTGAGCGCGTTGGTCTTCTGCGGCTTGCTCCGCCGTCATTTCATTCAGCTTCTGCGTCGCGGTGTTCAGCTCGTCCTGCAGGGAAGCGATTTTCGCGGTCATGTCTCCTTCTCGCGAGGTCAGCTGATTCACAGTCGCCTGTTGATGATGGCTCGATGCAAGAGCCACCATCCCCGCAACGAACACGCAAACGGACGCGGCCGTAATCCATAGCGTCACGTTTCGGCTGCGAGGCTGGGGTGTGGTTTGCTCATGCTCATGATTGCTTTCGTCGTTTTGCTCTTCGGCTCCAAACATTGTCTCTTTAGTCTCCTGGGCTTGCGCTCGCCGCGCGATGGGAGACGCAATGTGCGGCGCAGCGCTGAAATGATCCGTTTCGTCGAACACGTCCCCGAAAGGCCTGCAGCAACACTCAGGCCTTTAGTGCATGCGCGAAGGATATTTCGTAACCACTTGAGATTCCGCCACATGCGCGTCGAGGCTGCCGGAGTCCGCGAACTCGATAGCAAAGCGGGCCGTGGAAATTCTGCACGAATCGTGCCATTCCTGCCGTCACCGAGCCGCTCCCCGCGGAAAGATGCCGTTGCCGCGGCCGGGGAAAGGAACCGGCTGGGTCTTCGGTTTCGGCGCCCGCTCATTCGCACCGCAGGAAAGACAAATTGGCTCTTTACTGCGTCGATTGCTACACTATATTGGCTCCTTGGATTGAGCCAATGCTTCCCGTTCATTTACAGAGCGAAAGCCATATCCCGCTATACGTGCAGCTGCGGGACCAGCTTCGGGCGCTTGTTCACTCGGGCGAGCTGCGTTCCGGCGACCGCATTCCCGCCAGCCGCGAACTTGCTTGCCAGCTGGGCGTTCATCGGACCACAGTCGCCAACGCTTACGCGGAACTGGAATCCGAGGGCCTCATCCGGGGTCATGTCGGCCGCGGCACGTTCATTTGCGCCGCCAACGTGCGCGAGTTTTCCCCGGCTCCGCCGTCGCGCGGCAATGGCGCCGGTTCGGTGCGTTGGGAGGCGCTCTTTGCGGATGAGCGCGGCGATGACGGCCTCAGCCGCCTGATGCCCCAGATTCCTCAGGGTGCGATTGGGTTCACCTGCGCGCGCCCGTCGGATGAATTCTTCCCAGTGGAGGACTTTCGCCGCTGCAGCAATGCCGTGTTGCGCTCGGAGGGCCGCCGCATTTTGCAACTCGGTCCAACCGACGGCTATGAGCCGCTGAAAACCGCTCTAGTTGCCATGCTTCGCGAAGAGGGGCTGAATGTCCGGCCCGAGCAAATTCTGATCACGGACGGCTGCCAGCAGGCGATTGACCTGGTGAGCAGGCTCTTCTTGCGGCCCGGCGACTCGGTGGCGCTCGAGAACCCCGCTTATCCCGGCGCGGTTTCCATCTTTACCGGCGCGCGGGTGCGTGCGCTGGGCGTGCCGGTCGACGCGGGACCGGATAGAGTGGGCATCAATCTTGACGCGCTGGAAAGCGTGCTGATGCAGAACCGCGTGAAGTTCATCCTGGTCACGCCCGATTTTCAGAATCCCACGGGCACCACGCTTGCGCTGGCCGACCGCCGCCGTTTGCTCGATCTCGCGTCACGCTATCAAGTGCCGGTGATCGAAGACGCGATCTACGCCCGCCTCCGTCTGCGCGGCAACAAAATGCCGACGCTGAAGTCCCTCGACCGCGACGGCAACGTGATCCAGCTCGATAGCTTCTCGAAGATCGCTTTTCCGGGGTTGCGCGTCGGCTGGTGCATCGGCGCGGAGAGCGCGATTGAACGGCTGCGCTTGATCAAACAGTCCGCCGATTTGCACACGGACCAGCTCGCTCAAGCGATTCTCGCCGAGTTTATCCGCCGCGGATATTTGTCGCGCCACTTGAGCAAAATGGCGAAAGTTCACCGCAGCCGGCTCGAGGCGATGGAGGCAGCGCTGCATAAATATCTGCCGGATGGCGCTACATGGACGCGCCCCGAAGGCGGCATGACCGTCTGGCTCACGCTGCCGGCCGGGTTTGACGCCGGCGAATTGCTGATTCATGCCCGCGAGCGCAAGATTATCTTCATCCCGGGCCGCCATTTCTATTTGCAGCAGCCGCAGCCCAACACGTTGCGCCTGGGATTCTCCACGATTCCCGAAAAGCTCATCACCAAGGGAGTGCAGGTGCTGGGCGATTTGATTCGCGTCGAGCTCCAGAAACGGCAGCGAGGCGTGCGTCAGGAGGCGGTTTGGCGCGAGGCGCTGATATGATGCTGCGGCGATTCACGCGCGCGGATTCGCTACGGATGATTTCGGAGTTCGCATGGAGTTGACGCCCAGCGCCACGAACGGTTGTTTCGTGTGCGGCGGCGCGAATTCCCGCGGCATGTACCTTGCTTTCGAGCAGGACGACGCCTCGCGCCGGATTCGCGGCCGGTTTCGGCTCAGCGCCGATTATCAGGGCGCAACGGGATTCATCCATGGCGGCATCATCGCCACGCTGCTCGATGAAGTGATGAGCAAGGCCAATCGCTTTCGCAAGGCGCGCGCCGTTACCGCCGAACTGAATGTGGAATACCTGCGGCCCGTGCTCGTGGGTGCCGATTTGATCGTCGAAGGCTGGGAAACCGAAGCGAAAGGGCGCAACCTCTTTCTGCAAGGCGAAATTCGTGACGCAACGGGAAACCTGCTCGCTCGCGGGCGTGGCCGCTTCGTGGATCTGGACGCCCGGCGCGACCCGCATGCCGAATGATCCCAAATCATTCGCAAACGGGCGGCCGATCGAACCGGTAAAATAGAATCACAGTATCAGGAGGAATCACCATGGAATCGACGAACGGAAATGAAAAGAATCTGTGGCGCGTGAAGGTCGGCCTCGCCGAAATGCTCAAGGGTGGCGTCATCATGGACGTCACCAATGCCGAGCAGGCCAAGATTGCCGAAGACGCCGGCGCCTGCTCCGTGATGGCGCTCGAGCGCGTGCCTTCAGACATTCGCAAAGAGGGCGGCGTGGCGCGCATGGCCGCGCCCCGCGTGATCCGCGAAATTATGGAAGTGGTCTCAATTCCGGTGATGGCCAAGGTGCGCATCGGCCATTTCGCCGAAGCGCAGGTGCTCGAAGCTCTGGAAGTCGATTACATCGACGAAAGCGAAGTCCTCACGCCGGCTGACGAAGAGCATCACGTCTGGAAGCACGGCTTCAAGGTGCCGTTCGTTTGCGGCGCGCGCAATCTCGGCGAAGCGCTTCGCCGCATCGCGGAGGGCGCAGCCATGATTCGCACCAAGGGGGAAGCCGGTTCAGGCAATGTCGTCGAGGCCGTCCGCCACATGCGCACCATCGTGAGCCAGATGCGGAAGATCACCACGCTCGGCGAAGAAGAACTCGTTCACGAATCGAAGGAACTCGGGGCGCCGCTCGACCTCGTGCAGTATGTTGCAAAGCACGGCAAGCTCCCCGTCCCGAATTTCTCCGCGGGTGGAATTGCCACCCCTGCGGACGCCGCACTCATGATGCAGCTCGGCGCCGAAGCCGTGTTCGTCGGCTCAGGAATTTTCAAATCCAGCGATCCGGCCAAGCGCGCGCGCGCCATCGTGAAAGCGACCACACACTTCAAAGATGCGAAGGCTGTCCTCGAAGCCTCCGAGGAGCTGGGCGACGCCATGCGCGGCATCGACGTCCGCCAGCTCGAAGAAAAGGACCTGCTGCAGACCCGCGGCTGGTAACTATCCAACGCGATTGTCATCTCGCAACGCCGCGGATTACGCGCGGCCTAGGGGTCTGCGTTTCGTTTGCGCTGTAACCAGAAAAAATGAAAAACGGGACAAGAATCGGAATTGTCGCCATCCAGGGCGACTACGAAGCTCACGCCAGGATGCTTGATCGTCTTGGCGCCTCGCACTCGTTCGTCCGCACGCCACACGATCTCGTCGGCTTAAACGGCGTCATCCTGCCGGGCGGCGAGAGCACCACACATTTGAAGGTAATGAAAGAAGAGGGCCTCTTTGACGCGTTGAAGCAGTTCGCGGCGGACGGCGGAGCATTCTTCGGCACCTGCGCTGGCGCAATCCTGCTCGCGTGCGAGGTTCGCGGTCCGGCCCAGGATTCACTCGGCCTGCTTGACGTCACCGTGCTTCGCAATGGCTACGGCCGCCAGCTCGCCAGCGAAGTCCACATGGGCCCGACGAGCCTTCGCAAGGAACCGCTCGAAATGGTCTTCATCCGCGCGCCCATCATCGAAAAGGCGGGCAATTCGGTCGAGGTGCTCGCCAAGGACGCGGGCCACCCCGTCCTCGTCCAGCAGGGCAAAATCCTCGCCTCCACATTTCACCCGGAACTAAGCGACGACACAGCCGTCCACGAATATTTCTTGCGGATAGCAAACTAGATTTGCGTACGGGCCCGCGGAGCAGTCGACCGCTGAGTACCAAAGGTGACCGAAGCCGCCTCACTATTTCGCGTTTTTTGCTTCAGACGATGGTTGTTGGCTTGCTGACGTGGGCGGCGTGCGTTCCCAAACGACGGCGCTCCAGTCCATCGGGTTGAATTTCACCAGCGTTCCGATCGGCCGGTAGTTTGCCCTGAAGTAATCGCCGATGGGCACATCGAAATCGGTTCCGAATCGCGGCACACCATACTCCGGATATTTCCGATTGGACCAGATCAAAAAGCGAGGCTTCGTCTTATCCAGTTGCGCGATCACCTCGTCCGTCATCTGCCCGGGCGCCACCACTCCAGGGACAAATACCAGCACCCGCGTGGGGCAGTCGGTCCCCGAAAAGAAATAGAGGCTCGTATCCTCCGGAATCGACATTACGGATTCGCCCATAGCCGCTCGCTGTTTCATGAATGCCACGGTCGCCTTGTAATTTTCCGCCAATCCCTGCGGCAATCGGATCGTGCCCCGGTCGGTCGCGAACGGCACGAACGTCTTAAAATAGGGATCGAAAATATTGGAGTCGAGAACCACGGAAAGGAGGCACATCGCGGAGACGAGAATCGCGCCGCACAACCGCAGACGCTTTGACGAGCCCAGGGGAGCAATGAGCAAGCCCGCAAGAATCAGCATGCACAGGATCTCCGGCCCGTTGTAGTAGATGGGCAGTCCGTAAGATTTTGTCCCCAGCAGATTACGAAACGGAAGGATGCCCGCGAACGTGAGGAGCAGGGCGAATGAAGGATTTACGCCGCTCTTTTGATTTCGCAGCCAAAACCAGCAAAACCCTGCCGCTGCGCCAATCACCGCGAGCGCCATTGCGGGTGGAAAAGCCATCAGGTCGAGAATGTCCCGCAGCGAGACAAAAGTGCCGAAAACGCGAAAGAAGCTGAGTGCGGGATATTGCACCGCGAACGCCATGGCAGCTACGGTCAGCGCGATCCAGAGAATCAACCTTTGCTCGCTCCCTTGCAGTCGCCTGAAGATCCAGCGCAATGCCGCCACCACGCAGCCCAGAGCGGCAAGTTGCGCGGCAGCGACCCCAAACGCATGGAGGCTCAAGTCGAAGCCTGTTCCTTTCAGCCACAGCTCCCCATACGTCCGCATGAAATACGAGGAAGGCCAGCTATCCATGTTTTCGTGCGTGATGAAATGGACGCCTCGGATCGAAACCATCCACGCGATCACGCCGCAGCATGCCGCGGCTCCGGGCAGGGCCGCGAGCAGCCACCGCCAAAGCGCTTTCCATGTGCGCTCGCGCAGGCATTCCGCCGCGATGAGCAGCGCAAGCACCGCATAGCAGGCCGCGCCAAACTCCAGCTTCAACACCAGCGCCAGAGCCGCCGTCGTTGCCGCTGCAAACTTCCACATCCCGCGCGGTGACGTTGTCACCCGTGTGAGGATCCAGCAAAAAAGGCACGCAACCGCGCAGCCGTAAACGGACGCGTAACTATAGGGCAGAGGGAAACTAAAGAGGCTGCAACGAAACGCTTCGAACAGCAAAGCCGCTCCGGCACTCCAGCCGGCGATCCCGAAAGATAGTCTCTTGCCCGTAAGAAATAAAAGGATCGCGGAACCCAGCGCCGAGAGCGACCCTGCCCAGTAAAGCACCTCCAGATGTACGCCCAGCAAACGGAAGAGCAGCGCGTTGAAATACGGCGCGAGCGGGGGATACGGATAGGCGATATCCCGGTAAAGCATTTTCCCTTGCGCCAGTGCGACAGGGACGTACATCTCGCGCCCGCTGTCGATGGTCACGCTTCCCCAGGTCGCCCAGGTCTTATGGAAGAGAGCCGCCCACAATAGGATGAGGGCGAGCAGCGCTAACCATGTGAGACGATCACCGGCACTTGCTTCCTTGGAAACGGGGCTGACCGCGCTCCAAAAGCTGTAGCGGCTTAATTCGTTTGAGCGCCCCGGTTCTATCGATGAGGGATCGCGCGCAATTTCTTCGGCAGGGGAGACTGGCTGTTCTACGATTGGCAAATCGCTGTCCTTGGTCGCGCAGGCCGAAGAGCTTGCGGCCGCGCCGAAACGTCGTGTAACGTCGGCTCCCTGTAGGATTGCCGTGCCTTGCCAGTGTATGTCGTTTGAATGTTCGTCGGGGGGAGGGGTGTCCAGACGCTTAATAGCAGACTATCTCTCCGGTGGTCGTGGACTCAGCTTTCGAAATCGCTCATGGCGCGCTGCGCGCCGACGCGGTCGGGATCCTCAAAAAGCCGCCCTAGCAGCACGCCGAACGCCACGCCGCCGATGTGCGCCATATACGCGACCCCGCCTCCGCCGCCGGCCGTCGTCGGAACTTTTGTGATCACGCCGAAGCTGACCAGTTGGATCAGGAACCATGCTCCGATCAGCAAAAATGCCGGGATCGCCGTAATCGTAAAAAACCAGCCAATGAAGAGCACGGACTTGATCTTGTCGCGCGGGTACGTGATCAGAAACACGCCCATCACCGCCGCGATCGCGCCGCTCGCGCCCAGGTTCGGCACGGTTGAATGCGGGTCGACCGCCACCTGCGCGGCCATCGCCGCCACGCCCCCGAGCAGGTAGAAAATCGCGTAACGCACCGGATTCATCGCCTCTTCGATCGCCGGCCCGAACGCCCACAGAAAAATCATGTTGCCGATGATGTGCGACCAGCTTGCGTGCATGAACATCGCCGTGAGAATCGTGATCCACGCGTGCCCGGCCGTAATGTTCGCCGGCACCAGCGACCAGCGCGTCACGAACGCGTCGCCGCCGGCAAGCTCGAGAAAAAAGACGAAGGTGTTGATTGCGATGATCGCGGTCGTGACGATAGGAAAGTGTCGCGGCCGCTGCGAAGCGTCCGATAGCGGGATTACGCCGCCCACGTGAATTGCCTCCCTTTGCAGTGAATAAATGTTGCCACAGATGAACACGGTCGCGCCCGATAGGCAAGCAGAAACCCGAGATGGAAAGCTTAGAGGCACTCGGCGACTTGTGCCACGAAGGACCGTTATGACAGCCAAATCCCGGCCCGGAGTTACGGCCGGCCGGAGGCCGCGAAAAAGAAGGATTCGTGCTTCAAAAAAACGCACACTGTGGGCAAAGCTAGCGAACGTGCATCTCTGCTTCGCGAATGCAGCCGCTTGCGATAACCTAGAAACTGACTACAAATGACTGAAAAGCCGAAATTTTACCTCACCACTCCGATTTACTATGCCAACTCGCGCCCGCACGTCGGCTCGGCTTACACGACGATCGTTTGCGACGTGATCGCGCGTTACAAGCGCATGTGCGGGTATGAAGTCGCTTACTTGACGGGCACGGATGAGCACGGCGCAACAACTTGTCGATAAAAACCAGCAGATTTTTCGCGATCTCTGGAGGCTGCTCGGCATTCAGTATACGGATTTCGTCCGCACCACCTCGCCCGAGCATGAGCGCGCCGTGCAAACCCTTGTGCGCCGCACGATGAAGCGCTCGCCCGATGCCATTTACAAGAAGAAGTACGAAGGGCGCTACTGCATATACGACAATCTATATGTGAGCGACACGCCCGAGCCTGCCAACTGCCAGATTTGCGGGCGTCCCGCTGAATTGATCTCCGAAGAAAACTATTTTTTCCGTCTTTCCGCATATCAGGAAAAGCTGCTCGCGCTTTACAAGGAGCGGCCCGATTGGGTACAGCCGGATTTTCGGCTCAATGAAGTCCGCAGTTTCGTTGAAGCGGGGCTGAAGGATGTTTCCATCAGCCGCAAGACCATCAAGTGGGGCATTCCCTGGCCGGACGATCCGGAGCATGTCTTTTACGTCTGGTACGACGCGCTCACCAGCTACATGAGCGGCATCGGCTACGGAGAAGGCGACATCGATTCAGTCCGTCGCACCCCCGATTTGTCATCCCAAGGGGCAGCCGCAGGCGGCCACGAGGCCACAGCTTTGATCCCCGAGGGCGACGCCAAATTCAACAAGTTCTGGCCCGCAGACCTGCACATGATCGGCAAGGAAATCATCCGTTTCCATGCCGTCTATTGGCCGGCGTTCCTCATGGCCGCCGAACTCCCGCTGCCTGAAAAAATCTTTGCGCACGGCTGGCTCCTCTTCGAACAGGAAAAAATGAGCAAGTCGAAGGGTAACGTCGCTTATCCCGAGCCAATCGTCAAAACCCTCGGCAACGACGCGCTGCGTTACTACCTCCTGCGCGAAACCGTCTTCGGCCAGGACGGCAATTTCTCCCGCGAAGCCCTGATCACGCGCTATAACGCGGACTTGGCGAATGGCCTGGGGAATCTTGCGAGCCGCACGCTCACGATGATTAGCTCCTATTTCGGCGGCGACATACCGCAACCCGCTGGTGCGAACCGTGACAATGAGGAGATTGCGCTTCAACGGAACGTAGAGAGCCTTGCTGGATTCGCTCTGCGAGCCTACGATCGCTACGATTTCTCCGATAGTGTGCAGCAGGTTTGGCAGATCATTGCGCTAATCGATTTCTATTTGGTTTCGCAGAAGCCTTGGAAGAGAGCGGCCGATCCGTCTGAGTTATCTCTGGTTGGCAACGTCTTATACAATGCCGCGGCAGCTGTCCGGACGATCGTTGCGTTAGCGCATCCCATTGTTCCTGACGCAACGCAGAAAATCTGGGAGCAATTGGGGCAGCCAGGTAGACTTGCCGACATTCGAATCAACCAATTGAAGTGGGGCGACCTGAAGCCCGGAACCAAAACCGGCAAGCCCGAAGCGGTGTTTCCGCGCGTCGACAAAAAAGAAGCAATGGAGAAAATCGAAGCCATGGAAAGCGAAATCAA
>Ga0335074_10015160_pt1 | contig 10821 bp, 5 predicted proteins | sample Lox_Sample_23_FD_206715 | JGI IMG/M metagenome (GOLD analysis project Ga0335074, IMG submission 206715) | Soil microbial communities from Loxahatchee National Wildlife Refuge, Florida, United States - Lox_Sample_2.3 | ecosystem: Environmental > Terrestrial > Soil > Wetlands | place: USA: Florida... | reverse complement strand
AGTAATCGCGAGGTATCGATAATGTGAAGGAACGCGACTTCAGCGCATGAAATCCGCGCAATTCTGCCGTTGGCCGGCGGGCCTTGCTCCGCATTATTTTCCGACGAACCTCCGCGGTCGTTTGACCAGCAGAGGCGCCATCGATGCCGAGTTACAGTTGCGAGCTGATCGCCGAACTCAAAGTCGTACTGATCAGCCAACGATACAGTCTGGTAGTGGTCGGGAACTACTGCGCCTACGCGCGCGGGTTCCTCGACGATCTTGCCCGTAGCGACATCGCGGTCGCGGACGTGAGCGAAGCGCAGGTGGCGCAATATCTCCGCCATGCGATCCGCAGCTTCCGCAAGCGCCATGGCCGACCTCCCGCTGCGCGCTGGTACGCGATTCCGCGTTCCGGAATCCACGCGTTGCTGCGGCTTGCACAGGGCCAGTGGCCGCCCGCCCCGAAAGTGGCAAGCGCCGCCGACGCGCTGCGCTTTGCGATCTGCGACGGATACGAGACCTGGCTCCGTGAGGAGCGGGGTCTCGCCCCGGCCAGCATCAGGGCGCTGATGTGGGAGGCCCGGCACTTCCTGGCCTGGCAACTTACACGGGGCGGTGCCGATAGCTTGACGAAGCTGAGCGTCGGCGACATCGACCGCTACATGGACCTGCGCGCGCCGAAGCTGACGCGCAAATCGCTGAAGGACGTGGCGGAGCGCCTGCGCTCGCTCTTGCGGTATCTGCAGCGGACCGGTCGCACCGCGATCGACCTGTCGCCGCATGTGATCGCGCCACTGCTCTACGCTTATGAGGGGGTGCCCTCGATCCTGGAGCGGGACCAGATCGCCGCCGTTCTGGAGACCGCGAGGAAGAACATGACACCGGTGGGACTGCGGGACCATGCGATCCTGCAACTGCTGGCGACCTATGGCCTGAGGTCGAGCGAAATCCGCAACCTGCGGCTCGAGGACATCGATTGGCGGGCGGAATCGATCCGCATCAGGCACACCAAGACAAAGGCTTGCTCGTTCCTGCCCCTAATGGCGCCGGTGGGCGAAGCGGTGCTTGCCTATCTGCGCTCCGGTCGGCCCGCGACCGATGTCCGGGAAGTGTTCATCCGCACGCGCGCGCCCTATCGCAAGCTCGATATGCTGGCCAGCGCGGTACGGCGGCGGCTCCGCGACGCCGGCGTTGAGCCGCCGGGCAAGAGCGGTCCGCATATCTTCCGTCATGCGCGCGCGGTCGAGATGCTGCGCGCGTCGGTGCCGACGAAGGTAATCGGCGACCTGCTTGGGCACCGGTCGACCGAGTCAACGGCGCCCTATCTCAAGCTTGCCACCGAGGACCTTCGGGCCATCGCACTCGACGTGCCGGGAACGGAGGTGCTGCCATGACGAGATGGCCCGATCCCGAACGGCTGTTGATCGCGCGCTATCTGGCGGGCCTCGGCCTGACCAGCGCGAACAGCCGCGCCTATTACAGGCAGGTGCTCTACAGCTTCCAGGACATCGCCGAGCGCCACGCCGGATTTGGCCGGGACATGCTGGTGGCCTGGTTGCGGGCATCGTCCGATTGCTGGGCAGCGACGACACTGCTGCACCGCACCCGCGTCATCGACCGGTTCCTCGACCATCTTCTGGAAACCGGGGCGATCGAGCGCAATCCCGTCACGGCCCTGCGCGAAGCGTGCAATATCACGCAGTGCAAGCCGGTCTGGCGGGCCTTGGCCTCAGACAGTCCGGATCGTGCCCTTGCCGAACTGCGCCAGCCCAGGCCGTTCGGCAGCGTGCTGGGCGGGATGATGGCCGAGTACGTCGCGCTGATGCGCAGCCGGGGATACAAATACGCTTCGCAGTCCGTGTGGCTCTCGCGGTTCGACCGGTTCCTGCAGTTGAACCCAGCGCTCCAGGATCAACCGGTCGGGGTGATGCTCGAACACTGGGCGGCGGCGAAAGCCACGCGCAATCACGCCGCCGAATGCGAGAAGCTGAAGTGCGTCCTTGCAAAAATCCTCCGCCACCGAGATCCGTCGATCCCGCCGCGCCGACCGGACCCGCGCCCGCAAACGGAAGCAGCGAAGCAATGGCGCAAACCTCACATCTACACGCCGGCCGACGTGTGGCGGATGCTCGACATCGCCCGTTCCTATCCCTCACCACGGGCGCCGCTTCGCCCACTGAGCATCTACACCATGCTGCTGCTGGCCTATTGCGCGGGCCTGCGGCGGAGTGAGGTTGCCCGCCTCGATCTTGGTGACGTCGACCCCGGGGGCGGCACGATCACGGTGCGACAGACCAAGTTCTTCAAAACCAGGATCCTGCCGCTGCCCGACAGCGTGATAGCCGAGCTTCGGGCCTATATCGACGCACGGCGCCGGGCCGGCGCACCGCAGGACCCGCGTTCCGGCTTGTTCTGGCACGAGCAGCGCAGTGCCCGCTACACCAAGCAAGCCGTCTCCTGGTTGCTCGTCGACGTCATACGCCGTGCCGGGCTGAAGCCGCCGCGAGGGCGAACAGGCCCGCGCCTCCATGACCTGCGCCACTCGATGGTCGTAAACCGCATCCTCGAATGGTACCGGGCGGGCATCAACCCGCAAGACCGGCTGCCGTTCCTCGCGACCTACCTTGGGCATCGCGATATCAACTCCACCCTGGTCTACATCACCGTCACGCAGGACCTGCTGCATCACGCCAACGAGCGGTTCCGGGTGGTGGGCGCGGCATGCCTCAATCTGGAGCAGGAGGTTCGGGCATGAGCAAAATCAACCCGTTCCCGGATCTGATGCGCGTGTTCTTTTACGAATGGCTGGTCGAGCAACGCAACGCGTCCATCCATACGGTCCGGTCTTACCGCGACACCTGGCGGCTGTTCCTGCGGTTCGTCGCGCAGCGCGCGGGGAAGAAGGCGGCAAAGATCACGCTGGCCGATCTGGCCGCCAGCGAGGTCGCTGCGTTCCTCGGTCACGCCGAACACGAACGCGGCGGCACGATCGGCACGCGCAACTGCCGTCTTGCCGCGATCCGCAGCTTCTTCAACTTCGTGGCGACCAGGGATCCCGCGTCGATCGCGCAATGCGTCGCAATCCTCAACATCCCGGTCAAGCGAGCGCCGGTATCGGAACCCTGCTATCTCGATCCGGCGGAAGTGACGGCGATCCTTGCCCAGCCAGACCGTTCAACGCTCGAAGGCATGCGTGACCACGCGCTGCTCTCGTTCCTCTACAACAGCGGGGCACGGATACAGGAGGCGCTCGACCTGTGCCCCAAGGCCATCCGGTACGAAACTCCCGGTTGCGTACGCCTCGTTGGCAAGGGACGAAAGGAGCGCATCTGCCCGCTCTGGCCGGAAACCGTGCTGTTGCTGAAAAAGCTGCTCGAACGGCAGCCGCGTGCACCGGACCAGCGTCTGTTTGTCAACCGCTATGGCAAGCCGCTCAGCGCGTCGGGCGTTCGGTTCAAGCTTGCGGCCTATGTGAAGGCTGCGGGCGAAACCGCGCCAACGCTGCGAACCAAGCATGTGACGCCGCACAGCTTCCGCCATGCAACCGCCGTGCACCTCGTCTCGGCGGGCGTCGACGTCACGGTCATCCGCAGCTGGCTCGGCCATGTAAGCCTCGACACCACCAACCACTACGCCAGGGCCAATCTGGAAACGAAGCGAAAGGCGCTGGAAAAGGTCGGCGCTCCGGTAACGGCGGGCCATCCGCCGTCATGGAAACGGGATGCGAGCTTGCTCGCCTGGCTCGACACCCTCTGAAATAATGTGAAGGAACGTGAGGCGGAAACGACGCAAAACCGCGCAGCTGTCTGCGTTCCTTCACATTATCGTCACCTCACGATTACTAGGCATCCTGCGAGAAGACAATCGCGCGATCATCCGCGCGGCGGGCGCGGCCTCGAAGGCCGCCGACTATCTGCTGGCCTTCCTGCCCGAATCCCCGCTACCTGCCGAGTCGCCAGCAGCTGCAGAGTGAGAGGGCGGAAGGTGTCTTTGGCGACGGGTTTGAAGGCCGGGAGAGGGGCTTCGGGCCAATCCGTCCGGAGACCCGACATGGCAGTCGCCAATTCTAAAATCGTCCTTAGCCGGTCGCAGGACATCCCGTTCAACAAGCTGGTCCTGTCCCAGGCCAACGTCCGGCGCGTCAAGGCCGGGATCTCGATCGAGGAGCTCGCCGAAGACATCGTGCATCGCGGCCTGCTGCACGGCCTGAGCGTGCGGCCGGTGCTCGACGCCGATGGCGGGACCGGCATGTTCGAGGTGCCGGCCGGTGGGCGCCGCTTCCGCGCGCTCGAGTTGCTGGTTAAGCAGAAACGGATGGCGAAGACCGAGCTGGTGCCGTGCGTTGTGCGTACCGAAGGCCTCGCCGCCGAAGACTCGCTTGCCGAGAACGTGCACCGCGCGCCGCTCCATCCGCTCGACCAGTTCCGCGCCTTCCAGACCCTGCGCGTGCAGGGGCTTGGCGAGGAGGAGATCGCGGCCCGCTTCTTCATCAACCCCGCCGTCGTCACCCAGCGCCTCAAGCTCGCCACGGTCTCGCCGAAGCTCCTCGAACTCTATGCCGCCGACGAGATGACGCTCGAACAGCTGATGGCGTTCACCGTCACCGGCGACCACGCGCGGCAGGAACAGGTGTGGGAGGCGCTGTCGCGCTCCTACAACAAGGAGCCGTACCTGATCCGCCGGCAGCTGACCGAAGGCGCCGTGCGCGCCGGCGACAAGCGGGCACGGTTCGTCGGCATCGCGGCTTACGAGGCGGCCGGCGGCATCGTCATGCGCGATCTGTTCCAGCAGGACGACGGCGGCTGGCTGCAGGACCCGGCGCTGCTCGACCGGCTCGTTGCCGAGAAGCTCGCCGCCGAGGCCGAGACGATCCGCGCGGAGGGCTGGAAATGGGTCGAGGCCGCGGTCGATTTCCCGTACGGGCACAATTTCGGCCTGCGCCGTCTCGCCGGCGCGGCCGCTGCGCTGAGCACCGAGGAGCAGGCGACGCTCGACGCGCTGCGTACCGAGTATAACGCGCTCGAGGCCGAATATGCAGGCGCCGACGAACTGCCCGACGAAGTCGACGCCCGCCTCGGCGAGATCGAGGCCGCACTCGAAGCCTTCGAGGCCGGCCCGGCGAACTATGATCCGGTCGACATCGCGCGCGCCGGCGCCTTCGTCAGCATCGATTCCGAGGGTGGGTTGCGCGTCGAGCGCGGCTATGTTCGTCCCGAAGACCAACCGCCGGCGGAGCCTGCGGGCGAAGTCCAGACTCCGGAGAACCCCGATGGCGAGTGTCGTGCGGCGGCGAACACAACCGCCATCGCCGCCGGCTCGCCCCCTGCAGCCGAAACCCCCGATGAAGAAGACGGCATCAAGCCGTTGCCGGAGCGGCTCGTCACCGAGCTGACCGCGCATCGCACCCTCGCTTTGCGCAATGCGCTGGCATCCGACCCGGACACCGCGTTTCTGGCCGTGCTGCACGTGCTGTGCCTCAAAACCTTCTACCGCTACGCCGTCGATACCTGCCTCGAAATCGACGTCAAGACCGCGAGCCTTGCGACACAGGCGCCCGGGCTCAACGACACCGCGGCGGCCAAGTCGATCGAGGCGCGGCATGAGCGCTGGACGAGCCGGATGCCGCAAGATACCGAGCAACTTTGGGACGCGCTCGCGAGTTTCGACGCCGACAGCCGCGGGGCGCTCTTCGCCCATTGTGCGTCGCTCGGTGTCAACGCGGTGCACGACCCGTGGAACCGCAGCCCGCGCCGGATTGCTCATGCCGACCGGCTCGCTCAGGCGCTGAGGCTTGACATGGCCGCGGCGGGCTGGTCGCCGACCGCCGACAACTATCTGGGTCGGGTGACCAAGGCGCGCATCCTCGAAGCCGTGCGCGAGGCGAAAGGCGAGGTGGCGGCGCAGCTGATCGACCATCTGAAGAAACCGGACATGGCGCGCGAGGCCGAGCGCCTGCTCGCCGGTACCGGTTGGCTGCCTGAGCCGCTGCGCACGGTCGCCGCCGACCTCCAACCCGAGGGGCCCGCTGTCGCCGAAACGGACGACCTTCCGGCTTTCCTGACCCAACGAAGCGACGCGGCCGCGGCCGCCGAAACCGGCTCCATGGCGGCCGAATAATCCGCGGCCGCACAAGCCGCGTTCCGCATAATCGATCCATTCATTCAGGGCTCGCCGCCGCGGCGAGCCCTTTTTTCATTGAACGCATCGCAGAGGCAGAGGGTGGCCGGGAACGGGGTGCGGCCCGAGGAGTGAGGAGAGCGCTCCGCCGGGCGCCTGTTACCCGCTCTCGGAGATCCCTTGATGACTTTCTTCGCCTCCGCCGGAAAGCCGGCGGCCACGCTTCCGCTGTCTTCTTCGTATCCTTTGCCCGGCAGCCCATCGCCGCTGTTCCGGGCCGCTATCGCGCTCTCGGAGACGCTGGCGCGCGGCAGCGCCCTCGATGCCCGCATTTTGCGTTCCGCAATGGAGGCCGCCTTCGGCGGCTCCGATGCCGCGGGCATCTGGAACTGGAAGCTCGCCTACGACGCCTGCGAAGCGGCGGCCGTATTGTTCGTTCGCAGGTTCGGTCCCGCGATGCATGCTCGTGCCGGCTCGCCGGCAGCGTTTCTCGAGATGTTCGAGAAACTGTCACTCTTGCTGCCGTCGCAGACCCAGCGCTCGGAAGAGTCGCAGGCTCTTCAGCAATTCTCGACACCACTGCCGCTCGGCTGTGTCGTCGCCGCGGCCGCGTCGCTGACGGCGGCCGATACCGTGCTCGAGCCGTCGGCCGGCACCGGCTTGCTCGCGATCTTCGCCGAGCTTGCCGGCGCGCGCCTGATCCTCAACGAACTCGCCGGAACACGCTCCGGTCTCCTGGGCGAGCTTTTTGCGATGGTCCCGGTCACCCGCTACGACGCGGCACAGATCGACGACCACCTCGATCCCGAATTGCGGCCGAGCGTCGTGCTGATGAACCCGCCCTTCTCGGCGATCGCGCACGTCGAGACGCGCGTCGCCAATGCCGCGCTCCGTCACCTGTCGTCGGCGCTGATGCGTCTCGCCGAAGGCGGGCGCCTCGTCGCGATCACCGGCGCCAACCTGTCGCCGCATGATCCGGCCTGGCGCGCCGGTTTCGTGCGGCTGCAGGAACGCGGCCGGGTCTTGTTTTCGTCGGCGATCGATGGCGCCGTCTATGCCCGACACGGCACCAATGTCGACACGCGGCTGACCGTCATCGATCGCGTGCCGGCCGAGGATCGGGAGGTCTTTCCGCCGTCGCCGGGCATAGCCGCCGATCCGGCGACGCTGCTCGACTGGGTCACCCGGTTCGTCCCGCCGCGGCCTGCCGTCGCCCGGAGGCCCGAGCGCAGTCCCACTGCGCCTCCCCCGTTTCGTTCGGCACCTCGCCGGCCTGCCCAGCTGCTGCGCCAACCCGGTGCCGCTTCGGTTTCGGCTGATGCAGTCGAGCTCGTCTACGAGACGTGCTATCGAGCGCCGGCCGAGGGCGCCCGCATCAGCGACGCGCTTTACGAGCCGTATGCGCTGCAATCGATCCGCATCCCGGGAGCGCAGCCGCATCCGACGCGGCTTGTGCAATCGGCAGCGATGGCCTCGGTGGCATCGCCGAAGCCGAGCTATCGGCCGCACCTGTCGCCCAACCTTATCTTCGACGGGTTGCTGTCGGACGCGCAGATCGAGAGCGTCATCTATGCCGGCGAGGCGCATTGCTCCTATCTCGCCGGCTCGTGGACCGTCGACGAGACTTGGGACGTCGTCTCGGCGGCGCCGGAGGGCGCCGACAATGCCGTCCGCTTTCGCCGCGGCTGGTTTCTGGGTGACGGTACCGGCGCCGGCAAGGGCCGCCAGGTCGCCGGCATCATCCTCGACAACTGGCTGAAGGGCCGCCGCCGGGCGGTCTGGATCAGCAAGTCCGACAAGCTGATCGAGGACGCGCAGCGCGACTGGTCGGCGCTCGGGCAGGAGCGCCTGCTGGTGACGCCGCTCGCGCGCTTCCGCCAGGGGACGCCGATCCGCCTCGATGAGGGCATCCTTTTTACAACCTACGCCACGCTGCGCTCCGACGCCCGCGCGGAAAAGGTTTCGCGGGTCCGGCAGATCGTCGAATGGGTGGGACCCGATTTCGATGGGGTCATCGTGTTCGACGAAAGCCATGCATTGGCGAACGCCGTCGGCACCAGCAGCGAGCGTGGCGACAAGGCGCCGTCGCAGCAGGGGCGCGCCGGCCTGCGGCTGCAGCACGCGCTGCCCGACGCCCGCGTCATTTACGTGTCGGCCACCGGTGCGACGACCGTGCAAAACCTCGCCTACGCGCAACGGCTCGGGCTCTGGGGCGGCGACGACTTCCCGTTCGCGACGCGCGCCGAGTTCGTGCAGGCGATCGAGGCCGGCGGCGTTGCCGCGATGGAGGTGCTGGCTCGCGACCTCAAGTCTCTGGGCCTCTATGCGGCGCGGTCGCTCTCCTACGAAGGCGTAGAATACGAACTCGTCGAGCACGCGCTGACCGCTGAGCAGGTCGAGATCTACGACGCCTATGCCGGCGCCTTCCAGGTCATTCACAACAATCTCGACGCGGCACTGCGCGCCGCCAACGTCACCGGCGAGACCGGCACGCTCAACGCGCAGGCGAAGGCGGCCGCGCGCTCGGCTTTCGAGGCCGCGAAGCAGCGCTTCTTCTCGCACCTGATCACGTCGATGACGACGCCGACGCTGATCCGCGCGATCGACCGCGATCTCACTGCCGGCCACGCCGCGACCGTGCAGATCGTCTCGACCGGCGAGGCGCTGATGGAACGCCGCCTCGCCGAGATCCCGACCGAGGAGTGGGGTGACGTCCAGGTCGACATCACGCCGCGCGAATACGTTCTCGACTACCTCTTTCACAGTTTCCCGACCCAGCTCTTCGAGCCCTTCACCGACGGCGAGGGCAACCTCTTGTCGCGGCCGGTCTTCCGCGATGGCCAGCCGGTGCAATGCCGCGACGCCGTCGCGCGGCGCGACCGGATGATCGAGCGTCTCGCATCCCTCGCACCGGTGCAGGGCGCGCTCGACCAGATCGTGCAGCGCTTCGGCACCGAGATGGTGGCGGAGGTCACCGGCCGCTCGCGGCGGATCGTGCGCAAAGGCGACCGGCTTTGCGTCGAGAGCCGCGCCGCTTCGGCCAACCTCGCCGAGGCGCAGGCCTTCATGGACGACGAGAAGCGGATCCTCGTCTTCAGCGACGCCGGCGGCACCGGCCGCAGCTATCACGCCGATCTCGCCGCCAGGAACCGGCGGCTTCGGGTGCACTACCTGCTGGAGGCCGGCTGGAAGGCCGACACCGCGATCCAGGGCCTCGGCCGCAGCAACCGCACCAACCAGGCGCAGCCGCCCCTGTTCCGGCCGATTGCGACCAACGTCAAGGCCGAGAAGCGCTTTCTGTCGACGATAGCGCGCCGGCTGGACACCCTGGGTGCGATCACCCGCGGCCAGCGCCAGACCGGCGGGCAGGGCCTCTTCCGCGCCGACGACAATCTCGAATCGGTCTATGCGCGCGCCGCACTGCACCAGCTCTATGTGCTGCTTTACTCGGGCAAGCTCGAAGACTGCCCGCTGCAGGCCTTCGAGGATGCGACCGGCCTCAAGCTCACCGGCAATGACGGCAACCTGCGCGAAGACCTGCCGCCGATCACGACTTTCCTGAACCGCCTGCTGGCGCTGACGATCGACTTGCAGAACCGGCTCTTTGGCGTCTTCGAGGGCCTGCTGGAGGCGAAGATCGAGGGCGCCATCGCATCCGGCACCTACGATCTCGGCGTCGAGACCTTGACCGCCGAGAGCCTGACGATCGCCGAGCGGCGGACGCTCTATGTCCACCCGCAGACCGGCTCCGAGACGCAGATCTTCACGATCCGCCGGCGCGAGCGCAATCGGCCGATGCCGCTCGAGGCTGCGCTCGACCGCGCCGGCGATCCGCGCGCCGTGTTGCTGGTCAACAGCCAATCCGGGCGTGCCGCCGTGCAGGTGCCGACGCCGAGCCTGATGCTCGACGATGGTCGCGTCGAGCGCCGCGTGCGGCTGCTGCGGCCAATGGACTGCATGGCGATCCCGCTGGACCGGCTCGCGCAAACCCATTGGCAGAAGGCCGACCGGGACAGCTTTGCCCGCGCCTGGGAAGCCGAGCTCGCCGAAATTCCCGCTTGTACCGACAGCGAATTGCACATCGTCACCGGCCTGCTGTTGCCGATCTGGCGGCGACTGCCCGACGAACACTGCCGAGTCTATCGGCTGCAGACCGACGACGGCGAACGCGTCATCGGCCGGCTCGTCTCGCCGGCGTGGGTTGCGCAAGCCGTCGCCGACATGCCGACCTTGGCACCCGCCGACGCGTGGAACGCCGTGCTCGGAGGCAGGACCGTCCTGCACCTGCAGGACGGGATCGAGCTCCGCCGCGTTCGGGTCATGGGGGAATTCCGCGTCGAGCTCGCGGGCTTCACGAGCGGCATGGTCGACCGCCTGAAGGCGATGGGCCTCGTCTCCGAGATCATCACCTGGAAGCTGAGGCTGTTCGTGCCGACCGGCGATGCCGGTCCGGCGATCCTCGGCGCCCTTCTGGACCGCTTTCCGCTCGTCCGTCTCGCCGACAGGCCAGCGGCATGAGGCGGCGATGTCCTCCCCGGCTGCCGAACTGGCACGCCGCCTCGCGCGAGATGCCGAGGCGGTGTGCCGCCACTACCTGTCGAACGGACGGCGCAGCGGCCGCTACTGGCTCGTCGGCGACGTCAGCAACACGCCGGGCCGCAGCCTCTTCGTCCGGCTGACCGGACCGGAATCCGGCCAGGGTGCTGCCGGCAATTGGACCGA
>Ga0335074_10015159_pt1 | contig 10821 bp, 12 predicted proteins | sample Lox_Sample_23_FD_206715 | JGI IMG/M metagenome (GOLD analysis project Ga0335074, IMG submission 206715) | Soil microbial communities from Loxahatchee National Wildlife Refuge, Florida, United States - Lox_Sample_2.3 | ecosystem: Environmental > Terrestrial > Soil > Wetlands | place: USA... | reverse complement strand
CGCTGTTCGCAGTGCATGCGCTTGATGGCGGCGTCTGGTGGGCGGCGGGCCTGGCGGACGGCCTCGGTCCGCGCCAGCCTGTATACGGCATCGAAGCCGCGTGGTTCGATGGAACCCACGACCCGCAACTGACACTGTCCGAGATTGCGGCCCGATACGTGCGAGAGCTGACCTCTGTCAACCCGGACGGTCCGGTGCTGATCTACGGGTACTCTTCGGGGGGGGTGATCGCGTTCGAGATGGCCAGCTTGCTCGAGCACGCCGGCCGCGACGTGGCTCTCCTCGCATTCGGCGACACCGTCGTCCCCGGGATCGTTGAGCCAACCCCCCCGGGGCCGCCCCGGTCAACTGCTCAGGTCCTCCGCGGCTGGCTTCGCCACGATGTCCCCCGCTACTGGTGGCTCGTGCGTTTGCGCGGCCAGTTCGCAGCTGACCGTCTCCGCACGAGGTGGATCCGTTTGACCGGACCGCCGCGTTCACGCGCTGGCCTCCAACCGGCACTGGAGCGTCAGATCGGGCTGTGCCTGCATCGCCATCGATTGATGACAAAGGTCTCTGCCGAGGCGCTGCTGCTGCGGCAGCGCGGCCTCTGGGGCAGCTGGGACCGCGGCTGGCAGGAGTACCTAACGGCGCCGCTGTCGGTCGTGGAGCTGGATGGGGACCACCACGCCCAGATCGCTCCACACCGTCTCCCGGAACTCGCCGCCCGGCTTTCGGAGGCGATCGACGCTAGGCTGGCAGCGCGCTCGCTAGCCGTCTGACGCATCGAGCGCTGCGAGCTCGGTCGGAATCGCGTCGGCGACGACCCACGGGTCGAGGCCGCCATCCGGGCACGCGAGCAGGCCGAGCGAGAGCACCTCGCCATACGACCACGCCGTCAGGTTGAGCAGGATGCCGGTGGCCAGCGGTCCGACGGAGAAGAGTTGGTCGACTCGCACATTCCCGTGCTCCAAGCGCTGGGGACCGGCCATGCTGGAGACGATCGCTGCCGCGGTGACACGCCCCCCGAAGCGCCGCATCGCACCCTCGGCGAGGATGCGTACGGCGTGCTGAAGCGGATAGAACTCAAACCATCCTTCAAGCGCGCGCGACGCCTCAGCCGTCCAGCGCTTTCGAGCTGCCCGGCTCTCAGCAGCGACCGCAGCCAGCCGCTCATCCGGATCGGCACGATCGGTGGCCAGCGTCTCGAAAGAGAAGAATGAGTGATTGCCCCACGGATCGTCCGTGTCGCGACGGGTGCTCACCGCGAGCGTGGCGATCAACTCGGTATCGGCTGCAAGCAGCGGCCGCAGCGCGCCGCCGAGCACCGCAACGAGTACCTCGCTCGTCGTGGCCCCATGGCGGTCGCGGATCCGGTGCACCGACGCCATCGGCACCTCGACCACGGCCAGGGCGCGAGATGTTGTAATCCGCCTGTCCCAGGGCGGCGTCGCTCCGCTGAACGCGGCCCGGGCAGGTGGAACACCGGCGCGGGTGAGCGCCCGGCTTCGCCTGAGCGCGCGAATTGTGCCGCCGAGAACGGCGGGGGCGACAGCGATTGTGCGGTTCATGCTCTTCACCACCGGAAGGAGCTGCCGCCAGCCTGCCGGCTCCGGTTCCTCGTCCTCGCGCAAGACGCCGGGCGGCGGCGCGGCACCGAAGATCCGTTCGATCAGCTCACGGCTCGCCGCGCCATCGGCGAGAGCGTGATGCCACTTGATCAGCACGGCGGCTCGACCGGCCGGCAAGCCACGGAGCACCCACATCCGCCATAGCGGCCGATCCCGCTCCAGGAGCGGCTCGCTAAGGCGCGCGGCCTCGGCGCACGCGGCGCGCAGTGACGAGCCGGGCGGCAGTGTCAGCTCGCAGACGTGGTGATCAAGCTCCGGTGACGGTCCCAGCCGCCACCAAGGATGCGCGATCGGAAGCGGGGGGACGACCAGGCGCCAGCACAACGGCTCCAGCACCGCCTCGCGCTCGTGGAGTCGCTCACGCAGCCCTTCTGCGGTCCAGTCATCGCGCAGCACGAGCAGCTTCAGCGTGTGGAAGGCCACCTCCGGCAGCTCCTGGTAGAGGGTGGCCGCGTCGGATCCGGTCAGCAGACGCATCCGACACTCTCCCGGCGACGATCGAAGCTGCGCGTCTGCGCGAGCGGACCCCGCAAGGCAACCGCCGCCGCCCAGCCCGGCACGGGCGCCAGCAGATCGCGCACCCGCCACAGACGACCGGCGGCGATCACCAACCCACCCCGCACATCGACACCCGCGAAGTCGAGCGCCAGCCCGGCACCGATCGCCTTGCTCACCGCCTCCTTGCGAGTCCAGAGCCGCAGGAATGCTGCCTCACGCGCGCGCGTGGGCTCCGCGGCAAGCGCACGCCGCTCACCAGGTGTGCAGGTGCGCCGCACCAGCGTCGCGTCGACGGACCCGCCGCGGACGCACTCGACATCGACTCCAACGGGACGACGCGCGACTGCCACCACGATATGCCCCTCGCTGTGTGAGAGGCTGACGTACAGATCGTCGCCGTCGATCCGCGGCGACGCGCCGTGGCGAACGACGAGCGGAACTGCATCCGGGGCGAGGTCTAGGTAACCGGCGAGGACGGCGCGAACCATGGCCTCGCTTTGCGAACGATCTCCGGCATCCCACCAAAGATGCACCTCTCTCGATCTCACCGCACACCCTCCCGAGCGCGGTCGAACTGGAGCGCATAGAGGTGGGAGTACAGCCCGCCGCCTTGCAACAACTCTTCGTGTGTGCCCTGCTCGATGATCCGGCCGCCATCCAGGACGACGATCCGATCGGCGCTCAACACCGTCGAGAGCCGGTGTGCGATCACAAGCGCTGTGCGTCCGTGGAAGAGGTGGCTGAGCGCGTCCTGCACGAGGCGCTCCGAGGCACTGTCGAGGTGGGACGTCGCCTCGTCGAGGATCAGAACTGGGGGGTCCTTGAGGATGACCCGCGCGATCGCCACCCGCTGTCGCTCTCCGCCGCTCAGATGGTGGCCGCGTTCGCCGACGATCGTGTCGAGCCCAACAGGGAGCTCGCGGACGACATCAGTGAGGTGTGCGGCCGCAAGCGCTGCCGCGAGCTCGTCCTCGGTGGCCTCGGGACGGCCAACGAGCAGGTTCTCGCGCAGCGACGCATGGAACAGGAAGCTGTCTTGAAAAACCAGGCCGATCGCGGCGGCAAGAGACGCGTGGGTGAGGTCGCGGACGTCGGCGCCATCAAGCGTCACTTGGCCGGCCACCGGATCGTGGAAGCGCGGGATCAGCATGCTGAGTGTCGACTTCCCGGCGCCACTCGGACCGACGAGCGCCACGAGCTCGCCTGCCGCGATCGTCAGGGACACCCCGTCGAGCGCCGGGCGGGTCTGGCCGGGATAGGAGAACGCGACCTGCTCGAACGTGATGGTGCCGGCGGGCCGCAACAAGTCTCTGGCTGAGGTTGACTCGGGAAGCTCAGGGGGAGCGTCGAGCATCGCGAACACCCGGGTCCATGCGGCGTTGGACCGGATCAGCGACGTGGCGGTGTTGAGCGCCGCCTGGAGATCCGGAGCGAACCGGGCCGAGGCGACGATCATGAACGTCAGCAGGGTCGCAAGCGAAAGCTGGTGGTGGAGCACCAGATCGCCGCCAATCAGCACGATCACCGCCGGCCCGAGCAGCTGGAGTACCGCCACCGCCACCCCGAACCACCGCGTGCTCATCGCCGCCTGCACTTGCTTCAACTGCAGCTCGTCGTTCGCCTGCGCGAAGCGGCGCCGGACGTGGGACTCCATGCCGAACGCCTTGACGAGCATCAAACCCGAGATACCGAGTGTCTCCGCGGCGTACGCACTGAGGTCCGCGAATCTCTCTCGAACCCGCAGGTTGGAGTAGAACGTCACGTGCGCGGCCCAGCGAAGACCAAGCGCCAGCACCGGGAACGCGAGCAGCGTCAGCAAAGTGAGCTGCCAGTCCAGCACGAACATCACAACCAGGGCGACGAATATCCCGGTGCCGGCGCGGATCGCGCTCACAAGCGTGTCGGTCAGCGCCGCCTCGATTGCGCCGATGTCGTTAAGCAGCCTCGAGGTGATCTCGCCCGCACGAGTTCGCGTGAAGAACGCAATCGGTTGAGACAGCAGGCAGTCGAACAGCTGGCGGCGCACCGTCGCCACGATGCCGAAGCTCACACGCATCGCCAAGAACGTCTCGGCGACGCCGAACAGGCCGCCCGCAAGCCCAGCAGCAAGCCCAATCCCAACAAGCGCGGCGATATGACCAGGCGCAATCGACCGATTGACGAGCCCGGCGATCAAGCTCCGGAAGATCAGAGCCGGAACCAGCCCCAACACGGCCTGCGCGACGATCACGGGAATCAACAGCAGACACATGCGCCGCCACGGCCGCAGATATGCGCGGATCCGCGGGAGATCTGTGCGCGCGAACGCTACGCGGACGCTCCCCGGCCTGCGGTGAGCACAATGCTCACAACCCGCTCGGTGACCAGTCGGCCCAACCGCCCATAAATCGTTTGCAGGGCCTTCATTGCGTGGCGGTCGAAATCACGGCGCATCCTCGGGTGAAGCTTCGCGAACCGTGCGATAACGCCTTTGCCTTTCATCCTACCCGCTCTCGCCAAGCGTCACGTTGGCCACTTCGCACAACCGCGAGAACTCTGTCGGTAGAGCTCGAAGTTGCTGTTACCAGCGATAATGCGCGAAGGCCTTCGTTTGCCTGCGCTACTGCCGATGAATCCCCACCGCCCATTGCATCGGGGGAACGGTCGGACGGCCTTCCTGAATCGCGCGGACTGCCGTGGATTCGTCCAGGTGAGCAAGCTGCGGTCGCTGACCCACTCGTGGTTGGGCCGTTGCAAGTTCGACGGAGTGACTGGCGCCGAATCGACTCATGAATGTCTCAGTCACGCCATCACGGGCGAACTCGTGCAGCTCAACTATCAAATCGACCGATCGAAGGACGGGAGCGATCGTGGGGTCAAGAAGCTCCTGCTCATATCCCTCAACGTCGCAGAGCAATAACGCGCCAGGAGCTAGACACCGCTGAAGCTCCCGAGGCCGTGCTCGGCCCCTGATCTCGACGTTCCTGACGCCGTTCATCTTCGCGGTGGCGGCACATACCCGCCGTGCCTCACTGGCGATGTCAAAGGCGATGACATGGGACCGCGGGAGGCCTCGGGCTATCCCGACCGCGTAATAGCCCTCGGCGGCGCCGGCGTCAACGACCAGCGCCGGCTTCCGGCTGATTGCCTGCTCGATCTTGTCAGCGATCTCTTCCTCGTACGCGCCGGAGAGCCTGGCTAGCTGACCACCCCAGACCCCAGCTAGCGGTAGCAGCAAGCCTTCAAACGGACCTGCCAGCACCCGCCCTTCTGGCGACACCGCTAGCGCCAGTTGGCGGTCAGCGTCAGAGAGCTCCGCATTTGCTCGGCGTCGTAAGGGTGAGACTACGTTTCGTACATCCGAGCCAGGTCAAAGCACCGGGCTGGAAGTCGGGCGCGCACGCTGGATTGCATTGGTGTCAGAGGCGCGGTGCCCGCTCTTCGCAGGTCCGTTCCCTCATTCCGCTTTCAATCCGTGCGTGCGGCTTTCCCGCACACCGCTTGGTCTCCGTGGAGCGAACGGTCTACCAGCGGTAGTGCGCAAAGGCCTTGTTGGCCTGTGCCATGCGGTAGATGTCGTCCTTGCGCTTGAAGGCGTTGCCCTGCTGCTGCTGGGCATCGAGCAGCTCGTGGGCGAGGCGCTGAGCCATCGTCTTCTCGCGGCGCTGACGGGCGAAGGTCACAAGCCAGCGGACTGCCAGCGTACGAGCGCGCCGCGGTGGGACCTCGACGGGCACCTGATAGGTCGCGCCTCCGACGCGGCGGGAACGGACCTCCAGCACCGGTGTGAGGGCCTTGATGCCGCCCTCCAGCACCTCGAGCGGGTTCTTGCCGGAGCGCTCGCCCAGGATGGCGAGCGCGTCGTAGACGATCTGTTCGGCCACGGACTTCTTGCCGTCGAGCATCACCTTGTTGATGACCTGCTGGACGAGGCGGTTGCGGTGAACCGGATCGGGCTCGACAGGCCGAATCTGAGCGGCGGCGCGACGGGGCATCGCTACTTGGCCTTCACGCCGTACTGCGAGCGCGCCTTTTTGCGGTCCGAGACGCCGGCAGCGTCGAGCGTTCCGCGGATCACCTTGTAGCGGAAGCCCGGAAGATCCTTGACCCGGCCGCCCCGGACGAGCACGACCGAGTGCTCCTGAAGGTTGTGCCCCTCCCCGGGGATGTAGGCACCGACCTCCATGCCGTTGGTCAGACGCACGCGGGCCACCTTGCGCAGGGCCGAGTTCGGCTTCTTGGGCGTGGTCGTATACACGCGCGTGCATACGCCGCGGCGCTGGGGTGCGGCAACCTTCTTCTTGCGGCCCTTGCCGGACTTCAGACCCGGGGTCGCGAGCTTCTTCTTCGGTGTGGTGCGACCCTTACGGATCAGTTGGCTGGTGGTGGGCATGCGATGCGCAGCGTAGCAGGGGGACCGATTTGGGCCCCGCGTACCGCGCAGGGGGTCAAACGAATGGGTTCTCGACCCGCACGCCCGCGTAGTCCTCACCGGCGCTCAGATCCTCCGAAAGCACGAGACCGCAGCCAAGCGCCCGGCCGGCCTCGAGAATCGCAGCATCCCAGTAAGAGATGCCGAACCGATCGCGGGTCGCGAGAGCCGCGATAGTGACAGCCGTCGTCATCTCTTGGACGGGAAACCGCAGGAAAGATCCGACCAGCGCTGAGGCCCGTTCGTGACTCAGCGGATCCGGGCGGCTTGCGCGCGTGGCCTCGACGTAGAACTCCTGGAGCACCTGTACCGACAGGCCCACATCTCTGCTGGCGAGGATCTCCTTCGCCCGGGCGGCCTTGTCCCCCTCGCGTGAATCCCGTGAGATGGCGTACAGGAGGACGTTGGTGTCAACAAAGCGCACGGTGGTGGAGCTCGTCCCGGCCCACTCGATCCTTGGCACTAAAGCGCTCGATCTCCTCCTGGATTCGGTGCTGTTGAGCCTCGAGCTGCTTGAACTCGGCGTCCCCGGATGAGAGCGAACGCAGATAGTCCGCGACGAGAGAGCTGACGGAACTGCCGCGCTCCGCGGCGCGGATCCGCGCTTCGCGGTAGACGTCATCAGGCACCGAGACCGTGATGTTCTTCACAGTCTCACAGTATCACAGATACTGTGGACACAGCGAACCGCCGTCTAGGTACCAGGCTCTACCGCTCAAGCGGTACGCGTAGCGAGGAACCGCCCGTGGCTCACACAAACGTCCGTGCTTACGCGCGTTTCTCGCTGATTAGCAGACCCCTCCCGACACGACGTGTACGGCAGGCGCCCGCCCCTGTTGGCGCTCACGCCGGCAGCGCCCGACGCCTCTCACACGCTCGTGAACTTCGAACCCAACGATCAGCGCTCCAAGGCGCGCACCTTCTGCAAGCGATCCGTCGCGGGCATCGTCGCCGGCGCCGCACTGCTCCTGGCTTCCAGCCCAGTCGCCGCGCGCGCCGCAGCTGCACCGGTGACCAACACACCAGCAATTTCCGGAGTGACGGCCGCCGCGGCATGGGGCCTCGGCGGTTCGTTCTCTCAGACGCAGTACAACGGCATGGCGAGCGAAGACGTGTCCCTCGTCCGCAACGACGCCAGCTGGAGCGCGATTGAGCCAAACCCGCCCGGCCCGAGTGGACCCGTTTTCGACTTCGGCAGCATCGATCCCGAGGTCACGATGCTTGCGGTTGATCATCTGACCTGGTTGCCCGTCCTCGACTACTCGGCCCCGTGGGCTGCGAGCGTAGGCAACGATCCCTTCAGCCCCCCGGCCAGCGACAGCGACTTCGCCGCCTACGCCCAAGCCGTCGCCGCCCGTTATGGCGCCGGCGGAAGCTTCTGGGCACAGAACCCGCAGCTCCCCTACGAACCAGTCACGACGTTCGAGGTCTGGAACGAGGAGAACGGCGGCTACTTCTGGGACACCGGATCGCAGCCCGCCGCCTATGGGAAGCTCTACGCAGCCACACGGACCGCGATCAAGTCGACCGATCCCTCAGCCGAGGTCATCGTCGGCGGACTGGTTGAACCCAGCGCCGATCAGTTCGTCACCCAGATGCTCAGCGACGATCCGAGCCTGCGGGGCAACGTCGACGGGTTCGGCCTGCACCCCTACGACCTCGACGGCGACCAGGTCGTCGCGGACGTCCAGAGCTTCCGCAAGACACTCGATGGTCTCGGAGAGAGCGCCGCCCCGATCGACGTGACCGAATTCGGGTGGGAGTACGACTCTGCACCCGGCGACGAGACCTGGCGCGCCGATCAGATGCAGGAAGTTGCCGAGGCGCTTGGGAACTCCGACTGCGGGGTCCAGCAGCTTGACCCCTACTCGTGGGTCAACGACGGCGGGCCGGACTGGGGCCTCGCGGACACAACCGGGGCGATCCGGCCAGCCGGCGCCGCGTGGTTCACCGGGCTCGCCGTCGCTCGCAGCCGGCCGATGACCACGCTCTGCGCGTCGAGTTCCTCGACAAGTACATCGCGGGCCAAATCCTCAGTGACATCCCAGCCGAAGGCCATAACCGCCAGCTTCAAGACCAAGAAGGTCGACGGACGCTCAAAGAAACAAGAGCGTAAGAAGGCCAAGCGCCGCTCGAAGCGGTCGACCAAGCCGGCCCGGCGCAAGGCGAGCCCGAAGCGCTCTTAGTTAGGGCTCGCGCCGGTCCGAGCACAATCCGCCCCCCGAGACGTTGGCGGAGGGCATCAGCGTCGATGGGTAGTCCTTGACAGTGCGCTTCAGCGGAACCATCTCGAATGCAGCGCAGCCGAGCCCTCCCTTGAAGATAAGTGACGGCTAAATTGTCCGGGCTTATGAGGCGCCCTGACGATCCCGCCCTGGGGTACGGGGGCCGGCACTTCGAGCATGCATCAAGAGTTCGGCGCCAACTAGGCAGGCCTGCTCGCAGCTCCAAACGCCTATCGGCGGCGGTGCGAGACCCCCGCGGTCTCTACTCGCTCGCCTACCTGATGATCAGCCTGCCTCGGATCCGGCTGAGCCTGACCGACGAACCGCCCGGGCGCGCGATCCGGGAGTACCTGGAACCACGCACTCGCGGGATTCCATACGCCCGCGTCGCACAGTCAGTGCTGACACTGCCGACCACCACCTCCGCCTACCTCTCTGGTCGTCATCGGCAGGCGCTCCGCACCAATCTCCGGCGGGCGAGCGAGGACGGGATCTACTGCACCGCCATCGAAGGCGAGCCTCGGGACCACCTCGAGCCGTGGCTGTCCCGACCCTTCCCTGGCAACGAAGCGTCGGTCGAACTGGAGGAATGGCTAAGGCTCCCGCATCACTCAGCGAAGCGTTGGCTCGCGTTCTCGGCGGATGGTGTTCTGATGGCTCTGGCGGTCGTGACCATCGACGCCGAAGTCGCCTGCATGAACGTGCTCAAGACTAGCTCGTACCGGGCGCGATGGATGCTCCACCAGCATGTCGTCGCAAGCTTGATCGAAGCCCGCGTGCGACACCTCATCGCGCAGGGGGGGGACGCTCTGACGCTCGATCCCGGCACGCAGTACTTCCTCCGGCTCCTTGGCTACAGAATCGCCCACCTCCTCATCTGAGGCCGCAACAGCCGTGGATCGGGCTATCTGAGGGCGAGTGCGAGTGCCTCGTCGACACCCATATCCGGAACGCCGGCCGCCTCAGCCACCGGTGCGTAGGTCACGTGGCCGGCGGCCACGTTGACCCCGAGCTTGAGCCCCGGGTTGCCGGCGACCGCGTCGATCACGCCTAGGCCCGCGATCGCGAGAACGTAGGGCATCGTCGCGTTGGTCAGCGCATAGGTCGAGGTGATCGGGACCGCCCCCGGCATGTTGGCCACGCAGTAGTGGGTGATGCCGTCGACGTCGTAGGTTGGGTTCGTGTGAGTCGTCGGGCGCGAGGTCTCGAAGCAGCCGCCCTGGTCAATCGACACGTCGACTAGGACGGCGTGCTGCTTCATCAGGGCGAGCTGCGCCCGGGTCACGACCCGCGGTGCGCGCGCACCGTGGACGAGCACGGCGCCTATGACGAGGTCAGCGTGCGAGAGGTGCTCCTCGATTGTCAGCGTCGTGGCGAAAAGGGTGTCGGCCCGGCCGTTGAGCGCGACATCCAGCTCCCGCAGACGGTCGATGTTGCGGTCGAAGACCGAGACGCTCGCTTCCATTCCCAACCCGATAAAGGCGGCGTTCATCCCGACAACCCCGCCCCCGATGATCATTACGTTGGCGGCTGCCACGCCCGGGACCCCGCCGAGCAGAATTCCGCGTCCGCCCAGCGGCTTCTCCAGGATGAATGCGCCAGCCTGGGTGGCGATCTTACCTGCCACTTCCGACATTGGCGCCAGGAGGGGCAGGCGGCCCTGGGCGTCCTCGACCGTCTCGTAGGCGATGCAAGTCGCGCCTGACTTCATCAGGCCCTCGGTCAGGGCGTCGTCGGCGGCCAGGTGGAGATACGTGAACAGCGTGTGGCGCGGCTCGAGCATCGCGACCTCGGCAGGCTGGGGCTCCTTGACCTTGACGATCAGCTCGGCCTCGCCGAACACCGCGGCGGCATCCGGCACGATCGTCGCACCCTGCGCCTCGTAGGCGTTGTCCGCAATGGCCGACCCGAGTCCTGCTCCGCGCTGCACGTAGACCTCATGCCCGGCATCGGCCAGCTCCCGGACCCCGGCGGGCGTTAGCGCCACGCGGTACTCATCGACCTTGATCTCAGTCGGGACTCCAACCTTCATTTCACAAGCTCCCTCCCTCGCAGTGCCAGCCAGAACTCGATCCGG
>Ga0335074_10015158_pt1 | contig 10821 bp, 9 predicted proteins | sample Lox_Sample_23_FD_206715 | JGI IMG/M metagenome (GOLD analysis project Ga0335074, IMG submission 206715) | Soil microbial communities from Loxahatchee National Wildlife Refuge, Florida, United States - Lox_Sample_2.3 | ecosystem: Environmental > Terrestrial > Soil > Wetlands | place: USA: Florida... | reverse complement strand
GTCCCTCCGATCAGCGTTCCCCGGTCTGCCGTGCATGCTGCCGCAAGGCAACGTCTGGCGGCAGGCGCCGCTTGTCGGGGAACACCCTCTCAGCATCGCCAGGCAAAGGCATCAGTCGCGAGGCTGATTCCGTCCCGACCATTGGCTGACAAGACGACCAAAAGGGCGCGGCGGCGGACCTAGTGCCCGATCATGGCGAGACGAGGCGCGACCACCTGCCGGTACCGGCATCATGCGGGTGGCAGCTTCCCCGCCGCCGTCAGGGCGAGCGGGCATGTGCCAGGGCCCTGGGCGCCGAAATCGTGACATTATGGCTGGGTAAGCTGACGGAACTCGGGGGATGCCGGCCTGAATTCGAGGACACCACTGGTGGCAAACGGGGAAGCGGACGCGACGCAATCCGCTCGCGTCCGTCCAGCGGCGGTGACCGATCGCCCTGAGCGAGCCTCGTCGCTGGCTCTCCGCTATGCCCGCCCGATCATCGTCGCGCTATTGCTCATCATCGTCATCGCCGGGATCCGCGCGGCCGGGCCTGCCGTCGGCGGCCGTGGCCCCTGGCGTCAGGATGCGCTGGCTATCGGCATCGGGCTTGAGGTCGCACTCGCCGTGCTGCAGATCGCACTGGCCATTCGCGTCAGGCGCGCGCCTGACGCGGGCCACCTGGCTGCTGTCCTGCGTTCCGGCGTGCGCGGCATCGGCGCGCTGGTCATGATCGCGATCGTCGTCGTCGCCGTTGCCAACCTCGCCGGGCACAGGAACGGCGGCACGCTGCTGAAGGTCCTTACCGGCAAGCCGACATCGCGCAAGGCACCCAAGATTCCCAAGGGCTCCGCCGTGTCATCCGCGTACGTGAGCTACATCCTGTATGCGGTCATCGTGCTCATCGCGATCATCGCGTGCGCCGTGCTGGTCAGCCGGCTGCGACGCCGTGCGCCAGGCGGTTACGCTGGCGAGCCTGTCAGCGACGAGACAGACGAACTGCGGCGCGCCGTCGAGTCCGGGCAGACAGCGCTCCGGGCCGTTGACGATGCCCGGGCGGCGATCATCGCGTGCTATGTGGCTATGGAAGGCAGCCTCGCGAGGGCCGGCACGACCAGGACGGCGGCCGAGACCCCGGATGAGCTGCTTGGCAGGGCTGCGGCGTCCGGCCTGCTCCACGGACCCGCGGCAGCCAGGCTGACCAGGCTGTTCTATGAGGCCAGATTCTCCAGCCACCTGTTGCCTGCTTCGGCCAAAGATGACGCCAGGCAAGCGCTGGAGGCCATCTCGGCTGAGCTGCGCAGCACCACGCCTGCCGCCCGGTCTGGTCCGGTGCAGCATCCGGCCCAGCCAGCAGGGCAGGCGGGCCAGTGAACCGGGGTGCCGCAGAGGCGCGATCACGAGGCGGCCTGGCTGGCGGCCGCTGGCAAGAGTGCGTGCCCGAGCTGGCCGCCGCTGTGTTCCTGGTGCTGAGCACAAGCCTTGCGGTCTACGCCTACGCGGGCTTGGGCACAGCCTTGCTAGTGGTCGGCGGCTGGGCGCTGGCAGCGCTCGTGTCGCTGCTCGTACTTGTCCCGGTGACGGGCAAACCGCTCGCGCAGCCGGAACAGCGGTCGGTTCGCGGCCACACGAGCTTCCTCGGATTCTGGCGGAAGCGCAACGTCGTGCACGACGGGACAGCCTCCATGGCCGCGTACGATGCCGACCTGCGGCTCACGCTTCAGCATCTGCTCGCCGCCCGGCTAGCCGAGCGGCACGGCGTCAGTTTGCACGCAGACCCGGCAGCCGCCCGGCGGCTGCTGCTGCCGGGCCACCGCGACCAGGCGTTGTGGTTCTGGCTTGACCCCCTCAGGCCTGCCGAGGACGACAAGCGCAAGCGCGGCATCCCGCCGCGCACGCTCGCTGCCATCTTCGATCGACTGGAGCGACTATGACCCAACCGACCTGGACTCCCGGCCAGACGGCAGAACGCAGCACCGCAGTGCTCGATGAGATCGAGCGAGCCGTCGTCGGCCGTCGCAGGAGCCTTGAGCTAGTGCTGATCGCCATCCTGGCCGGCGGTCACGTGCTGCTCGAGGACCTGCCCGGGCTGGGCAAGACGTTGATTGCGAGATCTTTCGCAACGGCGCTCGGGCTGGAGTTCGCCAGGATCCAGTTCACGCCAGACCTGCTGCCGTCTGACGTCATCGGGGCGCCGCTGTACGACCAGCGGACTGGTGAGATGGTCTTCCGGCCAGGGCCGGTATTCACGCAACTGCTGCTCGCTGACGAGATCAACCGAACGCCACCAAAGACGCAGGCGGCGCTTCTGGAAGCCATGGGCGAGGGTCAGGTGAGCATGGACAGCGTTACCCGGCCGCTGCCCAGGCCCTTCATCGTGCTGGCGACCGACAATCCGATCGAGTACGAGGGCACCTACGAGCTCCCGGAGGCCCAGCTCGACAGGTTCCTCGTGCGGCTCAGTCTTGGCTATCTGACGACCGGCGATGAAGTCACGATGCTGCAGCGCAGGCTCGACCGCCAGCACGAGAATGCCACCCTGCAGCCGGTGACCACCGGCGCCGAGCTGATAGCGATGCGCGAGTCGCTGGAGCAGGTGGAGGTATCACCGGACATCCTGCAGTACGTGGTCTCAGTCGTTCAGGCGACCCGCGGCCATGCGCAGATCCAGGTGGGCGCCAGTCCCCGCGGCGGCCTCGCTCTCGTCCAGCTCGCCCGCGGGCAAGCCCTTCTCCAGCAGCGCGATTACGTCGTTCCCGATGACGTGAAGCAGATAGCGGTGCCCGCGCTGGCGCACCGGATCACGCTGCGCCCGGAACTGTGGGCGCGCAAGGTTAGCTCCGAGGACGTGATCGCTGGCGTGCTCGACAGCGTTCCGGTCCCGCGGACAGACCCGGCTGCGGTCGTTGGCTGACAGCGCCGGCAGCGAGCCGCTCCGGCGGCTCGCGGTGCACTGGAGCCTGTCGGCGCACGCCCGCAGGCTGCTCGTCCTTGCCGTGGCCGGGGTCGCTCTGGCCGTGCTCACCAGGCGTGCCGAGTTCGCTGGCCTGGCGGCGCCCGCGTTGCTGCTGCTCGCTACCTGGCAGCCCGACCGCCAGCCCGAGGTTGCAGTGCGCGTTCAGCTGCGGACCACCAGCCTGGTGGAGGGCGTGACCGCAGCAATTGACGTCGAGATCCACGGCCACGAGTCGCTCGATGCCAGGCTGCTGGTCGAGCCCACCGACGCGGTGCTAGCCGGCGACGCGGTTGATGTTCCCGGCGGGCACCCAACTCGGACCGCTGTCCTTCGGGTCGTGCCGACTCGCTGGGGGAGGTACTCTCTCGGCGTCCTCATGATCACCCTCACCGACCGCTACCGGCTAACCGAGGGCACGGCCGTGGTGCAACTGCCGTACGTGTCCCCTTACCCGCAAGCTGCCTCATTGCGGAGCAGCGTCGTGCTGAGCCGGTTGCCGAGCCGCCTGGGCGAGCATCCCGCCAGGGCCGCCGGAGACGGAATCGAGTTCGCCGGGGTCCGCGAGTTCGTGCCCGGTGACCGGCAGCGCCGGATCAACTGGCCAGCCACGACCCGGCGCGGAAGCCTCCACCTGAGCACGTTCTCGGCGGAGCGAACGCAGAACGTCGTGGTCATCGCCGACGAGACTTCCGACGTTGGCGAGCCGGGCGCGAGTTCTCTCGACCTGGTTCTCCGCGGTGCGTCCGGCGCGATTACCCGGTACCTCGCCGCCCGCGACCGGGTTGGGCTGATCATCTTTGCCGGACGGCTCAGCTGGATCGCCCCCGGCCAAGGGCAGCGGCACTGGTACCGGCTGCTGGACCTGATGATGTCCACGCCCGGTGGCTGGGACCGCGCACCTGGCCTGAGCAGGCTGCCGCGGGCGGCCCTGCCGCCCGGCTCACTCATCCTTGTCTTCAGCCCGTTGCTTGATCACCGCCTGGTGGAGGCGCTGCGCGACCTGAGGGAACGTGGCTTCAGCGTGATAGTCGTAGACGTCCTCAACACCGAGCCTGCGCATGATGGCAGCCGGCTGTCCCAGCTGACGGCCCGGATGTGGCGCCTTGAGCAGGAGGCCGTGCGGTTCTCGCTGACCCAGATCGGCGTGCCGGTCGCGCACTGGGACGGAGTCAGCAGCCTGGACACGCCGCTGGCGCCCTACACCCGCCGAGCGCTGGTGGCGCATCGATGACGCTCCCGGTCAGTACCTCGCCCGCCCGATGGACGCGACCGGGCTATGGCATTGCGGCAGCCAGCGCTCTGGCTACCGGGGTGATCTTGTGGTCAGCTTTCCCGCTGTCGACAGGCCGGGCCGGCACGCGGCCGGCGCTTGCCGTCGCCATCGCTGCCGGGGTTATGAGCATCGCTCAGCTTGCCGCTGCCGCGATCGGCAACCGAGAGTCTGACAGCTTCGCCGCGCTTGACCAGGCCGCTCAGTGGCTTACCGGGCTGGTGAAGGCACTGCCCTGGGCCGAGCTACTGATCGTCGCGGTCCTGGTGCTGGAGGTACTGCACGCATCCCGGCCCTGGCATACCGCGATGCTAGGTGTCGCACTGACCGGCTACCTGCTGGCCGTGCACCTGACGGAGACGCGGTCGGGCATCAGCGTGCTGCGCGCGCAGCTACCGCTGCTGTGTGCCGGCATCGCGCTGACCGCACTGTCCGTTGGCGCCGCGGCACTCCCGCACTTCATGGCCAGCCCGGCCGACGCCGCCATCCGGATCGTTGTCCTCGTCGCGGCGGTGGTCGCGGTCGGCCTGGCGGTCCCGGTCTGGCTGAGCCGTCCCGGCCGGCCCCGCGGTCGTTAGCGGATTGTCGTGAGCGGCTTAGCGGACTGAGCCCGGCTAGCGGCCGGCCGCGTAGCCCTGCATACCGCGTGGGTTGGCAGCCGCATAGAGCATGCCGCCAGAGGAAGACACCGCGCTGATGCGGCCAAGGGACCACGGCTGCCGCACGCTGACCTCGTGGCCCCTGGCGCGCAGGTCGGCCACCACGGTCTCGCCCGCCCTGGACTCGATCGCCAGCGAGCGCGGCTGAGACTGGCGCGGCCAGAACGATGACGGGAAGTGGTCGGTGTGGAAGGCCGGGGCGTCGATGGCCTCCTGCAGGTTCATGCCGAACAGCACGTGGTTCAGGAAGAACTGGAGCGACCACTGGTCCTGCTGGTCTCCGCCTGGCGTGCCGAAAGCGAGGTACGGCTGACCGTCCCGGAGCGCAAGGCTCGGCGTCAACGTCGTGCGCGGCCGGCGGCGCGGCGCGAGCGTGCTCGCAAGTCCCGGTGTGAGCGTGAACATCTGCGCCCGGGTGCCCAGGCAGAAGCCAAGGCCGGGGATGACCGGCGAGCTCTGCAGCCAGCCGCCGCTCGGCGTGGCAGACACCATGTTGCCGAACCTGTCGGTGACATCGAGGTGACAGGTGTCCCCTGGACCTAGCTCCGGTGCGGGCACTGCAGGAGTTGCTGCGGTCGGCTCGCCGGTGCCCGGGCCTGCCGAACCAGGCGCACGGAAGGTTGCGAGCGCGAAATCAGGGAGCTGGGGTTCCAGCCCGCCTGGCGATCCAGGCAACAGTTCTGCCGAGGAGTACTCGTCTACGAGCTTGCGGCGAGCTGCCGCATATCGTGCGGAGAGCAGTTCTGCCAGCGGGATTGTCGACTGCCGCGGGTCGCCGTACCAGGCCTCGCGGTCGGCAAACGCCAGCTTGCTTGCCTCGACGACGGTGTGGATAAACTCGGCGCTGCCCGGCTCCAGCGCGTCGACGCCGAGTACGTCCAGCAACGCAAGCTGCTGAAGGAACACTGGTCCCTGCCCCCACGGACCGGTCTTGCAGACGGTCAGGCCGTGGAAGTCCGCGGTGACAGGCGCCTCGACGCTCGCTGACCAGGCAGCCAGGTCGTCGCCGCTGAGCAGGCCGCGGTGCCGGTGCCCGGAGACGTCCATGACCTCGGCACCGGCCAGGTAGTCGGTGATGGCATCAGCCACGAAACCCGCGTAGAAGGCCTGGCGTGCTGCGTCAATCTGTCGTTCCCGCTCTGGTCCTGCTTTTTCTGACTCGGCGAGGATGCGCTGGTAGACGGCGGCAAGGGGCCGGTTGGTGAAGCGGCTGCCCGCGGCTGGCACACCATCGGACAAGTAAATCTCGGCCGAGCTAGGCCAGTGCTCGGCGAAGGTTTGCGCCACGGCAGCGATCGCTTGGCTAGCGGAGTGGAGCATCGGATAGCCGTGCTCGGCATAACCGATCGCGTACTGCATGACAGCGCGCAGCGGCAGCGTGCCGTACCGCTGAAGAAGCAGCATCCAGGTTCCGAATGCGGCCGGGACGCAGGCGGCCAGCAGCCCTGTACCAGGGACGAGGTCCAGGCCCAGACCGGCGAAATGCTCCGGCGTTGCCGCAGCCGGGGCCGGCCCCTGGCCGTCGAGCACGAACGGCTGCCCGTCGGCGACGCTGAAGCCGATCACCGGCACCTCGCCACCCGGGCCGTTGAGGTGCGGCTCGACCACCTGCAGCACAAGACCTGCTGCCACCGCGGCGTCAAAGGCGTTGCCGCCCTGCTCCAGCACTGCCATGCCGGCCGCCGAGGCGAGCCAGTGTGTGGACGCCACCATGCCAAACGTGCCGGCAAGCTGTGGCCTTGTGGTGAACGGCGGGCTGGCTGTCACCGGCGGACGGCCGACCCTAGTCCGGAAGTGCCGATGCCGACGCCCCGACAGCGTCGCCCAGCGGGCTCTGCAACGGGAAGTGACAAGCAGCCAGGTGTCCCGTCCCCGCGAACCGCTGCATCGGCGGCTCGACGTCCGCGCAGATCGCCTGCGCCAGCGGGCAGCGGGTTCGGAACCGGCAGCCCGATGGCGGGTGGATCGCACTCGGCAGCTCGCCGGTGACGCCCTCGCTCACCTTGGACTTCTCGGCTTCCGGGTCGGCCACCGGCGCGGAGTCCAGCAGACCCTTTGTATACGGGTGCGCTGGCCGCAGGTACACCTCTTCGGCCGGGCCAACCTCGACCAGCTTGCCGAGATACATGACGCCGATCTTGTCGGAGAGGTACCGAACCACCCCGAGGTCGTGCGAGATGAACAGGTAAGTGAGGCCGAGGTCGTGCTGCAGTTCCTTCATCATGTTCAGGACCTGCGCCTGGATGGACACGTCGAGCGCGGAGACTGGCTCGTCGGCCACGATGAGCTCCGGCTGCAGCATCAGCGCGCGGGCGAACCCGAGCCGCTGGCGCTGACCGCCGGAGAACTCGTGCGGGTACCGGTCGGCGGCCGAGCGCGGCAGTCCGACCTTGTCGAGCATCTCGTCGACTTTCTCGAGCTGCTCCTTCTTGGAGCCGATGTGCTGGATGACCAGTGGCTCGCGCAGCAGAGTGCCCGCACGCATCCGGGGATCGAGCGAGGCGTACGAGTCCTGGAACATCAGCTGGATGTTCCGGCGTTCCCGGCGGTATTCCCGGGCGCTGCTCTGGGCCAGGTCCTTGCCTTCGAAGTTAATCGAGCCGCCGGTGGGCGTCTCCAGCCCGACGACGAGCTTGCCGATCGTGCTCTTCCCGCAGCCTGACTCGCCGACGAGGCCGAATGTCTCGCCGCTGCGGATCGTGAAGTTCACGTCCGCCACCGCGCTCAGCCAGCCGACCCTCCGCTGCAGCACGGCGCCCTTGGTGACGGGGTAGTCCTTCACCAGGTTCTTGACGTCGAGCAGCACGTCGCCGATGCCCGGCCCGGCCAGCGGCGCTTCAGCAGCAGTCGCGTTGTACCCGGCGAGGCGGCCAGATTCTTTGCGCTCAGACGGCCCGACCGGGTAGAAGCAACGGAACTCGTGTCCGGCTACCTCGCCGAGCAGCTGGGGCTCCTCTTGCCGGCACCTATCGGCCGCGTACCGGCAACGCGCTGCGAACCGGCAGCCGGTCGGCGGGTTGACCAGGTCCGGCGGCAGGCCCGGGATCGAGTACAGCCGCTCCCCCGCCTCGGCGGCCTTGTCCGGCAGCGCCTGGAACAGCGCCTCAGTGTAGGGATGCCGGGGCCGGGTGAACAACGTCTCGGTGTCGGTGGTCTCGGAGATCCGGCCGGCGTACATGACGTTCACACGGTCCGCGCGACCCGCGATCACCCCAAGGTCGTGGGTGACGAGGATCACCGACATGCCGAGGCGGTGCCGCAGGTCGTCGATCAGTTCCAGGATCTGCTTCTGGATCGTCACGTCCAGCGCTGTCGTGGGCTCATCCGCGATCAGCAGCTTGGGCTCGCAGGCCAGGGCCATGGCGATCATCACCCGCTGGCGCATGCCGCCGGAAAACTGGTGCGGGTACTCCTTGATCCGCTCCTGGACACGGGGGATCCCGACGAGGTCAAGAACCTCGGCGGCCCGGTCCATGGCCTGCTCCTTGGAGACGTCGCGGTGAAGTGAGACGGCCTCGGCGATCTGCCTGCCCACCGTCATCGTGGGATTCAGGGAGGTCAGCGGATCCTGGAAGATCATGCCGATCTCGTTACCGCGGATGTTCCTCATCTGCGCGTCGGACAAGGCAGTCAGGTCCTGGCCGTTGAGCTTGATGCTGCCGCTAGCGATGTGGCCGCCGGTCGGGAGCAGATTCATGATCGACAAGGCGGTCATCGTCTTGCCGCAGCCGGACTCACCTACGATGCCCAGCGTCTCCCCCGGCTCCAGCTGGAACGAGACACCGTCGACGGCATGCACCACGCCCTCGCGCAGCTTGATCTGGGTGCGCAGGTCGTTGACTTCAAGTAGCGGCGCCACTTGTCACCTTTCCCTACCGGCGTTGCAGCCGGGTCTCGAAGGCGTCGCGGAGGGCGTCGCCGATGAAGTTGAAGGCCACGACGGTGGCGATGATGATCAGGCCGGCGGGGTAGATAAGCCACCAGTAGCCGAGGTTGACGTAGTTCAGGCCATTGGACAGCATCGAGCCCCAGTCGGTGGCCGGCGGCGGCACGCCGAAACCGAGGAAGCCCAGGCCGGCCAGGATCAAGATCGAGTCAGCGACCGCGAACGTGGCCTGCACGATGATGGTCCCGATGGCATTGGGCATCACATGCCGCAGCACCGCGCGGCTGTTACGGCCGCCGGCGACCTTCACCGCGGCGACATACTCCCTGGTCCGCAGCGTCAGCGTCTCCCCCCGCACCAGCCGGGCCGGGCCCGGCCAGTACGTCGCCGCGATCACCAGGATCAGCGTGCCCGCACTGGGATGCAACAGCACCGCCAGGATGATCACCACCATGATGAACGGGATCGACAGCACCGCATCCACGATCCGCATCATCACCGCGTCCACGACCCCGCCGGCAAACCCCGACGCCGCGCCGTAGATCGACCCGAACAAACACGCCACCAGCGCCGCCGCCAGGCCCACCTCCAGCGAGTTCTGCCCGCCCACCATCAGCCGGCCCAGCACGTCATAACCCAGGTCATCACACCCCAGCAGATGCGCCGCCGAAGGATGACAGGCGTAATCCTGCGTCTGCACGATCGTCTGCGGCGTCACGTAGATATGCGGCCCGACGAAACAGAACAACAAGATGAAGATCACAAAACCCAGCCCCACCAGAGCCAGCTTGTTCTCGGCGAACACCTCCCAGCCCCGCCGGAACATACTGCGCGGCTTCGCCTGAATCTGACCCGCCGCCGGGTCGGCCGGCGGTGCTTCGGGGATCAGCGTGCCCGGCCCGGCCGGGTCAGCATGTGGCATCATCGCCATCAGGTGTACCTCACCCTCGGGTCGAGCATCGCATAGCCGAGGTCGGCCAGCAGGTTGCCCAGGATCGTGATCAGCGTGGTGATCACCGTGATCGCCAGCATCAGCTGGATGTCGGTGTTCACCGCCGCGTCGTAGAACAGCAGCCCCATGCCGGGATAGTTGAACACGTACTCGATGAAGATCGACCCGCCGATGATGATCGGCAGCTGCAAGCCCAGCAGCGTCACGATCGAGATCAGCGAGTTACGGAAAATGTGCCCCCACAGCACCCGCCGCTCGCTGGCACCCTTCGACCGGGCCGTCCGCACGTAATCCTGGACGATGTTGTCCAGCACCGACGAACGCATGTACCGGCTCCACAATGCGAACGCCACGAACGCGTACGTCGCCACCGGCAGCACCAGCGCCACCGGCTGCGACAAGATCCCGCCCAGCGACGTCGCCTGCGGCGCGAACGCCGGGAAGATATGCAAGCTGACAGCAAACCACTGGACCAGCAGCAGACCGACGAAAAACGTCGGCGCCCCGTACCCGATGAACCCGATACCCGTCAGCACGTGATCCAGCGCCGAATACCGGCGCACCGCCTGGAAGATGCCCAGCGGGATGCCGATCAGCAACCCCACACCGGTACCGATGAACGCCAGCACCAGCGTCCGCGGCAGCGCCTGCCAGATCAGCGTTGACACCGGCGCGTTCTGCTTCAGGTCAAACCCGAAGTTGCCGTGCAGCAACTGCCACAGCCACTTCGCGTACTGCACATACAGCGGCTGGTCAAAACCCCACTGCTTGGAGTAGAGGGCGATCTCAGCCGGAGTCGCCCGGATCCCCAGGATGGCCCGCACCTCACCACCGGGCACCAGATGCAGCAGCAAAAACGTGATGATCGTCACAATAAGCGTCACCACGATCGTCTGGAGCAACCGCCTGATCAGGTAACCGGTCACCGCGTGCACCCCACTTCGTATCGCAGCCTGGCCAGGCAGGCCCTGCTAGCGACAATCCCCAGCACCGGCAGCGAACGGCCATCCGCCCGCGCGCGCCCCGCACTGGCAAGTTCGACGGCCGATTGCATCGGGCTCCCTCCATAGTGCGCCGACCAGTTGTTACTCACAACACCTCAGACTCCGGTCCGGTCGC
>Ga0335074_10015156_pt1 | contig 10822 bp, 7 predicted proteins | sample Lox_Sample_23_FD_206715 | JGI IMG/M metagenome (GOLD analysis project Ga0335074, IMG submission 206715) | Soil microbial communities from Loxahatchee National Wildlife Refuge, Florida, United States - Lox_Sample_2.3 | ecosystem: Environmental > Terrestrial > Soil > Wetlands | place: USA: Florida... | reverse complement strand
GTCCGCGCCGTGCGGGCCTTCTGCGCGATCACCGGCCACGCCGAGCCCGAGGTGTTCCACACCAACGAGGGCCACGCGGGCTTCCTCGGCCTCGAGCGGATCCGCGAGTACACGGCGACCGGGCTGACCTTCGACGAGGCACTCGAACTGTGCCGCGCCGGCACCGTGTTCACCACGCACACGCCGGTGCCCGCCGGCATCGACAGGTTCTCCCGCGAGCTCATCGAGCGGTACTTCGCCCCGGACGCCGCCGGCGAGGCGCTGCCACTGGACCGGGTCCTCGCGCTCGGCGCGGAGACCTACCCGGGCGGGGACCCGCACGTGTTCAACATGGCCGTGATGGGCATGCGGCTCGCCCAGCGGGTCAACGGCGTCTCCCGGCTGCACGGTCAGGTCAGCCGCGAGATGTTCGCCGGGCTGTGGCCCGGATTCGACACCTCCGAGGTGCCGATCGGCTCGATCACCAACGGCGTGCACGCCCCGACCTGGGAAGCCAGCAGGGTATCCGAGCTTGGTGACGCGGCGGCCGCGGCCGACGCTGGCCGGCTGTGGGAGATCCGCCGCCAGCTCCGCAGCACGATGATCACCGAGACCAGGCGCCGGCTGCGCGACTCCTGGCGCCAGCGTGGCGCCTCAGGCGCCGAGCTCACCTGGATCGACGACGTCCTCGACGAGGACGTGCTGACGATCGGGTTCGCCCGCCGGGTGCCGTCGTACAAGCGGCTGACCCTCATGCTCAACGATCCGCAGCGGCTCGCCGGGCTGCTGCTGGACCCCGAGCGGCCGCTGCAGATCGTCATCGCCGGCAAGGCCCACCCCGCCGACGAAGGCGGCAAGCGGCTGATCCAGCAGATGGTCAGGTTCGCCGACAGCGAGGCCGTCCGCCGCCGCATCGTCTTCCTGCCGGACTACGACATGGCGCTCGCCCACTACCTCGTGCAGGGCTGTGACGTCTGGCTCAACAACCCGCTGCGCCCGCTCGAGGCCTGCGGCACCTCCGGCATGAAGGTCGCGCTCAACGGCGGCCTGAACGTCTCGGTGCGGGACGGCTGGTGGGACGAGTGGTACGACGGCGGCAACGGCTGGGAGATCCCCACCGCTGACGGCGTCACCGACCCGGCGCGCCGCGACGAGCTCGAGGCCTCCGCGCTGTACGAGCTGCTCGAGAAGTCCGTCGCGCCGCTGTTCTACGACACCGGCCACGATGGCATCCCCGGCGGCTGGATCGAGATGGTGCGGCACAACTTCCGCAGCCTCGGCCCGCTCGTCCAGGCCGACCGCATGGTCCGCGAGTACGTGACGACCCTGTACGCGCCTGCCGCGGAGTCGTCGCGCGCCCTGGCGGCCGACCGTTTCCACGCCGGCCGCGACCTCGCCTCCTGGACCCAGCGCGTCCGCGAGGCCTGGCCGTCGGTCCGGATCGAGCACGTCGAGGCCGACGGCGCCGAGCCGAGCCTGGGCGCGGTCCTCGAGGTCCGCGTCACCGCCGCGCTCGGCCCGCTCAGCCCGTCCGACGTCTCGGTCGAGGTCGTCTACGGGGCGCCTGGCGACGACGACGAGATCGTCGATCCCTGCTACGTCACACTGCACACCGATGACTCTGCGCCTGGACAGCACGCCCGCTTCTCCGGCGCGGTCGAACTGGGCCGCCCCGGCCCGTTCGGCTACACCGTCCGGGTGCTCCCCAACCACCCGCTGCTGGCCAGCCGCGGCGAACTGGGCCTGGTCACCTACCCGGACGCCCCAGCTGGCATGACCAACGGCGACCTGAGGTAAGGCCGCGCTTTCAGGAGGGGAACCGGCGATGCGGACCGCGGCGCTTGACCGGCTGGCCAGGACGCTGCGCGGCGACGCGCAGGCAGTGTTCAGTGTGGAAGTGACGGCGCGGCCGGACGACCTGAGCCTGGAAGTCGAGGGCTTCGGGCGCGTTGCGTTCCCGGTGACCCCCGCGAAAGCCCGCAAGCTCATGGGCCTCGGCCAGCCGGCCAGGTTCGGGCGCGGCGAGCAGACGCTGACCGACCCGGACGTCCGCGACACGTGGGAGATCCCGAAGCATCTCGTCCGCGCCGAGTGGAACGACGCCATGCTGAAGGTCATCCTCGCGACGGTGCAGGAAGAGCTTGGACTTCCGAATGGGGCCGTGTTTACTGCCGATCTTCACTCCTTGCTGGTCTACGAGCCGAACCAGTTCTTCCTCGTTCATCAGGACTCGGAGAAAGACGACTCGATGGTCGGCACCCTGGTGGTGACGCTGCCGTCGAGCTACGCCGGCGGCGAGCTGATGGTGGGCCTTGGGGAGGAGTGGAAGTCCTACCGCGGGTCGAAGACGACCCTGTCACTCGTCGCCTTCTACGCCGACTGCCGGCACGAGGTGCTCAGGGTGAAGTCGGGTTACCGGGTCACGCTCACCTACAACCTGCTGCTGGACGGCGACGCCAGCCGCCCAGGAGGCGATGAGGCGACAGTCGCCGAACTGGCAGAGCTGCTTCGCGAGCACTTCAGCACACCGGTACCCCGCTACTACAGCGGGCCGCCGATCGCTCCGCCGAACCGCCTGGTTTACCTCCTCGACCACGAGTACACGCCCCGCGGGCTGAACTGGCAGCGGCTGAAAGGCGCGGACGCGAACCGGGCGGCCCTGCTGCGCGAAGCGGCTGGCCGCGCAGGCTGTGAGGCCGTCCTTGCGCTGGCCGACGTCAAGACGACGCACAGCGCGTTCGAGGACGGCTACGACGACTACGGAGACGGGCGCTGGGACGATGAGTACGACAACGACGATGAGTACGACAACGACGTCGGCGGCGATGATGACGCCGGGTATGACATCCAGGAGCTGATCGACTCCGAGGTAACGCTCACGCACTGGACTGGCTCTGACGGTGCCACCCTGGAAGAAACCTTGCTATCCGTGCATGACGGCGAGGTATGCGCGTCCACGGCGACGGACGGCCTCCAGCCCTACTCCGCGGAGTACGAGGGCTACATGGGCAACTGGGGCAACACGCTGGACCGCTGGTACCACCGGGCGGCGATCGTGGTGTGGCCCCGCGAGCAGGCGTTCGCCAACCGTGCGGAAACCTCCCCGTCCTGGGCACTCGACGAGCTGGCCGCGATGGCGTCTGCGGGAGACCTGGCGGGCGCCCGGGCCGCCGCCGCGACGCTCGGGCCGGTCTGGGACACCGCGGCACGCGGCGGGACTCGCGGAGGAGTGGTCGCAGTGCCCGGGCTCTTCGGCAAGGCCTTGCGGGCAGCGCACGCCGTGGCAGATGCCGATACCGCCGCGATGCTGCTTCGCCCATTCCCTGCCGAGGACCTGACGGACGAGCACGTGATCTCGTTCGGGAAGATCGCCGACGGCTACGGTCGGCGGTGGACAGCTGAGCTGCTGCGGACATGGTTCGGCGGGAACCAGCCGGCCTGGGCATACGGCGGCGCACGCGAACGGGCGCAGTGGATGGCGCACCAGTTGCTTAGCCTGTGCGCGGGACTGCACGCGACGGGCCGAGCCGGCACAGTGGCCGCGCAGCGGCTCCTCGATTTGGCGCAGGAGTGGATCAGCAAGGAAATCCGCAGCGGGCTCGCAACGTCGCCGCCCAGCCGCCGTGACAGGGAACTCGGCGAGCTGGGCAAACCGCTTGCCGGACTGCTAGCGGCCGCCGCCGCGATCGGAGCAGCGAGCACCCGGGACACGGTCTCCGGATATATCCGGCAGCAGGACGACCCGGTGGCCGTGTTGGAGTTGTCCGCGCTGCGCACGGCAGCGAAAGCACGCCGCGAAGGGGCGCGGGGTGACGCTGGCTTCGGCGCCCTGGCCGCCGACTGCGCCGCGCGGCTCCGCGCCCGGCTCGCCCGCCCGCGGCGCGTACCGGACGACTGGACGGTCGATCTGCCCGCGGGCTGCACGTGCCAGCTCTGCGGCACGCTTCGCGCATTCCTCGCAGACCCTGGACGGCGAGCCTTCGACTGGCCGCTCGCCAAGGACGGCAGGCAGCACATCCACTCCAGGATCGACGCAGCCGAACTGCCGGTCACCCACGTCACGAGGCGGCAAGGTCGGCCCTACACGCTCGTCCTGAACAAGACCGACGCGCTCTTCACCCGCGAGCAGGAGGCACGCGCCAGGAACGAGACAGACGTCGCATGGCTCGAAGCCACGTGGAACGGGAAGTAACCGCCTGCGCGATCGCAGCACGACGAAGAATATCCGCATACCCAAAATCGGCTCTGAACGCGCGGTCATGGCTGATATGCAGGTGATCGTGAGGCGGGCGGCTTGCGGCGACGGGGGCGCGCAGAACTGGAACGTCTGCGTCGAGGCGCCAACCGTGTGGGCCTCGAGCGTCAGCCACAAATATTCGGCGCTATGTCGCCGGGTGGCTAGGGCGCTCGTCCAGGTCCTGGCATGCCTGGCGTGCTGGGACGCCCGCCCGGCTGGCGGCGGCGCGGATGTAGGCGACTGCCGCGTACACGGCGTACTGCCAGAAGTCGTCGGCCTGCCACGAGGCGACCTCATCAAGCAGGTCCGGTTCGGTCCCGCCGTGGACAGCTGCTGCGGCCAGGACTGCGTACTGGAGCTTTGCGTTCTGCCGTCCGCGGAAGGTGGCCTCGGGCAGGAACCGCTCGCGTAGTCCCTCCAGGGGCAGCGGCTCGGCCCGGCTGGCCCCGCACCGCTCCAGCGCATCCGCGGCGAGGTGAAGGAACACCTCGCCGGGAAACGTGTCGTTTCGCGGGTGCAGGGGCGCAAGCTGGCTCAGCAGCTCAGCGATGTCAGCGTCGCGGGCGAGGCCGTCGAGCAGGGCACGACGGGCAGTCATGGCATCCTCGGCGGTCGGCCGCTTCCTGCCGGGCATGTCACGACGGTAGACCAGAACGGTCAACCGCGTGGCTGCCGGGGATGGGTTGGAGCGGTACCGGCTGCTTGAATGCCGTGGCGTGGCTGTTGAGGCAGCCGGAAGACGCCGTCACCATCCAGGAACTAGTCGACCTCTACCGCAGCGCCCGCCGGTAGCTAGCCCTCCCGCGGTCCCCGGCTGTTGCTATCGGCGTGCTGGTGGCAAAGATGGTAATGCCTAAATGTGGAAGGCGGGCTCTCGCATATGCCGAAGACGCGGCTGGCGCACTTGCACCCCCTGCGGTGGCTGGGCCAGCGCGACCGCGGCTTCGCCGCGCTGCGCCGTGCCACCCGGGCAGCGATTATCATGCCGGCCATGTTCGCCGTGGGCGACAAGGTCATCGGCAACCCGCAGGTGGCTACGTTCGCGGCGTTCGGGTCTTTCGCGATGCTGCTCCTGGTCGACTTCGGCGGTTCCATGGCGGAACGGCTCCAGGCGCAGGCAGCGCTCGTCGTGACGGGCGGGGTGTTTGTCTGCCTGGCCACGCTGGCCTCGCAGACCGTGTGGCTCGCGGCCGTTGCGATGGCGGTGGTGGGGTTCGGTGTGATCTTCGCTGGCGTGGTCAGCTCGGTGCTGGCCGGGGCGAGCACGGCGCTGCTGCTGGCGTTCATCTTGCCGGTGTCGCTGGCCGCTCCCGCGTCGGCGGTGCCCGACCGGCTGGCCGGCTGGGGGATGGCCGGAGGCGCCGCGCTGGTGGCGACGGCGCTTCTGTGGCCCGCGCCGGCGCGCGACCGGCTGCGTGGTGTCGCGGCCGCCGCGTGCCGGGCGCTGGCCGCCCGGCTGCGTGCCGGGGTCGCGTACCATCTCAGCGGCATGGCCGGACAGTTTGCGCTGGATCGCGATCACGCGGCTGCGCAGGCGGACCAGGCAGTCCAGGCCCTGCGAAGTGCCTTCCTGGCGACGCCCTACCGCCCAACCGGGTTGAGCACTCCCGCTCGGACGACCGTGCGCCTGGTAGACGAACTGATCTGGCTGAACAGCATTGTCATTCAGCCCGGGCTGCACCGCGGCGGCGTCCACCGCGCGGCGCTGAGGGTCAGGGAGGCCGCGGCCGCGGTTCTCGCCCGTGCCGCGGATCTCCTCGATTCCAGGGGCGGGAGCAGCGATGAGCTCGGCGCCGCGCTGACAGAGCTCGCTGCCGCACACGCGAAAATGCAGGAGGGCGTGACGGCCGGCCGGCCGGCCCGGTCCCTGCGGCCGGCCAGTGACCCGGCCGCGGACGGGGAGCCGGCCAGCGAGTTCATCACCTCACTTGACCCCGCCTTCCGTGCGGAGGAGCTGAGCTACGCGGTCGCGCTCATCGCGCGCACCGTCGAGCTGACCGCGGCCGCCGAGCGGCGGAGCTGGCGGGAGCGATGGCTTGGCCGCCAGCCCGCCGGTGTGCCGGGTGCCCTGTCCGCGGCGCGGGAACGGCTCACGTCTTACCTCGAGCCGCACTCGGTCTGGTTGCACAACAGCGTGCGTGGCGCCGCCGGGCTGGGGCTGGCGGTGCTCGCCGCGCGACTGACCGGGGTCCAGCACTCGTTCTGGGTGGTTCTCGGCGCACTGTCGGTGCTGCGCTCGAATGCGCTGAATACCGGGCAGGACGCCGTGCGCGCCATGCTCGGCACGGTAGCGGGTTTCATCGTTGGCGCGGCCCTGCTTGCGGGGATCGGTACGAACACCACGCTGCTGTGGTTCCTGCTGCCGCTGGCGGTCTTTCTCGCCGGGGTCGCCCCGGCGTGCATCTCGTTCGCCGGGGGGCAGGCGGCGTTCACGCTCACCGTGGTGATCTTGTTCAGCATCATCCAGCCGACCGGATGGCGCGTCGGCCTGGTGCGGATCGAAGACGTTGCCATCGGGGTTGGCGTGAGCCTGGTCGTGGGCGTCCTGTTCTGGCCGCGGGGCGCGGCGCCCGCGCTCCGCCAGGCGCTGGCCCAGGCCTACACCGCCAGCGCGGGCTACCTCACCAGCACGGTCCGATTCGGGATGTCACGCGGCGACCCGAGCACGCCCGTACCCGCTCTGGCTGGCGACGCTGCCCGGGCCGCGGCGGCATCGCGCCGGCTCGATGACGCGTTCCGCACTTACCTGGCCGAGCGCGGCGCGAAACGGTTCCCGCTTGTCGATGTGGCCGGGCTGGTCACCGGCGTCGCCGGACTGCGCCTGGAAGCCGACGCGGTACTGGACCTCTGGCGAGCCGACAACGGCCAATCCGGCGGCGACGTGTCCGCTGCACGCCAGGAGATCCTGGGCATCGCTGACCGCGTCACGGGCTGGTACGACTCTCTCGCGACCACCATGATCACCGGCGGTGAGCTACCCCAGCCGCTCGCTCACGACAAGGCCGCCGACGGCCGCCTTGTCCGGGCCGTACGCCGCGACCTGCTCGGCGACGACGGCAGAGCCAGCGCCACCGCGGTCCGGATGATCTGGACCGGCGATCACCTTGACGTCATCTGCCGCCTGCAGGCGGCCATCATCTCACCGGCGCGCGCCACCGCCGGGCAGCCCGCAGGCGGCCGCATCATCCCGCCGCTTCCCAGGCGATTCCTGGCGCTACTCCGGTAATCCGGCTCGCCGAGGCGACCCATCATCGCCATGATAAGAAAATCCATTCATAGGCCTGCCCCTCATCACCCCCTGACCGGGACACCAGGCAGCGGTAGGCGGTCCCGAGAACCCGTGGAGCCTGCGGACCCCACACACAGGGCTGGCTGATCTGTGCACTGCCATCAACACAATGGATCCGATAAGCAACCGTTAGGAATTCGAACAGGTACACGACCCGGGCCGCGCTCTCCGGGCGGCTGGACGTCCGGAAGAAGGCCGCAAGCCCCGGGCCGGACTCCTCGTCCGGCGGCAGCGAGGCCCAGTGAAGCAGCGCCTTCGTGCCCTCGACCGCCGCCTTGCCCGAGCCTCTTGCACCCAGTCTGGCGCGCGAGTTGCATCGAGTTTGGCGCGGCAGCCGCGCCACGCGGCGGTGTGGGTGATTCCACCCCGGCCATGGCCGCACTGCAAGAAGAGGGGAAACGACCCCTGCCGCAGACCTGGCGGGGCCGGCGAACCTATGGCTGAGGGCCGGAGACCGGCCAGTTCTTAGCAGACAGGACAAGGCAATGACCGCACAACTTATCCACGAGGGAACTGAGGACAGGACGACAGCTAAGGTCGCCCCGGCCGACCGCGGAGGGCCCCGGGGAACGTGGCACCGGATCCGCCGGACCGTTCAGGAGATGAACTACGCGACCCGGCGGGTCGTCGAGCTGCAGGCACCCTGGAGCGTTGACGAGCAGTGGCACCGCAGGTAACGATCATGGCCATGGATTCGTTCACCGGCAAGCTCGCGGTGGTGACCGGCGGCGGCTCGGGCATGGGCCGCGAGCTTGTCCGCCAGCTGGCGGCGCAGGGCTGCTCGGTCGCGGCGTGCGACCTGAATCCCGACACCATCACGGTGACCGCGGCCACGGCGTGGGCAGCCGCCCCGCCCGGCGTCACGGTCACCGGCCATGCCTGTGACGTCTCCGACGAGACGCAGGTCCTGCGATTCCGCGATGAACTGCTCGAGCAGCACACCACCGATCACGTCGACCTGGTCTTCAGCAACGCGGGTATCGGCGGCGGCGAAAGCTTCATCAGCAGCCCCCGGGAGGTGTGGGAGCGCACGTTCGCCGTGGACTGGTGGGGGGTGTATTTCTGCGCCCGCGTGTTCCTGCCGCTGCTGGTCGCCAGCGGCGACGGCGTCCTGGTCAACACCAGCAGCGTGAACGGCTTCTGGGCGGCACTGGGCCCGGGCATTCCGAACTCGGCCTACAGCACGGCCAAGTTCGCCGTGAAGGGCTTCTCCGAAGCGCTCATGGTAGACCTGCGCGCCAACGCGCCGCAGGTCCGGATCGCCCTCGTGATGCCAGGGCACGTAGGCACCGACATCGTCGCCAACAGCCTGCGGGCCCGTGGCTTTCCGGCACCGGAGGAGATGAGCGATGCCCAGGTGGAGGAGCTGATCCCCCGCGACACGCAGGCCGACCTGATCCGCGCCGGCGTGCTGGCTGAGGGCACGTCAGCCGATGAGCTGCGCCGGATGCTCGCGGAGGCGAACGCCGGCTTCCGGGACAAGGCACCGGTCAGCGCGGCGGAGGCGGCGGCCATCATCCTGGACGGGGTCAGAGCCGGGGCCTGGCGGATCCTCATCGGCGAGGACGCCAAGAAGATCGACAGCGCGGTGCGCGCCAAGCCCGAGGCCGCCTACGACGCCGAGATGTTCAGCGGGCTGTACGGAGAGCCGACAGCAGGAACACCCTGAGCAGTAGCAGCCAGCCGCTGCCGACGCGGGGACGGCATTCGCACGAGCTTCATCCCAGCCGGTGGGCGGCCGCCGGATGTGCCCAATGCCCGTCGTCAGGCCGGGATTTGCGGCGCTTACGAAGGATGACCAGACACGAGCGGGCCGGATCTCGGCCGGATCACTGAGGATCAAGGGGCATTGCCTGCGCGAAGCTCAGCTTGGTGATGGCCAAAGCACATGCTGTGCATTGAGCGGCAACGCCAGTCCTGACGCCAGCGAATTAGGATGGATCCGTCAACGACCGATGCATCCAGAACCAGCCGCGACAGAACATCGCATCTGATCGGCATGCCGTCCGCAGCTCCGTCCACGACGTAGCGAAAACCAGTAGCCGCAGTGAGTGACCGGAGAATCCGGTTCTGCCGGCCTAATCTTGGCTGGTGAGCACACGCGCGGCTGAGGGCGTCTTGCTGACCGGGGTCTACGGGTCGGGTAAGAGTTCGGTAGCCCAGGAGATCGCCTACCTGCTTGACCAGCGGGGCGAGCCATACGCGCTGCTCGACCTGGACTACTTCGGCTGGGCGGGCACCGGAACCGGCGACCGGGCCGGCGAATTCCGACTGCTGCGGCAGAATACGGCCGCGGTGGCGGCGAACTACCGCAGGGCGGGGATCCGGCTGTTCGTGCTCGCCTACTTTGCCCGCAGCCGCAGTGAGGTGGGCGGCGTGCGGGAGGCGCTGGGGCTGCCGCTGCGGGTGGTGCGCCTGGAGGTTCCGCTGCGCGATATCGAGCGGCGGCTGGCCGGCGACGTCACCAGCGGCCGCCGCGACGATCTGCGCGCGGCGGCGGCATCGATCGCGGCAGCGGAGGGTGCTGGCGTCGAGGATGTGGTCATCGGCAACGACCGCCCCGTCGGGGTCGTAGCGCGGGATGTGCTGACCTTCCTCCCCGATGGTTCCAGGCCTCCTGATTACAGCCGCCCGGACATCCGCTAGTGCCGCAGACAGGGCGACGGTCTCTTGATGCTGGCGATCATGTCCGGGCCTTTCCGCGGAAGCGCTTTGTGCAGGCTTTCACAAGCCGCTTCCGCGGAAACGCGGTCTCACGCCGCGGACCGTGTTTGCTTCTTCAGCGAAGGACTCGAAGAAGGATCTATTCTGACTGGGTGCCGGACCTGAGCAGCTTCGACCTGGAGGAGATCGGCAACGCGCTGGCCGACCAGACCGACTACGAACACCGGTGGCTGATCGATCCGCAGACCGGAGAGATCGTGTTCTGGACAGCCGACACCGGCATCGACGGCAAGACACCGGTCGACCTCGATGATCTGGACCTCGTCTGCATCCATTCCCTGCCGTCCTGGGTCTGGTACCAGGACATGGCCGACTTCGCCGGCACCATCACCGATGAACGCGCCGGGCGCAGGCTAGCGCGGTCCATCCAGGGCAAAGGCGCCTTCCGCCGGTTCCGGGACGAGCTCCACGAGGAGTATCCGGATCTGCTGCCGTCGTGGTACGCGTTCCGCGATGTTCGCGCCAAGCGCCGTGCCGTCCAATGGCTGGCCGACAATTCGCTCGTCGATGAGGATGCTTCCAGCCGCTTTCTGACCGCCCATCCAGATCCCGATCTGCCCTGACCCTTGATCATGCCGCTGGCCGGATGGGCG
>Ga0335074_10015155_pt1 | contig 10822 bp, 10 predicted proteins | sample Lox_Sample_23_FD_206715 | JGI IMG/M metagenome (GOLD analysis project Ga0335074, IMG submission 206715) | Soil microbial communities from Loxahatchee National Wildlife Refuge, Florida, United States - Lox_Sample_2.3 | ecosystem: Environmental > Terrestrial > Soil > Wetlands | place: USA... | reverse complement strand
TCGCGCGGATGGAGCCGCTCGGGCGAGGAATCCCCTTCCTGGGGGGTGTAGATGCTGAACCAGATCTTGCGAACTTCGGGCTGGCTGGACCAGAAGCGGCAGAAATCGGCCAGGTATCCCTGCCGCTGCAGCATCGGGCGGGTGACCGTACAGTGAACGATGATGCGGTGGCCCACGATGTGTTTCAGAATGCGATCGTAGGTGGCGGGAGTGCGGCGTTGGTCGTGCTCGGGGGCCAAGCCATCGATGGAGACCGCCACGTGCAGCGACTGGATCGCGCTCCATTCCACGGGAATGGGGCGCACGGCGCTGGTGACCAGTTGGACCTCCACGCCCATGCGGTCGAGCAGGGGCAGCAACTCGCCCAACTCGCGATAGCGGACCAGCGGCTCGCCGCCGACGATGGAGACGTGCAGCGGCCGTATGCGGCGCACCACGCTGACCACGGCGGTCACCAGGTCGTGACCGCGGTAGTCCGAAAGCTGGCGCAGGGTGGTGGTGGCACCGAGATGCTCCGGCTCGTACGCGTAACATCCCGGGCAGCGGAGGGGGCATTCCTTGGTGATCTCAATCGAAAGAAAGGGAGTGCGACCACCCAGTACTCGTCCCCACACACGCAGAACGTCCAATTTCTTCATGCATTGTCCTCCGCCGAGCTGGTCTTGCGAGAATCGACGATTTGGGGAGGGCCGGAGTTTCTCCAGGCCGGCCCGGGATGTGCCGCTTGGTACAAAAACCGACGCCGGTGCGGGTGGTGGCAACGCCGGGCCGAGGTCTAAATGCTACCTACTCGGGACCCCTGCCTGGGCCAACCCGTGACGGTCCGGTTGTCCGGGGCGCCCCCGTCGGCCCCGTTCTTGCCAGCCGCCGGTCGCTTCGATCCTCCCCGTTGGCCCCCAGCCCTGAGGCCCATTCCCGCCGACCCGGCCTTGACAGGCGTGCTAGCCCCGTCGTGGGTTTCGTTCCGAGGGCCCCGAACGGTTCGGCCGGCCTCGGCCCCGCCCCGCACCCCGCCCGCCAGCCCGGGCGCCGGCCCTTGACAACCATCAGCCCCCATGTTAATTTCCTAGCATGCTGCTAAAAAGCCAGCAGGAGCCGGTACAGTGAACGCGCTGGCCGGGTTGAGCCGCCGCGAGCGGCAGATCATGGAAATTCTCTACCAGCGGGGCAAGGCGTCGGCCTCCGAGGTCCGCGAGGCCATGCCGGATGCGCCCAGCTATTCGGCCGTCCGCGCCATGCTGCGCATCCTCGAAGAGAAGGGCCACCTGAAGCACCAGGAAGAAGGGCTGAAGTACGTCTACGCACCCATCGTGCCGCGCGACAAAGCCAAGCGCTCGGCGGTGAAACACCTGCTCGACACCTTCTTTAACGGCTCTCCGGAACAGATTATGGCGGCCCTGCTGGATGTTTCCTCCACCCGCCTCACGCGCGAAGAACTGGACCGCATGTCCGCGATGATCGACAAGGCCAAACAAGAGGGCAAATGACATGTTTGCGATTCTGTTCAGCATCTCTCTGAAAAGCGCAGCCGTTCTGGCGGTTGCATGGCTGATGGCGCTCCTGTTGCGCGGCCGTTCGGCAGCCGCCCGGCACCTGGTATGGACGGCAGCAGCGGCGGCCATTGTGGCGCTGCCGGTGCTCTCTCTGGCGCTGCCCTCCTGGCGCGTCACGCCGCCGCAATCCCTGGGATCCGCCAACGTGGGGCTGGTTTTCCGAGTATTCGCTACGGCCAGCGCGGAAGCCGTGCCCGGCCCGGCAGAGGCGGCTGCAGTTTCGTCCGGATTGGCCGGCTCGTCCGGTCACACGCCCTGGCAGGCCGATTGGCGGTTGTGGGTGACGGCGCTGTGGGCCTTGGGCGCCGCGGTGGTGCTGTTTCAGATGCTGGCCGCCTACATCCGGCTCAGCCATGTTCGCGCACAGGCGCACGCCTGGCCGGATGGCGGTGAGTTAGCGACCCTTGCCGGATCGTTGGGCGTCGAGGAGAAAGTGGCCTTGCTCGAAGGCGGGCCCGCCAGCATGCCGATGACGTTTGGAGTGCTCCGGCCGGCCATCTTCCTGCCCACCGATGCCCTCCAGTGGAGCGAAGAACGCCGCCGCGTGGTGTTGCTGCATGAGCTCGCCCACGTGCGCCGCGGCGATGTGGCCGCGCATTGGATAGCCCGGGCCGCCCTTAGTCTGAACTGGTGGAATCCGCTGGCCTGGATTGCCTGGCGCGAGTTCCTGAAGGAATGCGAGCGCGCCGCCGACGACCTGGTGCTGGCCGCTGGCGCACGCCCCTCCGATTACGCCGGCCACCTGCTGGAGGTGGCGCGGTCGATGCAGTCGCCGCCGAGCACTGCCTGGGCCGCCCTGGCTATGGCGCGCCGCGCGCAGTTGGAAGGCCGCCTGCTGGCGATCCTGGATTCGCGCGTGCGCCGTCACGCCATCGGCCGCGGTGCGCCGCTCGCCGCCGGGCTGGCCGCAGTTTTGCTGGTAGCCCCGTTTGCCGCGGTGCGGGCACAGGAACAGGCCTCGCCTGCGGTTCCGCCCGAGCTGGATTTCACCATCAGCGTCGCCAACTCACAGAAAAACCATGAGATCCTGGAACACGCCGCCTCGGCCTACGAACGTCTGCAGAAATATGATGTGGCCCAGACCCTCCTGCAAGATGCGCTGGCCATCCGCGGCGAGGTTTCCGGCACCCAAAGCGCGGCCTATGCGACTGGCTTGGTGAAGCTGGGCGATTTGGAATCGAAGCGTAACCACCGCGACGATGCCGTGGAGTTCTACACCAAGGCGGTAGCGCTGGGCGACCGCCCGGAGGTGGCGGGAGCGCTGGTCTACCTGGGAATCTCCGCGATGCGCCGCGATCCTGAGGCCGCCCGCGATTATTTCCAGCGGGCCGCCAATGCGGATCCCACCGGCCCGGAAGCCGGCTCGGCCTACACCTGGCTGGCCGAAATGCGCCGCACCGAACCGGATGGCGCGGTGGAGGCGGAATCGCTCTATCAGAAGGCCCTGTCGGTGGAAGAACCCAAATCCGACGCAGCCGCCAATACCATGCACCTGTACGCGCGTTTCCTGAAGCAACAGGACCGGACGGATGAAGCCGCGGTGATGGACAAGCAGGCCAGAGACATTTCGCAGGCGACCGCCACCGCGTTTGCGCGCGGGCTCCAGCCGTCCGCCCAGACGACCGTGCGCTTCCGTTCGGAAACGGTTCTCGGCCCGAACGGCTACGAGGACCCGGCGGCTGCCGGAACGGGCGCCGGGCGGGGGGCGGGTTCCGGCGTTGGCGGCGGTTCGGGTACCGGATCGGGCGGTGGCGTCGGCGGCGGTCCTTTCCGCGTCGGCGGTGGCATTTCGGCCCCAGTGCTGATCTCGAAAGTCGAGCCGGAATACACCGAGGACGCCCGTGCGGCCAAATACCAGGGCACCGTGCTCTTGTACATCGAGGTCGGGCCGGATGGCTCCGCGCATAACATGAAGGTCGTCCGCGGCTTGGGCCTGGGCCTGGATGAAAAGGCCATCGAAGCCGTCAGCAAGTGGAAGTTCAAACCGGGCACTAAGGAAGGCCAGCCGGTGCCCGTGCAGGCCACCATCGAAGTGAATTTCCGCCTGCAGTAGGTGCGGGCGGTCTAATCATCCGCCCTTTTCGAGCGAGTCCAGCAGAGCGCGGAAGCGGCGCCGGGATACCTCCAGCCGCCGCCCGCCAATTCGAGCGCCGGTCACCTCGTAGGCGACCACCACAGCCTTTCCGCAGGCTCGTGCGCGCCCATTGCCGACGGCGGGCTTCCCGCGGATTCAGTCGCCGAGGGGGGTGATGGACGGTCGCGGGTTTCTTACCGCGGGTAGACCCGGAAGTCGTCGAAATAGGTGACCGAGTCGGCCATGGTGCACAGACCTACCTTGCCCGCTCCGGTAAAGGTGTTGTCCTCGCCTTGCAGGATGCGGCGGTGGTCCACATAGACCTGAAAGCGGTTGCCGCGGGCGGAGACTTTCAGGATGCTCCAGGCGTTGAAGGGGATGTCGTGTCTCACGCCGGCGACCAACGGAATGCGGCGCCCATTTTCCACCTTGTCTACCGCTACGGTGTTCTGGGTCACGTTGGCCCGGACCAGGTAGTAGTTGTTCTCGTCGCGGTAGCGCCAGACCAGCCCGCCCCCGGGGTCCTCCCGGCCGGCAACCGGCTTAATGCGGACGCTCACATCGCCGTCGCGCAGGCTGAGGCTGTCCAGAATGGCCAGGGGGGCGCGGTTGGCCGCCGGATCGCTGGACAACTGGGCCAATACATAAGGTTGCGTGGGGGCGGAGCGATCCCGGCGAATCTCCCAACGCCCGGCAGGCCCACGGTTGGTTCCGATGCTCCAGCCAGCCGGCGCCTTACCTAGCTGGCTGTTATCGAAATTGATCACCTTGCCGCCGGAAGCCAGCAGCCCCAAGGAGATCATCCAACCTAACGTCTTCATGCTATTGGACTACGAATGGGCCCAGGATCTGCACCCACCGAATTGATTTTAACCCAATTGCCGGCTGCCCGGTGACGGTTAGGGGTGGGTAGTCCGGCACGCTGGTGTGGGGATGCACTAACCGGCGTACTACCGGTAGCTACCGGAAAAAGCCCACCGAACCAAGCTTTCAACCTTATTGACGGCCATGCGATAATCGCACCCATGGGCGCAGCATCTCAGTCGATTCTTCGCACTTCGACAACTTTCCTGGCTTTGGGCCTGGGTACGGCCTTGCTGGCCCAGCCGCCCGGCGGCCGTGGCGGCTTTGGCGGCCCGATGCCGGAGGGCCTCCGCCAGGCCCAACAATTGCTGCGGCAGGGCAAGACCGAAGAGGCTTTGGCGGCCGTGCGCGCGCAACTGGCTGCCACGCCGGATTCCCCGCAGGTGAACAACGCCGCTGGAACGCTGCTGGACCTGATGGGTCACGGCGCGGAAGCCCGCCAGGCTTTCCAAAAACTGATCGATACGGCCACCACGCCGGCGGCCAAGGCCAACGCCGAGCGCGCCATGGCGATGTCTTACGCCTTCGAAGGCGACTGCCGGAACACCGTCAAATACGAGCAGAGGGTCTTCGATTACTGGGTGTCGCAGGCAGCCGGCGAGGGCTCCGATCCGCATAATGCCTTTTACCAGCAGGGTGAAATGGCCGATGAGGCAGCCCGCGTGTGCATCGATTCGGGCGACCTGGACACGGCCCACAAGTATTACAAGATCGGGTACGAGGCAGGCATCAAGGAACCCGACATTTCCGCCGGCCGCAAACTCTTGTGGGAGTTCCGGTGGGAGCACGCCCAGGCGCGCATAGCGGCCCGCCGCAACAACCCCTCGGAAGCCCGTAAGCATGTGGCGGCGGCCCAGGCGGCGCTCGAAAAGATGACCACCGCGGACCCCGGCTTGGCCAACCAGCAGAAGCAGTTTCTCCCCTACCTGACCGGCTACGTCGCCTTTTATGGCGGCGATTACAAAACTGCCCTGGCCGATTTTCAGCAGGCCGGCGGCAATGATCCGTTCATCCAGTGCATGCTCGGCGAAACCTACGAGAAGCTGGGCGATAAGGACAAGGCCATGGAAGCCTACCGCCGCGCAGCCGCCACTACCGCGCACAACCCGCCGGCCGCCTATGCCCGGCCGTTTGCGCTTAAGAAGCTGGACTAACGCGATGCGCCTGGCCGTTCTCGCCGTTTTCGCCGCTGCCTGGGCTGCGGGCGCGCAAACCGGCGATCCCAAACCCTTCGACCCGAAAATGCCGGTGTCCGTTCCGGAAGCTTCGGGCACGGTGAAGGACGCGCCCACCCTGCGCTACATCGACACCACGCTGGGCACCGGAGCGGCGGCCGCACCGGGAATGGAGTACACCGTCCAATACACCGGCTGGCTGCGCGACGGGACGAAATTCGATTCCTCAATCGGCCGAGACCCCATCAAATTCGTGCAGGGCCGGCACCTGGTGATTCCCGGGTGGGACATGGGATTCGAGGGAATGCAGGTGGGCGGCACGCGGCGGCTGTTCATTCCCTACCAGTTGGCGTACGGGGAACAGGGGCGCGGCCCCATTCCGCCCAAGGCCGAATTGATTTTCGACGTCGAACTGCTGGCCGTGAAGCAGGTGCCGCCGGCGCCCGCTGCCGCCGACCTGCTGTTGCCCTTCGACGAACTGCGCGATCACGTGCTGGCGCTGGCCGAAGCCGTTCCGGAGGAGAAATACACCTGGCGTCCGGCGGCGGGAGTGCGGTCGTTCCAGGAAGTCTTTCTGCACATCGCGCTGGGCAACCGCTTGATGTTGAAAATCGCCTCAGGCACGCCAAAGGACGCCCTGCTTAAGGAGATGGACGAGAATTCGGCGGCCGAAAAGGCGCCCGCGACCAAGGCCCAAATCCTGCAGAAATTGCGCGACAGCTTCGGCCAGGTGCGGCAGACGCTGGAGAATGCGCGCCCCGGTGCGCTGGCTCGCGATGTGGATTTCTTCGGCACGGCAACCACCCAGCGCGGGGTTCTGGCATCCATCGATACGCACATCGCGGAGCATCTCGGCCAGGCAATCGCGTACGCGCGGATGAACGGCATCGTACCGCCATGGTCTAAGTAAGCCGCACCGGCTCAGCCAGGGTACCTGGCAGCCAATTTGCGTGATACGCGCGAGCTATCGTGCGTCCCGCGCGAGCACCCGCAGATCGGCTTTTAGCCCCGCCGTCGCGTCGGATATGTGGACGTAAACCGGCGCCGGCCGCCAGGCTAGGCAACCTCTAATGGATCTCGGCCCTGTGATCGTCTGCAACCGTGAGTATTTGCTGCATCAATTACCCGGAAGATCCGTCGGCCGCCCCGTAAGCCCCACCGAGATCGGCGACAAGCTTCAGTTTACACGCACCCTGTGAGCGCTCTTGGGCAGGGCGAACGAAGATGACGGTATATTCGGGTTCACCAGCAGGTGGGAGAATTCAGCCAGGCGATAACCTCCATCGGGGAAGTCGAATTTCTGGCGGATGGCACAGTTGGTCTTGTCTGAGATCCAGAGCGTCACTTTGCTCAAGCGCTTTCTCAGGTCCGCTGACTTGGGAACCAATTCCACAAACGTGGTGTCCTCCTGGTTGACAACTTCGCGCTTGAGAATTGCGATGGTGTAGCTTTTGGCCAGTTCGGAACCCGCCACCCCGAATCCCAGTTGGAAAAGTTGTTGCGCAATATCTTTATATTGGCGGATATCGTATTCCTGGAACTCATCAATTTTCGGATGATAAATTTGGGCCGTTTGATCGTGGAGCACCACAGTGGAGGCATTGGGTCCCGTGATCGAAATCGACATGCGAATCTTGCCCGGCGAATCCCGCCGGAGGGCGATCCTACCGGACTCCTGCTCATCTTCGTTGATGCCGGCCACGTGGTTTGTCGTGTGGATATCGGCCGTCACGCCGCGGAAGGACTGCGCAAAGCGATCCAGCCGAGCCAGGAGTTCGGCCGACGCTTGCCCAAAACCTAGAGCGGCAATCATGGCTGCGAGCACTACCCGTCGAGACAGAATCCGCATTTTTACTTACGCTATTATACTTTCTTGACCAACCGGATCGTCGTTGAGAACTTGAAGCACCGAATTATGCGGACTCTTGCCGGCGCGGTCGCGATTGCCGTGCAGGTGGCGATGGTGCTGACGCTGGTCGGGCTTAGCCGGGGCATGGTCGGGGACGCTCAGGCGCGTGCGCGCGGAGTGGGCGCCGATGTGGTGGTCCGTCCACCCGGCAGCACTGTCTTTTCCTTTAGCGGAAACTTTCCGGCAACGGCTCTGAAGATGGTGCGCGAGGAACACGGAGTCACGCTGGCTACCGGCACGCTGGTTTACGCCCTCGGCGGAACGGAATCCATAACCGGAATCGATCTTGCCGAATTCAACGCAATGAGCGGCGGCTTCCGCTACCTCAAGGGAGGGCCGCTACGCGGGCCGGACCAGATTCTGGTGGATAGTATCTATTCCCGTGCCCATAGCGCGGAGTTCGGCAGTTGGGTTGAGTTGATGAACCGCAAGTGGCGTGTGGCCGGCGTAGTGGAACCCGGCAAGATGTCGCGAATTTTTACCGAACTGGCGCCTCTGCAAGACTTAACCGCGAATAATGGACGAATCTCCGCGATATGGGTCAAGCTGGCGAATCCCACCCAGACCGATGCCACCGTCGCAGCCCTCAAGCAAAAGCTGCCAGGATTTCAGATCTTTTCGATGCAGGAGTTGCTTTCGCAGATTACCGAGACGAACGTGCCCATGCTTCGGCAGTTCACAGGTGTGGTAATAGGCATCGGCGTCCTATTTAGCTTTGTGACCGTCTTCCTTGCAACTTACACGGCGGTTCTGGAGCGTACGCGCGAGATTGGCATACTAAAGTCGCTAGGGGCTTCACCCGCATTCATTCTGAATATTCTGCTGAGGGAGACGGTAGCGCTGGCGCTGGTGGGTTCAGCGCTGGGCATTATTATGACGTATGGCACTCGGTGGCTTTTGTCCGTTCTGGCGCCCATGATGATTCAGGTAATCGTGCCGGACTGGTGGCCGATTGCCACGGCAATTTCGATGGGTGGGGCATTTGCGGGTGCGCTCTATCCCGGTTTGCGTGCGGCTCGTCAGGATGTGGTAGACGCGTTGGCGTATGAGTAAGCCCGGTGCCTGAACCGTTGCGTTACGGTGAATCCCACACTGGTGGATGTGTTGCGGAACTCGGCCCTCGGGGCCCAGGCCAGCGACAGAAGCCGCTTGCCAGGCGCAACTTCGAGCTTGAAATTCCGATCCTTGGACCTGCTCCGGCCTGCCCACCTCCGCACCATCGAGGATGTGGCGCGCCGGCAACACGGCCATCCAGCGGGTAGGCCACTCTGCGATTCTTCTCGGCCGTGGCCGGCGCCGCGTCGCGGGCGCAAATCGGGAACCCCTTGCCCGATGGCGCCGGCTGCGTTGCCGCGAAGGGTTTGCCGGCGTCGGCGACAAGGGCGGGGAGGGCGCCCGGCAAACGGGCCCCCGGCCGCAGATGCGCCAGCGGTGGCGCATTTCGCGCCGGCGCGCCGTTCCCGCCAGGCTCCGGAGGCGGCCACTGGGTCACCACTACCCCGCCTGCTCCCCCTCCCGCCCGCTGTACAATAAGTTCTGGTGCGGCCCGCGCTGGAACAATGCGGGGGCGGGCTGCGTATCCACTAAGGAGTGCTTCCCATGCCTATGACTGCCATACACACGCCCACTTTGGGACAAATCCATGCGCTCCTCGCCGAGAGGGGCTTCGATGTTTCCGAATCCGGCCCTGATACACTGAAGATTACGGAGGTTCATAGCGGGGTCTCCCTCCAGGCGGTCCTGCAAGGCGAGATTCTGTTCTTCTCGCTGACCTGTACGGTGGTGGCCGAAGAGGCCATCACGCCGGGGCTGCTGGCGCAGATGCTGGCGGCCGATAACGGCATCCATACCTCGCACTTCCAGCTTTATGACGCTGGCGAGGGCAAGGTAGCCATTACCCTGGCCAATTTCTGCAAGTTGCAGGAAATGGGGCCGGACGATGAGGACGATATCCTCTCCTGCGTACATTTCCTTTTGGTCGACGTGATGACGGCCCGGCATCTGCTCGGGTCGCTCGAATCCTAACGGAGAACTCATAATGCCATTTCTTTCCGACATTTTCGGCCGCATGGGCCGCGTGGCTCGCGGCTCGGCCAATCAGGGCGTGGACGCCCTGGAAGACGCCCACTTCGAATCCACGGTGCGCCAGACGGTGGCGGACATGCGGACCGAGCTGAATAAGGTCATCAACGCCTCCGCCATGGCCATGAGCAACTATAACCGCCTGGACGCGGAGTATCAGAAGTACTTGCGCCAGTCGCAGGAATGGAAGGATCGCGCCAGCCTGGCACTGGATGCGGGCAAGGAAGACCTGGCCCGCCAGGCGCTGGCCAGGAAGAGCGAATGCGATCAGCAGTCCGCCTCCATGCAGCAGGGCGTGGAGGCCGCTCACGCGACCAGCGAAAAACTCAAAGCCCAGGTCACTGAGCTGAAGCGCAAAATCGACGAGGGCGAGCGCACCGCCACCACCCTGGTGGCGCGCAAGAATGCCGCCGAAGCCCAGCGCAAGGTGGCCGAAGCCATGTCGGGCGTGGGCAGCGCGGACAACGCCTTTTCGGCCTTGAAGCGCTTCGAAGACACGGTTTCCAAGGAAGAGGCCACGGCCCAGGCCTACGACCAGATTGCGGCCACCGGCAAGGACGAAAACCTGGAGGCCCAGTTCGCGGCCCTGGGATCGCACAGCGTGGATTCGGAGCTGGCGGCGCTCAAGGCAGAGCGGCTGCAGAAGGCCAATCCGGCGCCCACGTTTCCGCCGAAATCGCTGGGACCGGGCGAATCCATCGCCACGGAAGCCGGCGGAGGAAAGGCCGGCGCCTAGACCGGCTGCCGGAGGTCTATGCATACCTTTGCCGTGGAGGCCGTTCTCGCCGTCCTGCTGGTGATCGTTCTCATGAACCTGTTCAAAAAGAAGCCGGAGCCGGTGCGCACTCCCGGGCCCGACTTATCCAACCTGAAGCCCACCGACGCCCGCACCGGTGACGTGATTTCGGTGGCGGGCGCCGGCGATAACATGGCGGACCTGGATTTCACCGCCGACCGCACCACGACGTTCGAGGCCGGCTCCCGGAACTGGACCGAATTGAGCGGCACTTACCGCGAGCGGCGCGTGGCCCTGCGCGTGGCCATGGAAGACGAGTTGGAAGTGGCCCTGCACAACGACCCGCGCCAACTGACCATCGAAGACCTGGGCGTTTCCGAAGACGACCTGGCCCAAATGGACGAGCGGCAAAACACCGGGGACAGTTTC
>Ga0335074_10015152_pt1 | contig 10823 bp, 7 predicted proteins | sample Lox_Sample_23_FD_206715 | JGI IMG/M metagenome (GOLD analysis project Ga0335074, IMG submission 206715) | Soil microbial communities from Loxahatchee National Wildlife Refuge, Florida, United States - Lox_Sample_2.3 | ecosystem: Environmental > Terrestrial > Soil > Wetlands | place: USA: Florida... | reverse complement strand
TCGTCGACGAGGTCGTGCTCGTCGACGACGCCAGCACCGACGAGACGGTCGCGCTGGCTGGCAGGCTCGGCCTCGAGCCCATCAGCCACGAGCGCAACCTCGGCTACGGGGGCAACCAGAAGACGTGCTACCGCCGCGCCCTCGAGCTTGGCGCGGACATTGTCGTCATGGTGCACCCGGACTACCAGTACTCGCCGCTGCTCGTCCCGGCCATGGCCTCGATGATCGCCTACGGCGAGTACGAACTGGTGCTCGGCTCGCGCATCCTCGCCCAGAGCCCGATCGCCCGCGGAATGCCCCGGTACAAGTACGTCGCCAACCGGTTCCTCACCCTGGCCGAGAACATCGTGCTGGCGCAGAAGCTGTCCGAGTACCATACCGGCCTCCGCGCGTTCAGCCGCAGCCTGCTCGCCGCCGTTCCGTTCGAGCGCAACTCCGACGACTTTGTCTTCGACAATCAGATCCTGGTCCAGGCGCTGGCTGCGGGTGCCCGTATCGGTGAGCTGTCCTGCCCGACCCGCTACCAGGCCGAATCGTCGTCGATAAACCTGAGGAGGAGCATCTGGTACGGAATGGGCGTGCTGAGGACGTCCGCCCAGTACCGGCTGCACAAGCACCGGCTCCGCCGCTATGCCTACCTCGACATCGACCCGGCCCGCAGGCTCAACCCCCCACCGGAGACCAGCGCTGACGCCGCCAAGCCGGCGGCCGAGGAGAGCGAGCCAGCGCGGACCGCTCGTTAGCGGCCCGCTGCGGTGCCGGCCAGTCGCGCTAGGGGCTCAACGGCACTGCGCCGACCCCCGTACCTGGATGATCGTCAGCTCATGCACGCCCACCGGCGTGGCCGTCAGCTGCTCGTTTCGCAGCGACGCGCGCCACGCGGCAGCCTCGGTGGCGTTGACGTGCGTGCGGATCAGCCAGATCGGGCTGCAGGAACGCTGCTTTGACTCCTTCACCGCCTGCGACAGCGCCACCGCGACGCCCGAGTCGACCCGGCTGTACGCCACGATGATGCGCGGCTGACCGGGGAAGTAAGCCTCGTAGTCCTGCACCACGTTCGGATCTGCCCGGCGGGCCGGCTTCCCCACCGGCCAGTAGTAGGCGAACCCCCAGTTGCTGTTCAGGTTCACCAGGATCACGTCGCTGGGCCTGGCGTGCGCGGCGACGTACAGCGTCTGGGCGCGCTCATCTTCGTTCGGGATCGAATGGATGCGCACGTACGGCGCGGCACCGACGGCGAAGGCCCCGGCCGCGGCCACCGAGGCGACGGCGACCAGCGCGACCGTCCATTCCTTGAGCCACCGCTGCAGCGCCACGCAAACTCCGACCACCCCGATCGCGGCCGTGGCCGCCGTGATGGCGAACAGGAACGTATTGCTCCGCAGGTCGAGGAACGGGTACTTGTGCGCGGCAGAGATCGCCAGCATCTCCGGGAAAAGCGCAGCCAGGGCGATCGCGGTGGCGGGCCTGTCCAGCCACAGCACGGTGACCACCCCCGCCACGAACAGGGGTACCGCAAGCCACACGGGCCCCAGGTTGAAGATGTTGTGCACGGCGCTGAACTGCGCGGTCATGAACTCCCAGGAAGCGTGCAGGCCCTGCCGGACCGGCAGGTAGTAGTAGCGGAAATGAGGGCTGTAGACAAGCCCCGCTTTGACCGCGGCCGCATCGAACGCCTTGTACACGACGAGCATGAGCACGGCGGTGATCACTGCGGTGACGGCCGCCTCGGCGAGGCGGCGCCAGGCCCGGCGGGCGAGCTGCACGATGCACACCGCCGCGAACGCCGCCCCGCCAACGAACGCGACGGCGTCGCTGAACAGCATGCCGCCCCAGACCGCCACCGACAGGGCGATCAGCGCCGGGCGTGACCACTTCCGCTCCAGTCGTGAGGTCAGTCCCAGCACGAGCAGTGACATGCAGGCGTCCGCGGTGTACTGCTTCAGATCGTTGCGCACCAGCATCGCCGGGACCAGCAGCACCCCGATCGCGGCCAGGACTCCGGCCGCGATCGCGGCTTCGCGCTGCCGCCAGCCAAGCTGCCGCCCGAGCCAGTAAGCGATCACCACGGCCGCGCCAGCGAAGGCAAGCGGCATCAGCCGGGCATCTTCGGCCCTCGGAACGGTGATCACACGCAGCACCAGCGAAAAACCGATCGGGGTGCTGTTGGTGGTGAAGCGGAGCTGCGACAGCGGGAACCGGGTCGTCACCGCCACCCAGGACTCGTCGGTCCAGAAGGACGTGGTGAGGATGTACGGGACGTCGTGGACCACCAGGACGAGCGGCCCGAGCACGAGCGCGAGCAGGTGCTCGAGCGTCAGCCGACGCCGGATGACACCGCCAGCCCCGGCTGGCCCGCCTCTGCGCGCAGCCACAGATCCCGCCTCCGCTGCATCAGGAACGGGCGGAAGCGTGTCCTCTTGGCGCAAGTCGTTCCGCCCTCCCTAACCACGCGGCCCTGCCGCCCGGATCACGTATCTCCCCTGGATCGGACAATGAGGTCGGCGAGCAGCGCGAGCGACCCGATGATCAGCCCGCTCACAAAGATCAAAACGGTGTTGACCGCGAACAGCAGGGGATGGACGGCCATGTCGTAGATGCCCTTGGCGATGCCGAGGCCGATCAGGAAGAGCGCGAGCGGCATCAGCACCTTGAGGGGGTTGAAGTACATCACCATCCGCAGCACCTGGAGGATGTAGCGGTAGGCGTCCCTGACAAAGCGGAACTTCGACTTTCCCGCGCGCGTCGAGTATTCGATCGGGATGTAACGCACGTCGTGCTGGTTGGACAGGAAGGCGATGGTGATCGTCGTGACGCAGGAGAATCCCGGCGGGAGCAGCCTCAGGTAGGGCAGGGAAACCTCGCGCCGGAACGCGCGCAGCCCCGAGTTCAGGTCCGGGATGTAGGAATTGGTCAGCCGCTCGGCGAGCTTGCGGATGAACCACTTGGCGGGCACCCGCAGGAACTTGTGGGTGCCCTCCTCGCTGGTCCTCGCCCCCACGACCTGATCCAGCGTCGGGTCCTTCTCCAGCATCTGGACGAGCTCGGGGATGCGCTCGTTCGGGTAGCTCATGTCCGCGTCGGTCCACACCACGATCTCGCCGCGGGCCTGCTGGGTGCCGATGCGGCGCACGGTGCCCGCGCCCCCATTGCGGTGGAAGTGCACGACCTGCAGGTGCGGGAAGCTGGGCGCGGCCTCGTAGAGGCGGGCAAGCGTCTCGTCCGTTGACGAGTCGTCGTAGGCAAGGAGCTCGTAGGTGTAGCCGCTGGTGTCCATGGCGGCACAGATGCGGGTCACCTCGGCGACGACATGGTCCTGCTCGTTGTAGCAGGGCAAGACGATCGAAACGTAGGGGGCGTCGTGCAGGGACTCGGGCGGAACATTCACAGCCGCCGAGGTTACTACCGTTTGCGAAGATTCTGCACCGAAGCCGTCAAGAGAAGCGGTCATTGCGTGGGCTCCGACATCCAGACGTTTACGTTAAAGGGCAAGGTGTGCAGCGGCGGGGCGGTGAGCGCGTTCATGTCCTGGGTACTGCGCAGCCTCATGACCTGCCGGATCGGCCCCCCGAACTGAACCAGCGGCTTTCGGGTCCCGGCGAGGAAGACCGGGCGCCTGCCTGCACGCTCGATGCCGCGCACGACCTGCTGCGTGATGCCGGCGTGCGCACGGTTGATGTCCGCCACCGGGACGCCGCACATCCCGCGGACAACCTCGGTGAGCCTGCTGCCCTCGCCGCCGCCGCCGCTGTCGATGAAGACGACCGTTGCGTCCCTGGGGATCGCCGCGCACAAGGAGTTCACCGCCGGTATTTCCCCGCCGTAGGTGGTCTTGAAAGCCAGACCCACTGCCGCGATCTTGATACCGACCGGCCCGCCGGACCTGGCCCGTAGGCCGAAGGTGGTGATGGTAGCGGGCAGCAGCAATATGACCACGCCGCACGCGGCAAGGCTCACGAGCAGTGCCCTGGGGACGTCCATCCGCCGCACCCGGTCGAGCAGCCAGTCCGTCCCCCAGATCGCCAGCAGGATGAAACCGGGCAGCACGGTGGGCACGAGCCGCCGGCTCGCCCACGGGTGGTCGGGCGTGATCGCGGGATCGTACAGCGTCGTGACGATGGCCCACGCGAAGATCATCAGCGGCAGCACCCACGTCGGCGCCTGCCCGCGCAGGCACCGGCGGGCGAGCACAGCGGCCCCGATCGTGCCGAGCGCGACTGCGGGCACGCCGATGTACCAGAAGACCCAGTGCATGCTGATCTCGTAGTACAGGCGTTCCGGCTGGACCGGCACGTGATCGGCCCGCTGGTAGCCGGCGATGATCGAGTCGAAGAACGCACCCGAGTTCCGGCGGGCCGTCTGGAAGTACGGGCGGAGGGTCAAGCCGATCACGACCACGAACGCCAGCGCGGCCGCGGCGTTGGGCAGCCACTTCCCGCGCACCTTGGGCAGGCCCTTGTCCCAGAACCAGGCCATCCCCGCGAGCGTGGCAATGATCACGACGCCGGTGATCAGCGCGAGGGGCACCAGGGAGCTCCTGATGCTGGCCAGATACGGCCTGCTCAGCACCAGCCCGTCGATGCTGCCGTAGAGCCCGCCGGCCATCAGCCCGCCGACCAGCGGCACGGCCTGGCGCGAGCGGCCGACCAGCAGCATGCCGCAGTACGGGATCACCGGGAGGATGTCGCTCGCCCCGTCGATGCGCACCAGCAGCGTCAGGCCCAGGGCCAGGCCGCCGAGCGCCGCGATCACCCTGGCGCCGGCCCTGTCCTCGCCGAGCGAGTCGATGACCAGGCAGAGCCCGCCGAGGAACAGGATCTGCGCCACCGGCTCGCTGTAGGTCGAGCGGCTGGTGAACTCCTCGGGCAGGGATACCGCGAGAATCAGGGCCGCGAGCGGGGCCCAGCGCGGCCCGACGAGCCGCGCGGCCAGGCCGGCGAACGTGAGCACCGCGCACGCCCCGAGGATCGGGGCCATCGCCACTGCCGCGTTCACGCCGCCGATCCAGAACCCGCCGGCCAGGATCATCGGCAGGCCGGCCATGAACTGCGGCACGATCGAGGTGCCCACCTGATAGAAGGCGAAGCTGGCGAACGTGAGCCCATGATGGGTGCCGCCGAAGGCCGCCGTGCCCTGCGGGATCGGCAGGGAGCCGTGCTTGGAGATCCAGTTCGCGAACTGGATGTAGGACGCCGGGTCGCGGGTCACGATGATGAACTGGGAGTGGTAGATCATCTGATCGACGCCGAAGGCAATCGCGATTGCGACCACGGCGGCAACGGTCCACCAAGGCGTCGCCACCTGCCCGGGTGCGGCCGCGGGGCCCGCGCCCGGCCACCGGCCGGGCAGCCAGCGCAGGCCGATCGCCACGAGGACGACCGCCAGTGGCACGGAGAGCGCCAGCATCGCCACGGGCGTGAAAAACCCGGAGAGCAGCAGCGGCAGGCCGACCAGGAGCCAGGCCATTACCAGCAGGGCTGGCAGCACGGACAGCCGCCGGAGCAGCCGCCCTGCGGCGTCTGGCGGTGTGGGCGCCGGCTCACCGCCGGCGACGTTGCCCTCCGCCGAACCGGCGGCCGGCCTGGCGTTGACGCTCATCGCGGCTTCACCTTAAACGGAACGCTGGCCGCGATCCTCGGCGGCCCGCTGCGATGCAGCACGATGTAGCCGCGCCTGCGGAAGACGACCCGGTAGCCGCTGCGCTCGAGCAGCGCGACCCGCTGTTTCTGCTCAGCAACGCTGCGGAACGTGAACTGCAGCGCCCGGACGTTGGCCACGACCCAGGGCGCCCCCAGCGGCGGGGTGCCGCCGTCGCCGTCCCAGAGCAGGACCGTGTCCCTTCCCGACAGGGCCGGGCCGACGAAGTTCGTGGCCGCGACGACAACCCCGCTCGGGACCGCGGCCGCCGCCGCGGCCTCCGCCCTCTCAGCCGGGGTCCGGTGGTAGAACGCCGGATGCAGGGCGGGCCCGAAGCCGAACCGGGGGACGAGGAAGACCGCGACCGCACACATCGCGGCCGCGCAGGCGAGCGACACCGTCCCCCGAGAGCCCCCAGTCGCTTGCGGCAGGGTGACGGGTCCCGCCGCCTGCTCCTTCGCAGCGGCGGCCGGCGCGGAGCCCCCGACTGCCTCGGTTTCCGCCTCCTGAGCCCCGTCGGCCGCGGCGGGCGCTGCCGCTTCAGCGGCCGGCGGTCGCGCACGGCCAGCGGGGAGGTACCGCCACAGCAGCGACCGGTCTAGCCGCGCGGCGCCGTCCACGGCCGCGCAGGCGAGGATGATCACCAGGTACGCGTTGTACTGGTAAGACGTGACCCACCAGTTACCGAACAGGTTCGCCATCATGCGCTCGAGCAGCAGCGGAATCGTGGCGAGCGCGATCGGCGACCGGAGCGGCAGGAAGCAGAACGCGCCGAACAGCCACAGCATCGTGACGAGCTTGACCCGCGGTGTGATCAGGAGCTTCAGCGAACTGAGCGGGTGAGTGATCAGGTGCGCGACGGCCTGCTGGCCATTCATGCCGAGAGCCGTATACGCCCAGTAGTAATCCGAGCGCCCCCCGAACGCCGGGATGAGGACGTACGTCGCGATAACCGTGTCCAGGAGCCCCGCGACGATCAGGATGCAGCCCACAAGCAGCTGCCTGCGCACCACCCGGGGCCGCGAGACGGCAAGATAGATGCCTATGCCCGCCACGAGCAGGCCCATGTCCTCCTTGACGAGCAGCAGGGCCGCGAGCGCGAACAGGGCCGTCCGCAGCCGGCCCGCCTGCAGCCGCTCCAGCGCGATCGCGATGAGCAGCGGGGCGAACGCCACCTCGTGAAAGTCGAACGCCAGGGCCGCGGCAATCGGCCAGCTGAGCGCGTAGGCGACGGAGACGAGGTAAGCGGCGATGGTTGCCTTCCGCCCTCCGCCGAACGCCCGCCGGGTGAAGATCCACAGCGGCGGGATCGCGAGCGCGAAGAGCGCCGCCTGCGCCACCAGCAGGGTTTGCGGGCCGCTATAGATCCAGTACGCAGGGGCCAGCGCCGCGAGGATCGGCGACCAGTGATCGCCGAGCTCGGAGAAATGCGGCCCGAATCCGTTGTGCAGGCCCTTGATGATCGAGGTTCCCGGCAGGAAGTGCGAGTACGACCGCACGGCCTCGTCGAAGATCACCAGGTCGTACGACGATGTCCGGAACGTGTAGAACTGGGCCAGCGCGAACACGCAGTAGAGGCCGGCCATCAGCACGGTCAGCGCGCCGACCGCGATCAGATGCGGGCTCAGCCGGCTGCCGGGGCGATCCGCCGCGCCCGGCTGGGCCGCGACCTGCTCTGGCTGCCCCGGCTGGCTGGGCTGCGTAGGCGGCGTGCCTTCCGTGGTCGTTCCGGTGCCCATGGCTGCGGAGACTATCCGACCAAACCGCGGCTTGGGCCGGTAAGGTACCGGTTCGTACCCGCAACATGAGACATGGGATACCTGCGCCTTTCAAGATCGGACGGCGTGGTCATACCCCGCCTGGCCGCGGCCAGGCTCACCGGCAGCCCGGGCCGCCAATCCGTATCACGCTAAGGCCGTACTGGCCGGCCCGCGCGGCCGTTAGCTTCTGCTGACGCAACGCTACCCCCCAGGCCAGCTTCTCCTGAGCCAGTACGTGTGTGCGGACTACCCCTGCAGGACCTCGTCGCCGGGCCGCCGGGCCGGGTCGCCAGCCGGCTGCTATGCCGGACGCATGCCAAACCTGGCCATCAGCTCTCGTTCCTCATCGGGGGTCGGCGGCTTGTCACGGAGCCACAGATCGTGCAGGCCAGCAAAGTACGCGTCCATGGCCGGCGCGTGGATGACCAGCAGCCTGGCCTCTCGCTCCCCGGCGTTGCCAAACGTGTGCCCGGTGCCGCGGGGAACCAGAACGAACCCCTCAGGGCCGACGCTCAGGTCCTCGCCCTCCACCGTGACCGACACCAGACCGTCGAGGACGAAGTACGCCTCCGAGCAGTTCGTGTGGCGGTGCGGCGGCGGACGGCGGCCGCCGGGCGGCAGCGTGCGCTCCATCAGGGAGAAGTCACCGCCGTCCTGCTCGGCGACCGCCTTGAAGAACATCACGCTGCCGCGGGCCGTGTACCGCCGCTCCCCCTCGCCGCGCCGCACGACCCTGGAGCTCACCGGCTCAACGTTACCGTGGCGGGCCCCGGCTGCCGGGCCCGCGCGGTCAGCAGGCCTGCACTGACAACACCGGCGGCGCCGAAGAACCCGATGATCAGCACCAGGCCGTTGCGGTAGGCAGCCAGCGGGTCGCTGGCGGTGATGTGGGAGAGGACGGCGACCAGGCTCGCAACCCCGAGCACGGTGCCGACCTGACGCGCCATGTTGAGGATCCCGCTGCCGGTGCCGAAGCGGGCGGGTGCCAGCGAGGCGGTGCCCGCGCCGAGCAGCGACGGGATCGTCAGGCCGACCCCGGCTCCGCCGAGCAGTTGCGCCGGAAGCAGGTGGGTCAGGTACGCCGGGTGCGCCTGGATCTGGGTCAGCCATAGCAGCTGGGCGCCGGCGTTCACCACGCAGCCGATCACCGCGACCCGGCCAGGGCCGCCGAGCCTTGCCGCCAGCCAGGGCGCGGCCACCCTGGCGAACGGGAGGACCATCAGCGGCCCCGGCCCGATCGCCAGCCCAGCCCGCACGGCCGAGTAGTGCCACACCCCGGTCAGGAACTCGACCGAGCAGAGCACGAACGCGCCGAACGCGGCGTAGTAGAGGATCGAGGCCGCGAACGCGCCGCTGAAGGTCCGCGAGCGGAGCAGCCCAAGCTCGATCACCGGGGAGTGGTGCCGGTGCGACCGGACGACCATCGCCGCGCCGCAGGCTGCCGACGCCAGGAGCAGACCCACGAAGCCGGGCGAGCCCCAGCCCCAGTCCGGCGCCTTGACCAGCGCCAGGGCGATCAGCGCCACAGAAGCGGCCAGCAGGCCTGCGCCCGCCACGTCGGGCCTGCCGGTGATGTGGTCGTCCTTGCTTTCCGGCACCACCTTGCCCGCCAGCAGGATCGCGATGATGCCGACCGGCAGGTTGATCCAGAACACCCACCGCCAGTTGAGCTGGACGAGGCTCCCGCCGATCACCGGTCCGAGGGCGGCGCCCAGGGCGCCGATGGCCGACCATGTGCCGATGGCCCGGGACCTGGCCTGGGCCGGAACGCCTGCGAGCAGGAGGGACAACGAGGCCGGGACCATCAGGCCCGCGCCGACTGCCTGGACCACCCGGGCGGCGATCAGCGCTGCCACGCCGGGCGCCAGGCCGCAGAGAAGGGAGCCCACGACGAAGACGGCCAGCCCGGCGACGAACAGCCGCCGGCGGCCGACGCGGTCGGCCCAGCGCCCGGCCGGGACGAGCACCGCGGCGAACACGATCGTGTAGCCGTTGAGGATCCAGGACAGCGAGCCCAGGCCGGTGCCCGCATACTCACGGGCGATGTACGGGAACGCCAGGTTGACGATGAACAGGTCAAGACTGCTCATGAACACGGCCAGGGACAGGACGCCGACGACCGCCGTCAGCCTGCGGGCACTCGGGCCGGCAGTGCCCGGCGGGGCCGCGGTCGTCACGGGGCTGATGCTCACGGGGCGTCTCCCTGGAGTTAGTCCGAAATCTGGATGTACTATATCAGGATGCGTCCAAATTTCAAACCCACCACGTATACTGACGGCATGACCGCAGCAGCCAGCCAGCCGCGTGAGTGCTCGATCGCCCGGGCGCTCGACGTCGTCGGGGAGAAGTGGGCCCTGCTCGCCGTGCGCGAGGTGTTCCTCGGCAACCGCCGCTTCGATGAGATGATCAGGCGGACCGGAGCCCCAAGGGACACGCTCGCAGCCCGCCTCCGCACGCTGGTCGCCAGCGGAATCCTGGAGCGCAGACAGTACTCGGAGCACCCGGCCCGGTATGAGTACCGGCTGACCGAGGCAGGCCGCGACCTCTATCCGGTGATCGTCAGCCTGATGCGCTGGGGCGACAAGTACCTGGCTGGCGAGGACGGACCGCCGCTGGTTCTCCAGCACCACTGCGGGCACCGCCTCGAGGCGCACCTCGTGTGCGAGTCGTGCGGTGATCCCGTCGACCCCAGGGACACCACGCCGGTCCACGCGACCGCCTGACCCGGCCCCGGGGCCGGCTCGGCGGCATCACGGCCCGCCCGCCATCGATGTACCAAAAGGTCCGATCTATCGGACTCTTTGGTACATCCACGAGCGCTTCCCTCGAGCGGAATCACGGCAGTCGCAACTGGTGTTGTTATTGGTGCGGCTGTTGCGAAGCTGGCTCTTGGTTAACCCGCTGCAGACCCCTCATACAGCGGTATTCAGCGAAGCCACGCATGCGCGCTGACCCCGATACGGGCGCGCTCACCCCCGATACGGGCGCGCTCACCCCGATACGGGCGCGCTCACCCCCAATACGGGCGCGCTCACCCCGATACGGGCGCGCTCACCGAATATGGGCGCGCTCACGGAATATGGGCGCGCTTACCCCGATACGGAGTGGAGTTTCTTTGATGCTGGCCGTCACCCGATCGCCGCGGTGGAGACTTCCCAGCCTCAGCTGGCCGCGTGGACGCGGCCTGGCTGCCGTGGCCGGGATCGCGGCGGTGCTCGTGCTCTCGCTCGCCGGCGCCGCAGCGCCGCGGGCCGTGCCCGCGGCCCGGACCCGCGACGCGGCCCCGCCACGCGCGGCCGGACGCGGCGTCACGCGGCGGACGTCCTGCCGTTCGGTGGCCCACATCGGCGACTCGACGTCGGCGGACCTGATCTCATCGGCGGACCTCCCCGACCCAGCGCAGCAGCTGCCCGCTCGCTACGCCGA
>Ga0335074_10015151_pt1 | contig 10823 bp, 11 predicted proteins | sample Lox_Sample_23_FD_206715 | JGI IMG/M metagenome (GOLD analysis project Ga0335074, IMG submission 206715) | Soil microbial communities from Loxahatchee National Wildlife Refuge, Florida, United States - Lox_Sample_2.3 | ecosystem: Environmental > Terrestrial > Soil > Wetlands | place: USA... | reverse complement strand
ACACCGCGAGCCAGGAGACCTGCCGTCGTCGCGCGATCAACCGCTGCCGGGCGGGGTGCACCGGAAGCAGGAGACGACCATGACTCTTGCCAGCAATCTGGGCTTCCCCCGCATTGGCCGCCGTCGCGAGTTGAAATCGGCTCTCGAACGATACTGGGCAGGTGACCTCGACGATGCCAACCTGCTTGCCGAAGCCGAAAAGCTGCGCGTGACGCATTGGCGCCTGCAGCAAGGGCTCGGTATCAGCCATGTGCCGTCCGGCGATTTCTCGTTGTACGACGGGGTGCTCGACACCGCTTGCATGTTGGGCGCGATTCCGTGGGGCTACGGTTGGAGCAGCGGCGCCGTGGGCTTGCCGACGATGTTTGCGCTTGCCCGCGGCTCGCGCAATTCGCCGGCCGAGCGGGCGGCGGGGATCGAGCCGGGCCTGCCCGCGCTGGAAATGACCAAATGGTTCGATACCAACTATCACTACCTGGTGCCGCGGCTTGTCGCCGGGCAACGGTTCGAGCTGACCGGCAATCGCCCGCTCGCCATGTTCCAGGAGGCGCTGGCCGCCGGGCAGCGGACACGACCGGTGCTGTTGGGTCCGGTGTCTTTCCTGCTGCTGTCCAAGTCGGCCGACGGCTCCGACCCGCTGGACCTGTTAGGCCGCCTCTTGCCGATCTACGCGCAAGTGCTGCGGGAACTGGCGGAGGCAGGCTCCGCCTGGCTGCAAATCGATGAGCCGGCGTTGGCGCTTGATCTCGGTGGGAAGGCTCGGATTGCTGTCGCGCTGGCCTATGACACCCTTGCGCGCGGGCCGGCACCGAACATTCTGTTGGCCAGTTATTTCGGGGCGCTGCGGGACAATCTTCCGGTGGCGGTTCGGCTGCCCGTGGCCGGGTTGCATCTCGATTTGGTGCGAGGTGCCTCAGATCTCGACGGGGTGTTGGAGGCGATCCCGCCGGAGCAGTGGCTGTCGCTGGGGGTCGTGGACGGACGCAATGTCTGGCGCACGGACCTGCGCGCGGCGCTCGCCATCTTGCGCCGTGTGGCCGACAAGCGCGGTACGCAGCGGCTGATGGTCGCGCCGTCGTGCAGCCTGCTGCACGTGCCGGTCGATCTTGCGCAGGAAACCAGGCTGGACCCGGAAGTGCAGCGCTGGCTCGCATTTGCGGTGCAGAAGCTGGGCGAGGTGGCGACGCTTGCGCGCGGCCTCGACGAAGGCGAGGCGGCGATCGCGACCGAGCTGGCGTCCAGCGATGCGGCGATTGCGGCGCGTCGAGCCAGCACCCGCGTGCATCGACCCCACGTTGCCGCGCGCGTGGCAGCGGTCACGCCGGAGATGGCGCGCCGCGCCAGCCCGTTTGCAGTTCGGCGCGTTCGCCAGCGCGCGCGGCTTAATCTGCCCGCGTTCCCCACCACGACGATCGGTTCCTTCCCGCAGACGGCGGAAGTGCGTCACGTACGCGCAACGCTTGCGCGCGGCGAGATGACCGAGGCCGCATACGAACAGGCCATCAAAGCCTGGATCGGCGAGGCCGTGCGCTGGCAGGAAGACCTTGGCCTCGACTTGCTCGTGCACGGCGAGTTCGAGCGCAACGACATGGTCAAGTACTTCGCCGAGCAATTGGAAGGCTACGCCTTCACACAGCACGGCTGGGTGCAGTCCTATGGCAGCCGGTGCGTCGCTCCGCCGATCATCTGGGGCGACGTCTCGCGCCCGGCGCCGATGACGGTGCGCTGGTCCGCTTACGCCCAGTCGCTGACACAGCGGCCGGTGAAAGGCATGCTGACCGGGCCGGTGACCATGCTGCAATGGTCCTTTGTGCGCGACGACGTGTCACGCGAGCTGGTCTGCCGCCAGATCGCGCTCGCCATCCGCGACGAGGTCGCCGATCTTGAAGCGGCAGGCATCGCAGTCGTCCAGGTGGACGAACCGGCATTCCGCGAGGGTCTGCCGTTGCGCCAAGCCGATTGGGACGACTATTTGCGTTGGGCGGTCGCGTGCTTCCGCCTGGCGACCAGCCACGCGAGGGACGACACCGCCATCCACACTCACATGTGCTACTCCGAATTCAACGACATCATGCCGGCGATTTCGGAGATGGATGCGGATGCGATTTCTATTGAAACCACCCGGAGCCGGATGGAGCTGCTCGATGCCTTCGCCGCGGATGGCGGCCGTAGCTATCCCGCCGAGATCGGCCCCGGCATATGGGACATCCACAGCCCCCGCGTGCCCGATGCAACCGAGATGGCCGCGCTGCTCGGCCTCGCGCGCCGTCGCCTGCAAGACTGGCAGATTTGGGTGAATCCCGATTGTGGTCTGAAGACGCGCAGATGGGAGGAAGTCAGGCCGGCATTGCAGAATCTCGTGGAGGCGGCACGTCAGGTGCGGCGGGAGGCGAGCACGCCGACCTGACTTCATATCGCGGCGTCACGCACGGGGCGGGTGTCGGGAGCGTCTGAACGACAGGGGGCGGCGCTTCCGCTTCTCAGAAGCGGTAGCCGATGCCCGTGCCGACCACTGCCGGGCTTAGCCATGTTCTCGGCCTTGATCGCGCCCCGACTGAGCGACGCCGTGATGTGCAACATCAGCTACTTGTAGTCGATGTTGAAGAACCAGTGGCCGGTGAAATTGTAGTCGAAGCCGACCTGGAAGGCGCCGCCGACGTTGCCGTCCACGTGCAGCTTCTGCACGGCCGGCCCCTCGGGGTCTGTGGCATAGAAGAACGTCGCGTTCAGGCCGGCGCCAACAACCGGCTGAACTGCTGGTGCGGCATGAGATGATACTGCACGGTCAGCGTTGGCGGCAGCACCCAGGTGCTGCCGACATCCACCGTGCCGAGTGCGGTCCCGGTCGCCTTGATGTCGTGGCGGGAACTCGCCGCGATCAGCTCGACGGCGATGTGGTCGGTGGGGAAGTACGACAGGTCGACCTCGGGCGCGGCCGAAGAGCTCACGTTGACATGTCCGCCGATCGCGCTGATGGAGCTGCTCCAGTTCTCGGGGATCACACCGATCACCCGCACCATAAACGTCCCCGCCGCTTTGCCGACGGGCGGCGAGGCGACGAACGGCGACAGCGACTCGGGCGGAGGCGTTGGCACGGGTGCCGGGGGCGCCGCGTTCTGCGCCGTCTGCATCGCGTCCGAGACATTGACGTTCTGCACCGCAGCGCCGCCGGCGACTGCCATCGCCGCCACCACCAGAGCCGATCCGAGTACCTGCTTCACCTTGCTGTCTCCTTCGCCATCACAGCGCCGACCCGCATCCCCGCTTCCCAAGCGGTGCTTTAAGTACTATGGGGGCGTGAGAGGGCCGCCGTCGTTGATTGAGATCAATGCGGGTCCGCCCAGCGGATTCAGCGAGCAGCCGGAGGCAGGTCGCGGATGCTGGCAACGATCATCACCGTCTGGTCCGGCAGTTGGGACTCTGGTTGGTCCCGCTTAATTTTGACGGCAGCAAGCGGAGGAGAAACGGATGCACTGGTCTCGGACGGTGACAGTGGTCGGTGTGCACGCCGAGGGCGAAGCCGCCCGGGTGATCATCGGCGGCGTGCTGCCGCCGCCCGGCGCGACGATGTTCGAGCGAATGTGCAACCTGCGCGACCATGGCGACTCGCTGCGCCGGCTGCTGTTGTTCGAGCCGCGAGGTGCAGTGACGCTTTCGCTCAACCTGGTGACGCCGCCCTGCGCGCCGGAAGCCGACGTGGGGCTGATCATCATGGAATCGCAGTATTACGTGCCGATGTCGGGTTCCAACACGATCGGCACGGTGACTGCACTGTTGGAGACAGGCATGCTGCCGATGCGCGAACCGGAGACGGTGCTGACGTTGGATACGCCCGGCGGGCTGGTAAGAGTGACCGCCGAATGCCGCAACGGCCGGTGCGAGCGTGTGCGGTTTCGCAATGTCCCATCGTTTGTGCTGCATCGCCAGCGGCCGGTGGAAGTTGCCGGACTCGGGAGCGTGGTGGTCGATGTCGCGTACGGCGGGATGCTGTATGCAATCGTCGATGCCGCGCGCCTTGGCTTCGACATCGAGCCGTCCGAGGCGCGCGATCTGGTCGATACTGGCGAGCGGATCAAGGCTGCCGCAGCCGAGCAGCTTCCCGCGGTGCATCCCGAAAATCCCGAAATTCATACGGTCAATCAGACATTGTTTGCCGGGCCTCTGGTGTCGGCGGAAAGCGGGAAGACGGCGCGCAGCGCGGTGATTGTGTCGCCTGGCCGTCTTGATCGGTCACCTTGCGGCACGGGCACATCCGCGCGTCTTGCGGTTTTGTATGATCGCGGTCAGATCGAGGTGGGCGAGACGCTGGATCACGTCTCGATCATCGGCACGCATTTCCTTGGGCGTGTGGAGGGAGTCGTCGCAGTCGGGGGGCTTCCGGGCGTGGTCAACAGTGTTTCGGGCCGTGGGTGGGTCAGCAGCATCGGGCAGTACGGACTCGATCCCGAGGATCCGCTGCCCGAAGGATATACTCTCCCGGATACGTGGTTTGCTTGAGCGATGAGTGCCAGCCCGTGCGCCGACACGTGTGCGTCCGCTCGTTGTGGCTACTCGCGATACTTCGATGATTTCGCCTGGACTAAGATACTTTTTCGACACGAAGGTCCCGAAGAGCGGAAGCTCACGAAGGTTGCGCTACGGCTCTTCTTCGCGGCCTTCGAGACCTTCGCGGCCTTCGCGTCGAAATGCCAGTCGCACGCCTCCTGACCTACCCCTCTGAGCACAAAGCGAACAGCGACGACGGGTATCAGGCGGCTGCTATCGCCTCGATCTCGATCAGAAAATCAGGCCCGTAAAGCCTCGACACTTCGACCAACGTGACTGCTGGCGCACCCGTAGGCGTCACTGTCGAAAAGAAACGGCTGCGCGCCTCGCGATAGACCGGCAAGTTCTCCATATCGCGGAGAAACACGGTCAGCTTGACAAGATTGCTCACATCACACCCGACCGCGGCCAGCGCTTTGTTCAAGTTCTCGAAGACCTGATCCGCCTGGGCTGCGAAATCGTTCTTACCCACCAATTCCCCTTCCCGGTTCAACGCAGTCTGCCCGGCAATGAAGATCATGCGGGTGGCCTGAACCTCGACGACTTGGGAGTAGCCAGGGGGTGATCCCAACTCGACAGGATTGACGCGCTTGATTGACGCCATGCCCAGTGCGATCCACGTTATGTCTCCTGTTCACCCTGCCTTCGGTCGAGGTATTACGCCAGCCGACAGTACCTCGACCGCCCGCGCAAGCTGCGGGTCCGCACCCGCGGAATAGTCAACCTGGAACGGCACTTCGATCGTCGGTGCCACGCCGACGCCCTCCAGTCGCTCGCCATCGACGCGTACGTCATCGACTGCAAGCATCAGCAGCGACCCGTCGTGCATCATAAAGGCAGTCGCGGCAAGGACAGCTTTCAGTGTCGGCGTGCCGATCAGCTCGCCGAAGCGGTACTTCTTGAAGCCATAGGCCAGGATTTCTTTGCCGCTGCGGGTTCCGCCATTGATCAGCATGGCCACCGGCCGGCGCCATTTCACCCCTTGCAGGTGCACCTGGCCGTTACGGCCGATCATCGCCACCGTGGGGCCGCGCGGGTCGAACGGATCGAGATATTCCGGCACCGCTCCACCCCAACCGTCGCGCAGATCCCAGACCAGCGCATCCGCGTCGCTGAGGCTGCCCTGGCCGATCAGTCTCTCGAGCGCACGCTGATAGACGTAGCCGGCGTAAGACCAGACATGCACATAGCCGATGCGCACGCCGCCGGGGCCGTGAATAATCCTTGCACTCGCCTCCAATCCCTGCCGGAACATCTCGTCGGGATGCAATGTCTCCGGCACGACGGGCAGATCGAACACCGGACCGGACGCGACGCGGCGGATCGACAGGCGCACGCTGCTGCCCACCTTCCCGCGGAACGAGTCGACTTCCCGGAACGCGGCACCATCCGCAGCGACGATCTCGTCCCCAGCCAACAAACCGGCCCGTGCCGCCGGCCCGCCGTCGATCACACCGATGACAAACCCGCGCCCCTGCGCATCCATCCGAGTCAGCACGCCGATGCCGGGATAGGTAATTTCTCCGTCCGGGAAGAACCGGCCCAGATCCGGGCGCCGAGGATCAAGAAAGATATCTGCGATCTGGTAATACGCTGTCTGATCGGGCAGCAGATACTCGGTATGTGACGCCCGAAGCTCGGCGAGCATCGCATTGATCACCGCTCCCCGCGCATCCACCGAGGGCGCCGCAAGCAGCATCGGTCGGTAACGCGCCCGCACGGCCGGCCAGTCGAGTCCGCTCATGCGCGGATCGAAGAACCGGTCGCGCACCGTCTCCCAGACCTGGTCGAAGGCCTCGGGCCCGGCGAGGTCATCGCCCTCCGACGCGGTTTGCCCCGCGGCACGGCCTGTCGCCGCGACAGAGCTCAATCCTGCCAGAACGGTGCGGCGGTACAGCACGGCCAAGCCCTTTCAGCTACGCATGCAATCGCACTTTATGCCGGGCAGCAAAACGGCAAGAGGCTCGCGTGCCACCGGCGCCAACTTAAGTTGGCCTTCATGGCTGCGCGACTTGTCGACGCCTGGTCCAGTCGCGTACCATCGGAGCGGAGGCACTCCAATGGAGCTCTTCATCTTTGCCCGCTTCCACGCCCGCGAAGGCCAGGAAGAAGCGGTCGCCACACTGCTCCGCGAGCAGGTCGGGCCGGTGCGGGCCGAGCGGGGTTGCCTGGCGATCAACGCGTATCGGTCTGTCCGCGATTCACAACTATTCTGGATCTACTCCCGCTGGACCGACCAGACGGCGTTCGAAATTCATGCGGAATTGCCGCGCACCCAGCGCTTCGTGGAAGCCGCGGAACAGTTGATCGACCACCCCTTCGACGTGACGCGAACGCACACCATCGCATAGGGGCAAGCACCAGGACTGGCGTGATTGCGCGCCGTTTCGCAGTCAGGCTATACTCGCAAGCATGGTTATGTCTGCTGAAACGGCTGATGCCGTATTCGAAGATATTGTCGCCGCTGTAACTCGAGGCGACGGGAGCCAGGCGCTTCGTCTTGCCGCCGCGGCGCTGGATCAGGGACTTGATGAACCCCTGGTGCTATTGCTAACCGCCGAGGGACTCGAAGAGCAGGGTCGCGCGCCGGAGGCGTTTGACTTGATCCGGCGGGCCGCTGACATCGCCCCCGAAGAGCCGGATGTTTGGCACCGCCTCGGCGTTGCCCTGGTCCGTCAAGGCAGGCTGGCCGGCGGCCTCGCGGCATTCAAAACGGCACTGAAGCTTCATCCGGATTTCCTTGCCGCGTTGATCGACGCTGGCATAGCCAGCTTTCGGGTGGGCGGATTGACCGCCGCCGAGGGCTATTTCCGGCGCGCGGCGGAACTCGCCCCTGGCGAAGCCGAACCCTTGGCGGCCCTGGCGGCGATCGCGGCGCGACAGCAAAAGCCGCGAGAGGCGCGGGCGCTGGCGGAACGGGCTCTTGCGCTGCGGCCGAACATCGTAGCGGCCGAGTTTGCCATCGGTCGCGCCGAACTTGTCGAAGGCCTTGCCGAAGACACCAGCGCGCGAACGACACGGTTGCTCGCCCGTGTCGATTTGACCGACGACGATCGGATAGGCGCGCTCGATCTGCGCGCCGAGGCACTCGATGCACTGAACCGAACCGAAGAGGCCTTTGCCGACTACGTTGCGCGCAACGCCATCTTGCGACGGACGTATGCGCGGCGGATCGAGCGCGAGATCGGGGAACGCCGCCTGGACCAGGCCCGGCGTCTGGTCGGTTATTTTTCCAAGGCACCAGCCGAGCCCTGGCGAACCGGCGCCGGCCAGGACGAAATCGGCGCGCGCACTGCCAGCGGACATGCATTCCTGGTCGGCTTTCCCCGCTCCGGGACGACCTTGCTTGAAAAAGTCCTCGCGGCCCACCCCGGCGTGGTGACGTTGCAGGAGGTGGACCATCTGGCCCAGGTCGGACAGCACTGGCTCGCCGACAGAGCGGCACTCGACGACCTGGCGAACCTGACGGGTCCCCAGGCAGACGTCGCACGGGCGGCCTATTGGCGTGGCGTAAGCGAGACGATCGGCAGGGATCTCGGCGGCAAGACGCTACTGGACAAGCTGCCGCTGCACACACTGGCGCTGCCGGTGATTGCCAAGCTGTTCCCTCGCGCCAAAATACTATTCGCCCTGCGCGATCCCCGTGACGTTGTGCTGAGCTGCTTCCGCCGACGATTTCAGATCAATTCGGCGATGTTCGAGTTTCTGACCCTGGAAGACGCGGCGCGGTACTACGATCAGGTGATGGCGCTTGCGCACATCTACCGCAGCGCACTGTCACTGCCGCTGCTCGACGTCCGGCACGAGACGATGGTGGCGGATTTCGAGGCCACGGTGCGCAGCGTGCTTGATTTCCTTGGGCTGGCATGGAACCCGGCAGTCAGCCGCTTCAGCGAGAACAGGGGATCCGATCCACGGACCCCAAGCGATATGCAACTCGCGCGTGGCCTCAATGCCGACGGGGTCGGACAATGGCGCCGTTACCAGATGCAGATCGCACCCGTTCTCGGCATTCTTGAGCCTTGGGTGAACCAATTCGGCTACCCTGGGCAAGGATAAGACCTGAAACGAGTGCGGCGCCCGGGTGGGCGCCGCCGATCGTTCTGTTGTCCGGATCTGCCTATGAGTGCTGGCGACGACGGCGGAGCAGGCCCATCCCGACGAGGCCGGCCCCGAGCAGCGCCAAGGATGCGGGCTCAGGAACCGTGCTTGGTGGACTTGGTATCGCGCTCCCGAACGTCACGTCGTCATAGGTGACGTAGTTTGCGGTTCCGGCGAAGGAGATCGATTCCGCGGTCCCGCTGAACGAGGCACCGGCCGGCTCGAAGGGACAATATTCGGCGCCTTCCGAGTAGGAGGAAGGGCAGTCCCCGTCCGGGGTCAACGGCAGCGCGATGGTCGCAAGCACACTGCCGGTGCCATTGAGCCCGCTGTACACGGTAACGCTCGCGCCCGTGACAAAAGGATCAGCGTAGTAGAACGAAAATCCAGTCGTGAACCCCGCAGCCACATTCATGAACGTCTGACTCCCGCTGAGCCAGACCAGCGCTCCCTTCTGGGAAGTGGGATCGCCGAACCCGCCCCGGGAGGTGTTCGAGCAACTCACCCCTGGCGTGTTGAGACATAGAACGAGAGCATTGGAGGTGAACGACACCCCATAGTTCGGCCCGCTTGTGCCGATACTGCTCGTGCCCCCGTTGTAATAATTGAGTATTTGTGCGTAGTCGCTGCTCGGGTATGGCTCGATATTCTCGAAATTCAGCACCACCACCCCGGCCTGAGCGGCCCCGCTGAGGCCGGCTATCGCTACTGCGCTTGCTAGCAGCAGTTTCTTCAGTTGCATAGTTTAACCCCCTAATCACTCCAGTCAGCGAACACGGCAGAACCTCCGCGTCGCTCTCCGTACGGGGCTGATCGGTCCCCCCGGTCATGCCGTACGCGTGGGAAACATATTAACGGAAGGTAAACTCGGTTGCAATATGTTTTTGGGTTACACCGATATTTTATTGCAACCATTGCGTGTGCGGCGCCCGCGCCTGGGCGCCGTGGGCTCGGTCAAGCACGCTCAGCGTCGATGCGCCAGAGCCAGCCCGACGCCCGCGCCGATCAGGCATCCGCCCGACAGCCGGTTGCGCAATCTTGGGCGTGTCGCCAGCAACCGGCGTGCCCGTCCGGCGGTTAGCGCCCAGCTGCTGTCCAGCACGACCGCGATCACCAGGAACGTCGCGCACAGCAGGCCCACCTGCGGCCCCAACGGACGCCCGGGGTCAAGAAACTGCGGAAAGAACGCACCGTAAAACAACAGCGTCTTCGGATTTGTAAGTCCTATGAAGAACCCGCGCAGCACAATCCGGCGCTCGGATCCCGGCTGCGGCGCCGTGCGGGTCAGATCAACCGGAGGCCCGAACCATTGCCGCAAGCCCAGGAACATCAGATACGCCACGCCGATCCAGCGGATCCATTCGAACCATACCGCGAGTGCTCCGAGCACCGCCGTCAGACCAAGTGCCGTCAACCCGAGTTGGACGGCAACCGCGGAGCTTGTACCGGCGACCGCCAGCAGCCCGAACCGGGTGCCTCGCGCAACACTGTTGGCGACAATCAGGGCAACATTCGGCCCCGGGATCAGGATCAGGATCGCAGTCGCAAGGACGAAGCCGAGATAAAGACGCGGGTCGATCATGCCGCCTCCATCGCCAGTGCCGGCCGGCGAGCAATCCGCAACACCAGCATCGAAGCGATCATGCACGCCACGCCGCTGCCCGGAAGACCGGGAAGATCAGCATATAGCTGCCGGTGATGCTGCGCACCTCGCCCGCGCCGATCGCTGCGACCGCGCCGGCGGCCCAAGACGCAGCATTTCGCGCAGCAGGTAAAATCACACGCCGCGCGCCGGCATGGTCACTCTTTCGGTTGCTTGCGTTCGAGTCCGGCGATCCGGGCTTCGATGTCCGCGATACGGTTCAAGATCGGCCGCTCAATGGCGGTCAGTAATGTGCCGGGGGAGATGACTTACCAATTCGCGCATCGCGGCATGTTCCGTACGTGGATCGCGCAAATCCCGCTCGACCGCATCAACACGGTTCGCGACATGCTCGAAGCCGTATTTCATGCGCGCCACCAGCCGCGCCTCCATGGCGGCGACGTAGCTTTTAGGCGCTTAAGGGCGAAGCCTGACAAAAAAATTGTCGATCATCAGGCTGCGATCCCGAGTTCATGAAAGACGCCCTGCATGGCGTGTTGCAGGTCCAGGTAGTAGCGATCGATGGCTCGAGGGT
>Ga0335074_10015150_pt1 | contig 10823 bp, 8 predicted proteins | sample Lox_Sample_23_FD_206715 | JGI IMG/M metagenome (GOLD analysis project Ga0335074, IMG submission 206715) | Soil microbial communities from Loxahatchee National Wildlife Refuge, Florida, United States - Lox_Sample_2.3 | ecosystem: Environmental > Terrestrial > Soil > Wetlands | place: USA: Florida... | reverse complement strand
CGGAACCTTGGGCGACGCCCGCGTCTGCCGGAAGGACTTTGAGCTGACCATCGCCAGGGCACTTGAGCATCGTCCGCAGGTCGCTGTGCAGCGCTTGATCGCTCCGGGCGGCGCGCGCACAGCGATCCTGTCCGCGTGTCGCGGTGCGCAACTCGTCGTCGTCGGGCCTCGCGGGCGTGGGGGCTTCAAGGGGATGGCTCTCGGGTCGGTCAGCCAAGCCGTGCTACACCACGCGCCATGCCCGGTCGCTGTCATTCACCCTGCCTGACCCCTCGCCAGGTGGCCTAGCCGGCCGGATGCTCCCGTTCACCGCCCTCCTGATCCTCGAACACCCGGGCCGCGTACGCGGCAGCCTGGGTCCGCCGTTCCATGCCAAGCTTCGCGAACAACTCGGACACATAATTCTTGACCGTCTTCTCAGCCAAAGGCGTGCGAGGTCAGCCTGGCGGGCCGCTGGCGGACCTGCGGCGGCTGCTGTACTGCGGCGAGTGGATCTCCAGCCATGCGCTGCACATCTACACGCTGCACACGCCCGAGCTTCTTAGCTATCCGGGCGCGGTCAAGCTGGCCCGCGATCACCGGCCGGTCGTCGGCCGCGAACTGGCTGCCCGGGACGCTGGACCTAGCCCTGGAGACGGTGCGCTCTGTGGCCGGCGCCGTCTGCGGCTGGCCGGAGGCGGTCAACCAGGCCGGGACGCCCGTCCCGGCCGTCGCGCCGCTGGATGATTGGCCCTTGGTCCGTGTGGCGCTTCGGGCTGCGGAGGTCCCGAGGCACCTCGGGACCAAGGTCTCCCCGCGCTGGGCCCAGCGCCCCTGGCCGTTCCACGAAGTGACCGTGATCATGGATCATGACCGTCGCGCAGCGACGGAGGAAGCGAGAATGCGATGAGCGCAGCATGTGATGGCGAGCTTTCGTGGAGGCGGCAATGACGGCCCAGACGGAAAACGACCAGCACCGGATTGTGGTCGGCGTTGACGGGTCAGTGCCATCGAAAGCGGCACTGGCCTGGGCCATCACACAGGCGAGGCTAACCGGCGCCACGGTGGAGGCGGTCATCGCCTGGGAGTTCCCAACGATGGTGGGCTATCCGATGCTGACGGCAGACGTCGACTGGGAGGACCTGGCTACGCGGGTGATCGGCGATGCCGTCGCGGATGTCTCCGGCAGCGGCGAGCCCGTCAAGATGACGAACAAGGTCGTGCAGGGTAACGCGGCCCAGGCGCTGCTTGACGAATCGGAGGGAGCCGACCTGCTGGTCGTCGGCAGCCGCGGCCATAGCGGGTTCGTGGAGGCCCTGCTCGGGTCCACCGGCCAGCATTGCGTCCAGCACGCCGACTGCCCGGTCGTGGTGATCCGCGACTCGATCACCGGCCCGAGGCGGGAACGGCGCGAGGCTGAAGCTCTCGGGCACTGACGTTGGCCGCTGCGGCCGTCCTGCGGCGAACCCGCCGGGCCGGCACGCCGACGGCCCGGATCGCTGGCCGGCCGATGTGAGCGTAAACCAGACGGCGGAATGCAACGGCGTGCCGCTTCGACCGCCACCTCGGTGACGGGTGCGTGGCCGCCCACGCCGTCGCGGAATCGGATGGGGCGGTTCCCCTCAGGGCACCACCCCGGCAGATTGGCCGGAACACGGCGCTATTGCCGTCGGCATCTCAGCCGCCAGAAGCGAGCGAGTTCCGGATGACAACCGGGCAGGTCGCGCGAGCTCGTCGGATGCGGCTGCCTGGATGTCGGTCATCAGCCCAGGCGGCCAGGGAGCCCGGGGCGCGAGGGGAACCTCCCAGGCGATGACCGCCTCCACCGCGGCACCGACGAGCGGGCTGCGGCCTGGGAGGCGCGACCCGCTGTTCATGACCAGCCGTCATGTCCTGCTTGCACCGACGGAGCGGACGGCAGCGCGCCAGCCTCGGCTGGTCACGTCGGGCCGCGCCAGCCGGCGGATTAGGAAGCGGCGCATCTCGTCGGCTCCCCATACGATCAGCGGATAGGCCAGCAGGAGGAGCAGGTCGCGGCCGGGCGGCGGTGCTGTCGCGAGGAGCGCCTGCAGCGGTGGCGCGAAGACCAGGATGGCGGCCACCGCGAGCTCGGCGCCCACTGCAAGCAGGAGATACCGGTTGCTCAGCACGCCGACTGACCGCAGCGAGGCGCGCTGCGTGCGCACGGCGAAGGCAGTCCCGATCTGGCCGAAGATCATGCCGAGCAAAGTCATTGTCGTGGCTTGCTGATAGGCGTGGTGAAGGCGGCTTCCGGCGCTGGTCGGATCGCCCGGGTGCCAGCCGGCCTGTATGAGCACGAAGAAGAAGCCGGCGATCGAGAGGGCGGCCACGATCAGGCCCAGAAACAGCCATGCGCGGATCAGCATGCGCGGGCGGATCACACCTTCGGACCGACGGCGCGGCGGGCGGTGCATGATTCCGGGCTCGGCTGGGTCGCGGCCGAGCGCGAGGGACGGCAGCGTTTCCGTGCCGACGTCGAACGCGAGCAGTTGCAGCACCGTAAGCGGCAATGGGACCGCGCCTCCGGCCAGCGCGAACACGAGGAACGGCACGACCTCAGGCGTGGCGTGGGCGAAGATGTAGACGATGAACTTACGCACATTGTCATAGACGACGCGGCCGGCCTCGACCGCGGTGACGATCGTGGCGAAGTTGTCGTCGGTAAGCGCCATCGTCGCTGCCTCGCGTGCCACGTCAGTGCCAGACCGGCCCATGGCAACTCCGATGTCGGCCCGCCGGAGCGCCGGGGCGTCGTTGACGCCGTCGCCGGTCATGGCCACAACGTGTCCCTCTGCCTGCAGTTCCTCGGCGATATGCAGCTTGGCCTCGGGTGACGCGCGGGCGAAGATCACCTCTTGGCCGCCTGACAGGATCTTCCTGATCTTCTCCTCGTGCCGGTAGTCGAGGCGCTGGGCGTTGACGATCAGCGGGTCGTCACCGCCGATGCCGACCTGCCGGGCAATGGCTGCGGCGGTCAGCGGATGATCGCCACTGATCACCATCACGCGTATCCCCGCGCCGTGGCATCGGCCGATAGCCTCGGCGACGCCCGGTCGGGGGGGGTCAAACATCGTAATGAGCCCGAGGAAGCAAAGCTCGCGCTCGGCCTCCTCCCGGGGAGGAGGCGCCCCAAGGTCGGGCGCCTCCCGGTGGGCCACGGCGAGGACCCGCAGGCCCTGCTGCGCGTAGGCCTCCACCTGCTGCATGACCTGCTGGCGCACGGCGTCCGTCCAGGGCACTGCCCTGCCTTCGCTGGACAGTATGGCGACGCACAGCGGAAGGACCGCCTCTGGGGCGCCCTTCGTGTGCAGCCGTCCGCCTCCAGTTCCGCCGTCAAGCGTTGTCATCAGCTTGCGCTTCGGATCGAACTGGTACTGGTGGCGGCGGCGCTCCTGCCGGCGATCGGCGTCTACGTCCGCACCGAGCGTCCGGGCTGCGCGCAGTAGCGCCACCTCGGTCGGGTCCCCGTCCGCCGCCTCGCCCGGGCCCAGCCGGGCGTTGTTGCATGCGGCAGCGGCCTGTGCCAGCGCTTCTAGACCGGGGACAGCCTGCCAAGCGGAATCGACGTGGTCCACCCGCACGGCCCGGCCGGGCGTCCAGGCCTCGACCGGCCGCATGCGGTTCTCAGTCAGGGTGCCGGTCTTGTCAGTGCAGATCACGTCCGTGCACCCGAGCGTCTCGACCGCGCTCAGCCGCTTGACCAGAGCGCCCCGCCGAGCCAGCAGGCCGACTGCGACGGCCAGCGCAAGCGTGATCACCGGCAGGAGGCCCTCCGGAACGTTGCCCGCAAGCAGGCCCACGGAAAAGACCACGCTGTTGTGCACCGACAGCCCGGCACCGAAGATCGCGACAGGCACGAACCCGATTGCCATGGCCACCGCGACGCCGGCGATCAGCCACGCCACCCGCCGGACCTGCTGCTCGAGCGGGCTGGGATCTTCCTTGACCCGCTGCGACAGCGCCGCGATCCGGCCCAGCTCGGTGTGCATGCCGGTCGCGTACGCCACCGCTTGCGCGTCGCCTCCCGTGCACATCGTGCCGCTGAGCAGCAGATCCCCGGCTTCCAGACGCGACGCCGTACCGGCATCGCGCCACTCGGCCGACCGGACCACCGGCTCCGACTCGCCGGTGATCGCCGACAAGTCCACCTCGACCGCACCCGTCAGCAGCCGCATGTCCGCCGGGATCCGCTCCCCCTCCTGCACCAGCACGACATCGCCGGGAACCAGGCCGGTCGCTTCGATGCCGCCAGGCGCGCCATCGCGAACCACCGTCACCCGCGCCGGCATGTACCCGGCGAGTGCCTCCACCGCCCGCTCGGCCTGTGACTCCTGCACGAACGCGAACACCGCGTTGAGGATGATCACCAGCACAACCGCGATGCCCACCGTCTGGCTGCCCACCGCGAACGACAACAGGGCAGCCAGCCACAGCAGCAACGCCAAGGGATGGGTCAGCTGACGCACAACCTCACGCGGCCACTGCGCCCCTCCGCGGCGTCGCAGCAGGTTCGGGCCATACTGGGCAAGCCGGCGCGCCGCCTCCCGCGACGACAGGCCACGCGCACTCGTCCGCAGGTCACGCAGCAGGCGGTCAGGCGGCTCCTGCACCTCAATTTCGTCAACAGACACATACGAGCCGGTCTCTGACGCGCCCATGGCCGCTAGCCCGCCGTGGTCAACCGGAGCGGTCGTTCAGCCGACGCCGTCACAATGACCGGGAACCTGCGAGGCGACCCCGCGCCGGGATCACCCGTATGATTTATTCGAAGTCGCATGTGTAGACCCCCAGCCTTCGGCCGCCATCCGCCACTACGGATCGCGCGCCGGCTCGGCGACAGTCCGGCTCCTTCGCTCGCCCCGCAGATACTCCATTTGAGCCTCTGGGAGGCGGTCGGTCCAAGGGGGCAAAGGTCCCGGATCGACAGGACGCAAGCCGGACAGGAAGGGACGTCGGCCATGGGTGGGCTGTCCTCGCCGGCCCCCCGGAAACCCAACGGTCACGCGGCATCAACCGCGGTTCGCCGCGCAAATAATCGTATTTGTGCGTACTCATCCGGGTGCGTCAGACTGGCGGGGTCGTCGTTGTGATGTGGACGTGAGGGGGCTGGTTCTCCCGACCTGAGCAACGCTGTACAGGGCGGGACTGACCTGGGCCGGCGCATCCATCAGCGCCGACGTCGTTACCGGATTACGACCACCGGGCAGCAAGCGTGGTGGGCGACCTGTGTGCTCACCGGGCCCAGGCCGGGAGAGTCACCGCCACCCCGCGAGCCGACGACGATCAAGTCGGCGTCCATGGAGGCGGCGATCAGTTCCTGGGCGGCCAGGCCGCTCACCGCGCGCACCGCCACCGAGGCAGCTTCGCCCGTCCGCTTCGCCGCCGCGGCCACCATCTGCTCCGCCGCTGTGCGGGCCTTGTCCTCGTAGGGCTCGTCAGCAGCCGTCACCATCGGGGTGCCAGTCCACTGGTTGCTCGCCACCTCATGCACGGCCAGGACGGTCAGCGGGGCCTGGCGCAGCGCCGCCTCTCGCATCGCCCACTCCAGCACATGCTGAGCGTGCTCTGATCCGTCGATGCCTACCACGATTCCGGGCATGGCGCGCTCCTTCTTCCGGGGCTGTCCATTCCGGCCAGCCACGAGTCCTAGGTTCAAGTTCGCACCAACGTTGGGGTCGCTTTTAGAGGCCTAGGGCCTGAAAGGACTAGGGCTTCGTGCCCTGTCTCCTGACAGTGGACGACGCGTTGCCGAGGTCGTAAACCCCGCCTGGCGGCACCTGGACCTGGGGTTTCTTCCCATGCTGTCCATGTCGTTGATCGGACATCCTTCCTGGGACAAACCCCTGATGATGGAAGTCCGTCACAGCGGGTCAGGCTCACAGCTGTGCGCAGCCCGCCTCCCTCACTGGTGGCGCTGGGGGCCTGCGGCCGCTGATTGCCGGTGCCGCCGCCCTGTTCACAGCAACCACCGGAACTTGATGTGCGTGTTCGGCCCGATCAGCTCGATCTTTGACTTCCTCACGTTCTGGGTCATGCTCGTCCTGCTCCACGCCGGCCATTCCGCGTGTGACCTGGGACCAGCAGGTTCCCCCGCTCGACTACGAGAAGGAACTGTTCGACCAGATCGCGAAGCGCCGCACGCACCGTGGCGGGTTCGCCCCCCCGCTGCCCGATCAGCTGCTGGCTACCTTGCCCGAGCAGGCCACCAAGGAGAACGCGACGCTGAGCCTGCTGACGCAAGACCGGCAGCGGGCGGGCACCCTCGCCGCGGTGGTAGAAGCCGGGGACTATGCGCTGCGGCTCAACAGCGAAAGGGGCCAAGGAGGAGGCCCGGTGGGCGCCCGGTCCCAGCAGTCACCGCCAGGACGGAGTCCCGCCGACCCGCCTACCCGGCGCACCCCGAGCACATCGAGCCGGATTTCCGCAGCCGCGACTTCGCCCATGGCCATGGATGGGGGACAGCCGCCCGATGCCGAGGAGCAGGTGGTGCGGTCCGCCGGGGTGGTGGGGCTGCTCACCACCAGCGTCGACCAGCCGTCCGACTGGATCCATGCCGGCCAGGCGCTGCAGCGGGTGCTGCTGGTCGCCAGCAGCCACCATGCGGCGGCGGCGCTGCACAGCCAGCCGCTGGAGATACCGCTGCTGCGTGACTTCACCTTCATCCACCTCAGCGGTCGGGCCTACCCGCAGATGGTGCTCAGGCTCGGTGCGACCAGCGAGAAGGCCGTGAGCGTGCAGCGTCCGGTGAACGAGGTGCTTTTCTAGCAGGTTCGATCAGGTCGGTTGGCGGGCGGCGGGCGGTGGCCTGCGTGGTCTGCGCCGGGCCGAACTGCAGCAGCATCTCCGGGAACCCCGGCAGGGCGAGGCGGGAGCGGATCAGGTCCCGAATCGCGGCGGCCTCCATCGGCTGCGTGTACAGGCTCGCGAAGACCCAGCGGTCGGCGGCGTGCGCCAGCAGCCGGTGCAGCGCCTGGCCCGCATGCAGCCAGTCGGCCTGACCGTCTCCCCGCGTCACCAGCACCGCGGTGGCCGCTGCCGACGGTCCCTCGACCGGGAGCGTGCCGAGCCCGCGGCCCAGGTCAAAGTCGCGCTGCCGCAGCCGGCCACGCTGGCCGCCGGCCCATCCCGGGAGTGGCCTGGCGGCGATCGCCCGTGCCGGGACGCCGTCCCTGGCCGCGCTGTCCACCGGCCGGATCCACCGCCGGACCTCGGCTTGGGCCACCGGGTCAAGATCCTGCCTGCGGCTCGCCGCGGTCACGATGTCGGCCAGGCGCTGGTAGGCCATGGCCGGCTCGACGAGCGCCAGCGTGGCGCCTTCGGCGAACGCGTCGCGCTGTAGCCCAGCGAGCAATCCGTCCGGCAGCGGCCGGGCGTCGAACGGGCCGCGATGCGTGTGCCGGTGCGGCAGCGCCTGCAGCATCCGCCATTCTGCGTCGGTCATCGGCGCCTCGGCGCCAAGCCTCACCCGGGCCAGCAGCTGGGGCGGGTCGGGAAGCAGCTCCACCTCGGGCAGGTAGCCCAGCGAGCGCACCGCGAGGCGCAGCCCGAACAGGGCAGCGCCGCAGCTTATGACCAACTCGCGGCCGACCGGGTCCACCCGGAGCTTGCGGCGCGGGTCGGCATACAGCTCGATCGTGTACCGACTGACATAGAACCGCCACGGCTGCGTGTTGTGGATAGATGGCGCGCGCGCCGCTGTCGCGATCAGGTAGTCGACCTGATCGGCGGGGATTGCCACGGTGGTCATGCTCATCACCTGCCCTCATCGCTCCCAGCCTGTCCACGGTCGAAGCCGGCCAGCCAGGGCCGTTCGGTGCCGGCCCGGTGACCAAGGTCCCTTCGGCCCGGGCCCGCGGTGCCCTCAGCGGCGGTGCAGGATGAGGAGGAACTCCGCGATACCGCTGCTGGCCAGCGAGGCGATGAAGCCGAAGCTCTGCGGCGCCTTGATGTCCCAGCGGGAGAACGCGACCGGGATCGACCCCGCGACCTGCAGCGAGGACCCGTCCCTGCGGCCCGAAACCGTGACCACCACCGGGCGCGAGGTCCCGTGCATCGCGAGGCGGCCGGTGACCCGCTCGGTGACGGTTGCGCCCGAGGCGAAGGCGTTCAGCGTGACCGGCCGGGTGAGCGTGACTATCGCGACCGGATCCGTGCTGGTGCCGAGGCTCTCCGCGAACTGGGGCTGTGCTTTCCCTCCCACCTTCATGCTGGTGAGGCCGATCCGGAACGCGCCCCGGGTGACCCGGTCACCGGACACCACGATGGTGCCGGTCACGGCGCTGGTCCGGCCGACCGTGTCATTGCTCATGCCGAAGGCGCTCTCCCGGACACGGAACCCCGCCGCCGAGCCCGCGGCGGCGACCCAGGTTCCGTCGATCGGGCCGGCTGGCGGGCTGGCGGTGCCCGTCGGCAGGGCCAGCGGCGCCAGGGTTGGCTGCAGCTTGATGAAGATCCCGGCGGCCAGCACGACGAGGACCACGAGCGCCGCCACAGCCGCAATGGCCCAGCGCCACCAGTGACGCCTGCGCCCGGCGTGCCCGGCGAGCGCCGGGGCCGGACCCACGCGGAACACCGGATAGCGCGCCGCGATGGCCTCAAAGTCCGTCAGCGGCGCATGCCGGTCGACCGGCACGTGCGGGCGGGCGCCCGGAACCCGATCCAGATAGCGCTTGATGATCGGCGCGCGCTCGCTCACCGGCACCTCGGCCAGCCGACACGGGGCGGCGCGGCGGCGGCGGAGCGTGGCCCGGCCGTCTGCGGCGCGCACGTTCTGTACCCAGTTGCACGACTCGCCGAGCATGGGCACGAGGTACCACTCGCCGCCCACGTCGGCCATGCCCAGCGGGAATCGCGTGACCCGCCCGGACCGGCGCCCGGCCACTTCGAGGGTCACCCAGCGCTTCGGCGCCAGGCCCAGCCGGAACACGGCTGCCCACAGGCGGGAGAGACGGTGCGCGGTCGGGTCGGCGCGGCCCCCCGGGTACATGGCCCGAAGGCTGTCGTCAGGGATAAGCATGGTTCCTCCCACGTGCTGGCGGGCCGTGGCCTCCGCGGCCGGCCCGGAGCCTTATCGTGGGGCCAGATTCGCAGATACCAAACTTGAAACATAGAGTCCTAAGTCCTAAGTACTAAATTTGAGGAGCCCGGGAGGCATGGTGGCCGCAGACAGCATCGCCGGACGCGGCGCAGCGGGAGGCAGCGCAGCGGGAGGCAGCACCCTCAGCAACCCGCAGGCGCCCACCGGGCTCGGCCGCAGGGCGCGCCGGCTGTCGGACCGCGAGACCGAGCAGCGCATGCTCCACGCAGCGATGGCGATGGTGAGCCAGACCGGCCTGACGGTGAGCCTGGACCACATCAGCTTCGAGGACGTGATCCGGGACGCGGACGTCTCGCGGAGCGCGGTCTACCGCCGCTGGCCTCACAAGGACCTGTTCTTCAGCGACCTGGTGAAGGAGCTGGCCGCAAACGCCATCCCCAGTATCCTCGCCGACGAGCTGGAATTGATCGGGCACGTCGTGGCCAGTCACCAGGACTGGCTGGAGACGGCGGAACTCCGCCACGGGCTGGTCATCGAGCTGTTTCGCCAGCTGTCACTGCTCGATTTCCAGGCCCTATACGGGTCACCCGAGTGGCGCACCTATCTCGCGCTGCACGCGACGTTCCTGAGCATCGCCGACGGGGAGTTGCGGGACCAGGTCCGGGCCGCGCTGGCCCAGTCCGAGCGCGACCACATTGCCCGGGTGGCGCGGGCCTGGGAGCACTTGGCCGACCTCTTCGGCTACCGGCTGCGCCCCGAGCTCGGGGCCACGTTCGAGACCGCGGCCACGCTGGTCGACGCCGCCATGCGCGGGCTGGTCATCACCGCGCTTTCGATGCCCGAGGTGGCTACCCACCGGGTGCAGGCCAGCCCGTTCGGCGCGGCGGCCTCGGACGAGTGGTCGCTTCCGGCCCTGGGCCTGGCCAGCATCGCGTCGTCGTTCCTTGAGCCCGATCCGGCGGTCGAGTGGGACGCCGAGCGGATCGCCATAGTCCGCCGGGCACTGGACGACCTGGCGGTCCCGGACGCGTAATCGCGTGGCCGCGTGGCCGCCGACCGGACCTCACCAGGGGCCGTGGCCCCGGTTGGCTGCCCGCATCATCGTGACGTAGTTCACTGGAGCAAGCGGTCACGTCGGAAGCGCGCCACTCGCTGTCCTTCAGTCGCGCTAACTGACGATCTGGCACGTCAGAACCCACGGACAAGCGACAGACAAATGATCAAGGGCCTGACCGCCGCACTCGTGCCGCAGCCAGCGGGGTCCGCAAGCTCAGGGCCACCCCGCCCGAGCTCGCTCGCAACGACTCGGCCCCGGCTTGGCGGGCCGCCGCGGTGATCACCGCCATGTTCACACCAGCCTCGGCCCCGTCCTCGCCATCGTGCCGAGAGACATCTTCTAGTGGCACCTGCTGCCGACCGATGACGACCGATGACGTCAGAACTCGGTGACAAACCAGTGACAGATGATCAAGGCCCGACCGCTGTGACCAGCGATCAGGCCCTTCACCTACTGCTTCTCGTAGCCCCGACCGGATTTGAACCGGCGCTACCGCCTTGAGAGGGCGGCGTCCTGGGCCACTAGACGACGGGGCCAGGCACCACGAGAACCGTCGTGCGGTCCCGTGAGCAGAACACTAACCGGGGCTCCAGCCCCAGCCGGAGACCAAGGCTAGCGTACCTCGCGGAGCCGCGCCAAACGGCCGGGGACGGGCCGGACCTGACCGGCCCGGGACGGCCACGCCAGCCTCTCTTCAGCCCCGCCCGGAGCACGAGTATCTCCCGGTCA
>Ga0335074_10015148_pt1 | contig 10824 bp, 6 predicted proteins | sample Lox_Sample_23_FD_206715 | JGI IMG/M metagenome (GOLD analysis project Ga0335074, IMG submission 206715) | Soil microbial communities from Loxahatchee National Wildlife Refuge, Florida, United States - Lox_Sample_2.3 | ecosystem: Environmental > Terrestrial > Soil > Wetlands | place: USA: Florida... | reverse complement strand
CGTGATATGCTGTTTAGAGACCCACCGCTTCCCGACGGAGAGATGGCCGAGTGGTTGAAGGCGCACGCTTGGAAAGCGTGTATAGGGGAAACTCTATCCAGGGTTCGAATCCCTGTCTCTCCGCCAGTTTATTGGCGATCGCATCCTCCGCGCGGCGGGATGCAGATTGCCGTGGAGCAGGCACGCGGCCAACCTGCGGCCCGACCGCGACTCCTGGGAACCGCATTTGGGGCCTGTTTCCAAGCGGCCGACTAACGGAAACTTACAAGATCACTTCGAGCCGGCGACCGGCGCCACCCGATCATACTCCGGATTTTTCCATAGCTCACTGTGATATTCCAGAATGCCAGCGGTGACTTGCGCGACCTCGTTTCCGTAGTATCTCGCCACGATGTGTAGCGCCAGATCCACGCCCGAGGTCAAGCCGCCCGCGGTTGCGATTTTGCCATTGTCCACAAAACGGGTTCCACTGACGAAGCGCACGGCGGGGTACTCCTTCTGCATGCTCTGCTGAAAGTAATGATGCGTAGTAGCAGTTTTGCCATCGAGCAATCCGTACGCCGCCAGCATCGAGGCACCCGTGCATACGGACATGGTCACATCGGCGCCGGCCGAATTGGTTAGCAGCCACGCTTTCTGGGCCGCATTACGAACGTTCTGAGCGGGGATCACGATGATACGCGGCTTGGGAGCGTTATCGAAACTATAGTTCGGCACGATGGTCAGGCCATTTGCATTCACCGGTTTCACCGATTCGGATACGGTGTAAACGTTGAACGGCATCACCATATCGTCGCCGTTGGATTCATGCCATGGCTGTCCCTTGGATGTCAGCATGGCATCGCTGAAAACCTCCCACGGGCCGGCAATGTCCATGACGTCCGCGCCTTGCGAGATCAGAAACGCTACGTTGATCTTGCCCATCGCCGGCGGCTGCAGTGGGCGAGTTTGCCGCGTTAAAGCCGGTATTTTATCGGGCTCCCGCGCCTGGCCCATAAGAACCGCCGGGTTCACAGTCCCCACGATGGCAGCGGCCATCCAGAGTCCCGTTTTCGTCCACTTCATGTGACCCTCCTTAGGAAATGCTTGCTTTAGTACACATCATAGCCCGATAATGGAAAGACCCAAATGACATTGATCCGGCATTTCAGGACATCCTCGCTAGAGCACCTGAATCTCGAATGCCGGATGGGCGTCATGCCGGAGATATGCCTTGCTTGGTTATTTTGAGAGGACGAACGCCAGTGATTCCCAGACACATCGTTATTGTCGGCTATGACGAGATCACTTCCCTCGACTTGGCCGGACCGCTAGAGGCTTTCAGCAGTGCATTCCTTGAGGACTCGAAGGGCAACGCGCAGCCTTGCTACAAGGTGACGATTGCTGCGCTGGGCGCTAAGAGCTTCAGTTCCGTGTCCGGATTGCGCATGGCCGCGACCTGCTCCCTAAGCTCCTTGCGCCACATGGATACGCTCATCATTCCGGGCGGCCGCGGCGCGCGCCTCTCCTCCTCCGGTCCTAAGCTAGCGAACTGGATCAGCCATCGGGCCGGCAGGATTCGTCGCATTGCCTCGGTGTGCACGGGAATTTTTGCCTTAGCGCCGACTGGACTGCTGGACGGCCGGCGAGTGACCACCCATTGGAGGTTCGCGGCCGAATTGGCGTCCCGCTTTCCGGCTTTGAGGCTTGAAGCCAATGCGCTCTACCTTCGTGACGGCAAGTTCTACACCTCGGCCGGCGTTACCGCCGGAATCGATCTTTCCCTAGCATTAATTGAGGAAGACTTTGGACCCCGAGTGGCGCTTGCGGTGGCGCGCGAATTGGTGGTTTACATGAAGCGTCCCGGTGGACAGGAGCAGTTTTCTGAGCCGTTGAAGTTTCAAATCACTTCCACCAGCCGCTTTGCCGATCTGGCGGCATGGATCCTGGGACGCCTCGACGAAAACCTTTCCGTTGAGGTAATGGCGAAGCATATGAATCTTTGCCCGCGGCAGTTCTCCCGCCGTTTCATGTCGGAGTTCAACAGCAGTCCGGCCGCTTTTGTGCAGCGCCTTCGGCTTGACGAGGCTCGCAGGCGGCTGTCCGCTGCTGGTTGTTCCGTGGAGGGCGTCGCCGCCTCGGTTGGGTTTCGCGATTCCGACAGTTTCCGCCGTGCCTTTGTGCAACGCTTCGGCGTGGCGCCTTCACAATACCGCGGCTGTTTCCGGACGGAGGCAAAGAGCTGACCTCCCGGTGGCCGCTGCTGGCCGGGAGTCGGGCCGTTGTCCGACAAAGATTGTTCCACCATGCGCGAGGTGATCAGAATATTGATGGGCAATCGGCAGGGCGCTTAGCTGGCACAGGCAAACTTGGCCGGTGGCGCCAGGATGGGTGTGTTCCATAGTTTGCGGGCGCGGTTGGCGGAGCGCCAGGAGCCCGCGTTTAGAGGATGTCGCGATTTCTGAAAATTGGAACCTTGAATGATGGCGCTGAGCGTCGCCGTTTCCGAGGCTCCGATCCGCTCGAAGCTCTCGGACACCGCATCGGGCGTTCCGATAAGAGCGCTGCCGGTGGCGTCTCCTTGACGGGAAAAGAGAGAGCGTGTTACTCTCCTTTTCCAGATAGGAGAGAGTCTTTGACGAAACCGGTTGAACTCCCGCAAGGCACACTCGAGATGCTCATCCTCAAGGCGATCTCGCTCGGTCCGCTGCATGGCTACGGCATCCTGCTGCGCATCCAGCAGATCTCCGGCCAGCGCCTCGAAATCCTGCAGGGTTCCTTCTACACCGCCGTTTATCGTCTTGAGCGCCGGGGCTGGATCAAAGGCGCGTGGGGTGAGTCGGAGAACAGTCGCCGCGCCCGTTTTTACTCGCTCACCGCTTCGGGCAGGCGTCAACTCGAATCCGAGACCGCCAAATGGACCGACATGGCCGCTGTCGTCGCCGGCATTCTCGACAAGAAGGCGGATGAGATATGAGCCTCCTCGGCCCAATTCGCAAGCTCTGGCACTCCATCTATCAAGCCATCGCGCCACGCACCCACAGCGACGTCGAAGAAGAGTTTCGTTCTACCCTCGACTGCTATCGTCGGGAAGATTTAATCGGACAGGGGCTCCCCGAGGAGGAAGCCCGCCGCAAAGCCCGCATCGAGCTTGGCCGGCCCTCCGCCCAAAACGAAACCTACCGCGACGCCATCGGCCTCCGCCTCTTCGACGAACTCGGCCGCGACATGCGCTTCGGCCTCCGCGCCCTGCGCCGCAATCCGGGCTTCGCCGCCGTCGCCGTGCTCTCCCTCGCGCTCGGCATCGGCGCCACCACGGCGATGTTCTCGCTCATCTACGCCGTCCTGCTGCATCCGTTTCCCTACGCCGGCGCCGACCGCATCGTGAACCCCGTCTGGATCGACCAGCAACATCCTGACGAGTGGAGCTGGTTTATCCTCAACATGGCGCAGTTTGATGACCTGCGGCTGGCAGCCCCGGTCGATGCGGCGCTGGGCTTCAACCCCTCGCACATGGAGATCACCGGCGGCGGACTGCCCGAAGACATCTCCGGCGTCTACCTCACGGAGAATGCCGGAACTTTCTTTGGCGTGCACCCGCTTCTTGGCCGCAACATCGAGCCGTCCGACGCGGAGAACGGCGGCCATTCGATCGTTGTTCTCAACTACCGCTTCTGGCAGCGCCATTTCGGTGGCGATCGCCACATCATCGGGCAAATACTGGAAATCAATCACGCCCCCTATACCATCGCGGGGGTCATGCCGCGCCGCTTCGCATTCAATGACACAACCGACGTCGGCGACGTCTACCTGCCGGGCAGCCTGATGCGGGATCTCGCCAACGTTCCCTACGAGGCCTATATACCGTGGCTCAAACTCCGGCCCCACGCCACGCTTGCCGCGGCCAACGCTGCGCTGGAGCCCATCGTGCGCCAGTTCGCGAAAGAGCATCCCGAGCGATTTTCCGATCGCTGGCGTCTCGCGCTCCAGCCCATCATTGTGCCTTTCCAACAGGGAACCGGCCCCACCCTGACGCTTCTTCTCGCAGGCGTTGTCCTCCTGCTGATCATCGGCTGCGCCAACTGCTCCATCCTCCTGCTGGCCCGGGGCCGCACCCGCCAGCATGAGCTGGCCATCCGCAGTGCGATCGGCGCCAGCCGCTGGCGCATCGTCCGCCAGTTGCTTGTCGAAGCCATGGCCATCTCCTCGACCGGCGCCCTCCTTGGCGTGGCGGCGTCTTACTGGCTTGCAAAGCTTCCGTTGTTGCTTTCTCCGGCTTCCTTTCCCGCCGAATCCGTCATTCGCATCAACGCTCCCATCCTGGCGTTCTCTGTCGCGCTCGCGCTGGTCTGCGGCATCCTCTTCGGTCTGGTTCCCGCATTGCGTCTCTCGCGTCACGATGCCGCGCGTATGCTCCCCGGCAGGGGCGTTGCCGCGGCTCCCGCAAGGCATCGCTGGAGCGTTCTCATCGCCGCGCAAATTGCGCTCACGCTTCTTCTCATGGCCACTGCGGGCAGCGCCATCCACAGCTTTCTCCGGCTCATGCAGATGCCGCTTGGCTACGATCCCGCAAATGTGATGAAACTCGGCATCATGCTGCACGTCCACGACTCAGGCGAGTGGAGCCGCATTCAGTCGCGCGAGGCGCGCACCGCTTACATCGAGCAACTTCGGGAGAAGGTCGCATCCGTTCCGGGTGTCTCCATGGTCGCTATCGCCGCCGATGCCACGCCGCCCTATCCTGGCGCTAAGATCTCCTTCGCCATCTCCGGAACCCGCGAGCGCGAGCAGCCGCAGGCGCGGGTGATGCTGGTCGGCCCACGATACTTCGCGGCGCTGCGCATCCCTCTGCTTCAGGGTCGCGTCTGGAATACGGATGAAAATGCCCGAGGAGACTTCGTCGCGGTCGTCAATCAGGCTTTCGCGACGCGCTATCTCGGCTGGTCCAATGGCATGTCCAATGCCCTGGGTCGGCAGTTGCGTCTTCCCGCCCTCACAGGTCAGGGTCGCTATGCGGCCGCTTCTGCGCAAAGCGCCGCCTGGCGTCAGATCATCGGCGTGGTCGGCGATGCGCGCAACGACGGGGTCGATCGCCCCGTCCTCCCCGCCATCTACGTTCCGTACACCACCGTGCTGCCGTCCTACGTTCAGTTCTTCGTCCGCACCCAACGCGATCCGCTGGCCAGCCTGCACTCCATCCGCGCCGCCATCGCATCCGTCGCTTCTGACCAGCAGGTCTCCAGCGGCTCGTTCAATGGCACCTTCACCCTGAACGAAGCCATCGAGCGCGACGAACAATACAGCCGCCAGCGGCTCTTCTCCATATTGTTTGGCTTCTTCTCTGCCATGGCGCTCGCGCTTGCACTGGTCGGCGTCTTCAGCGTCGTGGCTTACACCGTCGCGCAGCGCACTACGGAGTTCGGCGTCCGCCTGGCGCTCGGCGCGCCGCGCGCGCATGTCCTGTGGGTCGCCGCGCGGCTTGCCCTCGTCAGCACGGCCGCGGGCATGGTCCTCGGTCTTGCCTTGGACAGCTTTCTGGGCGCCATCCTCGCCCACTGGATGCAAGGCGCCTTTGCCGCAGGCAGTTTGTTCGCCGCCGCCGCGCTCCTCGCTCTCAGCGCACTCCTCGCCTGCCTGTGGCCCGCCCGCTACGCCATGTCGGTCCCACCCGGCGAGGCTCTCCGCTGTCAGTAAAGTGCTCTTTCGAAGGCAGCGCCTAACTTGTGGCGGCGACGTTGGCGACTTCTTCCGGCGGAAGCTCCGAAACGGGATTTACGAACCGGCGATAGAGATAGCGCACCATATGAAAGGAGCAGCCGATCGCCACGGCTAGCACGGCATTCACCAACAACACTGAAACGGCGGTGGATAGAAACGCGGCCGCATCCACGCGGCGCATGCGCGGCAGCCTGCGCCACACGCTCCATTCCATGAGTTGCAGGCCAATGTACGCCGTGACGCCCGCCAATGCCGCTACCGGGATGCGCGAGATGTAAGGGCCGCCCAATCCGAAAAATCCGAGAATGAACAACGCATGAAAGACGATGGAGAGACGCGTGGAACCGCCGCAGCGTACGCTGGCCAGGCTGCGCGCGGGGATGCCGACGCTCATGGGCGCGGCGAAAATGCCGGTGACTACGTTGGCCATGCCATATGCGCCGAGCTCGGCATCCGCATCGGCGCGCTTCATGTGCTTATGGCGTCCACGAAAATGTTCCACTACGCGCGATGTGATCAGAATATTCACCGAGCTGACGAACGCCAGACCGAACGCGGCGGGAATCACATGCAGCACGTCCGCCGGAGTCCAGGCGAAGCCGGCGAAGGGCGGAATCTCGAAAGGGAGCCTGCCGATTTCCTTTTCGTGGATGCCAAAGATCGCCGCCGCGGCGCCGGCCGCCAACACGCCGATCAACGGCGCGGGTGCATGCGGAATGAAGCGCCCAGCCAGCAGAGCCACGGCGACGACACACAACGCGATGGTCACCGCGCCCGCATGCGCCTCTCCCACGTGCGAAATCACCTGCCAGCTTTGATACAGAAGATTGTTCGACGTGCGGTCGATGGCCGTCTTCACCGCGGTGATGGTCGAAAGCTGCGAGAGCACCATCATGGCGCCGATTCCGCAAGAGAACCCCGTGACCACGGAGTGCGGCACCTTCTGGATATAACGACCCAGGCGGAGGAGTCCGAACGCCATCATGAACACGGAAGCCGTGATGCAAACCTTGGCGGCTCCGCCCAGCCCTTGCGTGGCGACCGCGTGCGCGATGAACGGAACCGTGGCGCTGGCGGTGCCGCCGATCAACACCGGATTGCGTCCCAATGCGGCCGTGATGGGCGCGCTGACGATGGAAGTCACCAAGCCCAGCACCGGCGGCAGTCCCATCATGGAAGCCAGCGCCAAACCGTAGGGGACAGCGATTAAGGCGGCGATGAGGCCGCCGAACAGATCGCCCACCAGGGCGCGCCCGGAATACCGGGGTTTCGACATGAGATTTCTCTGTGAATCGCGCAAACGGGGCGCGGCCCGCGCCGTCAAGGCTCGGTTTTCCGGTCTGACTTGCGCGTGGGATTCCGCGCCCCTTTGCGCTCAGGCTTAGGCGTTATAGCATTTCAGACAGGCCTTCTTAAACGCGGCCATGTCTTCCTTACTGCCCACGGTGACGCGCACCCAGTTCGGCCACACCGGCCACACTCGTCCGATGTACACTTTCTCGCGCGCCATGGCCTGATAGAACTGCTTGCCCGGCTGCTTCACGTTCATCATGAACGCGTTGCTTTCCGACGGAATGAATTCGATACTTTTCGAGGCCAGGAAGTTGAAAGTATCTTCGCGAATGTCGCTGATGATTTTGCGCCGCTCCACTATCAGCGTCTTCACCTTCAGGCTGGCGGTCGCGCCCACCATACCGGTCACGGGCATGGCGCCCGCCGACCAGTATCGCATTTTTTCCAGCAGATCCGGCCGGCCGATGGCCGCGCCGGCGCGCAGACCCGCCATGCCATAGAGTTTCGAGAACGTCCGCAGCACGATCACGTCTTTATCCTGCGCCACTAAGTCGGTGGCGGCTTCGGCCTTCGCGGAGATATGAATGTAAGCCTCATCCACCAGCACGACTGTCTCCTTAGGCTTGTTCGCGAGCAGCCATTCGATATCGGCGTGGCTGGTCAGCGTGCCGGTGGGGTTGTTCGGATTGCAAACATAAATAAGACCGGGCGAAGGATGCGCGGCCAGCATAGCGCGCACATCGTGATCCCAAGTACCTTTGCGCAGCGGTACGTTCACCGTCTCGGCGCCGATGAATTTGGCGGCGCGCTCTCCGGCTTCATAACCGGGATCGGCTTTCACGAAGGCACGCTCTTTGGAGCAGAACGAAAGCACGGAACGATGCAAAGGGTCGCTCGAACCGGCATACGGAACCACATACTCCGGCTTCACGCGCAACGCCTCCGCGAGCGTGTCCCGCATGTTGAAGGTTTCCTCGTACATGTACCGGCCGCCTTTCTGCACCACGCTGTGGATAGCGTCGGCGGCTTCGGGACAGGGACCCATGGGATTTTCGTTGGCGTTGATCTTGACCGCGTCGGGCGGCATGTTGCGAACCATGGAAAGCTGGGCCAGGGCCCGCTCGTTATAGAACGGCAATGCTGTGCCGGCGGCCACGAAGGCTGCCACGCGTCCAAGATCGCGGCGCGAAAACCCGCGCTTCAAGAGATCAGTAGTTTGTTCCGCGCTGAAAAACGTCATACTCCCTCCTCGCTTGATTGTAAACCAAGCGGAGGCGCAAGTCTGCGGCGTGTTACCGGACACTCCAAAAAATTTTGAATGGGGCCAATAGACAAAGGCTAGCCGCACCGCGCAGAAGTTCGGCCACCACGGAAGCGAGGTGTCATTACCGGCCGTGGCGCGGTGGCACCGCGTCATTATTTCCTTGACCCCGGCAAAACAAACTGCTATTCTCACCCAAATAACAGTTAATCGCTCTGTCACATCGCCCGGATCGGATTCCCGTTGACATCCGCCGCGCCGCCCCGTTCGCATACTGATTGGGTATAAGAACAATTTCTTAAAAAGGAGTTGCCTATGTTTCGCAGATTAGTTAGCACTGCATTGTTATTGGCGTCTCTAGCGGCGCCATGGCTGATTGGACAAACCTTTCGCGGGGGCATTACCGGCACGGTGCATGATGCCACCGGAGCCGCGGTAGTGAGCGCCGCCGTCAAACTGGTAAGTCCTGATACCGGACTTACGCGCGAGTTTGTTACCTCGTCCGCGGGTGAGTTCGTCTTTCAGGATCTGCCGCTCGGCAAGTATGACATTACGGTCAGCGAGGGGGGATTTGACACGGTGCACGTAGCGGGCGTGGTGGTGGATGCCGGGAAGATTGCCACCGTATCAGTGAAACTGGAAGTGGCGAAGATGGCGACCACCGTCGAAGTTGCCGGAGAGGCCGTGGCCATTGAAACGGCTTCATCTGCGGAAACCAGTCTCATCGACACCAACGAACTGCTGGACATTCCACTGAATGGCCGCGACTTCACGCAGTTGCTGAAATTCAATCCGGGCGCGAACGCTAATGGGTCGCTCAACGGCTCGCGGTTTAATGGCGTTGACTGGAAGATCGATGGCGCTGATAACAACGATCTCTGGCACAACGTGAACTCAGTGAATCAAGGCGGTGTCTCGGGTATCGCCGGCGTGGTGCTGCCCATCGATGCCATCGCCGAATTCTCCCTGCAGAGCGGCAGCAATGCCGAAGAGAATCGCAACACCGGCGGCGTGCTGAACGTGGTCATCAAGTCGGGGACGAATGAGTTCCATGGTTCCGTCTATTACTTCAATCGCAATGAAGCGCTGGCATCCAGTGACTGGTTCACTCCGCCTGGCACGCCTACTTCGGAGTTGCGCAATAACCAGGAGGGGTTTTCGGTCGGCGGTCCCATCTGGAAGAACCACACCTTCTTCTTCATGAACTATGAGCAGCAGAATTATAGACAGGCTCTGACCGCGCCGGGCACGACTCCGTCGGCAGCCTGGGTGTCCGACGCCACGGCCGTGATGAACAAGGACGGTGTGGCCGTGAACCCTCTGATGCTCAACGTGATCAACTATCTGTGGCCGGCCAATTCCCTGAGCGGACCAGCCACGGTATATAACTACGCCGGGGCCGGAATCAACTTATCCAACAGTTACAATGGCGTCATCAAGTTGGATCATCAGTTCAACGAGAAGAACAACATAGCTATCCGCTACTTCGGAGGAACGGGCAACCAGACGGAGTACATCGGCTCGGCACTTCCGGATTACTTCCAGATCTGTCCCAGCCGCATGCATAACTTCTCCCTGGTTTACAACGCGGTGATTTCGCCCGCGCTGGTGGCGCAGACCACCGTAGGTGTCAATTATTTCAAGCAAGTATTCGACGACGCCAACCATGGCTTCGATATGGCTTCCATCGGATTTGACACCGGCGTGACCAACCCTTCGGATTATGGCTCGCCGAATATCAACATCTCGGGATTCGACTCCACCGGCCTGACCCCGCCTTTGGGACGCATCGACACCACCGGCCACATCGATCAGACTTTCACTTACACGGTATCGTCTCACCAGTTCCGGTTCGGCGGAGACTACCGCTATTCGCGCCTCGACGTATTCTACGACGCGAATGCTCCGGGCACGTTCACCTTCGACGGCACGCAAGGGCCGTTTGCCTCCTCGGATCCGACTGACTCGTGGGGCGTCGGCAACTCACCCATCGCGGGATCGCTGGACGCGCTCGCCGATTTCCTCTCCGGCCGCGTGGCCATCGGCAACGCCAGCATCGCCTACGGCGACCAGCAGCGCATTTACAATCTCTCGGGATCTTCGGTTTTCGGTCAGGATACCTGGAAAGTGACTCCCAAGCTGACCCTTAACTATGGCTTGAACTGGGTGTACCAAAGCCCCATTTCCAATCCTAAGGATCTGATCTCGACCTTTATTCCCGCGGATGGCGGCATCACTTATGTCGGCACGCACGGCCTCAATACTCTCTGGCCGCGCGATTTGCATGATTTCGCACCACGCTTCGGCTTCGCTTACCAGCCGAAGGCGAATGGTAAGTTAGTGATCCGTGGCGGGTGGGGCATGTACTATCAGGTTCCTAACATCTCATACTTCGGCAACAGTTCGGCTTCCAATGGCGCCGCGACCGGAATCAACGAGAACATCGGCGGCACCGCGCCCGTGTTGAACTTAGTCAATCAAGCGCCGCTCGCCGTGCAGTCGGGTGTACCGATCTTTGGCGGCATTGAAGCCACCGGGCCATATGGCGCTTTCTCCGTAAGCCAGCAATTCGT
>Ga0335074_10015146_pt1 | contig 10825 bp, 9 predicted proteins | sample Lox_Sample_23_FD_206715 | JGI IMG/M metagenome (GOLD analysis project Ga0335074, IMG submission 206715) | Soil microbial communities from Loxahatchee National Wildlife Refuge, Florida, United States - Lox_Sample_2.3 | ecosystem: Environmental > Terrestrial > Soil > Wetlands | place: USA: Florida... | reverse complement strand
GCTCAAGTTGACAATGTTGGCGCTCAGGTCAGTAGTGAATTGGCTGGCAAGTCCTCTTCGCGCGCCTATGCCTCGGCTCGCTTTGTATCGAAGACGTTCTCCTCTGCGCCCGGTTTGCGGTTATTTGCCGGGCAACCTCGGGCACGCTTCGGATACAAAGTATTGCTAGGTATCGGACTGCGGGAGCTGTTACGGCTGGCGATCGGCAAGCAGCACAGAGGTCGCGTGTTCAGGCGCCAGCCAGGCGGCTTTCGCCGGCCGATCCCGGCGAGCTAGGCCAACGAGAGCCGAAACCCTGCAAAACCGGGCTCTCACCAGCCCTGGTGATCGTGTTTCCGTTCCGCGTATGTCCGGGAACCGCGACTTCGGGCCACACCCGGCCGCATATTGCTGCACATGAGCTCAACGGAGCCCAAGGCGTTTGCGCTGGTCAGCGGCCATATGGCCTAATCGGGAGGGCGCCCCCGCAGGATTCGAACCTGCGCACACGGCTCCGGAGGCCGTTGGCCGTCGCCAGACCGCACCTGGTCTGACCTGCAAGAACGTTCCCGAAGACGGTAGTGAGGCCGCATCTCTATCGCATTTCTCTCGCGGTCGTGGCAGTGCGGCGGCGCAGCGTTGCGAATCCACTGCTCACCGCGCCGTAGGGCGCCAAGCCAGCCGGGCCACGTACTAGATCTTGTCCAGCTGAGTCCAGCCACGGCCAGCGCCGCAAGCCGCTCGCCATGACCGTAACTGCCTCGAGGGCCAGATGCGCTGGTCACGTAGGTCGCAGGAGCAGGTGCAGCCAACTCCTCGTCGCTGGGTCCTCCACGCACTGGCGTAGCGCTCCGGCTGAGAGTTACCGTGGACTCGACTGAACAAATATGGCATATTTTTGTTCAGCATAGGAGGCGGGTGTGGCTGTCACCAGCGAGTACGAGCACGCTGAGCGCATCGTAGGCGAGGTCGCCATGCTGTCCGACATGGCGGCCGGAAAGCTGGACGAGCACCGAGTCAGGGAGGCTGCGCAGGTGCTCCTAGACCACCGCCGCAGCGAGCTGTCCAGTGTCTCGGTCGCAGTCGCCGCCCGGCTGCTGGATGTGTCGCGGACGACGGTCGAAGCCTGGCGCAGCGAAGGCGTCCTAACGCCCGCAACCAGGCACCGGCGGCACGAGGTCACGGTGGACAGCCTCATCCGGGTGCAAGCGCTCGCCAGCGAGCTGCGGCGGCTCGGCCGGATCCGCGAGTTGCGCAACTACGTCTGGTGGTCAGCGCAAGACGCAGCAGATGACGCCAACGGCCAGCTGGCGGAAGCACTGCGGCAGCTGAGGGCAGGCGAGCTCGCCGACGAGTACGCGCCGTCGGACGAAGACCTGGAGCGAGCCCGCCGCGAACTGCGGTGACCTCGACCGGATCCTTGCCGACGACGGTGAAGAACGTCTTCAGGTCGAACGCCACCGCCCGCAAGGTGTTCGGCCGGCACCGTCCCGCCACGAACTCCAGATACCGGTCCACCAGCCGGTGACCAAGTAGATAGCGGACCTCACCCGACCCCGACACACTGCGATCAAGACACGGGAAGCTGCTCATCGCAGCACCTTCCCACTCCCGGGCACTGCACGGATGTCATAAAAGATCACTCGTGTATCAGGCGATCTGGGCGGTCACGGGATTGGGTCTGGGGACGGGAGCGAGCGTGCAGATCTGGGTGATCTGCACGGCAGGCGCTTGCCGGCGGGCCGGGATCCGCGCCGAGCTAGCCGATTTGCGTGTTACGGCGCGGAGCTCATGGCTGGCCGGTCTCCCCGCTCCGGTTAACTGGCGCGGATCAGTTCCACATGCCGAAGCCGGACCTTGCCGGGGCCGGTCAGGGTGAGCTCGAACCCGATGTGCTCAGCGTCAGCGGGAACGTGAGCGGCAACCTCGTACCTGGTCCAGTCGCTGCTGCCGGTGATGGTCTTGCCGGAGTCCCGGCGCTCGCGCCGGACATGTATCCGCTGAAGACCGGAGGCCGCGTGCCCCCCCTGCTCCCGGCTGCGTTCTTCGGCCTTGGTGGCGATGAACAGGCTCAGCTCGGCCTCGGCCACGTCCTTGGCGCTTACCTCGGCGCGCAAGGTCACCGTGGCGCCGTGGTAATCGCCGGCGATCCACGACTGACCCAAGAAGACGTCCCCATAGGGCTGCGGGACCGTTGCGGACACGGTCGCAGCCCCGTCTGCCGCGGCGACCGTGTAATCGTCCCAGTGCGCCCCGGTGACCTCAGCCCGTGAGCTGCCGCCGATGACCCAACCGTCCAGGCCGTCGGCGAAGGCCAGGTTTTGCGGCCCGGAGCGCGGCCCGGAGGGAGGGGCCAGCGACCGGTTCGCGAACGGCCCGGGCAGGTCATCGCCGGTGACCGGGACGGCCAGTCGGTCCATCAGGGCATCGGCGACCCGGACCGGCACTTCCAACGCGGCGGCCAGGGTGAGGGCGCTGCCGGGGGGCACGGTGACCTGTCGGGTGCCCGCCGGACCCGTCACCCCGATCTGCGCCGCGAGCACGCCCGGTCCCAGTTCCTCGATGTCCACCCCGGTCACGGCGGCGTCGGCCGCGGCGAGCAGCCTGCTGGCCAGATCCTCGGGGGTGAACTCCCGGACCGGGGGATCGGCGGGCGGCGTATGGCGCTTTGGCGGCAGGGGCGGCTCGCTGCCGCGGGACGGCCGGTCCAGGATCCGCCACAGCGCCTTGCCGTGCCGGGCGGGCAGCCACAGGCCTATCGCCCGGCGGCCGGGGTCGTCGGCTAGCACGACGAGGATGCGCCGGGCGGCGGTCGTGCCGTCCAGCTGTGTGTCGAAGTGCGGCTCAAGGTGCGCGATGCGGACGGTGGTCATGGTTGTCCTCCGTGATGCCGCCGGGATGAGATCGGGGCGGTGGGCGGTGATGTGCTCGCGTAGCCGCCTGCGGGCCTTGTGCAGGCTGGCCTTGGCGGCACCGGGCGACCGGGCGATCTGCCCGGCGGGCAGGTCGGCGAAGTAGTACAGCTCGACGGCGCGCCGCTGCCCGCCGGGCAGGCCTGCGACCGCGGCGCGCATCGCCTCGGCGCGATCCAGGTCCTCGGCGGAAGGCAGGCCCTGCGCCGAGGCCGGATGGAGATCCTCGGGCCAGTCGGCAAGCAGCATCGGCGGGGCCTGCCGGGCCGCTGCGCGGGAGATGTTGCGGACGATGCCAGCCAGCCAGGCGCCGAACCGGTCCGGGTCGCGTAGCTGGCCCAGGCTCGCGAACGCCTGCAGGAACGCCTCCTGCACGATGTCATCCACGTCGTCCGGATGCGCGCACAACCGTGCCGCGAGAGCTCGTGCCGACGGAAAGCGTCGCTCAACCAGCAACGCGAACGCGCCAGCGTCACCGGCGCGGGCCCGCCGGACCAGATCGCCATCGCAGATGTCCACACTAGTAAGTGTCAGCCGGGCTTCCCCTGGTTACCCGCGAGCGTCCGGCAGACGACCCGTCTGACCCGCCCGCGCGCACCTTACGACAAGCCCGGCCTCTCAGATGGAGCAGTGCGCACCGAAACGGCGCTGTCCGCGCGCTGCCATTGCTGCAAGCGAGGAGCTCCGAGGCGACCCGAATCGGCGGTCCGGCACCACGCCAGGCTCGAAGTCCGAGTCACGCTGGGTGACTGGCTAATCAGCGGCCTCCGCCCGAGATCCGCCGATCTGGACAGCGGCCTGGTCGAGGCCATGCTCACGCACGACCGCCAGGTTTGGTCGTTCTGTCACTGCTTAGGTACTGAGCCCTCGGGCCTTCTGGCCCGTCAGGTGTGGCGCAGTACCTTCCGCTGCCCTAGCGCCGCTCGGTCTAGCCCGCCGCCGCCCCGATAGTGGTGTGACGGGGCGCGGCGCGGAGCGCTAGGCGCGATCGCAAGTCGCCGTCAGGTTATGTGGCGCAGCCGATGTCGTTGCATCGCCCGATCCGGTCCAGGCGGGTGTGGCGGTGTCAACTCGGCCCGGCGCGTCATGACGAGCTCCAGGCCACCGGTAGCTCGCACAGGCTGTGCAGCGCCATCCCCGGCTTGAACCTCAGCTCCTGCGCCGGTGCCGCCAGCCGCAGTCCCGGCATCCGTCCGAGCAGGCCGCGGAACGCCTCCTGCAACTCCAGCCGGGCGAGCTGCGCGCCGAGGCAATGATGCGCCCCGGCGCCGAATGCCAGGTGGCTGGCCGCATCGCGAGTCACGTCGAACTGGTCAGGTTCGCTGAAGACCGACGGATCGCGGTTGGCCGTGGCGAACAGCGGCAGCACCGACTGCCCGGCCCGTACCGTGACGTGGCCTAGCGCCACGTCCTCTTTGGCCACCCTCGCCGGCGGCAGACCGCTCCCGAGCCGGACGAACCGCAAAAGCTCCTCCACAGCCGCAGGAATGAGATCGGGGTCAGCGCGCAGCTTGGCCAGCTCATCGGGGTGGTCGAGTAGGCACAGCAGCGACAGGTTGATCTGGTTGGCGGTCGTCTCGTGTCCGCCTATCAGCAAGGTGCAGCCCAGGGTCGTGAGCTCCTCCTCCGAGAGCCTGTCGCCCTCGTCGCGCGCACCAATGAGCGCCGTCATCAAGTCGTCGGCGGGCTCGGCCCGCTTCATCCCGATCAGCCTGGCGAAGTAGTTGTAGAGCTCGACCAGCGCAGTCATGATCTCGCCGGAGTCGGCTTGCCAGTCGCTCAGGATGGTGTCCGACCAGCCGTGGAACTGCTCCAAGTCCTCCGGCGGCACGCCGAGCATCTCGCAGATGACCTGGACTGGCAGCGCCAGCGAGAAATGAGTGATCAGGTCGGCCGGCTCCGGCTGAGCGAGCAGCCCGTCGATCAGCTGGTGCACGATGGCCGCAGCTCGAGGCCGTAGCGCCTCCACCCGTCGCGCGGTGAACGCGGTGGACACGAGCTTGCGCAGTCTCGTGTGCTCCGGTGGGTCGATTCCCATGATCGAGCCAGCCGCGAACACCTCCGTGCCCTGCACCGGCCGGCCCGGCGCGACAGCTAACGCACGGGAGAAGCGCTGGTCGACGATGACCTGCCGCACCTCCTCGTACCCGCCGACCAGCCAGGCGGTGCTGCCGTCGGGCAGCTCGACAAGGACCACCGGCCGCCCATTGAGCAGCGTGCGGAACTGAGATACGGGCTGGCTCGCCGACGGGGGCGCAGGTAGCGGCAGCCTGATCGGGGTGGTGTCCTCAACGGTCATGGTGATATGCCCTTCGCGGAGCCCAGGCCAGCTGCCCATGATCAAATTCGCGGGACATGGGAAGGTAAGAAGACAGTACGTCGGACTCACCGGCTATGCCACGGTCGTGACGTCGGCACCCGCGGCAGAATGAAACACATATTCAACGAAACTCCGCAGACACGGCGTTCGTCGCGCGCCGTAGCCACCGTTCTGGATGGCTGGCAGGTGGGCTCACCGTGGGCCTCCTATGGTGCTGTCAGCGGGAACGCGTGGCACGTTGAAGCGATATTTTGGCGGCCATGGTCGGCCATGTGGCGGCCAGAATGCTGACATTCAATCAGGCATTCGAATTAATTTAATCTAGCTGCGCCCCCAGCAGGATTCGAACCTGCGCACATGGCTCCGGAGACCGTCTGTCAACTGGCCGCGTCATCGGCCCTGACCTGCGCAAACAGCTGGTTGCGCCGACCGTCGGCCCTTGTTCTCTCGTGACTCTCTCGCGGGTATCTGATCAGTTGCTGCGACGCAGGGCGGTCGTGCAGATCAGCTTGCGGCCGGCCAGCCAATGCGGTCGACCTTGTGGTCGATCTTGTCCAGCTGAGTCCAGCCGCGTGTCGGCCCAAGGGTTCACGCTGCCAGGGCGTTCAGCTAAGCGTCGGTTGTCCGCCGCGCTGGCCAGTCTCGGTTCCTGAAGGGATCGCCAGAAGCCTTGGCCTGGCCGCACCATGGCCCAGTTAGCTTCACAGGCCCGGACCGTCACGGGTTCGCAGGCGGATATGACTTGCAAGTAATATGGCTTTGATGTCATATTGCAGTTGTGGATATCGATTGGCCAGCCGAGTTCGGGCGCTGGCTCGACCGGCTCGAAGCTGAGGCGGCCGCCGGGGATCAGCGCTCGTGAGCCATCCTGGCGTTCGCTGCTCGAGCGCTGGACCAGCTGCGGAATCTTACCGATCCGCCGTCTGAGGAGACCGAGACTGCGACGCTGCGTCGCGTGCGGCAGTCGCGCCGCTACCCGCTGTGGCGTGTCTCGCATGCTTATCACCCGGAGGTAGCGGTCAGGCTCATCTGCTGATTTCCGCCGGAAGCTGCCACCGTGGTCGTGGCATTATTCGCCACTGACAAGGCAAAGCTCGGCGACGTGTTCTACGACGGGGTGGCAGCCCGCGGACCCGATGATCGACCAGTGGAAGCAGGAGACGGGATACGAGGAGAAGCCATGACCGAGAACACCGCACAGCCGCAGACCGAGCCCGTGTTCGTTCGCGGCAATGAGCATCTGGACCGTCTGCTGTCAGATCCGCAGATCGCCGCGGATGTCGCCGACGCCCAGGCGGAAGCCGATGAGATGGACCGGATCTACGCGATGAACCTGGCGATGATCCGCAAGGCGGCGCAGATGACCCAGGTCGAGGTTGCCCGGAAGCTCGGCGTGGGCCAGGGCGCGGTGTCCCGGCTGGAGAACCGGGGGGACATGCTTCTGTCGACGCTGTATGACTACCTGACCGCCACCGGAGCAGATACCGCCAGCATCGTGGTCACCGTGCGCGGCCACAAGATCGAGCTGGACCTTGGACGGCTCCGCGACGATCACTCTGACCAGTCAGTCGCCTAGTGGCGCTTGCCCATCGCTGACCTGGGCTGGGTCGCAAGCCGTGGCTGCACAGGACGCAGAGCAGGCGCCGAGCCGACGCTCGGCACGATCCGGTCGGCGGCAGATCCGTGCGTTCGGCAGACGGCCAGCCCGACCTCGCCTGGCCGGCGACGGCTACGCGCCGCTTGCTCCGGTGCGGGGGGGGCTTGTCGCCGACTGCCGGGCAGTGGTTGTGGTCACCCCCACTCGGGTCTGAGCACTGCGTACAGGGCGCCGTCGCGGCGGGTCCCATCGCTGATTTTCCCGTATCCGCGCAGGATCCCCTCTAGCTGGAATCCCAGGCGCTCCAGCACGGCACGCATTGCCGTGTTGCCGGCATCTGTACTTGCCTGGACTCTCTCAGCCTTGCCGGTGTCGAACAGCCACGTGGTCAGCAGCTCGACGGCCTCGGCGCCGTATCCTTTGCGACGGTCGCGCGGCTGATACAAGATCACACCGATTTCGTAGACGCCCGCGGGCAGTGTTTGCCTCGGGCGTGTCCGGGCCTGGATCGTACCGACGAGCCGCCCATCGCGGTCGATCGCCAGATCGAGGCAGCCTCGCCACAGGCGCCCCGAACGGTGTAGCCGCCGGCGGAACTGCTCCGAGGGCTGCGGCCGGCGGTCCTCTGGCCGGCGACGCGGGTGGGCAGCTTCATCCTGTTGCGCCAGCCCTTGCCAAGCCGTCTCGACCTCGTCGTTCCTGAACGGGCGGAGCCGGATCCGCGGTCCCGGAAGATCCACTAAGGGTTGTGCTGGGGCCGCGGGTGCCTTGCCTGCTGTGCTGTTAGCGTCCCTCATCGTGATAGGCATAACGCCTTGCTCGGCTGGGGGGTTTGCCATGGCGGCATAATCGTAACGCTCTCGCATCGCGTCGATTCGCTCCGACCGTCGCGCGTGCCGTACGCACTAGCGGCGGCATGATCGGATTTCGCCGTCAGGTCTTCCAAAGAGCTAGCCTGCCGCTGTGGGCCAGATTGAGGACGAGATCCGCATCGACGCTGAGGATGCGCTTGCGGCCATCGACGGGCTGGAAGTGCGACGCGTATTCAGCGGCTGGGGCTTCTACCGGCGCGGCCTCCTCTTCGCAGCCGCGTGGGAGGGTGAGTTGCGCTTCCGGACGCGCCAGGGCCGCCATTGGATCTACGAGGTTGTTGACCGGGAGATGCTGGGCCGGCCTGACGAGCTGGTCATCGCTGCCCGCAAGATCCTGGAACGACTCGAGAGAGTGCCTGCAGCCAGGAAACCTAGATCCGGAGCGGCGCATCGCGGCCGGTAGAAACTGCCTATCCATGCCGCCAGAAGTTGCATGAACGCGCTCGTCTCGGGCACTGTGGATCACCGGCATAATCCTGATGAGAGCGTCCTAACAGTGGGATCGAACTGGACTCAGCGGGAGCCCGCGCAGGATCAGCGAGACCGGCCGGCGCCGTGGGCACACGTTCATTTCGGCCGTTGCTCATTGCGATGAGCCGCCGTTAGCTAGCTGCTCTGTGTCTGCGCGGCGGTGCTGTGGTGCCCGGTTCTTGCGCAGTTCTATCGTGACCTTGCCTGCAGAGTGTGGAGCAACAAGGTCGGCATTGGATGAACGTGCTGTGACGGCCATTTTTCCCGCATGTGATCCATAGCAGATCGCGAACCGTCGTTTTGTTCGAAAAATAGCCATCTAGCTGCGCCCCCAGCAGGATTCGAACCTGCGCACACGGCTCCGGAGGCCGTTGCTCTATCCCCTGAGCTATGGGGGCTGGCGTAGCAGCCAGCACGGCTGACGCCTGCTAGCCGGAGCAAGAGTATCAGTAGCGCCGATCCCCGGACACGAGGCCGAACGGCGCGCACGAGTCGGCCGGAGCAGATAACCTCGCGCCGTGACCCAGGGACTTGGCCGTGTGCTGGTCGTCGATGACGACGAAGTCATCCGCCAGCTTATCGCCGTCAATCTCACCCTCGAGGGATTTGACGTGGTAACAGCCGTCGACGGGCATGACTGCCTGGAAAAGGTGGCCGAAGTCCAGCCTGACGTGATCACCCTAGACGTCATGATGCCGCGGCTGGACGGCTGGGTAACGGCGACACATCTCCGCAAGAACCCGGAGACGGCGGGCATCAGGGTAGTGCTGATCACAGCCCGCGCCCAGGAGGACGACCGCGACCGAGGTCGCCAGATAGGCGTCGACGCCTACCTCACGAAGCCATTCGATCCGGCCGAGATGATCAGGGTGATCCGGGAGCTGGCCGGCGCGCCTAGCAGCGCCTTCGACCAGTAGGCCACGGATCCGCCGCGCCATAGCCTTGGGTAGGTGATAGCCGCCGATCTGGACCGGGAGCTGGCAACCGCAGTCGCTGCGCTCATAGCCGCCGGGAGCCTTCCGGTGTCCGCGTCGCACGTCCCGATAGCTGGTACGTGGCGGCCCGGCCCCGACGGCAATCCGGCCAGCTACGCGACTGCGGCCACCTTCGAGATTGGCCAGCTAGGCCCGATGACCCCGATGTCGCTCGCCGCCGAGCTGGCGGAACGGCTGCGGGCTCTCCCCTGGATCAGGGCGGCCAGCCCGTCAGGGTCCGGATACCTCACGGTTACCGTCACAGCGCAGGCGCAGGCAGCCTCGGCCGCGGAGATGGTGATGGCGGGACTGACCTGCGCGGACAGCAGAATCCTTGAGGGTACGATCGCCACCGTGCGGCCCTGGCCTGACCTGGCTGCCGCGCCCAGCTGGCAGCAGGCGTGGCAGGAACAGGCCGACGCGATGATCGGTCGGCTGGCCCAGGCCGCGGGCGCCTCGGCCACAGCTCTTTCTGAAGGGGAACGGGGTAGCAGCGGGGAACCGCACGTCGGATCGCCTCGGCCGCCCGTGCTCGCAGTGGTTGAGTATTTCGGCGCCGACTCGGTGCGCTACCGGCTGGCCAGGACAGTGCCGGGTGACGCCGCGCGCCTATCCCGTATCGCGCGCCTAGGAGTGAGAACCGCCGATCCGCTCGACCTGGTGCAGCGGGCGCATGCGGCGGCCGTTTCTACCTTGCGGTGGGCGGGCGACCTGCACCTGGGCACATCCGATCCAGGCGAACGGGCTGGCGAGCTGCTCAGTTCGTCGGCCGAGCGCGCGATGCTCGGCCAGCTGTCTTTCCTGCCGGTCCGGGTCGCGGTGGCGGCCCGTCGGGCGCGGCCGGACGAGCTGCCGCGGTACCTGGAGCAGGTCAGCGCGGCGTGGCTGGCCTGCCAGCAGGCCGCCCCGGCGCTGCCTTTCGGTGGCCGCGCCGCTGCCAGCGACGCCGACGTAGTCAGCGCCCGGCTGCTGCTGGCCGGTGCGGTCGCCGCTGTGCTAGCTGCCGGCCTCGCGCTGACTGGGGTCTCGGCCCACGAGCGAGTGTGACGCCACGCCGCAGTCTATCGGCGTGTCCCGATCCGGGAGGCTTGTGAGAATGGGCAGCTTGAAGTAGGTTCGCGGGTCATCACGATCTATGCCGGGGGTTCTAGGTGCTCCGAAGTGATTGAAGCGCCATCGAAACGGGTAACGCAGGCTTGTAAGCCCCCCAGCACGTACCCAGCTGAAGCTCGCCTCAGGACTCTGCGCCAGCACTCCAGCGGCGTGAGCGTACCTGCGGGCTGGCCACTGTTCTGCCGGGTAGCTTCCGGCCAGATGCAGTGCCGCTGGCAGTACGTCCACTGTCAAAGGAATGCCGTGGGTCATGTTGGTGTTAAGCTAGGTGCTGCACCGGATGCCCCGCACCGGGGACAGGTGCTCGTTCGTACTCCCTCCGAATGTCTTCCGAGCGCTCGGCGGTGTGCGATCTCGACATTCATCTGCCCACCGCGGGACTTCCTGGTCTGCCCGGCCCTAGCCAAGGACCTGGTCAGCAAGGACGCTTGCGGCACAAAGCCGCGATCGGGATGGCCTGCTAGCTCTGGTGCTAGTGGTCGGCGGTGGCAGATAGCAACACGACAGCGGGCAGCGCGCCGCAGGTGCAGCCGTATCCCGCACCCTGGGAAGGACCCCTTGTGAGCGAAACCTTGGACCTGTTCTCT
>Ga0335074_10015145_pt1 | contig 10827 bp, 9 predicted proteins | sample Lox_Sample_23_FD_206715 | JGI IMG/M metagenome (GOLD analysis project Ga0335074, IMG submission 206715) | Soil microbial communities from Loxahatchee National Wildlife Refuge, Florida, United States - Lox_Sample_2.3 | ecosystem: Environmental > Terrestrial > Soil > Wetlands | place: USA: Florida... | reverse complement strand
TGGTCGGCACGTGCAGGTCGGCAAGCGCGCTGGTGCGGGTGAATCGCGGGTCGACATGGATGACGGTCGCGCCGCGCGCTTTGGCCTCGATCACCCACTGGAAAGCGACCGGGTGGCACTCGGCCATGTTCGAACCGCAGATGACGATGCAGTCCGAGTTAACAAGATCGCGAGGGAACGTGGTGGCACCACCGCGACCAAAGCTTGTCCCCAGACCGGGGACAGTCGCGGAGTGTCATATCCGGGCCTGGTTCTCGATCTGGATCGCGCCGAGTGCGGTCCACAGTTTCTTGATGAGGTAGTTCTCCTCGTTGTCCAGCGTGGCGCCGCCGAGACTGGCGATCCCGAGCGTGCGGGCGACTCGCTTGCCGTCGTGGCGCTCTTGCCAGGTCGCCGTCCGCGCTGCGATAACCCGGTCGGCGATCATGTCCATCGCCTGGTCCAGGCTGAGCGGCTCCCAAGCGGTGCCGTGCGGCCGCCGGTAGAGCACCCTGGTCAGCCGGCCGGGCTGAGTGACCAGTTGCTTGCTGGCTGCGCCCTTGGGGCAGAGCCGCCCGCGCGACACCGGCGAGTCGGGATCGCCCTCGATCTGAGTGACGACCTCCCGGCCGTGCTGCCTGCCCACGTACACGCGCTGGCCGCAGCCGACTGCGCAGTACGGGCAGACCGAGCCGGTCACGCGAACCGCGTCCTGCGTACGGGGGGCGGCCGCCTCGGTATGCGGTGACCGCACTGCCTCGCCGCGGCCCAGCCGGTCCCGGCCGGTCAGCTGTCGGTAGGCCGGCCAGTTCTCGATCCAGCCGCGAGCGTTAACCGTCACCGTCCCATCCAAACGGACATAGCCTGCGGAGGGCAAGCGGGGTACAGGAAGTGCAGGACGCCAGTAGCAACGCGACCAGACCGGAGGAACGGTGGCCGGACGGACGGCACGCAGGCGGATCACCCGGATCCGCGTCGGCGGCACCGCAGCCGACGACACCGAAACAGCCAGCACCGAACCTGCCGCCACAACCGTCAGTGAGCACGCCGACCTGCTGGCCGCAGAGGAGCCGCTCGGTATCAGGATCGGCGGCGAGGCAGTCAGCCTCACCATGCGCACGCCCGGCGACGATATCGACCTGACAGCAGGTTTCCTGTTCAGCGAAGGTATCGTCGGCTCGGCTGCCGACATCGTGTCGATCCGGATCTGCGACGGCAGTCAGTGCGGTCATGACCACGAGGCTGATGACGCGATGGGCAACATCGCCGACGTCACGCTGCGCGCCGGCCTGACCGCCGGGTCCCGGCGCAACTTCCTGACCAGCAGCGCCTGCGGTGTCTGCGGCAAAGCCAGCATCGCCGAACTGCGCGTTCCCGGCAGGTTCGGGCTTGACGAGGATCAGGTTCAGGTGCCGGCCGGCGTGCTGGCCGGGCTGCCCGACGCGCTTCGGCGCGCCCAGCGGGTGTTCGAGCGGACCGGCGGGCTGCACGCGGCCGGGCTGTTCAGCGCGACCGGCGAACTGCTAGCGATTCGCGAGGACGTCGGCCGGCACAACGCGGTCGACAAGATCGTCGGCTGGGCGCTGCGGGGCGGACTGCTGCCGCTGCGCGGCTGCCTGCTGCTGGTCAGCGGGCGGGCGTCGTTCGAGCTCGTGCAGAAGGCAGTGCTGGCTGGCGTCCCCGTGCTGGCCGCGGTGTCGGCGCCGTCATCGCTGGCCGCCGAACTCGCCGACGACGCCGGGCTGACGCTGGTCGGATTCGTGCGCGACCGGTCGATGAACGTCTACACCTGCCCGGGGCGCGTGATCCCGGCGCGCGAGGTCAATTCGCCGCGGCCGGGTCGAGCAGGCCTCGGCGGCGGCGCAGAGCCAGGTCAGCCTTGGTGAACACCATATCGACGATGATCCCGATCACGAAGATCACGACGATCACCGTGCTGGCTCCAGTGAAGTCTGACTGCTCCTGGTCGGCGAACAGCAGCTGGCCGATCGACACCTGCCCGATGATGGCGATGAACAATTCGGCGGCCATCAGACTGCGCCAGGCGAACGCCCAGCCCTGCTTTAGCCCGGCCAGGTACGCCGGGAGCGACGCAGGCAGGATCAGGAACCGGTACAGCGCAAGCCCGCGCAAGCCCATGGTCTTGCCCGCGCGCAGCAGTAGCGGCGGGGTGTAGTCGACGCCATTGATCAGGCCGTTGGCAATCGACGGCGCAGCGCCGAGTATCACCACGAAGAGGATCGCCGAGTTGTTCTCACCGAACAGGATGATCGCGAACGGAGCCCAGACAACCGAGGGCATCGTCTGCAAGCCGGTGATGATCGAGCCGACGGCAGCGCGGAGCGGGCGCACCCTGGCGACCAGTATTCCGACGACCGAGCCAATGATCAGCGCCACCAGGTAACCGGTGAGCGCGCTGCGCATGGTCCAGCCGACAGTGGCCCAGAGCATGCCGTGCTGCATCTGCTGCCACAGGTCGGAGAAGACTGGTGCCGGACCCTTCAGTACGTACTTCTTCCACCCGGTCAGTGTGACGAGCTCCCAGACGGCCAGCACGAACGCAAGGGCCAGCAGCTTCGGCCACGCCGCAGCCCAGATCTTGCGCCCCAGCCGGCCCGGCGCCCGCGTGCTCTGATCGGGTGGCAGCTCCAGGCTGTCAAGCCCGCGCAGTGCCTGGTCAGTGACCATGCCGGCCCACTTCCTCCCGCAGCCGGTCAGTGAGCCGGGCCGCGACTTCCGATACCTCCGGGGAGTCGATCCGGCGCTGACCCTGCCTGGGCAGCGTGTACTCCTCGATGACCCGGCCCGGACGGCTGCTCAGCAGGATGACCCGGTCGCCTAGCCGGGCGGCTTCCCGGACGTTGTGCGTGACGAACAGCACGGTCAGCGTGCGCTCGGCGCAGATCCGCTCCAGCTCGTCATGCAGCAGGTCCCTGGTCATCGCGTCGAGCGCGCCGAACGGCTCGTCCATCAGCAGCACGTCGGCGTCCAGCGCGAGCGCCCTGGCCATCGCGACTCGCTGCCGCATTCCGCCCGACAGCTCGTGCGGGCGCTTGTCCCCGAACCCCCCGAGCCGGACGGTGTCCAGCAGCTCAGCGGTCATCGCCGGCCGCTGCGAACGGGGCACTCCCCTGGCCCGCAGGGCGAGCTCGACGTTGCGGCCCGCGGTCAGCCACGGGAACAGCGCGGGCTCCTGGAACATTAGGCCGACCCGGCGGCCGCCCGTGTCCACCTGGCCGCTGGTCGGCTTGTCCAGCCCCGCCGCCAGGTTCAGCAGCGTGCTCTTGCCGCAGCCCGATGCCCCGATGATGCACACGAACTCGCCATCAGCGACGGTGAGGGAGACTGCGTCGAGCGCCAGGAGCCGAGACAGGCCCGCGCCGTAAGCCTTGCTGACCTCGGTCAGCCGGACCGCGATGGCTCGATCGGCTGCCCGCCCGGCCAGCCCGGCCCGTCCGGCTAGCGCTGGCCCGGGCAGGGCTGACGCCCCCGGCCGGTCGACCGGGGGCGTCACCTGCTCGTCGTTGCTGAGCCTCACGAGCTGACCTGCTGCTGGCCATCGGCGGCGAGCAGCTTGTTCAGCGGTCCGAGGTCGTAAATCGCGGACAGGTTCTTCACCGGGCTCAGCAGGCCCACGTCCACCGCGTGCGTCGCATCGGCGAGTAGCGACGAGGCGATCGGGTCGTTGGTGAACGACACCTGGTCGAAGGAAGTCGCGAGGATGGCCGGCTTCAGGCTCTTGCCGGTTAGCGACGCGAGTTCAGCGTTCGCTGCTGACTCCGCGGCGGACTTGTTGCTGGCGATGAACGAGTTGGCTTCGATCTGAGCCTTGAGCAGGTCGCTGATGACGGTCGGGTGCTGCCCGATGAAGCTCTGTGTCGCGACGATCTCGGTCGTGACGAACTGACCCTGCGGCCACAGGCTGGCCTCGTTCACCAGCACGTGCCCGCCCGCGGCGACCATCTCGGCGTCATAGGGATCCGGCTCCCAGCCGCCTGCGATCTTGCCGGATTCGAACGCCAGCACGGCGTCGGAGTTAGGCGAGATGGGGGTCACCGGCACGTCGCCGCCGCCAGTCGAGGTGGTGGTCAGGCCGTGATTCTTCAGCCAGTAGCGCAGCGCCACGTCTTGAGTGTTGCCCAGCGATGGCGTGGCCAGCTGCTGGCCCTTGAGCTGGGCAGCGGACGTGATGCCCTTCTTCACCACCAGTTCGGCGCCGCCGGACGCAGCCCCCGAGATCACCTTGATGAGCTTGCCGCCCGAGGTTTGCCACGCCTTGATGGTCGGGTTGGGTCCCACGTAGGCGGCGTCGAGCTGGCCAGCCAGCAGAGCGGTGGCCTCCTGCGTCCCGCTGCTGAACGGGTACAGCTTGAGCGTGACGTCCTTGCCGAGGTTCTTGGTGAAGAAGCCATCCTTCACGCCGATCAGCGCGGGCGCGTGCGTGATGTTTTCCAGGAAGCCCAGCCGCAGGACAACCTTGGCACTCGAGTTGTCAGGATCCGAACTTGCTGCTGAGGATCCGCAGCCGGCCGCCAGCAAGGCCACGCCGGCTGCCGCGACCGCGGCAAGTGCACGTCTCATCGTCCACCTTTTCCGATCAAGTAAGTCGTTTAATGCGCTGGAAGTCTACAATGCCGATGGACATTACCTAGAGCTTCTCGGGTTATTCAGCTCTGGCGCACGACACCGGGCCACCCGGTCAGCGAGACCGTCTCCCCAGGTCAGAGGCGCACTAGCGGTACGTCAGGAGGGGCAAAAAATTCTGCAGGGGAATCTGCGGCTGGCATCGCCGGTGTCTCAGTCGCCCTCGTCGCCCGCGTCCTCAGGGTCCACGCCCTGGACGGACTTGAACTTCTGCAAGCAGTCCTGCAGCTGCGCCAGATTCGCCGGACTGGAATTGGTGGTGTCGTACCGGACGCCGTACATGATGTTGATCAGCGAGTGCTTAGCTGGCAACGCCATCGCCGGGGTGTTCTGGATGTGCGAGCACGCTGCCCTGACGTGCAACGCGGTGCCCACCGACGTGGTCGGGCTGAACTGGACGACCATCCACTGCGCATCCAGCGATGCGTCCATCTTGGCGCAGCCCGCGACACCGGTCAGCGCGATGATCCCGGCCGCCGCTGGCAATACCACACGGCGCGCCGTCCTGCGCATAGTCCCCTGGCCGGGCTGCGGTTGGCGGGCCGTCTCGCCCGGAAGTTGCGCGCGCACGCCGCCACTCTACGACCAGCCGTCGTACGCGCCTGCCCCGTGCCACCCTTAGTGTCGGAAGAAATGCGGTCGCGCGACTGCCGCCCGGCAGCCGCTCCGGGCCGGACGGGAGGCTTCGATGACGGGCCTGATCGAGGACTACGCACTGATCGGAGACATGCAGACCGCCGCGCTGGTCAGCCAGGACGGCTCGGTTGACTGGCTCTGCCTGCCGAGATTCGACTCCGACGCATGTTTTGCGGCGCTGCTCGGGGACGAGCGCAACGGCCACTGGCGGGTCTGCCCGACTGTGACCGACGGACCAGTCAACCGGCGCGGCGAAGTCAGAAGGCAGTATCAGGGCGACTCGCTCATACTCGAAACCACCTGGACGACCTTCAGCGGCGAGGTTCGGGTAACCGATTTCATGCCGCCGCGCGACCACGGGTACCCGGTACTGGTCCGGATGATCGAAGGAATCAGCGGAACGGTCGAGATGGAATCCGTCCTTCGCCTTCGGTTCGGGTACGGAAAGGTGGTGCCGTGGGTCCAGCGGCACGGCAATGACATCCGGGCGACCGCCGGGCCGGACTCGGTCTGCTACCACGGCACCGTCCGCAGCGTTGGCCAGAACATGGCTCATCAGGCAACCTTCGATGTCGCGGCCGGCGACCGGGTGTCGTTCTCACTGGCCTGGAAGCAGTCTCACCTGCCACCCGACCCGTGCATCGTCACCGAGGCCGCGCTGGAGTTGACCAAGGACTTCTGGTCTGACTGGTCCTCCCGGTGCAGCTATCAGGGCCCGTACCGGGAAGCCGTGATGCGATCCCTGATCACCCTGAAGGCGCTCACCTACGCTCCGACCGGCGGAATCGTCGCCGCGCCGACCACGTCCCTGCCCGAGGACATCGGCGGCGTGCGGAACTGGGATTACCGGTACTGCTGGCTCCGGGACGCGACGATCACGCTGGAGGCGCTGCTCCGGACCGGTTATACCGAGGAGGCCGACAGCTGGCGCGAGTGGCTCGGCCGGGCGATCGCCGGGGACCCGAAAGATGTGCAGATCATGTACGGCGTAGGCGGCGAGCGGAGGCTGGCCGAGTGGGAAGTCAGCTGGCTGCCCGGCTATGAACGATCCGCGCCGGTGCGGATCGGCAACGCGGCCGTCGACCAGCGCCAGCTCGACGTCTACGGCGAGGTGATCGACGCGCTGACGCTCGGCCGGGAGGCGGGACTTGGCTTCGACAAGCACACCTGGAGCCTGCAGCGCCAGTTGCTCGACTTCCTGGAGAAGCACTGGCACGAGCCAGATGAGGGAATCTGGGAAGTGCGAGGTCCGCGGCGTCACTTCGTGCACTCCAAAGTGATGGCCTGGGTTGCCTTTGACCGGGCGATTCACCTGATCGAGCACGGCAACCAGGGTCCGCTGCAGCGCTGGACCGCGATCAGGGATGAGATCCACGCACAGGTCCTCCAGCAGGGCTACGACGCCGAGCGCGGCGTTTTCACCCAGTACTACGGAAGCAAGGAACTCGACGCTTCGGTGCTGCTAATCCCCGAGGTCGGCTTCCTGCCGCCGGATGACCCGCGGGTCGTCTCCACGGTCAAGGTCATCAAGCGTGAGCTGATGCGCGATGGCCTGGTACTGCGCTACACCCAGCCCGCCAAGGTCGTCAGCTCCGGCGCCGAAGCTGACGTGGACGGCCTGCCCGGCGCGGAGGGTGCGTTTCTCGCCTGCAGCTTCTGGCTCGTGAACGCGCTGCACCTGATCGGCGAGTATGACGAGGCGGTGGCGATATTCGAGCGGCTGCTGAGCCTCCGCAACGACCTCGGCCTGCTCAGCGAGGAGTACGACCCCCGGTACGGCCGCCAGGTCGGCAACACGCCGCAGGCCTTCAGCCACGTGCCGCTCATCCAGGCCGCCCTCAACCTCGAAGGCCATGCAGCCGGGCACTGCCGCCGCACCGGCAGGCAGCGACGCTCCGGGGCGTCCCGGCCGTCCTGACCGTCGGCCCGTGCCGGGCACGTTTCGCCTGGCACCGGGCATGATCACTGGCAGCGGACTAGGCACCGCACGGTCGATGTCACACTGATGGGTACCATGCCAGCCCGCCCGCACATCCTGGTCGTGAACGGCCGCAAGGTCCGCCAGCCGGTCTTTGTCATCGGCGCCCCGCATTCCGGGGCGGACCTAGTCGGCCGCGCGTTCAAGCAGTCCGCGGGCTTCCACGTGACAATCGGTCAGGATGCCGTCCAGGGCGTGGTCTACGCCTTCGCCCGGAGCCCGTCGATCCAGCGTGGCCGCAGTGACGCGGCCGCTACCGTGCTGCGCGATGCCTTCGCGCAAGCCTGGCAGGTGACCGCGCACGGGTGCCTGACCTGCTCGCCGTTCTGCCGCGATGCCGGGCGGGTGACCGGGCCGGCCTGCTGCGTGTCCGAGCGCGAGATCGTCCGGTACGGCGACGCCAGCCCGGATCTCATGTACTGCGCCGAGGGGCTGATCGACGCTTTCCCCGACGCCCGGATCCTGCAGATTATCCGGGACGGCCGGGACGTGGTCGCGGCCATGCTCGCCGACCCGCAGGCGCTGGCCTGGTTCAAGCCCGGTATGTCGAACGTCGAGACCGAGTTCCCTAATCCGTTCTTCGGCATCGAGACCGAGCACGATCTGGCAATCTGGCCGGGGCTGTCGGCGGCCGGCAAGTGCGCGCTCCGCTGGCGCGGCGCGGTGCGGGCGATGGCCAGGCTGCGGACCTCGCTGTCCGCGGAGCAGCTCACCACGCTGCGATACGAGAACATGCTGCAGCACCCGGCGGCGACGGCCACAGCCGTGTCCGGCTTCGTCGGTGACAAGGTCAGCCCGGTCGCCGTCCGCGCCGTACGGCGCGAGGGCCAGCCGTCGGCCGAGCCGGGCGCCTGGCGGCATCAGCTGACAACGTCGCAGCTGACCGAGATCGAGTCAGTCGCAGGGCCTGACCTGCGCCGGGTCGGCTACTTAGACTGACGCCGCGGTAGCCTCCGCGGGCGAGGACGGGGCGGACTCCTGCCGGGCGAACTGGGTCCGGTACAGGTCGGCGTACAGGCCCCCGGCGGCCAGCAGGTCGGCGTGCCGCCCTTGCTCGACGACCCGGCCGCCGTCGATCACCAGGATCTGGTCAGCTTCCCTGATGGTCGACAGCCGGTGCGCGATCACCAGGGAGGTCCGGCCGGCCAGCGCTGTTTTCAGCGCGCGCTGCACCGCCGCTTCGGACTCGGAGTCCAGGTGCGCGGTTGCCTCGTCAAGCACGACGACGGAGGGCGCTTTCAGCAGCAGCCTGGCAATGGCGATCCGCTGCTTCTCGCCACCGGACAGGCGGTAGCCGCGATCGCCGACGACAGTATCCAGGCCGTCGGGCAGCGCGGCGACGAGATCCCAGATCTGCGCGGCCTGGCAGGCCAGGATCAGTTCCGCCTCCGACGCTTCCGGCCGGGCGTACAGCAGATTGGCCCGGATCGTGTCGTGGTAGAGGTGCGCATCCTGGGTGACTACACCGACCACGTCGTGCAGCGAGGCCAGGGTCACGTCCCTGATGTCAGCACCGCCGATCCGCACGGCGCCACTGGTGGGGTCATACATCCGGGACACCAGGTGCGTGATCGTCGTCTTGCCCGCGCCGGACGGCCCGACGAGCGCGGTCAGCTTGCCGGCCGGCGCGACGAAGCTGACGTCGGTGAGCGCCTGCTGGCCGGGTCCGGCGCGCTCTGGCACCGGCAGCGCGATCGACTCGAGAGAGGCGAGCGAGACGTCGGCGGCTGCCGGGTAGCGGAAGCTGACGTGGTCGAAGTCAATCTCCGGGGCCGGGCTGGGCCCGGTCAGCCAGCCGGCGGCGCCTGGCGCTGGCGTCAACGGCAGAGCGCCGTCGCGCTCGCCGATCAGCGGCTGAAGGTCGAGTACCTCGAACACCCGGTCGAAGCTGACCAGCGCCGTCATCACGTTGACCTGGACATTCGACAGTGAAGTGATCGGCCCGTAGAGCCGGCTCAGCAGCGTGGCCAGCGCCACCAGGGCGCCGATCTGCAGGGCGCCGCGGATGACCAGGTCACCGCCGAGCCCGTAGACGACTGAGGTCGACAGCGTCGCCAGCAGAGCCAGGCCGGTGACCAGTGCGCTGCCCCACAGCGCGGTCAGCACGCCGATGTCCCGCACCCGCGCGGCGCGACCGGAGAAGAGATTCAGCTCATCGGCAGGCCGTCCGTAGAGCTTGGCCAGCATCGCCCCGGCTACGTTGAACCGTTCCGTCATGGTCGAGCCCATCTGGGCATCCAGCTGCATCGATTCCCTGGTGAGCCGCTGGAGCTTGCGGCCGACCCGGCGGGCCGGGAGCAGGAAGACCGGGATAAGTACCAGCGCCACGACCGTGACGAGCCAGGAGTAGAAGAACATCGCCGCCAGCACGAGAACCAGCTGCAGGACACTGGACACCACCGAGGACAGCGTCGAGGTGAGCGCCTGCTGAGCCCCGATCACGTCGTTGTTGAGCCGGCTGACCAGCGAACCGGTCTGAGCCCTGGTGAAGAACGCGATCGGCTGCCGCTGCACGTGCTCGAACACCTGGCTGCGCAAGTCGTAGATGAGACCCTCGCCTACTCGCGAGGTGAAGTAGCGCTGCACCACGCCGAGGAAGGCATCGAAGACAGCCAGCCCGGCCACGATGCCGGCGATCGCGAACACGACCGACGTCCGCTTGGGCAGGATGCCTTTGTCGATGACGATGCCCAGCAGCACCGGGTACAGCACCGTTACCACTGCGTCCAGGGCAGCGGCGAGCAGGAAGATGGTCAGGTCAAGGCGATACGGCCGGGCGTACCCGGCAATCCGCCGGACGGTGCCGGGCTTAAGCCGTTGCTTGGTGACCGACGGATCGCGGGTGAACCCGCGCATGGCGTGCCACTGGTTCTGCATCGTCATGACCGGTGAACCTAACACCCGCTGCGGATCATCCCTGCTCCGCCGTGGGCGAACTAGCCCGGCGCCGGCCCGGGCACCTCAGCGAGTCGGTGTCAGCCAGTCTGGCGGGCGGCGAGCAGCGCCGCCTGGGCCGCGCGCTCGGCGGCGGCTTGCCGTTCCAGGGTGTTCGCCGGTGCCTGGGCCAGCAGCGCCTTCGTGGCCCGTGCCGCGGCCGGGTCGGTCGACAGCAGTGCGGCGACAAGGTCACTCACCGCCGCGTCGAGTTCAGCGCGCGGCACCATCAGCTCGGCCAGCCGCAGGTCGGCGGCTTCCGGGGCGGTGACGGTCCGTGCGGTCAGGCACAACTCGATCGCCCGCGGCAGCCCGACGATATCGACGAGCGGCTTCGTCCCGGTCAGGTCGGGCACCAGGCCGAGGGCCGGCTCCTTCATGCAGAACGTCGCGTCGTCGGCGATCACCCGCAGGTCGCAGGCAAGCGCGAGCTGAAACCCGGCGCCGATCGCGTGCCCTTGCACTGCGGCGATCGACACGAAGGCCGGATCGCGCAGCCAGGTATAGCCAGCCTGGAAGCCTGCCAGCGCCTCGTCGAATCCGGGATCGGCGGCGCTCGGGTTCGGTTCCTCGCCGGGGACGCCGTCGGCGGTAAACATGCGCAGGTCGATCCCGGCGCAGAAGGACGGCCCCGACCCGCGGATCACCACGACCCA
>Ga0335074_10015144_pt1 | contig 10827 bp, 11 predicted proteins | sample Lox_Sample_23_FD_206715 | JGI IMG/M metagenome (GOLD analysis project Ga0335074, IMG submission 206715) | Soil microbial communities from Loxahatchee National Wildlife Refuge, Florida, United States - Lox_Sample_2.3 | ecosystem: Environmental > Terrestrial > Soil > Wetlands | place: USA... | reverse complement strand
TCGAAATGCGGTCGTCAAGCGCGTCGAACGGCAAGCCGGCCGGTAGATCCATGGCCAGATCAGCCGATCCTGCGCCGATCATCCCGGCCCCTCCCCTGTCCGCTTCTCTGCGCCCGCAAGCCCCAGATCGTCCGCGCCAGGTTCAGCTCTCCAGCCTTTGCCTTCGCCACCATCCCGAAGAAATACCCGCCCGGCGTGGTGCGGAAATGATCCTTGGGCTTGGCCGAGACGATCGCCACCGCGATCGCCGCCTCCTCCCGCCCCATCGCAAGGCACGCCTCGCCCCACAGCGGCTTCGACACCCCAAGCTCGCCGCGCAGCCAGTCCGCCGCGTCCACCACCTCGGGCCAGCCAGGCGCCGGCGAAGTCAGGTAAGGCCGCAGCCGGGGTGCCAGCCGGATCAGCTCGTCTGTCGTCAGCCGCAGTACCGTCCCCTCTGTCCGTCCGGGCTTTGTCTGGCCGCTCTCCTTCGTGCTTGCCGGCTGCCCTGTTTGTGCTTTGCCCGGCATGGCCACGCCCGGCGGCGGCTTACACTCTTCCCGAGCAACTACCGTATCCGTTTTCGGATCAGGGGTTGGTTTGTAGGTATATCGGTGGGGCTGATTTTCTGGCCCCTTGGGGCTGGAATCCACCGCCTGGGAAGGACCCGCCGGCGTCGCGGACAGCAGGTTTTCCAGGCGCTCGCGCGCCGCGCGCTGCCGCCGCTCCAGGCTCTCCACGCCCAGCGCCATCTCCGCCGGCGTCTCGACCCTGCTGAGCGCCTTGCCGAGGCTCCGAGCCTCGCGGGCCAGTGTCGCCCACTCCTCGCCATCGAAGCCACATTCAACCGCCGTCTCGAGGATCTGGGTGATGCCGTTGCGTGCAATCGTCGCCCGCCGCCGCAGTCGGCCCATCTCCGCCCGCTCCGCTCGCGCCTCCGCGGCCAGCCGCACGAATTCAGCGTGCCGGACGGCGATCGGCGAGAGGTCGAAGCCATAGGCCTCGGTGATCCGCCCGGCCCGGTCGCGCGACCCGTAACGCTTGCCGTTCGGGCTGTCCTTCATGGTGATCACCCCGGCCTCGATCAGAGCCCGGTTGATCATCTTCACCTGGGCAGGCGAGAGATCGAGCGCCGCCTGCTGCATCGAAGCCGACGGCCAGACGATCGGCCGCCCTCCCCCCTCCCAGTCCTGCGGCTGGGTGAAGCGGAACAGCCAATCAACCGCGTGCACCAAGCGCGGCGACAGGCCGAGCCGCGGCGCCGCCTCCTTGAATGCCGCGAGCAACTGGCCAGGGGTCCTGATCCCCTCGGGCAATCCACCGAAGGCCTCCGCTGTTCTGTCGGCCTGGAGCAGGCTTGGCGTCAGTCGCCGAAGCCCCGTCGGGGAGCGGGTACAGCCTCCCCCCTGCGCCTCTCGGGCGCTTTCCGTCGTCATCGCAATCCTCCTTTCGGGTGGACCGCGACGGGCAAACCCCTCCCTTCAGCGGAAACGGCAATTTCCGCTTGATGGCGAAGCATCTGCTGGCTACCTTGGGGGTGTTCAGCCGCCCAAGGCGTTGCCGTCAGGCTCGTCGCGAGTTTCGCAAAAGCCCGCCCGGCAAGGCGGGCTTTCGCATTTTCAGGCGGTCTACTGGGCGGCTGCCCCCTTCTCTTCGATCAGTTGCATCAGCGCCTGGCTGCGGTTGCGCAGCCCCTGGCGTTCCTTGATCGCATCGAGCATCGCCACCGTTGCACGGGGCAACTGAAACAGCACCTCCTCACTGCCGGCAGATCGAAGCCGCTGGCGGTAGATGCGGGCCTTTTCAGCCGATGAGAGCGGCGTGGCGCGAGGCATCGACGGACTCGACTCGGTTACTAGTCGCTGGAGTCTCCGCTCGAAAAGCAAACTTGTCCACGGCTTATTGTGGCCGAGTCGCGCCAATCCTCTGAATCAATTAGCTTTTTGCTGGTACAAACCCGGTTATAGAGTTGATTGCCAGGGGCCTCCGAAGGGCCTGCAGGGTACCCGAAGCTGGCGACTCGGGGCCTGCAAGCCTGCAAGAATTTGTGCTTTCGTGCTTTCTGGCTAATCGCCCTGCACCTTCCGGTAAGCGGCGAAGCTCCGGCGCAAGAGCTCGTTAAGCTTGAGGTCGTGGCCGGCGGCGTAGGTTTTGAACTCGCGCCGAAAGCTGGCCGGCACTCGGAAATTCAAAGGCGACAGGCCCCCCTCCCCTTCGCGCTCAGTCGGGCGCGTTGGCGACAGCACCGTGCGATCGGCAGCTGCCGCAGGTGCAGCACCTCGCCCTGGCATGTCGGGTGTCGGCGCCGCTGCGCCCTTTACGGCGACTAAGCTCGCCGACAACGTGGCGGCTGGCTTCTTGCTCATGCGGCCTGCCTCGGCAGGCTACGTGCTTTCGTGCTTTTTGCCAATTGTGCTTTCACGAATTCCCACAACTCCGTCATCTCAGACGAACTGCGCCCCCTCTGATCGGTCTCCTGCACCGTACGGCCGTCGATCATGGAGCCTGCATAGTCTACCCGGTCATGCACGATAGCTGGCGCCACTGCACCGTGCTCGGATAGCGCCGCCACGGCCTGAACGGTAAGGCGCGCGTTGGGCTTCGCCTGGGTCACGGCAAAGACAAACGGCTTACCGGCCGACTGCACCAGCTCAATGGTGCTGCCAACCGCTCGCAAGTCATGCGGGCTCGGCCGCGTTGGGATCAGCACTAGCTCGGCCGACTGCACCACGGTGCCTATCGCCTCGGTGATGGCGGGCGGTGTGTCCACCACGGCCACCTGGTAGCCTGCCTGGGCAAGAGCAGCGAGTTTCGCCGGCAGCTCGGCAATGGTGGTGGGTGCAAGCGCCGGACTTTCGGCTTCACGTACGTTCCACCACGCTGAAAGTGATCCTTGCGGGTCGGTGTCGATCAGGACGGTCGGACCGTCACCGGCGGCCTGAGCTGCCACGGCGAGATGCGCAGCAAGGGTGGTCTTGCCGGCGCCGCCTTTTTGGCTTGCGAGAACGAGAACGTGCATTTTGGCTTTCCGTCTAAGACGATTACAGCCTTTCGTGCTAGCTAAGAAGCACAATAGCACGCAAGCAATCAATATTCTTCTCGTGCATTCGTGCTTTTTGCCTCACGGGGGCCGGCCATGAAGCCGGCCATTATCCCTTGGATATCTTAGGTTCAGCTTTATATATCAAGCAGCTAGCTGCTAGATGAAGCCGGTCATTGAGCCATGCGAAACGCCGGACCAGCCTCTCTGACCCTGCTTCCGGCTGAGGATCATCCTGCCTGGGGCGAACTGCGCGACTCGGCCTTCTTGCTGGGAGAGGACGCCGCAAGCTTAGCCGGACGCTTGGCGCCCGGCACTGCCGCTACGATCGGCGATCTCGTCCGCGGTATGAACTGCTATTACAGCAACCTGATCGAAGGCCACGACACGCGCCCCGTTGATATCGAGCGCGCGCTCCATGCCGACTTCGCCGCCGAACCGAAGCGGCGCGATCTCCAGCTCGAAGCTGCGGCCCACATCGCCGTGCAGGCAGCCATCGACACGGGCGCGATCGATCCCGAGCAACCACCGTCCGCCCTGGCTCGCGAGATTCATCGGCAGTTCTACGAGCGGCTTCCTGACAGTCTTCGATGGATCGAGGAGTTGGGAAGTGGACGCCGGGTCGAGGTGATGCCGGGGAAGTGGAGGGAAGGGGACGCGAAGGTCGGCGTGCACGTTGCGCCGCCGGCGGATGAGTTGCCGAGCTGGATGGCCCGCTTCGACGAATGCGCGCCGGAGCGCTTCGGACGAGCGGAACGACTGGTCGCGATCGCCGCGGCACATCATCGCCTGTTGTGGATCCACCCCTTTGCCGACGGCAATGGCCGGGTCGCCCGGCTGCTTTCGCACGCGCTGCTGCGCCGGGCGGGCGTCGGATCACCCTTGTGGTCGGTCGCGCGCGGCTTGGCACGCAATGTCGATGCCTACCGCGCCTACCTGGCCCGGGCGGATGACCCGCCACAGGGCCTCCTGGACGGGCGGGGCATCCTATCGGACGGCCGGCTGGCTGATTTTTGTCGGTTCTTCCTGGCCTCCTGCATCGACCAGGTTCGCTTCATGCGCGCGTTGCTCTCGCCGGAAGCCTTGGCGGGCAGGGTTCGCGAATTCGTCGCCGCAGAGGCCGCCGGCGGTCGGCTCGACCCTCGGCTGCAGCCGCTCTTGGAACAGGCCGTCCTATTCGGTGTGGTGCCGCGAGCTAATGTCCAGGGCTTGCTGGGTGTGAGCGAGCGCCAAGCCCGGAGGCTCGTACGGCCCCTTGTCGATCGCAGCCTGCTGACCGGCGCGAAGGATGCGCCACTGCGGGTTGCCTTCCCGCTCGGGGAGAGTGAGCGATTGTTCCCGCATCTCTGGGCACCATTCGGTGCCGCAACGAATGTCGATTTGCCGCCGGAGGTGGAAGGCGCCCTGCAACCGCCACGCGCCGCATAACGGCCCAGTGACCACGAAGCTGTGCGTTTTGGCCATCTAGCAGCCTCCGCCGTGGCGTCGTAGGGCGCCCACTCCGGCGTAACCTCCTTATAGAGTCGCCGATCATTCCGAGCACTCGGCGCTTCCATTAGGTCAACGTGGCAGGAGCGGGGGATTGCCGCTCTCGACCCCAAGCGGACCTACACATCCCAGAACCTGCGATATGCTGATCACACGCCCTTTTTCGCTCTCACAGAAATGGACAGGGGAATACGCGGATATTCATTTGGAAGACGCCACAGTCTATCGGATGCAGGCACCAAGCTCGACACACCTTGCCAAGGCAAGACCTCGTGCTCGTGAAACATCACGATCGTTAGCCCAGCATCGATTAGTGCGCCGAGGATGGTCGAGAGCGAATGAATCCACTCCCGGGTCGATTGATGGGTCATGATGGTGGGGTCACCGGTGTAGGTCGTCGCGTTGACGAAATCCAACGGCCGCTCAGCGGGCGTTTGGAAATCGTACATCGGCACGAGTCTGCCGTCATGGTCACCCATTACGAGGAAACTCGGATGAGCATCCGCAAAGTATAATTCCCCACCTGGCGCAAGCACGGATGCGATTGCTCTGGCCCACACGCTCAGATCGGGCAGCCAGCAGATCGTTCCCCACGTCGTAAAGACCAGATCGAACGGACCAGGCGTCAAATGCGGGGCCTCGTCCACAGTCCCCTGAACGAAGTTGGCCCTTATCCCGGTCTCATCAGCGAGACGTCGCGCGAAGTCCAGCGCTACGCTGGAAAAATCGAGGCCGGTAGCGATGGCGCCGCGTCGCGCAAGGCAGAGCGTGTCACGTCCAATATGGCATTGCAGATGAAGGGCGCGCTTTCCGGCAATGTTGCCGAGTTCGGCAGCTTCGATGGCATGGAGCGCATCCTCACCCGCCCGAAATCGGTCGAGCATGTAGTCGCCAGTTGTGTCCCGCGCGTGGATGCTGGCGCGCTCATCCCAATTTCGGCGATTAACGTCAATCGGATCGACCACGAAAGGCCCCCTTTCAAGCGCCACGAGCCACAGGCGTGCCGTGTATCAGATTAACGAGAACGATCTACGTCGCGGCGCCGCGGCGGCCCGGGCCAGCGCGCCACTTTAACGCTTCGCCGTTTGGTCACCCGCCGACGCATCCCGCCAACTCCTTGACGTGGCTCAGTGCGGGTCGGACCACTTTGAACAGAATGCCCATTCCGTAAAGGCCGTGGCCATTTTGCACACCTTCGTGGTCACTGGGCCATAACGGCTGGTGCGGCGCAGGGCAGGGGGCTGGCGTGTCGCCCCAGCAGAAAGTCACTCCATGCGCCTTGGCATTCGGCTTCGTGCTACGGTGAGGGCCGGAGCCCGAGGAGCTAACGCCATGGCCGAAACGCCGCCTCTAACGCTGGACACCCCTGCCGACGATTTCCGGCTGCCAGGCACGGACGGGCGGACCTACACGCTCGACGACATCGCCGGCGAGAAGGGCACGGTGATCGTCTTCATCTGCAATCACTGCCCGTACGTGAAGGCGGTGATCGACCGCCTCGTCGACGACGCCCACGCGCTCATGGCGGAGGGTATTGGTTTCGCCGCGATCTGCTCCAATGACGCCGAGGCTTATCCTGCGGACTCGTTCGAGGCGATGCGGCACTTCGCCCAGACACACGCCTTCCCGTTCGCCTATCTGCACGATGAGGACCAGTCAGTGGCCCGGGCCTATGGCGCCGCCTGCACGCCCGACTTCTTCGGCTACGACGCGCAGCGCCGGCTGAAGTACCGTGGTCGCCTCGACGAAGGCCGTACCTCGCCGCCGCGGACCGGCGCGCCGCGGGAATTGCTCGAAGCGATGCGTGCCATTGCTGCCACTGGCGAAGCGCCGCCTGGGCAGGTGCCGTCGATCGGCTGTTCAATCAAGTGGAAGGCTGCCGCGTAAGGAACGTTGGCACCCGGAACCCCCGCACGGGATACGTCCAGGTCCCATGGAGACGGGAGAGTCGCCGGCCCCGTGACGGATGCACTGGAATGCGGCGTTTGGACCAAATCCGGGCGCACTACAGCATCCCGGACTCCCGGACCTGCCGGAGTCGATCGGCGGAATATAGGCGGTACGGAGGAACTTCTTCGCGCGCGTCCCGGTCGGGCGTGCGGAAAAGAACAAAGGGCGGATTCCGCTCACGAATGAGAACGGATGTTCGATCTTGGAACGTTCCGTGGCCGCCTCACGCCTCATACGAGGAGTTCGATTGAACTGAAAACTCCAGAGGAACTTTGCGCTCTGGACGATAGTACCGAATTTCCGAATTTCGTTGGGTGCTCGTCCGCTGCTGATTCCCGAGGCGTGAAGGCACGCATGACGCTGAGCGGGGATATCGCCCCTGCATTGCCACCCGGCGCGATCTCCGTTGCGTCACCACCGATGTAAGACGGCGCATAAAACCCGAGAAAAAGATCGCCGGTGGCGTACCTGCGCCGGTAGGTAATCCAACGCTGTGCGCGATGATATGGCTGGTCGTGCAGCAGATGGCAGCGCTGGCATAGACTCTTAAGGTTGCGCCACCGATTGTGGCTCGGATCATGATCGAGATGCGCCGCGGCCAGCACGACGCGCGTGGTGCGCGCCGGTATCAGCGCCAGCAGGTCCGGCCAGCGTGCGCGCCGGCCGCGCCGGTCACGCCAGGTCTGCTGGGCAGGATCGAACCACCGCCCGTCAGGTAGGCAGCGAATCAGCTTGGCGTGTGGGCGGCCACACACTTCGCACAGGCCTTTGGCACGGTCGAACCGCACCTGTCGGCTGAGCTCCTTCCAATCGGGCGGATACAAGGGGCGCAGTTCGAGGCGGATCGGCATCCGGTTACTCCGCCGCGACCGGCAGTCGTCCACGCCTGCCGAGCACGCGATAGACCGACGCACGACCGATGCCGAGGCGGCGCGCGATCGCCGTCGCACCCAGCTGTTCCTCCTGGCTCAACCGCTGCACCTCCACCGAATTGATGATCGGCTGGCGTCCCTTGTACACGCCGCGCGCCTTGGCGGCGGCGATGCCTTCCAGCTGACGTTCACGGCGCAGGTTGGTCTCGAACTCGGCGAACACCCCGAGCATATTAAGGAACGCCTTGCCGGCCGCGGTCCCGGTGTCGATCGGCTGCTCTGTCGCCTTCAGCTTAGCGCCCTTTGCCTTCAGCTCGTGCACGATGTCCTGCAAGTCCTTCACCGACCGGGCAAGCCGGTCGATGCGCGTGACCACCAGCGTGTCGCCCTGGCGCAGGAAATTGAGCAGCACCTGCAGTTCGGTACGCTCGTCGCGGCGAGCGCCGGAGGCCTTCTCCGCACGGATGACATCGCAGCCGGCTGCTTTCAGGGCTGCGCGTTGGAGTGCAAGGTCCTGGTCGATCGTGCTGACGCGGGCGTAGCCGTAGTGGGGCATCGGGCGGGCAGGGCAGGGGAGGAATCTGTCTCGCTGGCCTCTAGACCCCGTTTCCGAGTCGTCTCAAGCCCTTGAAACCGACCCTAATGAGGCGCCGGAAGTGCCTCACCGCCGCGTTTCGGTGGGGTATACCTCAACGAGGCTCGACCTTAGGGCCTTCGCAACTAGCGGCAACGGGACAAACTCCCGCCGGCCGTTTCGCAAGGCACTTATATTTAGTCGGCACCACGATTACGCGCTGGCCGGAGGTGGTGGGCGTGGCGGACTAGCTGGACTAGCTGCCCTCCTGCTTCCGCTTGGGCTGCGGGATCATGCCAAGTCCGCCGGCGCCTTCGAATATGCCCGAGCTGCTCGACCGGCTCGAATCCCGTCGCGGCGGCTAAGTTTCGATGGATGATCTGATCTCACTCGCTCGAGTGCAGCAAGGTAAAAGCCGCGCAAGTGCACGCCGGAAAGAAAAGCCTGGCTGGTCACTAAGATCTGGCGCCGACAACAACAGGATATCGCAAGGATTGCCCCAATCACCGAATGCGACGTCCAATATAGTCACTTCGGTTGCTCGGTCTATGACGCACACGCGGCTTTCGGTTCGTGCCCGGCCACTTTTCTCGGCCGACCAGATGCCGTAACAGACTAGAATATAGTCGCGACTTAACGCCATACCGCGCGCGAACATAGTCGTCGCCAGGCGGGACAATGTCAATCGGCGCTCGGAGCGGCCGCGCAAGATCAAGACTCCATGAGCGCTATCGAGCACATGCAATGTATCACGGTCGTGGACCACATCGTGCGCTTCGTGTCCCAAAGCTTGGTGCACTGCGATCAGCCGCACTCGCCCTGGCCCTTGTGATCTCCATTCCAACTCGAGTTCTAGCGCGAAGCTGCCGTAATCCCAGTTGTGAGCCAACACGAACGCTCGATTGCCGCGAAAGGTTAAGGAATTGAAGTGATAGTGATCACTAGGTCGCCTCTCAGGGGCTTCATGCCGCAAATGAGCTGGGACCAATGGCGTCAAATCAATCAGACGCACAAGTCGCCAACTCGAGCGATCGAAAACTGCGATCTGTGACCCCTCACCGAGTACCACACAAAGCCAGCGATCGATTGCGCGGATCTGGTGGAGGTCACGTAAGCAGTCGTGGGTCAACACAGGCACAACGCGTGCGCGATTTACGTCAAGGCTGCAGATGGCGTTTGTCTCCAGATCAGGAGACTGTACGCGGCCTTCAATGTCGAGATTACGCGCTGCCACCAAAATACGGTGATCGCAGTGGGTTAACCCGAAGTAAATCCCTCGGCGTTGCTCAAGCACGTCACTTCGGATGGTTCTGCGTTTGAGGTCAATCTCCAGCCATAGGATTGCTTGAAAAGTCGTCACCACAGCACATAGGGTTCTACCCTTTCCCCGCCCCGAAGAGAGATGACTGCCACCCATTCTATCTTTATCGAATATTTGCTACTGGAACTGCTCGGGCGGTCTTAGTTTGGCGAGTTGCAACCCTTGTCGCGACAAACGAGCCCAGCCCACCGATGGTTCGGGGGCGTCTTGAAAGTGAGAGTTGGCAGTGCGCTGATGCGTAAGATCAGCAAACATGTCAGCAGATGTTTGGCCCCGATGAAGTGGCAGCAATGCCTCAGCTGGCCGCTCCAGCGCGGCAGCCGGCGTCCGAACGAGACCCCCCACAGCAGCGGCGAGCGCTTCGATATCTCCTCCGGACACCGCACGCCCGCGCCCTTCAGCTATATTTGGCATATTGTAAGCGGCATTGATGTAGTGGACGACCCAGCTCGAACCGGATGATTGTGCAATGCCTGAGGCTGAATGGCGACAATCCAGTAAGGAACGACCTCTGCCACCTGCTGCGCGAATCCGAGGCAGGAAGCTGCAGAGCGACAGGCTGGCTGTGTGCCGGCTGCCTAAGCGTGCCAACGTCGGCCCCCCAATAAGCCTTACACGTTAGTCGTTATCCGTGCGTTGCCCATCAAGCGGCGATCTTTCGCAGAACCACGTCGCAATACATGTACTCTTGTAGCGCCAGGAAGATCATCTCCCACCCCTCCGCCAGCATAAACTCGTGAGTCGCCTGTATAACGCCATAAGGACCCAGTCCGCCAAGCACATCGCTCATTGTATAATCGTTCATTATGATTAAGCCGTCATCACGGACCTTGTATTTGACAATCGACAGATCCCGACATACTGCGTCATAACTGTGGTCAGCGTCCACATAAACGATATCCAGGCTGTCGTCTGGCAGCCGCCCCATAGCGGTGACACTATCCTCTTCCAAGACCGTCATTCGACCCTGACCGATGAAGTCAGCAAATCTATCGCGATAAAACGCGCCGTGCGTTCGATTACTTAGTACTTCCTCAGTAGGTTTGCCCCACAACATTGGTAGTTCATGTATATGGAAGACGTCGATCCCGACGAAATGATGCGGCTTACAAATGCGCAGGATCTTCTCCGAAAAATCACCGAGAAGGACGCCAATTTCGGCAAATATCTTCCCCTTCGGTAACGATCCCAGCATCGCTTCACGGTCTGGCAACACCCGGGCGTTTTGCAAGAGCCGCTCCGGAAGCTTTGGGCACCCACGGAAAGCGGTCATAGAGCTTCTCCCGCCAGTTCTATTGGACGTGACGCAGGCCGCCTTATCTTGACCAAACTCTCCAACGCATGCGAGAGATCGTTGGCCATCCGAATGTCCGTGAATCGCTGAACAAAATCCTCCCGTGCGCATCGGCCCATCTCTGTCCGGCTTGCGTCGTCCCTGACCAGCCGTTCGATCGCATCGATCAGAGCTGCGATGTCATCGGGGGGGATGAAATGCCGCGCCCACGCATCAGCCTCGACATTCGCCCGGCGCGTGCGGCCGCGGCCGGGGTTGGCCCTGAGTCCGATTCGCGTCCTGAGCCCTCAGGCGCAGCGTCGACGCCCG
>Ga0335074_10015143_pt1 | contig 10827 bp, 6 predicted proteins | sample Lox_Sample_23_FD_206715 | JGI IMG/M metagenome (GOLD analysis project Ga0335074, IMG submission 206715) | Soil microbial communities from Loxahatchee National Wildlife Refuge, Florida, United States - Lox_Sample_2.3 | ecosystem: Environmental > Terrestrial > Soil > Wetlands | place: USA: Florida... | reverse complement strand
GGATCTTCCCGACCACGCCGACGATGCCGGGGCGGTCGGAATAGGTGAAGAACACCATGTGCGCCGCGGGCGAGATCTCCATGTCGAACCCGTTGACCTCGACGAGCTTCTCGACCTGGCGCTGCCCTGTCAGCGTCCCGCCGACCGATACCATCTGGCCGTCGGGAAGGGTGCCGCGCAGCGTCACCACGTTGCGCCAGTCCGGGCTCTCCTTGTCGGTCGCCAGGCTCACTTCGACGCCCCGGTCGGCCGCCAGCAGCGGCGCGTTGACGTAGGTGACGGCGTCCTCGACGATGTCGCTGAACACTCCCTTGAGCGCGGCGAGCTGCAGCACGCTGACGTCCAGGCCCGCGACCTCGCCGCGGACCTCCACCTCGATCCTGGCGGCGATGCCGCCCGCCACCGCGGTGAAGATGCGGCCGAGCTTCTCGGCAAGCGGCAGTCCCGGCCTGATCAGCTCGTCGACGCTGCCGCCCTGGACGTTCACAGCGTCGGGAACGAACTCGCCGGCCAGCGCGAGCCGGACCGACCTGGCGACTTCCGTTCCGGCCTTTTCCTGCGCCTCGTGGGTGCTCGCTCCCAGGTGCGGCGTGACAACCACGTTCGGCATCGCGAACAGCGGGCTGTCGGTGCACGGCTCGGTGGCGTATACATCAAGCGCCGCACCCGCCACCCGGCCGTCGGCCAGCGCACTGGCGAGCGCAGCCTCGTCGACGATGCCGCCGCGCGCCGCATTGATGACCCGCACGCTGGGCTTGACCATGTGCAGCTGGCGGTCGCCGACGATCCCCACGGTTTCGGCGCTCCTCGGCAGGTGCACGCTGATGAAGTCGGACTCGGCGAGCAGTTCGTCCAGGCTGACCAGGCGGACGCCGAGCTGGGCCGCGCGCGCCGCTGCGACGTACGGGTCGTACGCGATCACCCTCATGCCGAAAGCCGCCAGACGCTGGGCGACGAGGACGCCGATCTTGCCCAGCCCGAGCAGGCCGGCCACCTTGTCCTGCAGTTCCACGCCGGTAAAGGCCGACCTCTTCCACTGCCCGCCCTTCAGCGAGGCCATCGCCTGGGGCACGTTCCGCGCGGACGCGAGCAGTAGCGCGACGGCGTGCTCGGCGGCGCTCACGATGTTGGACGTCGGCGCGTTGACGACCATCACACCCGCCCGTGTCGCCGCTTCGACGTCGACGTTGTCCAGGCCAACCCCGGCGCGGGCCACGACGCGGAGCTTCGGGGCGTGCTCGAGGGCTTCGGAGTCGATGATCGTCGCGCTGCGGATGATCACGGCGTCGGCGTCAGCAAGCGCTGGCAGCAGTTGCTCCCGGTCCGCGCCGTCGGCGTTGCGGATCTCGAAACCGGGCTCTAGCAGGGCGATCCCGGCGGGCGAGAGCTCTTCGGCGATGAGGACGATCGGCGTGGACACGTTAGCCCTTCACAGCGGAGGCAGCGGTCAGGCGTGACAGTGTAGGCGATGCGGCGCTTGCCGGGGCTTCGCATAATCCGGTCATTGCGCCGGTGCCGCGGCTGGCGCGGCCGGCGCGGGAGCCTCGCCCGGGTCCAGGGCCGGCTCGGAGGCCGGCCCTGGGTCCGGCGCGAACTCGGCTTCGGCACCGGGCGCGGCCGCCTGGCCGCCGGCCGCGACCTCGCCCGCGGGGCCGGTGAACGAATCAGCGTCGGCCTCGCCACCCGGCCAGCCGCTGCCGACCAGGGCCTGGATCCCGCGCGCATCCATCGGCTTGGCGATCAGGTACCCCTGACCGGTCTCGCAGCCCATTTCGCGCAGCAACTCGAGGTGCTCGGGGCGCTCGATCCCCTCCGCAACGACCTCGATGCCCAGATCGTGCCCCACCTGGATGATCGCGCGGGTGAGCATGGCCAGGGTTGCGTCGGCGCCCAGGCCTGCGACGAATGAAGGGTCGATCTTGATGATGTCCACCGCGAGCTGCCTCAGATAGACCAGGGAGGCGTACCCGGTGCCGAAGTCGTCGATGGCGAGCCGGACGCCGTGGCGGCGAAGCTCGGCCAGTCCGTCGGCGACGGGCCCGCCGCCCTCGATCAGTACTCTCTCGGCGACCTCCAGGGTCAGCGCATCGGGCGGCAGCCCCGTCTCGTCCAGCACCGACAGCACGGAGGAGGCGAATCCGGCCTCGGTGACCTGTCGCAACGAAAAGTTCACCGAGACGCCAATGTTCCAGCCAGAGCTCCGCCAGGCAGCCGCCTGGGCGCACGCCTCGCGCAGCACCTGCTCGCCGAGCGAGACGATGAGCCCGGAGTCCTCGGCCACCCCGAGGAACTCGGTGGGCGGCACCGGATGCCCCGCGCGCGACCAGCGCACCAGCGCCTCGACCCCCACCACCCTGGACGTCGCGAACTCCACCACGGGCTGGTACTCGAGGCCCAGCTTGCCCGCCGTTATCGCGGCACGCAGCTCGCTGGCCATCTCGAGCCTGCGCATCACGTCCGCGTGCATGTGCGCCGCGAAGACCTCCACCCGGCCGCCACCGGATTCCTTGGCCCGCGACATGGCGACGTCCGCGTTGCGCAACAGGTGCCCGGGGGCGCCGCCGCCGGTGAGCGCCACACCAATGCTGGCCGTCAGAGAGACCTCGCGATCAGCGACGTGAAACGGCTCGGCGGCGATGGCCCGGCCGAGGCTCTCGGCGATGTCGACGATCTCGGGCGCGCTCGTGGCGCTCTCGACGAGCACGGCGAACTCGTCGCTCCCCCACCGGGCCACGGTGTCCTCGGGCGGGACCGCGGCACGCAGGCGGCGCGCTGCCTGCGCGAGCAGCAGGTCGCCCGCACCGTGCCCGACCGAGTCGTTGACCCCGGTGAAGCCGTCCAGGTCCAGGAAGATCGCTCCGGCCTGCGCGGGCGCGCGGTCGGGATCGGCGGCCGCGGCGCGGTCGATCGCGTCCTTGGCCCGGTCCTCCACGTAGGCCCGGTTCGGCAGCCCGGTGAGCCCGTCGTGGTAGGTCAGGTACGTCACCTGCCTGCGCAGCGCTATCTGGTCACTGACATCCCGCGCGGTTATCAGCAGCCGGTCCGGTGCACCCATCTCGCGGTACCGGGACACGGTCGACTCCACGTGCCGCCAGGTGCCATCGGCCGACCGGACCCGGCACGGGAACCTGTCCGACTGTCTTCCGCTGCCGGCGGCCCGGACAATGCGGGTGCCTGCGGCGCGGTCCTCCGGGTGAATGAGCTCAGACAGGGACCTGCCCTCGATCTCCGCCGGCGTGTAGCCATACTCTCCGACGGCCGGGCTCGCGAACCTGATCACGCCGTCGCGGTCACAGACGAGCACGACGTCGCTGGTGCGCCCGGCAAGCTCACGGAACCGTTGCTCCGACTCCTGCGACATCGCCACCGCTGCGCGCTCCCGCCGCAGCAGATCGGCGACCCTGGCAACCAGCGCGAGCACGGCGACTCCCCCGCTCGCCAGCACGGCCGGCTCGGCGAACGACGCGCCGTCAAGCGCCCAGCCGATCGTCATCGCCGCGGCAACGCCCGCGACCAGCGCGGCCAGCAGGGTCGCTCCGGGCAGTGCGTCGGGCCGCGGCCACCCAGGCCGCCGTCCCGACGGTGCGTCGCCCGGCTCGGCGTCCAGTGCCGACGCGCCCAGCAGGCAGAACCCGGCGAGCTGGATGACGACCGACCAGGGCCCCGGCCGCATCCCGCTGATCCTGGCGCCGACCGCCAGGCACTCGCCCACGCCCACCACGAACAGGGCGAGGTACGGCATCATCCCCGCCCGCCCGGCCCGCACCGCCAGTGCCAGCAGCACGCCGAGCGCGATGACGTCGGCGATCGGGTGGACTGCCTGGGTCGTGAAAATCCCGGGCGACTCGCCGAGCTTGTGGTACTCGGAAGCGAAGACCGCCAGCCAGGCGATGACGAACAGCGCCGCGGCCATCAGGCAGGCGTCGGCCAGCCACGCCACCGCCCCGCGGGCCGCTGCCCGCGGGGCCGGCCGGTCGGCGGCGGCCTCCCGCCGCTGGCCGGCCAGGCCAGCCAGGCCGATCCCGATCGCCGGCAGGGCCAGCAGCGAGAGCAGGTCAGCGAAGGTCAGCGAGGTGCCATCGCCGCTGGCCGCCGTGGCTTGCTGCGCGACGAAGCCCGCACCCCAGAGCAGCGTCGCGACCACGAACCAGCGGTAGGCGTTCCGGACGGATGGCTCGTGGCGAAGCGACCCGCGCCACAGAGCGGCCGCGGCGGCGACCGCAACCAGAGCCCCGGCCACTCCCGGCAGGATGACCAGGCTCATCGCGGGCCGCCGGATCCATCCGACCGCACCAGAGCCTCCCTTTCACCGCGACTAGAACTGCGTCTGCGTTGGCGGGCCCACTTGGCCAGCCAGGTACGCGTCCCATCACGAGGAGCAGCGCTGCGGCTCGTGACCACCAGTACGCGTCTTCCCGCAACGTCAGGCGTTGCCGGGATTGTCGGACTACTGGACGCGGTCTCGCAATCAGCGATATGCATTCACTGTACGTGCGCAAGGTCACGCTTCGATTGAGGATGTGCGTACGGCAGGAGACAACTTCAGCAGTCTCCTGTGATCACTTTTGCCCGTCCTTCCTCACGTGACAAACCTGTTGTCCCACCGCCGGGCGAGGCAGGAAGCGCCCGCCCGGCGGTACCGTGCTGAGGTGAGCGAACCGCCGGGCGAGCCCAGGATGACGTTCGAAACCCACGCGGATCCCGCCCTCGAGGCGGGCAGCTACGCGAACGCGCTCGCGATCTGGCATACCGGGCACGAATTCACGTTCGACTTCCTGGTCAACAGCGAGCCGCCGCGGCGAGCCAGGACCTCCGGCGGCGAGGACGTGATCCAGGCGCCGCACCGGCTGGTGGCGAGGATCAGGGTGCCGCCAACCGCCGTGTTCGACATCATCAGGACGATCAACCAGAACCTGACGCTGTACGAGCAGAGGTTCGGCCAGATCCGCCCGCCGGGCGGCCAGTCCCCGCTCTACCTGCCGGAGGGCCCAGGCGGCGACCCGGACGGCTGAGCAGGCATGGCGACGGGGCTGGCGTGCCAGGTAGCTGGGTGTTACAAGTCGGCGCTGCCGGGCAGGGGTGACCCATGCCTGTACTGAGAGCGATCGCCCGCCCGATGCTTGCTTCCATCTTCGCCATCCAGGGCTTTGACACGCTGCTGCATCCCGAACGCAAGCTCGAGCAGGCCGAGCCGGTGGTCCGGCCGGTCGCGGACCGGGTGCCCGCCGTGCCCAATAGCACCGAGCAGGCGGTGCGGATCAGTGGCGCCGTCCAGGTCCTGGGCGCATCCCTGCTGGCCGTTGGCAAGCTGCCGCGGCTGTCCGCCCTCGCGATCGCGGCGACCCTGGTGCCCACCACCCTGGCCGGGCACCGGTTCTGGGAGGCCGAGGACGACAAGACCCGGGCGCAGCAGCGCATCCACTTCCTCAAGAACGTCTCGATGTTCGGCGGCCTGCTGATCGCGGCCGGCGACACCGCCGGACAGCCGTCGCTGGCCTGGCGCGGCCGTCACGCGGCCAAGACGGCACGGCGCGAGGTGGCGCTGGCCAAGCGGTCGGGCAAGGCCGGTGCGAAGGCGGGAGCCAAGGCCGGCCGCCTCGGCGCCCGCCTGCCGGCCAGCGGACGCTGACTGGCCCAGGCTGAACCCGGCCGCGCTAACCGACCCGTGCTGGCCTGGCTCACGCGGCGTCACCGATAACGGCGGCCTCGAGGCGGGGAAACACCGGCTCGGCCGCTGGCAGCGCCCCAGCCGAGTCGTTGAACGCCGCCCGGATGCGCCCGGCGAGATCGGGCAGGAACGGGGCGAGCAGGACGGCCAGTTCCGAGCAGGCTGACGCCAGGAGCGCCAGCGACTCATCGAGCAGCCGGCCAGCGGCCGCGTCGCCCCGGCGCTCGGCACGGGCCAGCAGCCACGGCTCGGTACGCTCGACGTAGCGGTTGGCCTCGTCAACGACGTCCCAGACCGCGGCCGTGGCCGCGCGGAAGTGGAACGCGGCCAGCGCCACCGCCACGCGCTCGGGGGCCCGCTGGCACGCGGCGGCCAGCGCCCGCCGGCCGGGCGCCGCTGCCGCCGTGCTCTCATCCGGCCGCGGGACCCTCCCCTGGCGGTAGCGGTGGACGAGCGTGACCACGCGGCTCACCAGGTTGCCCAGGCCGTTGGCCAGGTCCTCGTTGGCCCTGGCGACCAGCCTGGCGGCGGTGAAGTCGGCGTCGCCCACGCGCGGCACCTCGCGAAGCAGCCACCAGCGCACCGCGTCGGTCCCGTACCGGTCTGCCAACTCGACGGGGTCAGCCGTTTCGCTCCCGGCCACGGCTCCCGACTTGCTGATCTTGCTGCCGCCGATCGTCAGGTAGTCGTGCACCAGGATGTCCGTGGGCAGCGGCTCGCCCGCAGACAGCAGGATCGCGGGCCAGTACACGGCGTGGAACCGCAGGACCCCCTTGCCGACGAGGTGGATCCGGCGGTCGGCGCCGGCCCACCAGCGCCCGTAGTCCTCTGCGCCGGTTCCGTAGCCGGGCGCGGTGATGTAGTTGCCCAGTGCATCCCACCAGACGTAGATCACCTGGCCGGGATCGCCGGGGACGGGAATGCCCCAGCCACGGGCTCGCGCCGTGGAACGCGAGGCACTGAAGTCCTCGAGCCCGCCGGCGATGAAGCTCAGTACCTCGTTGCGCCGCGCGGCGGGCTCGATCCGGAGCCTGCCCGAGCCGATCAGGTCGTGCAGCCGGCCAGCGTGGCGGGACAGCCGGAAGAACCAGTTCTCCTCCGCGACCCGCTCCGGCTTTGTCCCGTGCTCGGGGCACAGGCCACCCGGCAGCTCGGCCGGGCGGTAAAACTGCTCGCAGCCGACGCAGTACAGGCCCTCGTACTGCTTGCGATACAGATCGCCGCTGGCCGCGCACGCACGCCAGAGGCGTTCCACACCCGGCCGGTGCCTCGGATCGCTGCCCGTGCGGATGAAGTCGTCGAACGACAGCGACAAGGGCTGGGCCAGCCCGGCGAACGCGGATGCGTTGCGGTCCACGAGCGCGGCCACGTCGATGCCCTCGGCCTCGGCGGCGAGCACGTTCTTCAGCGAGTTGTCGTCGGTGCCGGTCTGTGACCGCACCTGGTCACCGGCCAGCCGGTGATGCCGGGCCAGCACATCGGCCTGGACGAGCTCGAGCGCGTGGCCGAGGTGCGCGCGGGCGTTGACGTACGGGATCGTCGTGCTGAGGTAGACGCGTTCGTTGGTCATCGGAACCTCCTGGAAATGGCGGGGGCTCCGAACCACGAGATGAGTCGAGGCCCCCAAGGGAGCGGGGCCTCGTGGTCGGACGTCGTCCGGGCAGCGTCAGGTAGCCCCGCTAGCGGGGCATCATCACCTGAGCTGCGTGCGACGTCATGGCGCGTTCAACATACCTTCCCGGGCGGAAATTCCGCCGGGAGGGTCCCGCCGGGTTCCGCGCTCGCGGGTCAGGCGTTCTCGGTGACGCGCCGCAGGATGAGCTCGCGCGCGCGGCCGGCGTCGGCCTGGCCCCTGGTGGCCTTCATCACGGCGCCGATCAGCACGCCGGCCGCGGCCGTCTTGCCGGAACGGATGGTGTCGGCCACCTCTGGGTTGGCGGCGATGGCTTCGTCGATCGCCGCCAGGAGCGCTCCGTCGTCGCTGACGACGGCCAGGCCGCGGGCTTCCACGATCTCGTCCGGCGAGCCCTCTCCGGCCAGCACGCCATCGAGCACCTGCCTGGCCAGCTTGGCGTTCAGGGCCCCGGAAGCGACCAGCTCGCTCACCCTGGCCACCTGGGCCGGGGTCACCGCCAGCGCGGCGAGGTCGGTTCCGGTCTCGTTCGCCCGGCGGGACAGCTCGCCCAGCCACAAGTTGCGGGCCTGGTCGGGCGCTGCTCCAGCGGCGACGGTCTCGGCCACCAGGTCCAGCGCACCCGCGTTCTGCAGCGCGGCCATGTTGAGATCGGACAGACCCCACTCGCGCTGCAGCCGGGTCCGCCGGGCGGCGGGAAGCTCAGGCAGGCTCGCGCGGATCTGCTCGACCCACTCGGCGGAAGGGGCGACGGGGACCAGGTCGGGCTCGGGGAAGTACCGGTAGTCCTGCGCCTCTTCCTTGCTACGGCCCGCGGTGGTCGTGCCGGTGGCCTCCTGGAAGTGCCTGGTCTCCTGGATGACCCTGCCACCGGCGTCGAGCACGGCGGCCTGCCGCTCGATCTCGAACCTCACCGCGCGCTCGACCGAGCGCAGCGAGTTGACGTTCTTGGTCTCGGTCCGGGTCCCCCACATGCCCGAGCCGCGCGGCGCGATCGAGGTGTTCACGTCGCAGCGCAGCGAGCCCTCCTCCATGCGGACGTCGGAGACCCCGAGCGCGCGCAGCAGGTCGCGCAGTTCGGTGACGTAGGCGCGGGCGACCATGGGCGCGTTCGCCCCGGTTCCCGGCACCGGTTTGGTGACGACCTCGACCAGCGGGATGCCGGCGCGGTTGTAGTCGACGAGCGAGTAGTCGGCCCCGTGGATCCGCCCGGTGGCCCCGCCGATGTGCAGCGACTTCCCGGTGTCCTCCTCCAGGTGGACCCGCTCGATGCCGACCCGGACCACGGTCTCATCGACCGTGACGTCCAGCCAGCCGTCCGTGCAGAGCGGCTCGTCGTACTGCGAGATCTGGAAGTCCTTCGGCATGTCCGGGTAGAAGTAGTTCTTCCGCGCGAACCGGCACCAGGACGCGATCGAGCAGTTGAGCGCCAGGCCGATGCGGATCGTGTATTCGATCGCGATCCGGCTGGCCACCGGCAGCGATCCCGGCAGACCGAGGCAGACCGGGCAGACGGCCGAGTTCGGCTCGGCGCCGAACGCGGTCGGGCAGCCGCAGAACATCTTCGTCACGGTGCCGAGCTCGACGTGCGTCTCCAGGCCGATCACCGGCTCGTACCGGGCCACCGCATCGTCGTACGGGATGAGCTCCGCCGCAACATCAGTCATCCGGCATTCCTCGCTCGCTCATTCCAACCCTTTCGCATCGTCGAGCAGCGGGTGCCCGCGCCGCTGATCCAGCGCGGCCTCCACGGCCGCGCCGACCCGGTACAGCCGGTCGTCGCCCAGCACCGGCGCCATGATCTGGAGCCCGACCGGGAGCCCGTCCTCCGGCGCGAGCCCGCATGGCACCGAGATCGCGGCGTTGCCCGCCAGGTCCGAAGGGATCGTGCACAAGTCGGCCAGGTACATGGCCATCGGGTCATCGGCGCGCTCGCCGATCGGAAACGCCGTGGTTGGCGTTGTCGGCGAGAGCAGCACGTCGACCTGCTCGAACGCCGCGTCGAAGTCCCGGGCGATCAGCGTGCGCACCTGCTGGGCCTTGCCGTAGTAGGCGTCGTAGTAGCCGCTGGACAGCGCGTACGTGCCGAGCATGATGCGCCGCTTGACCTCGGCGCCGAACCCGGCCTCGCGGGTCAGCGACATGACCTCCTCGGCGCTGCGGGTTCCGTCGTCGCCCACCCGCAGGCCGTAGCGCATGCCGTCGAAGCGGGCCAGGTTGGACGAGCACTCGCTGGGCGCGATCAGGTAGTAAGCGGGCAGGGCGTACGAGAAGTGCGGGCAGGACACCTCGGTGACCTTGGCCCCCAGCGACTCCAGCAACTCCACGGCCTCGGTGAACCTGCTCAGCACGCCCGGCTGGTACCCGTCGCCGCCGAGTTCGGCCACCACCCCGACGCGCAGCCCGCTCACGTCGGCCTGCCGTGCGGCGGCGACGACGGGCGGTACCGGTGCGTCGATGGAGGTGGAGTCGCACGGGTCATGCCCGGACATGACCTCGTGCAGGAGCGCCGTGTCGAGCACGGTGCGGCCCAGCGGGCCCGGCGTGTCCAGCGAGGAGGCGAACGCCACGACGCCGTACCGCGAGGAGCCGCCGTAGGTCGGCTTCGTCCCGACGATGCCGCAAACGGCGGCGGGCTGGCGGATCGATCCCCCGGTGTCCGTGCCGAGGCCGAGCGGCGCCTCGAACGCGGTGACCGCGGCCGACGAGCCGCCCGACGACCCTCCGGGAACCAGGCTCAGGTCCCACGGGTTGTGCGAGGGGCCGAACGCCGAGTTCTCCGTGGACGACCCCATCGCGAACTCATCCATGTTGACCTTGCCCAGGATGACGATCCCGGCGCGGCGCAGGCGCGTGGTTATCGTCGCCTCGTACGGCGGGCGCCAGCCGTCGAGGATCCGTGACCCGCAGGTCGTGGGCATGTCGGTGGTCGTGAAGAGGTCCTTGAGCGCGAGCGGTACGCCGGCCAGCGGGCCGAGCACCTCTCCGGCGGCACGCCGGGCGTCGACGGCTCCGGCGGCGGCGAGCGCGGCCTCGGGTGCCACGTGCAGGAAGGCGCGCACGCGCCCGTCCACGGCCTCGATGCGGTCCAGGTGAGCCTGGGTGACGTCAACGGCCGACGTCTCGCCGGACGCGATCGCGGCGGCGAGTTCGGCCGCCGTCATCCTGGTCAGCTCGGTGGGTGCCATCGGTCAGTCCTCGGCCAGGATCCGCGGGACGCGGAAGCGGTCCTGCTCGGCAGCTGGGGCCTGGTCGAGCGCGGCCTGCGTGCCGAGACAGTTCACGAGCACGTCATCGCGGTACACGTTGCTGATCGGCAGTGCGTGCGTGGTCGGCGGGATTCCCTCGGCCGCGACCTCCTGCACCCGCGCCACGGCCGCGATGATCACATCCAGCTGACCGGCGAAGTGGTCGAGTTCCTGCTCGCTCAGGGCCAGCCGGGACAGCCGGGCCAGGTGGGCAACCTCGTCCCTCGTAATGGGCATGCAGGCAAGACTATCGACCGCGCAGCCGCGGTCCGAACCCA
>Ga0335074_10015140_pt1 | contig 10829 bp, 11 predicted proteins | sample Lox_Sample_23_FD_206715 | JGI IMG/M metagenome (GOLD analysis project Ga0335074, IMG submission 206715) | Soil microbial communities from Loxahatchee National Wildlife Refuge, Florida, United States - Lox_Sample_2.3 | ecosystem: Environmental > Terrestrial > Soil > Wetlands | place: USA... | reverse complement strand
GCTCCTCGGCCTCACACCGCATGGCGAGCGACGCGGGCCACCACGGTGGGCACTCCTGGAGCAGCGCGACGTCCCACTCCCACCCCGCGAGCGTCGCACCGAACTCGGAGACGAGCGAGCGCGGCGAGTCCGGGACTGAACGACCATGGAAGAGGTTCCAAGTCAGGATGCGCATAGGACCTCAAAGTGAACGTACACTGCTGCGCTTGCGTCACTTCCTGACCGGGTCCGAACTGACGACGAGCGAGCTCGCGGCGCTGCTTGCGCGCGCGGCCGAGCTCAAGCAGGAGCCGCACAGCTCCCAGGCGCTCGCGAACAAGAGCGTCGCCTTGATCTTCGAGCGACCGTCCACTCGCACCCGCGTCAGCTTCGAGGTCGGCATCGCGGAGCTCGGCGGTACGCCGATCGTGCTCCGCGGGGACGAGATGCAGCTCAGCCGCGGCGAGTCGCCTCGCGATACGGCGCTGGTGCTCTCTCGTCATGTCGATGCGATCGCGATCCGCACCGGAGCCGACTCGATCATCGAGGAGCTAGCCGAGTACGCCACCGTGCCCGTAATCAACATGCTGACGGCGGGCCACCATCCCACCCAGGCGCTCGCCGACCTCCAGACGCTGAACGAAAACTTCGGCAAGCTCGAAGGGCTGACGCTCGCGTACGTTGGCGACGGCAACAACGTCGCCCGCTCGCTGGCGATCCTGGGTCACTTGGCGGGAGTCAATGTCAACATCGCCTCGCCCGTCGGCTACCAGCTCGAGTCGATTAGGGGGGCTGTTCTGACCACCGAACCCGAGGACGCGGTGCACGGCGCCGACGCCGTGTACACCGACGTGTGGGTGAGCATGAATGACGATGCGGCGAGCGCGGATGAGCGCCGCCGCGTGCTCGCTCCGTACCGCCTCGACGAGCGACTGCTCGACCTCGCCTCACCGCATGCGATCGCGCTTCACTGCCTGCCTGCTCATCCGGGGGAGGAGATCTCAGAGGGATTGCTCTACGGGGAGCGCCAGCGGATCTGGGATCAGGCGGAGAATCGCCGCCACGCGCAGAAGGCGTTGCTGGAGTTCCTGATCGGATAGCCTCGCACCCATGCCAGCTCCGAGGTCTTCATCTTCCACGTCGCGTTCGGCTTCCAAGCCGAAGCGCTCGGCCGCAAAGCCGAAGTCGGCCGCCAAGTCGAAATCGGCCGCAAAGCCGAAGTCGTCCACCACCGCCGCGAAGTCGCCGGCTGCCGCCAAGGCGGCCACCAAGTCCACCGCAAAGAAGCCGTCCCGCACCGCCACCACAACGCGACGCAAGGCCAGCTCGCGCAGCGTGAGCAACCCGGTCGATCTCGTGATCCTGACGCGCGACCGGATCCAGGAGACGCTCGACGAGGCCGCCAAGCGCGGGCGCGTCACGCGCTCCGACGCGAACGAGCTCGTCGCCGAGCTGGTCCGTCGCGGCCGTTCGCAGTCAGAGGATCTGGTCGCCGAGATCGAGCGCCAGCTCGACCGCGGTCGCACCCAGGTCGAGACCGCCACGCGCAAGGCACGCCGCGCCGAGCCGGTCGATCGCGTCGTCCGCACAGCCGATCGCGCCCGGCGCGCGGTCAGGGTCGGCCCGGCGTTCCCGATCCTCGGCTACGACGACCTCACCGCCGGTCAGGTGACCACTCGCCTCGGCGAGTTGAAACCAGCCGAGCTCCGGAAGGTTCGCGACTACGAACGCAAGCACGCGAACCGCAAGTCGGTGCTCGAGGCGGTCGAGAAGGCGCTCGCCTGAGCGAGGGCGCCGTAACCGCGTCCGCGCGCCCCACGCGCGGCGACGAGCTCGAGCTGACTATCGAATCGCTCGCGTACGGCGGCGCCGGCGTCGCGCGGCGTGAGGACGGCTACGTCGTGTTCGTGCGCGGTGGGATGCCGGGCGATCGGGTCCGGGTCCGGATCGGTAAGTCCAAGCGCGCGTACGCCGAGGCCGACCTCACCCAGCTGCTCGCGCCGGGACCCGACCGGGTCGAGCCGCTCGCCGACCACCCCGGGGCGCCCTGGCAGGTGCTGCGCTACGAGCGCCAGCTGGCCATCAAGCAGGAGCAGGTCGATGACGCGCTGAGGAGGATCGGCAAGCTCGACGGCTTCGAGCTCGAGCCGATCGTCCCCGCGACCGAGCAGTGGCGCTACCGCAACAAACTCGAGTACTCGTTCGGCACCGACTCGGACGGCCGGCTCGTGTGCGGCTTCCACGCTCCCGGCCGCTGGGATGAGATCGTCGAGGTACGCGACTGCCTGCTCGCTTCCGAGCCCGGCAACGCGGCCCGTGAGCGAGTGGTCGCGTTCTGTCGCGATCAAAGCCTGATCGCGTATGACCGCCGCGCCGGCACGGGCCTCCTGAGGAACCTGGTCGTGCGCGAGGGCCGGCGCACCGGCGAGCTCCAGCTGCGCCTGATCACGGCGCCGGGCGAGATCGACCGCGAGGGACTTGCCGATGCGCTGCCGGGCGCGAGCGTGATGTGGACACAGAACGACTCGGTCGGCGAGACGACACAGGGCGGTGACACGGAGCTGCTTAGCGGCGAGGAGCGGCTCAGAGAGGAGCTCCGCGGCCTGTCGCTGCGCATCTCCTCCGATGCGTTCTTTCAGACGAACACGGAGATGGCGGAGGAGCTGTACGGAATCGCGATCGAGTACGCCGGGCTGAGGGGCTCGGAGCGGCTGTACGACCTGTACTGCGGGATCGGGACGATCGGCCTCTCGATGGCTCCACGCGCGGCCGAGCTGTTCGGACTGGAGATCATCGAGGACGCCGTCGCCGACGCAATCGACAACGCCCGGACGAACGAGATCCAGAACGCGAGGTTTTTCGCCGGCGACGTCCGGCTGGCGATGCGCGACCTGGTCCAGACCGCCGGGAAGCCGGATGTCCTCGTCGTCGACCCGCCGCGCGCCGGGTTGTCGCAGAAGATCGTGAGGCGGATCATCGAGGCGGACCCGAAGAGGATCGTGTACGTCTCGTGCAACCCGACGACGCTCGCGCCGAACGCGGCACAGCTCGTCGAGGCCGGCTACACGCTCGACCGGATCAGGCCGGTCGACATGTTCCCGCAGACGCCACACATCGAGTGCGTGGCGCTGCTCACGAAGCGAGCATGACCTCGATCGAGCAGTGGTGGCGCGCCGGCGAGCAGTCTGAGCTGCTGAGTGGAAGCGGCGCCGAGCGGCACATCTTCATTCGCCGCTTCCACAGCTCGAGGCCGCCGATGACGCTGCTCCACGGGTTCCCGAGCTCCAGCCACGACTACGCGAAGGTCGCCGACGAACTTGCGGAGCGCTACTCGCTGCTGCTGCCCGACTTCCTTGGCTTCGGCGCTTCGGACAAGCCGCCCGGCCACGACTACTCGCTGATCGAGCAAGCCGACCTCGTCCAGGAGCTGTGGGAGGTCGAGGGGATCGAGTCCACGACGCTCGTGGCGCACGACTACGCGGTCTCCGTCGCCCAGGAGTTGCTCGCGCGGCGAGCCGAGGGAACCCTCGACACCGATCTGCACGCGATCTACTTTCTCAACGGTGGCCTGTATCCAGGCGTACACCGCCCGCAGCCGGTCCAGACCGCGCTCCTCGATCCCGTGCGGGGCCCGCTGATCAGCGCCGCGATGACCGAGGAGCTGTTCGTCCCCGGGCTGGAGCCGACATTCGCTCCCGGCTACGACTATGTGTGCGATGCCGTAGAGATCTGGCGCTCGATGGAGCGCGACGACGGCTACAGGAACATGCACCTGCTGATCCACTACATGACCGACCGTCAGGCCAACAGGGAGCGGTGGGTCACCGCGCTGGAGCGGACCGATGTGCCACTGAGCTTCATCTGGGGGATGCTCGACCCGGTGTCGGGCGCGCACATGGCGGAGCGGATCCGCGAGCGACTCCCGAACGCACCGTTCACGGAGCTGCCGGACGTTGGCCACTGGCCGACGCTCGAGGCGCCCGAGCGCGTCGCCGCCGCGATCCTCGCTGAGTAGCATCGGCGCCTGATGCGCGCAGTCACGATCCACGACGGCGATCTGTCGATCGATGAGCACCCGGACCCCGAGCCCGGCTCGGGCGAGGTGCTGATCAAGGTTCGCGCCGCCGGCCTGAACGGCGCCGACATGCACCAGCGGCTCGGGCGCTACCCGGCCCCGCCCGGCTCACCGCAGGACATACCGGGGCTCGAGCTCGCCGGCGAGGTGATCGCCAGCGGCTCGAACACGTTCCGCTTCAACGTAGGCGACCGGGTGATGGGGCTCGTCGGCGGCGGCGGCCAAGCGGAGCTCGCCACGGTGCACGAGCGCCAGCTGATCCCCGTCCCGGACAGCCTCAGTTGGCCCGAGGCGGGCGGCGCGCCCGAGACGTTCACCACCGCCCACGACGCGATCTTCACTCAGTGCAATCTGCAGTCAGGTGAGCGGCTGCTCGTTCACGGCGGCGCCGGCGGCGTCGGCACGTCGGCGATCCAGCTCGGGACCATGGCCGGCGCGCAGGTATTCGCCACCGTCCGCAACGAGGATCTGAGAGATGAGGTCGCTCAGCTCGGCGCCACTGTCCTCGCCCCCGAGGAGTTCACCGATCATGGCCCGTTCGACGTGATCCTCGAGCTGGTCGGTGCACCCAACCTCCAGCAGAATGTCAACGCGCTGAACACGCTCGGCCGGATCGTGGTGATCGGGATCGGCGCCGGCGCGAAGGCCGAGATCAACCTCGGCGTGCTGATGGGTAAGCGCGGGAGGATCTTTGCCTCGACGATTCGACCCCGGCCGCTGGAGGAGAAGGCGATGACCGCCCGGGCGTTCGAGCGCTCCGTCCTCCCGCACCTCGCCTGCGGCGCGGTCAAGGTACCGATCGCCGACACCTATCCGCTGGACGAGGTCAACGCGGCCTACGACCGCTTCACCGCCGGCGGCAAGCTCGGCAAGATCGTCCTCACGATCTAAGGAGAGCCGGCGGTCGCCGCCTGAGCACGCGCGCCGCGCGCTCTGATCGCCATAGCGACCGTCGGGAATATCAGCACCGACAGCACGGCCGCGGTCACGAGCGCGACCGCGGTGGTGGCTCGCATTTCATGTTCCTGCACCCCGAGGCTCGTGATCGCAACCACGATCGGCAGTTCGGTGGCCGAGAACAGCCCCAGTCCGATTCGATCCGAGCGGTTCAAGTCGCGCCGGTAGAGCAGTAGCGCCGGCAGCCCACGCACGACCAGGAAGGCAAGCAGGAACAGCGGCACCTTCTCGATCCCGTCGAAGCCGCCGGTCAGCGCTGAGAGGTCGAGCTTCATCCCGCTCTCGATGAAGAAGAACGGGATCAGAAAGCCGAACCCGAGGGCCTCGAGCTTGGAGTTCAGCGCCTCGACGTCCTCGCGATCCTGGAGCACGCCGCGCACGATCATGCCGGCGGCGAAGGCGCCGAGGATGATGTCCAGGCCGAGGTGGTCGGCGAGCACCACGAGCGCCGCCAGGAACAGCACCGTCAGCCGGACGGGGAGCTGGCCGCTCGTCTCCATCGAGCGCGCGATGAACGCCCACCAGCGCTTGACCGACATGCTCGACGCGATGGCCGCAAGCACGGTCAGGACCACGAACGCACCGAGCAGCAGTCCCTGCGAGACGCGATTGGATGTCGTCGTCAGCACGAGGGTCACGATCAGGATCGGCCCGAGCTCGCCCACCGCGCCTGCCGCGAGCATCGCCGGCCCGAAGCGACCGCCGAGCTGGTCGTTGTCGCGGAGAACCGGCAAAATCGTGCCGATGGCGGTCGTGCAGAGTGCCGAGCCGGTGAGCACGCCTGAGATCACGAGTCCCGCGGCGGCGAGCACCCCGGCGAACGAGTAGGCAAGAACAAGTGAGATCAGCCAGCCCACGACGGCGAGTGTCAGCGGCCGCCCCCGCACAACGGCCAGATCGATCTCGTACCCGGCGAAGAAGAAGAGCATCGCGAGCCCCAGCGTCGAGAGCACGTTCAGCGTGTCGTCGAGATGGGCGAACTTCAGTCCGTGAGGCCCGATCAGCGCACCGAGCACGATCTCGAACACGACGATCGGGACGATCAGCTCCTTGGAAAGCCGGCCCATCGCGGCTGCCAGGAGCGGCCCAGACGCGGCGACGGCTACCACGATCAACACTGAATCCGCGTCTCGGATCATGCGCGCGGGCAGATTGGTGTCTGGACCGGGCTAGGCGGCGGGTGCGCCCACGTCAATACGGAGGCAGATCCGCCCACCATTGGCCCAGCACGCGGAATGCGCCCCAGAACTCCCGTTTGCGGTCTTCCTCGTCGAGCGAGTCGTCGATGTTCGGCACGTAAAGCGCCTCGATCGATGGCGTCAGCCGCTGGATCTCCCCGGGCGACTCGGTCAGCGGACGCGCGAGTGGGATCTCGAGGTCGTTCAGGACCGCAAGTGCGTCGGTACCCATCACCACGACCAGCTTCGGCTGCACGATCGCTATCTCCTCGATCAGCCGCGCGATGCATGCCGGGTCGGCCATCACCGGGTCCGGAACCGGGCACTTCACGCACAGCGTCCCGTACACCGCGAGCGGGTCGATCGAGAGACGCTTCAGCGATTTCATCAGCGCGTTGCCGGTTCGGCCGTAGAACGCGACGCCCTCCTCGATCTCCGACGGGCGGGCCGAGTGCTTCAAGAGGAAGATGTCCGCCTGCGGGTGACCGGACCCCAGGACCGGCATCAGCTGGCCCCGCGGACAGTGCGGACAGGATTGAAGATCGCGCGCAAACGAGTTCAGCTCGCGGATCGCGCGCTCCAGATATTTCTCGCGAATCTCGTCATCGGTCGCCGGCATCCCCCTCCGATTGGACGGCAACCGGGCTTCTCCCTGCGAGTGCATCAGGACTTGCGGCGGCCGGCGCCGATCGCGCGGCGCACGCGACGGTCCCGTGAGGCCTTGCGAGCGCCCGAGGGCATCGCCTTGGTCTGCAGGAATTTCAGCGCCTGTACGTACAGAAGGCTGGCCGGATTCCGGACGATATCGGCGTCCCTGAGCGACTCGAGAAACTCCTCGGGGCCGTCGAAATCGCGCATTCGAATGCGCACCGAGCCGAGGCCCTGGGGCACGTGGGCGTCCGAACCCGCTCCCGCCGGGATCTGGTATTTCAAGGCGAATCGGAGCGCCTCCTCATTGAACTCGCTAATCGCGACACGCGGGTTGAAGACCTCGATCGCGTCGACATCGTCGAGCACCTCCAGGAGGTGCTCGTAATCAGGCACCGAGTGCATCCGGTCGAACGGGTGCGGGACATAAACCAGCCCTCCCTGGCGCTTGATCTCGTTGATCGTCTCCTGGAGCGTCATCCCGCGGGGGATCTTCTCCTCGATGAACAGCCCGATGACCTCTCCCTGCCCGGCCGACTTGACCTCCTCGGCGACGATCACCTTGATCCCGTCAGCCTTCGCACGGGCTTCGAGCGCTCCCGAGATCTCGTTGTGGTCGGTGACCGCGATCGCGCCGAGTCCGCGCGCGCGGGCCTCTGCCAGCAACACCTCGACCGGGGTCGCGCAGTCGTAGGAGTGATCGGTGTGCATGTGCAGGTCGACGTCGATCAGCCGCCGCGACTCGAGACGCGCGCGCACGCGAGCGTTCGAGCGTCCGTCGTGACGCCGCGCCACCAGCTCGCCGTACACCTGCTCGAACTCGTCCGCGACCCGGCCCCACGTGAACCGCTCGCGCACCGGCTCGGCCTCCGCGCGCATCCGTCCTCGCAGGTCCGGCTCGGAGATAAGCCGCGTCAGCTGTGCGGCGAGGGTGTCGATGTCGCCCGGCTCGAACAGCAGGCCGTGCTCGCCCTCGCCAATCACCTCCTCGTACGCCGGCAGCCGCGAGGCGACCGGCACTGCGCCGGCAACGATCGCGCGCACGAGCGTCGACGGAGTGGCGCGCAGGCCGTCCGAGGCGACCACCACGATGTCGGCGTTCGCGATTGCCTCGGCCCGCGAGGCCTTGCCGCCGTCGATGAACCGGACCCGCTCGCGCAGCGCCCGCCCGAGCGTCGCCGGGGCGGTCAGCGGCCGGTCCGACCAGATAGTCGCGCGCCAGCTCGGATCGTCCGGCAGCGCCCGCAGCGCCCGCAGGAATGCGCGCATAGCCCCGCGCTCCTCGGTCGCGACCATCGCGAGCTCGACCGGCCCGCCATTCCGCGCGGGGCGTGCCGGGGGGCGGTCGGCGCCAGGCACGATTACGCGATACGAGCCCGGGAAGTAGCGCGCGAGCAGCGTGCGCGTCGCGTCGTAACTCACCGTGCGGGCGTCGAGTCGGCTGAACAGCAATCGCGACAGCGGCCCGGTCAGCTGTGTCGAGAGGATCCGCTCGGTCGGGGTGTGGAAGCTGCCGACGTTCAGCGCCCGCGAGTGGCGCAGCGCACTGCTCGACGCGCTCGGCGCGAATGGCTCATGTACGTGCACCACGTCGAGCGGGACGGCGGTCAGCGTCTCCTCGATCGTGCGGGCGACGTCGACGGGCAGCGATGCCGCACGGCGGCGCGCCGGGGAGAACGGCAGCACCTCGCCGACGCCGAGCACGACCGGCTCTCCGGAAGCGGCGCGCTTGAGCAGTGCGGCAGGATCACTCCGGACCGCGCGCCGCGTCTCCCGCACGAGCGCCGGCGACTCCGACGGCGCGATCACCAGCACCCGATGGCCGCGCGCGCTCAGCTGCGCGGACAGGCGGCTGACGTACTCGTTGACCTCGTTCGCTACCTCCCACGCGAACGGCGTCACCTGCGCGATCGCGAGGCGCTCAGTGGACGGCACGCCGCCAGTCTAGGGCTCTCGGCCTCCGAGCCGTTCTGAGTCGAGCATGCCCTTCTCGAGCACGTCGTCGACATCGAGCCGGACCGCGCGCATCATGCCGCCGAGCATCGCGTAGTAGCCAGCTGTCAGGAGCACCTCCAGCAGCTGGGCGCGGCCGAGCTCACGATCGACCTCCGCCACCAGCTCGGCCGGGGGTGTCGCGCCACCAAGCACCGCATCGACGAGCCGCAGCGCGGCGCGCTGGTCACCCTGCACACCGGCGATCTCATCGTCCTTCAGCCCCACGAGCCGCGCGATCCGCTCATGCTGAACCCATTCGTATTCGCTCCCGGTCACGCGCGCGACGCGCAGGATCACGAGCTCGCGGAGTTTGGGATCAAGCTCCGCTTTCGTCAGGATCGCCTCGCCGAGTCGCAGCGTCGGCCCGATCAGCGCCGGCGCGTTGGCCAGCATCCTGAACAAGTTGATCCGCGGCTCGGGCAGCCGCGCGAGCAGCGCCTCGACGCGCTCGTCGCGCGGGTCCTCATCGGCGTAGGGAATCAGCGCCATGGCTCCGCACGAATCTATAGGGTCGAGGGGTGACCAGATCGCTTCGCTGCCTCGGGCTTCTCGCCGTGGCCGCCTGCTGCGTCCTGCCGGCATCGGCCGCCGCGTCGAAGCCGGCGCCGGCGTTGCCCTTGTCACACGCCGGCCGCTGGATCACCGACGCGAGCGGCCGGGTCGTGGTGATGCACGGGACGAACATGGTCTACAAGCTCGCGCCGTACTACCCGGCGGCGGCCGGGTTTGGGAACAGCGATGCGGCGTTCCTTCAGAGCATCGGCTTCACCGCCGTGCGAGTGGGTGTGATCTGGCAGGCGCTCGAGCCGCAACCGGGCGTCTTCAACGCCTCGTACGTGAAAGAGATCGCCTCGACCGTGAACACGCTCGCGCGGCACGGGATCGTCTCGCTGCTCGACTTCCACCAGGACCAGATGAACCAGGAGTTCGGCGGGGAGGGCTTCCCCAGCTGGGCGATCGAGGACGACGGGCTGCCGAACACGAAGACCCCGTTCCCGGACGGCTACGAGACGAACCCGGCACTCCAGCGCGCGTTCGACAACTTCTGGTCCGACCAGCCCGGCCCCGGCGGGGTCGGCCTGCAGGAGCGGTACGCCGCGGCCTGGGAGTACGTCGCGTCGCGCTTCGCGAACAACAAGTCCGTGCTCGGCTACGAGATCATCAACGAGCCGTTCCCCGGAACCGACTACCTGACCTGCGTCGCCGTGACCGGGTGCCCGGGCTCGAACGCGGAGCTGATGGGCCTCTACCGCAAGGTCGACAAGGCGATCCGCGCGCACGACCACACCCACCTGATCTTCTACGAGCCGTACGTGACCTTCGACTTCGGCTACCAGGACCAGATCGGTTCGCTCAACGACCCACGCGCGGTCTTCGCCTGGCACGACTACTGCCTGAGCACGAGCCCGTGCTCCAGCAACCCAACGAACTTCAAGAACGCTGCCGCAGACGTGAAGTCCTCGGGCGCGGGCACGTTCCTCGACGAGTTCGGCGCGACCACCCAGAGCGCAGAGCTCGACGAGATCGTCACGCTCGCCGACCAGAACATGGTCCCGTGGACCGAATGGTCGTACTGCACGTGTGGCGACCCGACGGGCTCACCAGACGAGGGGATCGTGGTCAACCCGCGCGAACCGAAGACCGGCTCGAACCTCGTCGCCGGCACGCTCGACGCGCTCGTCGAGCCGTACCCGCACGTCGTCGCCGGCACGCCGCGCTCGTGGGGCTACAACCGCCAGACGAAGACGTTCACGCTGACCTACACGACGAGTAAGGCGTCCGGGCTGGGCAAATTCCCAGCGGGCGCACTCACTGAGATCGAGACCCCCGCCTTCGACTACCCGTCCGGATACGGCGCCCGGGTCACTGGCGGCGCGATCATGTCCAAACGCGGAGCGTCGCTGCTTCAGGTCGCCTCTTGTAAGCGCTCTGGCACGGTCACGGTCACCGTCGCTCCCGGCAGGCGCTCGACCGCGAGCTGCAAGAAGCCTTAGCGC
>Ga0335074_10015139_pt1 | contig 10829 bp, 3 predicted proteins | sample Lox_Sample_23_FD_206715 | JGI IMG/M metagenome (GOLD analysis project Ga0335074, IMG submission 206715) | Soil microbial communities from Loxahatchee National Wildlife Refuge, Florida, United States - Lox_Sample_2.3 | ecosystem: Environmental > Terrestrial > Soil > Wetlands | place: USA: Florida... | reverse complement strand
TAGTCGAATCCTGTTGTGGGCGCTTCGGCTTGAGCAAGCGATAAGTTTAATCCTAGGCCGAGGAACGCTCCGGTACCGATCCCAACGTTGCCCTGATCCTGGATGTAGATCGATGAATTCCAGCCGTCAAGATTGAAGCCGATATTAAAGTTTGCTCCGAGGCCGGCGAACGGGGAGATGGCCGTCGCACCGAATCCGAGGACGAGCTGCCAAGCCAGCCCAAGGGGATCGTAATAGCTCGCTGGATCCCCTCCGGTATACGCATAAAAGTTTATGCCCGCGTTTAGCCCAATCGGATCCTGGCTAATGAAGCGGCCGATCTGAGGCGAGTAATATCGAGCGCGGTAGTAAAGCAGGCTGGTCGCTCCATCGTTTTCACGTCCCGTGTATTGGAATGGCGTTGTGACGCCTGTAGTCATGGCCGCTCCGTAGGGAGAGTACGAGACTGTCCCGGTCTCCGAGGCGGAGCTATTGGTTAGCGCCATCGTACTGCCCAGAGCATCCGTCAGCAGACTCGTGACTCCGCCACTCGCTATCAACGCGTAGCGCTCGTCAAGATTAAGGCCGTTGAGAACCTGTGTCGACGACACCAATGCCGGATTCACGCCCTGATACAGGTAGGTGTTCGTGCTTCCTGAGACCGTAGCACTCACGCGACGTCCTATGGCATCGTAGGCGAATGTCGCTGAGCCGGCTGATGTCGCCGTCATCTGATTGCGAGCGTTCCATGTGTAGGTAGCGCCCAGTCCATTGGTGAGATTCCCGTTGTTGTCGTACGTAAGTGAGGCGTTGTTCCACTCCGTCAACCGGTTCGCGGCATCGTAGGTGGCTTGCGTGACCGTCGTTGGGGCATTCAACGTCGCGAAGGACCCGGTCGCGGAGCTTCTACGACCTGTCAGATCATATCCGTAACTTACGGACCCGACGGTCGTACTTCCGCTCTTGTATGTCACTGACAGCAGCTCGTTGGCTGCATCAAATGCGGCGGTTCCCACGATACCGTTCGGGTACGTGATCGTGTTGGGCCGGTTCGCGGCGTCCGGCGATAGCGTGACCGTGGTGCTTCCCTGCGCGATCTGGGTCAAACGGTAGGCGGCATCGAATGTGTATGAAACTGCCGAATTACCGTTGACAGTGACCTGCAGAAGGGGGTTGCTCGTGCTGTATGTGTATTTGATTGTGCCCTGAGGCGACTGTTCCTCGGTAAGCCGATCGAGGCCATCGTATGTCTGCGTAATCGTACCGCTCAGCGAGTCTACGATGGTGGTCGGCCGGTTCCCGGCATCCCAATTGATGGTCACCGTCGAGTTATCGCTGTAGGTGACAACGTTCAGACGGTTCAGGGGGTCATAGGTGTACGTTGTCGTCTGATTTTTCCGATCCGTCATCGAAGTAAGGTTGCCCATCCCATCGTAAATGTAGCTCGCCGAGTTCCCGAGGGGGTCGGTATAGGTTTTGACACGGTTGCGGGGATCGTAGGCGTAAACATGGGGTGCAAGCTGCCGGGGGTCGGTCACGGAGGTGACATCCCCGTCTTTGTCATAGCCGATCGACGTAAGGCCGGCCAAGGCATTGGTGATGCTCTGTACACGATCGCGATTATCGTAGCTGTACTGCACTGTATTACCCAGGGGATCGGCGGCACTCAATACGCGGCCGGCCGCGTCGGTGAACAGTGCGGATGTGCGCCCCAAGCCGTCCGTCACTGACGACAGATCCGCTCCGTGGTAGGCGTAGCTGGTGACGTGGTTGAGCGGGTCTGTGAGCGAAACAGGTAATCCTTGCCCATTGTTGCTGATGGTCCAAGAGTAATTCAGCCCGTTGGTTATCTTGCTTACGCTGCCAGTGCTGTCATATGTGAAGGTCACCGTACGGTTGTTGTAGTCGGTATAGCCCCACAATTCGTGAAAGACCGGGTCGTAATAGAACGTCGAGGTGGCTGCATTTCCGGTGCCGGCCAGTTGTGTGATGCTCGTGACATTGCCGTACGCATCATACTGATAGGTGGTCTCGCGCGAGAGAGGATCGGTAACGGACTCTAAAAGATTCGAACTGTATCGCTGGTAGGTAAAAGTCTGCTGCTGCGTCTGGCCTTGGGCGCGGATTTCCTGGGTGAGATAGCCGCTCGTGTTGAAGGTGTCCTGGCGTATGTAGCCGCGAGGATCGGTAATCGTGGTGGTTTCGATTCCGTTGCTGAGGCTATAGCCGAATTGCCAAACCGCGTTGTCCGCCAGGGTCTGCCTTGTGACTTGGTTGGATGAGTTGTACACGTTCGTGAAGACGGTGTTGCCCACGTAGTCCGTGAGGCTCTGCATGCGGCTCGAGGAATCGAAGACGTAGCTCTCCGAGTACCCATCCGCATCCACCACCGTCTGCAGGGGATTCGTGCAGGTCGTAGCCGGTGCCACGTAGCTGTATTGCACCGTACGGTTAAGGTTGTCCGTCGCCCTCGTAATTCTGTTGCAGCTGTCGTAGGTAAACTGGATGTAGCGCCCGTTGGGGGATGTGACCTGGGTGATGGGTCCCGAGCGGCCATTCTGCAATGTGATGAAGACTGTATTGCCCGCGGGGTCTGCTATGCTGAGCAACTGGTTGGGAGAGGAGTCTGATACGAAGGTCAGAACCGAGTGATTGGCGAGCGTGAGGACCAGCAGATCGTTGTCGATGTTGTCCTGCGAGTTCAGCCCAGGCACGTATTGTAGGACGGAGCCGTAAAACGCGGTCGGCGAGTCGAGGTTCTCCCACATCTGGTAAGGGGAAGTGGACTGCAGTGCGTAATGCACGGAACTGCCGTCCGCGAGATGCAGGTAGACATCCGAGTTCGGACCGTTTGGCGCGTAGATGTACATCTCGTACGAGAGTGCCACCCCAACGCCAAAGGAATGCTGTGTCTGATCATTCGACTGATAGATCCTTGTCACTGAGATGGGCTCCGCATCGCGAAGCGCCATGTCAGTCTCGGAGTGGACGAAGAAGCCGGTGGCACAATCGACGGGATCCCCACCGCTGACACAGCCGCCAGGCGGACGCCCCTTGGGCGGCGTGGTCGATCCAATCGCAAGGCCGAATCCCATCAATTCGCGAAAGCCGGTACCCTTGAGGGGTATGACTTGCTTGCCGTTCTTGCTGACCACTCCCTGACCGTACACACCCCATCCGCCCTGCGCAGGGTCGTAATTGTAGAAGTTCAGCTTGGTTCCGGGAGCGACGCCCAGATAGTTGGGATAGATCACCTGTATCGCATGCGAGGCATCGCCATCAACGTAAGCACCGCCCGGTTGCAGGGTAAAATAGGCAGAAAAATTATTTGGCGTCGGGTACGGCGCGCGATCAACGGGTACTGGCGTGATGCTGACCGTTGTGATGATCTTGCCGTCGTGCTCGCGCAGGACCGTGCCCTGCGGTATGTGCACCTCCAGGCCGGGGATGCTCGGATGGGTGAGGACGATCTCCTTGGAAGCGGGCGATGAGATGCTCACTTCCGTCGTCGGATCCACGCGCGGCAGAAACACGGTCTGTGGCAGCGTCGCCGTGACGTTGGCGAAGACCTCTACGGCTATGTAGTGCTTGGTGTAATGCCGCCCCCCACTCATTACCGCCGTGCCGTCGACCAAGAGCTCCTGTTTCCCGGGCGGAACATCGAGCAGTAAGAAGCGCCCTTCGGCATCAGTCCTCGCCGACTGCCCGGCGATGCTGACTGTCACGCCCGCGAGCGCTCTGCCGTTCATCTTGAAGACGTGCCCTGCCATCGCGGTGCGCCCGGCGGGCGCATTGAGATCCTGAATCGGGGCGCCACTGCCATAGAGCGGCGGGTCGCTTACGCGTCCAAGCACTCTCCAGCTGCCATGCCGGTTCGACTCGCTCGGCACCCAATCCTCGATCTCGGTAGCCGCCGGTGTATATGGCGCCATCGCAGATGGGGCACCCTTTTGCAGGGGCGCAGTCGTTTCCGCGGAGGCGGCGGATGCACTCGCCGGGGCGCCAGCAGCCACGTGAGCGACACTGCGGGATCCAGTAGTGCCAGTTGTCCCGGAACGCTCGACGCTCGCCCCCGCGCCGCTTTCCGGTACGAGTCGAGCGGTGACAAAGCGCGCGCTCTGCAGCGCAACCCTATTGCCTGAGGAGTCTTCTGCACCAGATAAAAAGGCCGTGTAAGTGGTGGCTGGGGCGAGCTCTTGGGCCGGCGTCACGAAGAGCAGCATGCCCGCTTCTGCCGCGACGACCTTTACCGGCACCGCACCGCCTGGGCCCACCAAGGATACCGTTGATGTATTGAGCGTCGTCACCTTGAGGGGCTGGACGAAGCGCCACGCAAGCCGGACGTTCACAGGCACGTCCACGGCATTGTTGGCCGGGCGACTTTCAGCAATGGCGCTCGCCGAGGCGGAGAGGCTTTGCACGAGGGAAGCTGGCTGCCCGTATGCATCCAGCTCGAAGACGTTCGTGATGGGGTTGAAGCGCTCGTTCGGGAGGACGGCAAGCCCCGAACTTCCCTCACCGCCTGCGATCAGGCTCGCGCCGCTTGCGAGGAGCGTCGTGCGATGGTTCTCGCGCGGAAACTGTAGAGGCGGAGTCCAGGAATCGGCTGTTGCGGTATCGGCGTCCACCAACTGCGAATCGCTGATGAGCTGCCCATGACCGTCGACGCCGCCCGCGAGCAAGACGCGGCCGTCCGTCAGCAGCGTTGCCGTGTGACGGGCACGCGCAATGAGGCCTTCGGGGTCAACAGTGACGACCGAACCCGCTGCTACGTCGATGACCTCTGGATTGGCGATGACGTTTCCGCTCGCATCGTAGCCGCCAAATACCAGCACCGCGCCATCCGGCAGCACCGTCGCCGTGTGGAAGGCGCGCGCCCAATGCAGCGTCATTGTGCTTGGGACGGGACTGCCGGATGCATCCCGGATCGTTATTCGACTGCTCACCTGTCCCGTCGCACCGCCGCCCACCGCCAGCCATCTGCCATCTGGCAACAAGGTGATGGTCTGACCAGCGGCCGCCGGCACGCCAACGTCTTGCGCGGCGAGGGATCGCTGCGCTTCCTGCGACGTCGCTTTGCTGATCGCGAGCCCGCCGAGCATCAGCAGGCAGACGCCGCAATGGCCAAGGAGCACTCCGAGCCTGTTGTTCACGATGTCATCCCTTCTGATGCCGATTCATTGTGCGATTGCATGCTGACGACTCCATGTTCGAGGAGGCGTTCGGCTTGGCTTTGTGGTGTTATCTGGTGCACATTAACGCCTCGTCCTACTTGCCGGCGGGCGGCGCAATCCTTGGAATCCTCGACCCCGCAGCTATGAAACCACTCACGGGTCTCATCGTGACGGTCTGCCTTGCCTTCTCAAATGGCGCAGAAGCTCGCGATTTCCCGTTGGGTTTGCCTTCCATGCCATCATCGGCCGCCGATCCGCGCCTTGTGGCGCTCGGTCGCGAGCTCTTCTTTGACAAGCACCTGAGCGCCGATGCTCTCGTGAGCTGTGCGACGTGCCATCGACCGGATGCGTTCTTCACTGACAGGCGGCCCGTCGCGCTCGGGGTGAGGAGGCGAGCGGGAACGCGTAACACACCAAGCCTGCTAAACATTGCCTACTCGCCGACACTGTTCTGGGATGGCCGTGCCGACAGCCTCGAATCCCAAGTTCGCTTGCCGCTCCTTAATCCGCGGGAACATGGCCTGCCATCGGAAGCCGCCGTGCTTGCGGCCGTGGGCGCCAATCCCAGCTACGTTCGACAGCTCCGCGAGCTGCTCGGCCGTGAAGGCTTCTCGGTGGCGGACATTGCACGTGCGCTCGCAAGCTACGAGCGCACGCTGCTGTCCGGTAACTCCCCGGCCGACCGTTACCTCTACGGCGGGCAAACGCGAGCGCTGAGCGCCGCGGCGCAGCGTGGTCTTGCCCTTTTTCGCGGGCGCGCCGGCTGCGCCGCCTGCCATCTCATCGGCGCCGATTCCGCGTTGTTCACGGACAACCTCTTTCATTCCTCGCCCATCCCTCTGCCACAATCCACGGTCGCGCGCTTGCAAGAGCTGACCCGACGGGTACTGGCGAGTCGCAGCCGATATGGCTTCGATGAGCTCAACCGTGTTCTCCTGCAGGACGGCGACATCGCCGCTCTTGGCCACTTTGTCGTGACACTTGATCCCAAGGACATCGGAGCATTCAAGACACCCTCCCTGCGCAACGTGGCACGGACCGCTCCGTACTTTCACGACGGTAGTGTCAACACGCTTTCTGACGCACTCGAAGTGGAGCTATACGACCGCGGGGGCGTCGCCCGATCGCCGATCAGCCTGAGCGCCGACGAGCGCAACGATCTCCTTGAGTTTCTGTATGCCCTCTCGAGCGGATAAGGGACGCGCCATCCTGGTCAGTAGCCTCCGCATGATGTGGTTCCCGTTCCGCTTGCTAGACTCATTTGCACCGACATGGGGCCGGGTCCGTAGACAAGCATTACGTAAACCGTATAGGTTGTCGTTGCGGGCAGTGTCAGATACACGACGCACGAGTTACCGTCCGAGTTTTGGGATCCGCAGCTTCCTCCTACGCACAGCTGTCCCGAGCCGTTCGGATAAGCGATGTTGAGATCCCAGATCCCTTGCTGGGACGTAATGGTCAAGGCCACCTGCTGGTTCGCTGTGCCGGAGAACGAGACGGCACCGGAAGGACCGCCGTCGATATTTGAGCCATCCCATCCATACACCGTTTCCGAGCCATTCAGTGTCAGGGCACTGGGCGAGGTGATGCCCGCGAAATAGTTGAAGCTGCCGCCGTTAAACTGCGGGTCGAAGAGCACGGTGTATGTGCCGGCCGCAGGCAGCGCCGGCAGCGTCAGGTACGACGTGCTTGAATTCATCGACGACGACCAGAGCACTTGGTTGATGGCATTGACGAGGCTCACGGTCCAATTGTTGGCAACATTCTTGACGTTGATCTTGGTGATTTGATTAGCAGCACCGGAGAATGAATAGGCACCCAGCTGGCTCTGACCGAGGTTCACGGCATCTATCCAGGCGTTGACGCCCTCCTGCGCCCAGCTGATGTCCATGTAGTGGGTGTAAGCCTTGGTGACAATCACATTGAATGAACCGGAAGAAACTGGGTTGGCGATCGCGACCGTGTAAGTCCCGGTTGCCGAGAGCTGCGGGAACGCGTACAGGCACGAGGTGCTACAACTGGAGGCGATTAGACGACCATGCGGGTCGAACACCTGGATAGTGGATGCTTGCGTCTGAATGGCCGCTTTAACCCAGACGTCCCCCTGTGTTCCGTTGAACAGTACCAGGCCTGCTTGGTTTGTTTGCAGTGGCACGGAAACTGAACCGCCATTTTCCGAGGCCTGCACGACGGTCGCGATGCTCGAGCCGGAAATTCCGGGCGGAGGGACGATGAAATTGGTCGAGCTCGTGACAGTACCGGCAGGAGTCGTCACCTGGAGCGGCCCGGAGCCAACATTAGCTGGCACCGTTATCGTCAATGAAGTGCTGCCAGCTGATGTAACGGGCGCCTGCACCCCGTTGATGAGTACTACGTCGTTGGCTGCAGCCGTTGCAAATCCGGTTCCGCTGATCGTGACTGGAGTTCCTGCGGATCCCTGACTCGGAGAGAATCCGGAAATCGTAGGTGCCGATTGAGCGGGGGTGACGGTGAAGGTCCCCGGTACGCTGATCTGCGAAGTCCCAACCTGCACCGTAATCGTGCCGGAGGTCGCGCCAGTGGGGATGGTGACTATCAGTTGCGTCTGCGTCGCGGAGACAACCGTAGCGGTGACGCCGTTGATTTTGACGGTATTTGAACCGGGATTCGTCGAGAATCCCGTGCCATCGATGGTGATCTGCGTGCCCGGCGCTGCAGATGAGATGGATGTACCCGCCGCATCCAAAGTACCTAGCGAGACGACCTGCTGGGACTGGAGATTGCCCGCGGCGTCGTACGCGTAGAACACTGCCGACCCGGATGTGGCATCCGCCGCCTCGATCAGGCGGCCAAGAGAGTCATATGCATTGGTAACAGAATCGGCGAATGTCCTTGAACCGGCAACGATGAGGAAACTCAGCGCGGCAAACGCCATGAGTCGACGTGAAGGTTTCCCGCAAGACTTGTAATTCCTCGCGCTTGATTCGGACCGTGGAACCCGGACACGCAGATTCCTTTGCTGTGAGACGGAGATCTTTCTGTCCTCAGTCATCATCCCCCCAATTTCTCTTGTCAGTCGCGAACCTCAGCGGATACAGCAATCATCGAAACGTTAGCGCCACTCTCAAGAACAAGACCTCTGCTCTATGACTGGCCTGAACTTCAGCGACGCTTCGCGGGTGACCGCTTGGTGGTATGGCTATGCTTCTCCGATCGCCATGAGCTCGCGCAACGCCGTTGGCACACACGAAGAGAACTGTGATCCGAGCGGGCGCTATCTCATGCGGCTCATAGAATTTTCTCAGTGCTCTCAGCTCTAGCGTGTCGCTCAGAAGCGACGACAGTGCGTCGCGTAGACGCTGTGACTTGTCGGCTCGATCCATTTCATGGTGAGTCATGTCGGCGAATCACCTTTCGCCGGCATGTGATGGCTCGCGTAATGCTGCGTGCGGCAGAGAGATTTCACCGATGGCGCGTGATCTAGCTGACGCTGTGCCGTGCCCCGCCAATGATTGGCGGAAGGTCAAACAGGCGAGTTCGATTAGGCGCGCGCGAAAGCGGGCGCGGGGCGCCCAGTACTCGTCGGCGCCTCTCTCAGGCGCGCACCCGTGGCTCGCGCTCGCTGCGAGCGCGCTCGGCGGATCGCTCGCGAAGACGCACGGGAGCCAAAGGCTCACCGCGCGCAATCGCATCCGCGAGCGCGCCGCGGACCAGAGCGACGAATTTCTTCTGATCCTCAGGGTCGCGGAAGCCCCGCGCGGCAATCTCAGCGGCATGCAGGTTCAAGTACGTCCCGGCAAGCTCGGGATGTGCCTTGACGGCCGCCTGAGGGGCGATCTTCGGGTCCCGCAGCACCTCGGCGGCCCGTGCGCGTGATTCGAAGAACTCCCGCTTCTCGATCACCCAGCGGTTGCGCAGCGCCGGCTGGTCGGTTTCCTTGAGGAGCTGCCCTTGCGCATCCCGCTCGCGCCGTTTGACCGTCACAGGCTCTGCCCCGACGGCTTTGAGCCCCACCTCGTCCCCGGTCTTCGCACCGGTCAGGGACTCCTCCAGAGCGCGCTTTAGGTCCTTGCCCCAGATGGTGCGCTCTCCTTCCGCCGTCTTTAGACGCACGAAATACGACATCTCCCGGTGCCGATCGAAGCGGTAGTGCTCCGCGGCGTGGTCGAGGAGCTTCCCCTCGATGAGCTCACCGGGGCGCCGGGACACCAGCTCGGCAACACCGGGTGCGTTCGCGGGGCCTTCCCCCTGCTCCCGCTCGGTTGCCTGCCGGTCGAGCGACTTGGCAAGCACTGCCCGATCGGTGGCGCTCGGGCGATATCCTCGGACGGCGAGCCCCGCGAGGCGCGCCTCGCGCCAGGCATCGCGCCTGAAGCGCTCGGTCCCCGAGACGCGGATCTCCTCCCATCCTCGTGCCTGGGCGATGTCGATGAGGCTTCGGATGACTTCCGTGTTCTCACTCGGGGTCGACAGGCGCCTTCCGTGATCCCGAAACGCAGGCTCACCGTCTGCGAAGAAGAAGCGGTTGCCATCCTGGTGAAAGCGATCGCGCACCGATGCCGGCACTGTCCACGGGTCGGACCCCGCCTTTCCGGAAGCAATCTTGTCGGAGGAGGAGCCGCCAGGAGCGTTTCCCCGCTCGGTGGCTGCCGCAGTGGGCCTTTGGGCGCTTCCCGCCCTGGCGCGCCTGCGGTGCGGTGCTATCGCATTCTCATCGGCATCCCTCGCGCTCACCCGGCGCGCGCGTGGGCGCGCGCCCTCGCCTGCCTCATCGTTCGCCATCGCGCCCTCCCATGCCGATCGTCTGGAGGAAGCTCGCGGTCGCCATCTGGACCCTCTCATCGCTCGTCCAGCGCTCCTCCTCGGGGATCTCGAGCTTGGAGAAGTCCGTCTCGTAGTCATCGAGGGTCAGGTTCTCCATGCCCTCGAGGTCCTCCGGTCCCGCCTCGCGCACGCCGTCTGCCTCATTCCCCGCTTCATTCACCTGAGCCCCCACCGCGGCTTCAGCACCCTCATCCAGTTGAGCCATCCCCGGGGGACTGGATGGCAGTGCTTCGACGGCGAGCTCCTGGAGCTCGCTTCGGGACGGCGCCGGTGATGCCGGCGGCGGCAGTAGGCGTGCCTTGAAGAGGGGATCGGAGAAATAGCGGATCTTGCGACAGAGGATGGGGCGCAAGCCCTCGTAGGAGATGATCGCCTCCTCGGTCCCGAGCTCCTTCACCTCCTGGGGCAGAAGGAGCGCGCGGCGCTGCTCGCTCACATTGATGCTGCGCCCGCGCGCTCGAGAGTCAAAGCCCATGAGGGGCTTGGAGATCGTGCGCACCTTGACGGTTGTGAAGCCAAGCTCCTCTGAGATCTCCCGTGCGTCGGGGAAGTCCTTAGGCGCAAAGACCACCCGCGCGGCGAGGCTCTTGAGCATAGTCTCGGCGTTGTGCACGCCGTAGACCTCGCGCAGCTGCGCGGGGGTCTGCACCACCAGCACCACCCGCACGTTGTAGCCAGGAAGGTATGAGATCGCCTCCGCAATGATCGGGATGCGACCCAGGGCCGTACATTCATCGAGCATCATCATGACCTGGTAGGCAAGGGCCGGATTTCTCTCCGGGAGCTCGCGGGTCTGAAGCCCGATCGCCTGCTGGCACAGCAGGCTCAGCACCGGTCTTAGGCGGTGCAGGTCATCGGGATTGACACCGACGT
>Ga0335074_10015138_pt1 | contig 10829 bp, 9 predicted proteins | sample Lox_Sample_23_FD_206715 | JGI IMG/M metagenome (GOLD analysis project Ga0335074, IMG submission 206715) | Soil microbial communities from Loxahatchee National Wildlife Refuge, Florida, United States - Lox_Sample_2.3 | ecosystem: Environmental > Terrestrial > Soil > Wetlands | place: USA: Florida... | reverse complement strand
GGTCTGCGTCGGCCTGGTGACGGCGATCATGCTGTGGCTGGTTGACCGCACGCATCAGTGGTACATCTACACGATCCTCGTGATATTCGTGCTCAGCTTCGGCCTCACGTATCTCGAGCCGCTGGGAGCACCGTTGTTCGAGCGCATGGCCCCGATGCCGCCGCGCACCGTCGCCGCGGTGCGCGTTATCGAAAGCGCCGCGCATTTGAGCACGCCGGTCATCGAACAGATTCGGGAGCGGTCGCACGTCGGCAGCACGTACGTCGCGGGGTTGGGGGGCACGCAACGCATCGTGATCGGCGACGTCATCGTCGCGGTGACCGGTGCGCAGGAGCTCGAATACGTGGTCGCGCGCGAGCTCGGATATATCGCGAACGGGTCGCAGTTGAAGATCGCTCTGACCGACGCGTTGCTGTTGATCGTTGGTGCGGCGATCGCCGTCTTCATCGCCGATCGCGTCGGCTTTCGTCGCGACGACGATCCGGTCTCCCGCTTTGCGCTGGTGGGCGCGCTCTTCGGCGTGCTGTATCTGGTTGCCGTTCCGGTCGATTATGCGATCCAGCGCAACCTCTCGCGCGAAGCCGATCGCTACGCGCTGTCGCTACCGATCGATCACGCCGCGGCCGTCCGCAACGTCATACGCGCCACCGACGAATCGCTCACCGAAGTTTGTCCCGATATCTTCGCACGGCTCTTCATGCAGCGCTTCGAGGATCCATCGGCGCGCGTCTTCGCGATCAACGGTATTCCGACGCGCTGCCCGCCCTAGATCTAGAGAATAAGGCCGCCGGTTACTTGGGTACCCAGGTGCTGCGCCGTTAGCACTTCGACGAGCGCCGCGTGCGCGACGCGCCCGTCGACGATCTGCGCTGCCGGAATGCCGCCGCGTACGCCGAGCGCTGCCGCGCGGATCGCGCTGCGTAGCGCCGCATCGACGCGCGGGTCATCGGCGAGTTCCAGTGCTTCGGCCGGCGTCAGCTCGCCGATCAGCTGGTTGGTTTGCGGATCGCTTACGCCGCCGGCTTGATGAAAAAAGATTGCGCGCGCGGCTTCCGTCGCGGCGCCGATTGCCGCGGCGACGTCGTCGGCGAGCACCAACTCGTCGTCGCCGAAGAGCGCAAAGGCGGTCGGCTCGATCACCGGAATGAATCCCGCGCCGGTGAGGGTATGCAGAATGCGCGTTTGCACGCGTCCGATACCGTTGGGCGTCCGGGGCAAGAGCGCGGCATCCGAGCCGCTGAGCGCTAGCGCGACGTTCGCGCTGCGGTTGATGGCCCGCACGATGGCGCGCGCGGCGAGTGGATCGGGAGCGATGACGATCGGGCGCACGGATTCGCGCGCGAGCACCGCCAGATCGGCAACGAGCGTCGCATCGGCGTCGCTTGCCGTCGCCTCATCGACTCGAACTACGAACGTTTTTCCACGGAAGTCGCTCGCCGAATTCACCTCCCTACCTTGCACTAGGTATCGGCTGCGAACCTAGTCGGGGTTAAGTACCCAGTTGTTGACGAATTGCATCGCCGCTTCGAGCCCCTCGTCCACCCAAAGTTGCACGCCATCGGCGGCGGCCGCGATGATGCCCGGCAGCACGATGCGCTCCTCGGCGTTGAACGCGCTCAGGACGTGATCGATCGACTCGAACTCCGGCCGTCCGACGCCGACGCGCAAACGTGGGAAACGATCGCCGATCGTCGCGATGATCGAGCGCAGCCCGTTGTGTCCGCCGTGTCCGCCGAACGGGCGCATGCGCAAGCTGCCGAAGGGAAGGTCCATATCGTCGACTACGACCAAGATGTCTTCGGGCGGCGTGCGGTACCACGACGAGATCAGCCGGACGGGAGTACCGGAGAGATTCATAAACGAGGTCGGCTCGACGAGCACGACGCGCCGCTGCGAATCGTAGATCTGACGCGCGCTGTCCTTGGTTTTCCAAGAGTTCAGGCCATAGCGTGACGCAAGCTCGTCGACAACCATGAACCCGGCGTTGTGCCGGGTTCTCTTGTATTCGTCGCCCGGATTCCCGAGACCAACGACGAGTTTCGGTGGGGCTTGGTCCGCTATGTCGATTCGGTCTCCGGCTTCGCGCCGATAACTTCCGGCGCCACTTGCTCTGCGGTCGTGCCGGCTGCGGCTTCCTCGAGCGCTTGCGCCGTCTTCGATGCCTCAACCGAAACCACGAGCATGTCCGGAGCCTCGAGCAGTTTGAAGCCCGCGGGAAGTTTGATGTCTGAAGCGGTGACGTGCTGATGGATTCCCAGATCCGACACATCGACTTCGAAGTGGTCGGGCAATTCGTCAACCGGGCCTTCAACTTCGATCTCGTGGACGAGGACGTCCATGACGCCGCCGAATTCGCGCACGCCGCGCGGTGTGCCGGCGGTGACGATAGGAATTCTCGCGCGAACGGCTTCGTGCTCCGATACGCGCTGCAGATCGACGTGTACGACTTTGCGCGTCACCGGGTTGCGCGCGACCTCGCGCACCAGCGCCGTGTCGCTCTTGCGGCCGTCGAGCGTTAAGGTGACCACGCCGGAGCGGGCGCCGTGATGCAGCAGATCGTCGAAGACCTTTTCCTCGAAGGAAACGTGCAGGGGAGCCGCGCCGTGTCCGTAGACGACGGCCGGAATCCGACCCTGGCGGCGGAGTGCGGCGGCACTGGTCGTGCCCGTCGTCGCCCGGCGCTCGATCGGAAGATTGAGTTCCTTACTAGCCAAAGTGTCCTTTTCTCCAGTTGTAGCCGCGCGTTGCGGCGGTCATGCCGTCGCAGCTTCCAGCGCGGCGGCGGGTTCGTTAGGGCCCGCCTCCGGCGGTGCCGTCCCCTCCTCGCCATCGAAGAGGGCTGAAACCGATCGATTCGTCGTGATCCGGCTAATCGTATCGGCAAATGTTTGTGCGATCGAGAGCTGCACGAACTTCGTGTGCGATTCACCCGCGGCAAACGGAATCGTGTTGGTAACGATTACGCGCTCGATTTCGGAGTCTTCGAGCACGCGCATCGCATCACCGGCAAAGATCCCGTGCGTCGCGACCGTGTAGACCTTTGTCGCCCCGCGCGCCTTGATCGCTTCCGCCGCCTTGGCGAGCGTTCCGCCGGTCGAGATCATGTCGTCCACGACGACGGCGATCTTCCCCTTCACGTCGCCGACGATGTCGGTGACCTCGGAGACGTCGGGTTCGGGCCGGCGCTTGAAGACGATCGCGAGCGAACTCTCGAGCCGCTTGGCAAAGAGCTCAGCCCGGTGCACGCCGCCGGCATCCGGCGAAACGACGACGATGCGATCCTTGCACAGATCCTCTGCTTTGAGGTAGTTGCACAGCACCGGCATGGCCATCAGGTTGTCGACCGGGAGGTCGAAGAACCCCTGAATCTGCGCCGCGTGCAGGTCCATGGTGACAAGCCGCTTGACCCCGGTGATCTTGAGCAAGTTGGCGACGACCTTGGCCGAGATCGGCTCGCGGCCTTTCGTCTTCTTGTCCTGTTTGGCGTAGCCGTAGTAGGGGATCACTGCGGTGATCCGCGCGGCCGATGCCCGGCGCAGCGCGTCGATCATCAGCAGCAATTCCATCAGGGCGTCGTTGACGCCGATTCGTCCGTCGGCTGACTTGCAAATCGACTGAATGACGAAGACTTCGGACCCGCGGACGTTTTCGCCGATCTCGATCCGCGTTTCCTCATTCTTGAACTTGTCGACCAGCGACTTACCCACGTGCAGCTTTAGCCGCTTTGCAATCTCTTCTGCCAGCGCACGGTTCGAATTGCCGCTAAAGATCAAGGGATTGTGGCTCAACAGGTCCTTCTCCAGGCGAAACCAGGGGATGGGCAAAGTTCGCGAGCCTTGCGCTCGCTCCCCCATAAAACGCAACCCGGAACCCCCGAACAGGCGTCAAAGGGAAGCGCTATGCCAGACCAACGCTTCAAGCTCGTCGCTCCTTTTGCGCTCGCCGGGGATCAGCCCAAGGCGACTGACGCATTGGCCGAGGGCATCCTGCGGGGCGACCGCGCGCAGACGCTGTTGGGCGTGACCGGAAGCGGCAAGACGATGGCGATGGCGCGCGTCGTCGAGCAGGTGCAAAAGCCGACGCTCGTGCTCTGTCACAACAAGACGCTCGCCGCCCAGCTTTGCGCCGAGTTCCGCGAGTTCTTCCCTCACAACGCGGTTGAGTACTTCGTTTCCTATTTCGACTACTACCAGCCCGAAGCGTATGTGGCTTCCACCGATACCTACATCGAAAAGGATTCCTCGATCAACGAGGAGATCGAACGGCTGCGCCATTCCGCCACGCAGTCGCTCTTGACGCGGCCCGACACCCTGATCGTGGCGTCGGTTTCGTGTATTTTCGGCTTGGGCTCACCCTCCGACTACATGGAGATGTCTGCCCGCATCAAAGTGGGCGACGAGATCGACCGCGACCTCTTGTTGCGCAAACTGGTGGACATGCAGTATCGCCGCAACGATCTCAACCTCGTGCGCGGTACGTTTAGGGTGCGCGGCGACGTGCTCGAGTTTGTCGGTGTCGACGAAGAATTGGTCCATCGGATCGAGTTCTTCGGTGACGCGATCGAGGCGATCAATGTCGTGAACTTGCTGACCGGCGAGTACGTCGAGAGCAAAGACGAGCTCTTGATCTTTCCGGCGAAGCACTTCATCACGCCCGACGAGAAGCTCCGGCGCGCGATTGCTTCGATCGAAGTCGAACTCGACGAGCGTCTTCGCTACTTCAAAGAGCACGGAAAGCTACTCGAAGCGCAACGGTTGGAGATGCGTACGCGCTACGATCTCGACATGCTGCGCGAGGTTGGCTATTGCAACGGCATCGAGAACTACTCGCGACACCTCACCGGGCGCGAGCCTGGATCGACCCCGTGGTGCTTGCTCGACTTTTTCCCCGCAGACCATCTCTATTTCATCGATGAATCGCACGTGACGTTGCCGCAGGTGCACGGCATGTATGGCGGCGATCGCTCGCGCAAAGAGGTATTGGTCGAGCACGGCTTCCGGTTGCCCAGCGCGCTCGATAACCGTCCGCTCACCTACGACGAGTTCGAAGATCACGTCAAGCAGATCGTCTACGTCTCGGCGACGCCGGGGACGTACGAGACCGGCCGCAGCGCGCAGACGGTCGAGATGATCATCCGGCCGACCGGCCTGGTCGATCCGGAAGTCGAGGTTCGCCCGACCCGCAATCAAGTCGACGATTTAATGGAAGAGGTGCGCGTGCGCGCGGAACGCCGCGAACGCGTGCTGATCACCACGCTGACCAAGAAAATGGCCGAAGACCTCACCGACTTCTTGCTCGAGAACGGACTGAAGGTCCGCTACTTGCACAGCGAGGTCGACACGCTCGAACGCGTCGCTATCCTTCGCGATCTGCGCCTGGGCGTCTTCGACGTGCTGGTCGGCATCAATCTCTTACGCGAAGGGCTCGACCTGCCCGAGGTCTCGCTGGTCGGGATCCTCGACGCCGATAAGGAGGGCTATTTGCGCAGCTCTACCTCCTTGATCCAAACGATCGGGCGCGCGGCGCGCAACGTTGACGGCAAGGTGATCATGTATGCCGACAACGTGACCGAATCGATGGCGCGCGCGCTTGGCGAAACGCAACGGCGCCGCGAGCGGCAAATCGCGTTCAATCTGGAGCACGGTATCGAGCCGCGCTCGGTGCGCAAGGAAGTGCGCGACATCCTCAGCATGGTCGGAGCGACCGAGGAGACGGCTGCCCAGGTCAAGCTCGACAAAATTCCCCGCGATGTGGCCATGCGTATGGCAGCCGACGTGGAGAAGAAGATGCGCGAGTATGCCGCCAACCTCGAATTCGAGAAGGCCGCGGCGCTGCGTGACGAACTCATCGAACTGCGCAGAGCGATCGGCGGCAATGAGTCGCTGCTTTTCCAAGGCAAAGCGCCGAAGATCTTCGAGTCTGCGCTGAAGGAGCTGGTATAGATGCTATCCCGCGGAGATTTCTTGCAGACCAGTGCGGTCGCGGCGGTGGGCACGGCGGCCTCGCGCGAGGTCGCGCAGGCGCCGGCAGGAGCCGGCAAGCTCAAGATGCGTTGGTTCGGCGGCGGTGTCTACGAACTGGCGACGCCCGACGACAGCGCCATCGTGCTGGTCGATGCCTGGATCTGGAACAACACCGGTTGGACGGCCTTCGGCATCGAGAAACCGCCCGAGCTGCAGAGCGCGGCTGCCTATGCCGCGCACCTGAAATCGCGCAATCCGCGATACGTGCTCGTGGCGCTCACGCACGACCACGGCGATCACATCGGCGACTATTTCGAACTGCTCCCGGCGCTGGTCGCGGCCGGCTTACCGGTGATGACTACCGGCCAGAGCGATCTGATGCGCGTCGGCCTGGTGCCGAAATTCAAGGCTGCGAACCTCGACATGACAACGCTGGTCGCGAACAAGGGTGCGGCCATGAACTTTGGCGGCCAGACGGTACACGGCACGATTCACGCGTGGCTCGTTCCCGCGATCCATTCGACGGCGCTAGGCTATCCGCCGGCCGGATACATCATCGACATCGGCAGCACGCGCGTCTATGCATCCGGCGACACCGACTATTTCGGGGACATGCACGACCTTGGCAAACGCTACCAGCCGCAGATCGGTATCGTTTGCACCGGCAATGGCGCCTTTACCATGGGTCCGAGCGATGCAGCGATGACGTGTAAAGCCTTTGGTCTCTCGCATGCGGTGCCGGTGCATTACGCGCACAATCCGCTCGTGCTCGGCATCCACGCCGGCGATGAGTTTGCTGCCGCGGTTGCCAAGACGTCACCGCAAACGCGGGTAACGGTCATGCATCCAGGGCAGAGCATCACTATCGGGTGAACTCCCCATCACGCGAGATCGCTGCCGTCGAGGAAAAGCTCGCGTGGTGTATCGCGGTTCACGCGCCGGCCGATTTGGTCGACCGCCTGCGCGCCGCGCTCGCCGACGGTCAGTATGCGTTGGTAGAGAAATCCGCCGATGCCATGCTCCCGCGCGCGCCCTACGTTCGGCTTCGGGAGCCGAGCCGCCCGGTGCGCGAGGGCGACGACGTTCGTTTTGACAACGGGCTGGTCAGTGCGACGTTCAACGCGCACGGGGCGCTGCTCGAGTTGGCGTCGCCGCGCACGCACGTCCCACTCGCACAGGCCAATCTGCTGGGCGCGTTCCGCGATTTCCCGAGGGGATGGCGCTTGCGAGTCCGCCCGTCGGCACTCGACGTGCACGACGATCGTGTCGAGCTTCGCTTTTTGGCGGGAGCGCGGCCGGCAACGATGGCGATCGAAGTCCGCCGGGGCGAACCATTCGTTCGCGTTGCCTGCGCGATCGATTGGCGCGCACGGGCGACGCTGGTTCTCGAGAATTGGGTCGCGCTTCGCGCGCCGCAGGCGCGTTATGGGGTCGATCGGCGCTACCTCGCGGTGAGCGACGAACGCGCCGGTCTCGCCTGCTTCGTCCTTGATCCGGTGGATTGGAGCACGCGCGCGCTGCGCGCCGGCGGGATGTATTTTCGGGCGTCGCTGCTCCACGATCGCGGTCCGGCTCAGCTTGCGTGGGCGTTCGCACCGTTTGAGCCCGGTATCTCGAACGGCGCGTTGGAAGCAGCCTGGGACGAGTTTGCTTCCCCGCCGCGCGTGCGGCTCTTCACCAGCGACGATCCGGCGATCATCGTTACCGCGTGCAAGCCGGCAGCCGATGGCGATGGCGTGATCGTACAGGCGTATGAGTGCGACGGGCAGGCGCGCCGCCTGCAGTTGCGGTGCGGCGCGCGCATGCGGGAAGTGCAAGTGGTCGATGACCGCGAACGACCGGTGGTGGCAAGTGCAGCAATCGAAGGTGAGACGATCGTCGCGCCGATCGACGCGTTTGCGCTCGAAACGTTCCGCGTGCGGTTCTAAAGATGAGTCGAAAATTGGAAGTCGTCCTGTTCGATCTGGATGACACGTTGCATGACGACACGTACGCGTTCACCAGCGCGGCGGAAGAAGTCGCGCGCGAAATCGCACTCGAGCACGGCGTCGACGCCTTCGCGCTCAAGCGGGCGTATGTAGCCGAAGCGGAGGGCTTTTGGCACCGTCTGAGCGCGGAGCAGTTGCGCACGCGTCTGGTTGGCCTGCGCGAGGCGATGTGGAGCAGCGCGCTCGAACGCGTCGGTATCGCCGATCCCGGTCTCGCGCAGCGCAGCGCCGCCAATTACCACGAATACCGTAAGAAATATTTATCGGTCTTCCCCGGCGCAATCGAGCTGCTGCGCTCGCTGCGCGAACGCGGCTGCAAGCTCGGGATCGTCACCAACGGTTTCTCGGAGACGCATCGAGAAAAAATCAAGGTGCTGCAGATCGGTGAGTACTTCGACGCGATCTTCATCGCCGACGAGGTCGGGATGATCAAGCCCGATCCGCTGCTCTTCGCGCATGCCTGTACGACGCTGGGCTCCGCGCCCGCGCGCAGCGCGATGGTGGGCGACCGCTACGAACGCGACGTGCGCGGTGCGCTCGAAGCCGGGCTCTATGCGGTTTGGCTCAACGTCCGCGACGAGCACGTGCCGGCGGGCGCGCCGCCCCCCGACGCAACGTGTCGCACGATCGGCGAAGTGCTGGGCGCTTTGGAGCGCGCATGACCCAGAGTGCGCGCGATCTCGAGAACACCTTTGCCCGCGCGTGGACGCTGCTGCGCAACAATCCGGTGATCCTCGTGCCGGGCATCGTCGCGGGGGCGCTGCAAACCGTCGCGGGGATCGTGTTGCAAGCGCTCTCTGAGGAAGTGGTGCTTTTGGTCCTGCTCGTAACGGTGACGCTCGCCATTTCGCTTGCGCAGATGGCCTACGTAACCGGAATGGCCGGCGCAGCCTGGCGCCACGAGCGTACCAGCCTAGGGGATGGATGGAACGCGCTCGCGCACCGCTGGGGGGCGGTTGCCGGCGCGGTCCTCTTCCTGGTGGCAATCGGCCTCTGCGCGTCGGTGCTGGCCCCGGCGACGTTCGGCGTCTCGATCGTCGCGTACGCGGTGTTCTTCATTTACACTGTCGCGGCGGTGGTCATTGGCGAGCGGGCGCCCATCGCCGGCATCGTACAGTCCGCCGCCACCGCGCTGGCCAATTTCGTTCCCACCGTTGCCGTTGTCGCGTTGATCGTGGTGATCGCCGGCCTGGGCGGCTGGCTTGGCTCGCTAGCCGGGCGGATCTCCGACGCGGGCGGGTGGCTGGTGACCGGTCTGCTCCAGCAGGTCATCGTCGCCTACAGCTCGCTGGTGATCGCGGGCGAGTACCTGAAACTCACCCGCCCCTCCGCGGAGTTGTAGGGAGGCTGTATGGCTGCCGGTCTTGACCACATCGTTATCAAGGGCGCGCGCGAACACAACCTCAAGAACGTCGACCTCACGCTGCCGCGCAACGCGCTCATCGTCGTGACCGGTCTGTCCGGCTCGGGGAAGTCGTCGCTCGCGTTCGATACCATTTATGCCGAGGGACAACGCCGTTACGTCGAGTCGCTCTCGTCGTACGCGCGTCAATTTCTCGGACAAATGGAAAAGCCCGACGTTGACTACATTGAGGGGCTTTCACCGGCGATCTCGATCGATCAAAAGTCGACCTCGCGCAACCCGCGTTCGACGGTCGGCACGGTCACCGAAGTCTACGACTACCTCCGCCTGCTCTACGCGCGCGTGGGCACGCCGCACTGTTACAACTGCGGGCGGGAGATCAGCACCCAATCGAGCGAGCAGATTGTCGATGCGATCATGGAGCTGCCGGAGGGGACGCGCATCCAAGTGCTGGCGCCGCTGGTGCGCGGACGCAAGGGCGAATATGCCAAGCTCTTCGAGGAAGTCGCCAAAGAGGGCTTCGCGCGCGTACGCGTCGACGGCGAGGTCAAGGAACTGCGTGAGAAGATCACGCTGGATAAGAAGCGCAAACACACGATTGAAGTCGTCGTCGATCGGCTGGTCATCAAGCCCGACATTCGTAAACGCCTAACCGACTCGATCGAAACGACGCTGCGGCTCTCCACGGGCATCGTCACCGTGCTTCGGCAGGCTCACGACGAAAAATCTTGGGATGAGCTAACGTTCAGCGAAGCCTTTGCCTGCGTCTACTGCGGCATTTCGTTTGAAGAGCTCGCGCCGCGGCTGTTTTCGTTCAACTCGCCGTACGGCGCGTGTCCGTCGTGCAGCGGTCTGGGTGAGAAGATCGAGATCGATCCGTGGAAAGTGATTCCCGATCGCAGCAAGTCGATCGCCGACGGTGCGATCGTGCCCTGGAGTAAGAGCCTGGGCGGCGGGCGCTTCCCGTCGATGAACCCGTATTATCTGCAGCAACTCGAACGCGTGCTGCGCAAGCATCGCGTGAAGATGACGACGCCGATCGAGAATCTCTCCGACGAGGTGCTCGACGTCATTCTCTACGGTACCGACAAGGAGCAAGATTTCGCCTTTACCTCACGCTCGGGCAAGACGTGGGAGTATCGTTCGTCGTTCGAAGGCGTGATCAACAACCTGCAGCGCCGCTACACCGAGACCTCGAGCGACTACGTCAAGGAAGACATCGAAAAATACATGTCGGCGTCGATCTGTCCGAGCTGCAAGGGCGCGCGCCTCAAGCCCGAAGCGCTGGCGGTGACCATCGGCGATAAGAACATCGATGCGGTAACGCGGATGTCGATCGAGAATGCCGAAGCATTCTTCCGGACGTTGACGCTCACGCCGCGCCAGGAGCAGATCGCGCATCAGATCACCAAGGAGATTCGGGCGCGTCTGGGCTTTCTCACCAACGTCGGTCTGAATTACTTGACGCTCGCGCGCTCGGCGACCACGCTCTCCGGCGGCGAATCGCAGCGCATT
>Ga0335074_10015137_pt1 | contig 10830 bp, 13 predicted proteins | sample Lox_Sample_23_FD_206715 | JGI IMG/M metagenome (GOLD analysis project Ga0335074, IMG submission 206715) | Soil microbial communities from Loxahatchee National Wildlife Refuge, Florida, United States - Lox_Sample_2.3 | ecosystem: Environmental > Terrestrial > Soil > Wetlands | place: USA... | reverse complement strand
ATTACGCCGAGTATGGTGGCGCGCCTCTGCTGGGCGTGCGCGGCGTTTGCATCATCGGCCACGGCTCCTCAAACGACGTGGCCATTTACAACGGCATCCGCGTGGCCCACGAATTCTCCCGCTCCGGTACCAACGAGCGCATCGAGCAGGCCTTTGCCGGGCGCCCGAAACATCGCCCGGATTCGCCCGGCCAAGACGACGCGACCATCCAGTGATCGGAATTGGCGCGCAGATCACGGTTGACGGTTCACGGCTCAGGTTCGATGCGCGCAAAAGCTATGCCCTCTACACCAATGACTCCGCCGTCATTCGATGCATCCCTCGCGGCCCAGCTTGCCTGCCCGGCCTGCTTGGGTGAACTCCGTCTCGATCGGTCTTATCTGATTTGCTCTGGATGCGGACGGGCCTACCCCATCAACGACGGCATTCCGGCTCTCGTTGTGGAACGCGCCGAAATGCCGGCAGCGGTAAAAGCCCTCGATCGGAGCGAAAAAAAGTAATGCGCCCGCGTGGACCCGTCAGGGCAGGCGCTCTCTGATTGCCACACGCCCGCCTATCTTCTTTGATAAAACGGCAGCACAATGACTGCCGCAATGGCGATCGCAGCGATCAGCGCCAGCGCGACCAGGCTGTAAAGAAGCGTCAGGCTCGGCCCCCGGCGCGGCTCGTCGTCGGAGTCCTTCTTCGTGTCCGAATGCGGACCTCCCGCGTCACTCATACTTCAGTGACTCCACAGGATCCATTTGCGCGGCGCGCGTGGCCGGCACTGTGCCGAACACTACCCCAACTGTCACTGCTGCCGTAAGAGCGGCGAGCACCGACCACCAGGAAAACGGAAACGCGTAATCAGTAAAAATCCGGATGGAAAAGGGAAGCGTAAGTCCGAGGACGCTTCCCACCACGCCTCCAGTCAGCGAAATCAGCACCGCTTCCGTCAGGAACTGCAGCTTGATCTCCCGGTAGGTGGCGCCCAGGGCCTTGCGAATGCCGATCTCGCGGATGCGCGAGCGCACATTGGCCAGCATGATGTTCATAATGCCCACGCCGCCCACCGCCAGCGTCACCGCCGCCACCAGCACCAGCACTGCCGTCAGAGCATCGGAAATCTCTGCCGCGGTGGTCAACAGCTCCGTCAGCGTCTGCGCGTGATACACCGAGTTCGATCGGTGCCGGCCATCTGATTTGATGGCGTCCAGGATCTGTTGCTTGGCGTCAGGCACCTCGCCCATGTTCTGCATCGAGAAATAAATCTGGTTCACGCGATCGGTTCCGGTAAAGCGCCGCGCCACCGGGTACGGAATCAAAACAGTGTCATCCGTGATTTCTGATTGTCCAAAGTCACTTACGCTCTCTTTGAACACGCCCACGATCGTGAAGGGCAGTCCGAGAATCTCAAACGTCTGGTTCACCGCCGCGTCATAGCTGCCGTAGCGATCTTTGGCGAATGGATAATTCACAACCGCAACCGGGGCGTCAGTGGAAGAGTCAATGTCATCAAAAAAGCGGCCGTCGATAACCACAAGGTTGCGGATGTCCTGATACTGCGGGCTTACACCCAGCACCGTCGTGTCTTTCTGCATTCCGCCTGGAAAGGTCAGGCGGTTGTGCATCTCGAGGACCGGCGAGGAATACATAATGCCGGGCACCTGCCGTTCCACTGCCCTTTCGTCTTCGGTCGTCAGGTAGTCGTTATATCGGGCGCGTTCCGTCGGCGAGGCTCCACCGCCCGCATATTCCACCTCCACCTGATTGGTGCCGATCTTCTCGAGCAGTTCGAGAACATACTGCTTGCCGGTCATCCCGATGGTCACCACCAGGATCACCGACGCTGTCCCAATCACCATGCCCAGCGCGGTCAGCATGAAGCGCGTCTTGCTCGCGCGAAAGCTGTCCATCGAGATCTTGAGAATCTCGCTCATGAGCATGGTTCGGCGTGCGCTCAAGAGCGTTTGCTCAAACGTGCGCGGCCGGGTCTGCTGAGTGACGGGGTTCATCGTTCCCTTTGAGGATTAGACTCTGGAATGCGGCGCGGAGGTTCTGAATTGAAGCTGCTCCCCGTCGCCGGATTCGGAGCAATCCCCTCCAGATAGCTTACGCGCTTGGTGGTTCGCTGCAAACCGATCCTTTGTTCGCGCGGCCCGCAGCGGTCGCTCACTGTAGCCTCTGCCAAAGCGCGGCCAGGGCCTCCACTGCAACAGCTTCAGCTCTTGCCTGGGCGTCAATGCCTGCGCTCTTGAGCGCCGCAGCCGCGTCCCCGGGCCTTACTCCTGCGGCACGCAGGTTGTTGACCAGGGTTTTTCGCTTTTGCGCAAAAGCCTGCCGCAGAAAGCGCAGGAACCCAGCCTCCTCGACGTCCAACTCCGCAAAGCGCGGCGCAAATCGCCAGCGGAATACCGTAGAGTCCACCTGTGGCCTGGGCGAGAAGGCCGCCGGCGCCAGCGTGAACAAGGCTTCAACCGTCCCGTACATCTGCGCCGTCACGGAAAGCAGGCCGTAATTCCGCGAGCCCGGAGCAGCCGTGATCCGTTCCGCCACTTCCCGCTGCACCATCAGAACCGCCTGGTCGAGCGCCGCGTGACTTTCAGCCAGCTTGAGCAGAATCGGCGACGTGATGTAATACGGCAGATTCCCCGCCACGCTCAGCCGTTGCCCCGCGCGTTGCGCCGCTTCGCCGAAGTCGAACCGCAGCACATCCTGCTCGGCCACCGTGACCCGCTCCGTCGCAAACCTCTCGCGCAATCCCATCGCCAGTTTGCCATCCAGCTCAATCGCAATCACGCGTGCCGCACTCGCCGCCAGCGCCCCGGTAATTGCGCCTCGCCCCGGGCCGATCTCCGCCACCGTGCGGCGGGATAGATCGCCCAGCGCTGCCACAATGCGCTGCGCAGCCTGCCCGTCAACCAGGAAGTTCTGTCCGAGCTTGGGTTTTGCCGGCATCCGCTGTTTCGATGTTACCGGCATGCGCCCGTCCGGTGTTTCTTCACCTGCGGCCCCCAGGCCCCGGCGCACGCCCCATCGTTCCGCGTCCGCGCATTGCACTAAACTGAACATGTTTCTGTCCGCTTCCCCCGGAAATCCGCGAGGCTCGTTTGCTCATCGATTCCCACGCCCACCTTGACAGTCCCCGCTACGCTGCCGATCGCGAGGCCATGCTCAGCCGCGCCTGGCAGGCAGGTGTGCGCACGGTCCTTTCCATCGGCATCGGCGAAGGACCCGCGGAAATGCACCAGGCGCTCGATATCTGCCGCCAGTTCGCCGGCCGTCCGAACCTTCCCGCGATCTACGCAAGCGCCGGGATTTATCCCCACAGCACCATTGAAGCCGGCGATGCCGCCCTGGCCAAGCTGGATTCCCTGCTCGCACAGCCCGAGGTCATTGCCTGCGGCGAAATCGGTTTCGACTACTACCACGAGGGCGCCCCGCGCGACCTCCAGCGCAAGGTGCTCATCCGCCAGCTCGAGGTCGCCGCGGTGCGCAAGCGGCCCATCCTGATCCATTGCCGCGGCACCAACGAATCTGCCGACGCCTGGGACGATCTTTTCCTGGTTCTTGAGGAACACTGGCGCCCCACCGGCCTTGGCGGCATCATGCACTGCTTTGGCGCCGGCTGGGAGCAGGCGCGCCGCTCGCTCGACCTCGGCTTCCTCATCTCCTTTGCCGGCAACCTCACCTATCCCAAGGCCCAGCCGCTTCGCGATGTGGCCGCCCGCTTGCCCTTAAGCGCTCTCCTGGTTGAAACCGACGCTCCCTGGCTTGCCCCCGCGCCTAATCGCGGCCAGCGCAACGAGCCCGCATTCGTGGTCCAGACCGCGCAAACCCTTGCCGAATTGCTCCACCTCGCCGGCGACGAACTCGCCGCCGCAACCACCGCAAACTTCTTTCGCCTGTTTCCCGTCCAGCCGAACATGGGAAACTAATAGATAAGACGCGGCAGCTCCGGCCGTCTGAGGATCGTTCAGCCATGGCTCAGGACAATTCATTCGACGTGGTCAGCAAGGTGGATATCCAGGAGGTTCGCAACGCCATCGACCAGGCGCTCAAGGAGATTCGCCAGCGCTTCGACCTGAAAGACACTCGCTCCGAGGTCAATCTGGAGGGCCACGAGAGCATCCAACTGGCCTCCTCCAACGAGTACAAGCTTGAGGCGGTGAAAGACATCCTTTCACAGAAGCTGGTCAAGCGCGGAGTCTCGCTCAAGAACCTGACCTACGACAAGGTCGAGCCCGCCGCCGGCCAGCGCGTGCGGCAAAAAATCAGCCTTCAGCAGGGCATTCCCGTCGAAAAGGCCAAAGAGATTGTGCGCATCGTCAAGGATTCGAAAAAGAAGGCCCAGGCCAGCATCCAGGGCGACACGGTGAGAATCTCAAGCAAAGATCGCGATGAGTTGCAGGCCATCATCGCCATGCTGCGCGCCAGGGATTTGGGACTGGAGTTGCAGTTCACCAACTATCGCACCAACTAGGTGTCTGGTGGCTGATTTTGTACCAGCCGGGGTGCCTCAGGTCTCGATTTTGAGGCCTCGGAACCGCGAAAGTCATGCGAGTCGCCTTTCGCACCGCAGATGCTTTAAAATCGGAGAGCTTTGAGCACACTCACCTTAGCCACGGCCAGAGAGGTCTTTGAGCTGCTGCGGGAAGATCTCGTCGCCGTGGAGCAGGAACTCGGCCGCGACGCCGCCTCCAGCGTCAGCACGATTACTGAGATTGCCGAGTACCTGCGCGAAGGCGGCGGCAAGCGCATTCGTCCCTCCCTTCTGCTGCTCGCCGCGCACCAGCTCAATTTCTTCGGCCAGGGCGCCATCCGTCTGGGCGCCGTCGTCGAAATGCTGCACACGGCCACGCTCGTCCACGACGACATCATCGACGGCGCCGACATGCGCCGCGGCCGCCCCTCCGCAAACACCAACTGGGGCAATGAAAAGTGTGTCCTGGCCGGTGACTGGCTTTACATGCAGTCCTTCAAGGTGGCCCTTGAAGAGCGCAACCTGCGCGTGCTCGACCTGCTCATCAGCCTCACCCAGCAGATGGTCGAGGGCGAGCTGCTGCAAATCCAGAAGCTCGGCAAAATGGTCTCTGAAGCCGAATACTACGACCTCATCTTCCGCAAGACCGCCTGCCTCTTCTCCGTTTCCATGCGCCTGGGCGCCGTCCTCGCCGCAGCCTCCGAGGCGGAAGAAGCCGGCATGGCGACCTTCGGCAAAGCCGTGGGCCTCGCCTTCCAGATCGTCGATGACGTGCTCGACCTAACCGCCAATGAAGAGGTGCTGGGCAAGCCCGTGGCCAGCGATCTGCGCGAGGGCAAAGCTACGCTGGCCGTGATTCATGCCGCTGACCACGGCACCGCTGCCGATCGCAAAGCCATCCGCCGCGTTCTTGACGATCGCAGCTTTGAGAACGTCAGCCGCCAGCAGATTCGCGAAATCCTGGTCCGCAACGGATCCGTCGAATACGCCATGGCCGCCGCCGACCGCTATGCCGAGCAATCGCGCCAGGCCCTGGCGCCTCTCGCCGATTCCGAATACAAGCGCGCTCTTCTCTGGGTCCCCGATTTTGTTGTCGCGCGAGAGAAGTGAGCCAGTAGCCAGTAGCAAACAGCAACCGGGTGCGAGTTCCGAGCTACGGGCTACAAGCTACCGGCTGCAAGCTACAGGCTGCAAGCTATAGGCTGAAATCTCATGAGAAAAAACTCCCAGTCCCTCTGGACCGCCGTCGATCGCTATTTCGGCGATCTGCTCGCCCCCCACGACGAAGCCCTCAACGCCGCAGTCCGCGCCAACCGCGATGCCCGGCTCCCCGCCATTGACGTGTCTCCCCTCCAGGGCAAGTTTCTCCATGTCCTGGTCCGGATCACCCAGGCCAGGCGCATCCTTGAGATTGGCACCCTCGGCGGCTACTCCACCATCTGGATGGCGCGCGCTTTGCCCGGAGGCGGCCGCATCGTCTCGCTTGAGTTCGAGTCCCGCCACGCCGAGATCGCCCGCGCCAACCTCCGCTGCGCCGGCATGCTTCGCCGCGTCGAGATTCGCCTCGGACCTGCTCTCGTCAGTCTTCGCAAACTCGCCGCGGAACGCGTCCGCCCATTCGACCTGATCTTCATTGACGCGGACAAGGAAAACAACCCGCAATATCTCAAGTGGGCGCTCAAGCTCTCGCGCCCCGGCACCGTCATCGTCGTTGACAACGTCGCGCGTCACGGCACGGTCATCGATGCCAGGAGCAAAGCGCCTGACGTCGTTGGCACGCGCCGCTGCCTCGCCATGCTCGCCGCCGAGCCTCGCCTCAGCGCCGCGGCCCTCCAGACCGTCGGCCTGAAGGGCCTTGACGGCTTTGCCATCGCCGTCGTCCTGCGCTGAACCGCGCTTCAGGCGTCCTGCACAATCGTCCCCTGGTGATACACGGCCTTCCACCCCTCCGCCGTGCTCTGCCATATTGTTGCCCGCCGCGTCAGTCGGTGCCCGTACTGCAGCAGCGTGTAGGTCAGCAGATACGTAGCTGGCCCCAGTTCGCGGCAGCAAAAGTCTCTGGTCTCCCAAACATCTTCGTGCGGAGTGGAAGACCGCCTCTCCAGTTCGTCCAGCACAAACTGCCTGGAGTAGCGCCGCCCCGATGCGCCAGTCTCCCAAAAACCCTCCACGGTCATGCGCTCTAAGTCGGCCCGCGAAGTTCCGAACTCGGGTCGATGGAAGATGGGCTCGAGCGCCGAAAGTTCGGCGAGTACATCATGCAGTTCCGGCGGAGTCGCGAGCCAGGGTTCCGTCAAGTTGAGGTCCATGGCGATCAGCATAATCCCCCCGCCACCGGATTTCCCTTTGGAAATCGCGGACGATCAGGTTCAACGCGCTACCGCTTCCCTTTGGGCGTAGAATTCACTCCAAGATGAACGAGCGTCTTGAGCAGATACGAAAGCTCCTGGGCGAACTTGAAATCGAGATGAGGGCCGGTGCTCCCAAGGCAGATCGCGACTTCTCCGCCCTCGAATTGCCCCTCATCATCCAGCAGATCGTCGACGACCTGCAGCCGCAGCTAACCCCATACGACGCCGCCTTCTACTGGTTTCTCTTCCGGCATTCCATCGCCAAAGACGGCGATCCCCACCTGCGCGTCAGCACCCGCCACCTGCGCACCGCCGTCGTCAAATCCTCTTACTCGCAGCTCGAAGAGAATCCCATTTCTCTCGGCAAAGTGCAGGAGACGCTGCGCGCGCTTGAGAGCATCGGCGCCATCAGCAAAGAAGACGAGCCCAATCGCGACGGTACCCTCTATCGCGTCATGATCCCTGAAGAAATTGAAGCCTGCCGTCGCCACCGCGCCGAGCGCATGGCGGCCGAGCAGAGTCTGAGATTTCCGGGGTCGGGCATCGAAGTCCGCTGAAGCTCAGATTGCTCTCTGCCGGGTGGCCTCGCTTCACCAACCTCGGGCCAGAAAACTGTCTCTCCAGAAGGACACCCCCGAGGGGGACAGCGAAGAAGACGAAGTAGACGGCGAAGAGGAAAGCGAAGAAGAAAATGAAGAGGAAGAAGCCTCAGGCGAAACGCTCAGCGAATTTGACAGGGACTTCATGCGGAAGATTCTCAGGGGTCATCGGCCCCTGATCCCCGACCCCTGATCTCGGCTAGTGTTGCACGCTGTAGGGGCCGGGCAGTGAGGGCGTGGCCGGCTGTTGCTCCGGCTGTTGCTTGGCCACCACGTCAGTGCGCTTGGAATAGATGCGGAACTCGACCACCAGGTCGAGCATCACGGGCACAGGTTTCCCGTCTTTAATGGCCGGCGAAAACGTGGCTTTGCGGAGGGCATCGACCGCGCTTTCATCGAGCCCGAAGCCGATAGGCCGTGCAACCGCGATGTCGGCGGGCTTGCCGTCGGCGCCGACGATGACGTGATAAAGCGACATGCCGGCGACGCCATGGTCCTGCGCGTATTGATTGGACTGGGGCTCGAAGGTGGTGAGCAGCTTTGCTTTCTGGTCCACCATGTTTTCGCTGAGCACCGAGGGGTCGGCGGGCCGGTAGTCGGTTTTGTTGGCGGCGGCCTCGTAGTAGAGCTTCCAGAAGCTGGGCATTGCGGCCATCATGCGGCTGTCAAATCCGAAGGCGAAGACGTTGTCGAGGGCGTCTTTGAGGACTTTTGTGGCATGCGCGGGAGAAGTGGTGGTGGTGACGCTTTTTTCGTCGGCAGGCCGCTCGGCGGGCGGAGCTGCGGCAATCTCAGCCTCTGCTTCGCCGGCGCTGCTTTCTGCAGCGGGCTGGGGGGAAGCGGGCGCGGCTGCGGATGGGGCGGAGGTCGTGGCGGCTGCTGACGCGGGCTTTACGGTCTTTGCGCCGGGCTTGGCCTTCTCTTTTTTCTCCTTCGGCTTGATGACGAGCTCGCGGTCGATGGTGATTCTGACTACTTTCTTCTTCGGCGTGATATTCACGCGGTCGACGGCCTTGGTGGGGTCCTCGTAGGGCAGGGCGCCGAGAAAGTGCAGGCCGTAGCGTTGGCCTTCGAGCTCAACCTTGTGCTTGCTCAAATGCACTTTGTCGATCTGGATTTCGCAAAGCGTGTAGGAACCCTGCGCAGAGTGGCCGACGAGTACGCCGTGCTCGTTGAAGCTGAGCGTGTTGTCGAGGTAGCCGTTGCGCAGGAAAAGCTGCTTGCCGACGAGCATGGCGCGGAGCTCGTCTTCAGTGATTCCGCCGGCTTCAGGAGATTCGGCGGCCTGGGCACGGGGTGCGGGCTGCGGCGGCGCCGGTGCGGGCTGCGATTCTGCTGGCGCAGGGGCCGGCGCTTGCGGGGCTGATGGTTGCGCGGGTTGCGAGGCGGCGGGCTGCTGCTCGGCAGGCTGGGTTTGCGCCGTGGAAGGCTGGGCCTGCGCTGCGGCGGCGGGCGAAGACGGTTGCTGCATGGCCGCTACATCGCGCGCGGAGCTGGCGGCGATGGCCGCCAGAACGAGGGTGACGGCGCAGATCAGAAGGGCGATGCGAATTCGAGACATTGCAGCGAGCATCCGGTGGAATAAGGCGCAGGGCCAAGAAACCAGGAAGCCTATGAACGCCACTTTAACAGGATTCCATTTCGGCCGCGCGAAAAAGAGGCGCCGCAGGATTACTTGTGTGGAACAGATAAGCCCTGATGGTTGGATGATCCGGCCTGGTGTTGCAGCCGCCAGAGGATGCGGCGGAAGAGGCCCAGGATGCGGCGGGCGTCGCGTTGTGTGAGATCCAGACGTCGGAGCAGGAGATGCAGGTGGCGCCGGTTGGCTTTGCGCATGATGGCCGGCGAGTAATTGGCGGCGAGCATGGCGGCTTCGATAACTTCGGCCAGGAGATCGAGGTCGGCGGAAGTGGCAGGAGATTCCGTCGTTTGGCTGGCGGCGGATTGAGGATTTCGACCATCGTCCCGTGCGGCGATTTCATACAGGCAGACGGCAACGGCCTGGCCCAGATTCATGGAGGGCTGGCGGGAATCGGTGGGGATTTCGACGAGCAGATGGCAATGGGCGAGGTCGTCGGCGGTGAGGCCACGCTTTTCCGAGCCGAAGACGAACGCGATGCGGCCGCCGCGTTCGAGCTCACGGTGGACCGTCGGGGCGAGATGGGGCAGAGAGACGACCTGCTGCTCGGGTTTGCGGCGGGCGAGGGTTGCGGTGCCGATCACGAGCGTGCAGTGGGAGACGGCTTGCTCCAAGGTTGCGGTTTCGCGGGCTTGGGCGAGGAGCTCCGGCGCCCCGACGGCGGATTTGGCCTCACGCCAGTGCGGCTGATGCGGCGCCACGACGGCCAGGCGGCGCAAGCCGAAGTTAGCCATGGCGCGGGCGGCCGCTCCTATATTGAGGGGATTGCGCGGCGAGACGAGGACGACGCCGATGCGGTCGAGCTGGGATGAAGTGAGCAACGACCCATTCTAAGCGTCTAACCGCAGGAAGAGGAGTGTGTTTGGGCCCGTGGCTCCCCGCCCTGGCCGCAAAGACAAAGACGCGCGGCCAGGATGGAGCACCCGGTATTCAGGAGGTTGATACACTTGAGCCACGTATGATCCCCGATACGGACTGCTTTGCATCTGAGGCTGAAGCGCTGTGTGCCGCTGCGCGCTGGTGCTACGGGCGGGGATGGGTTCCGGCGACCAGCGGGAACTTCAGCATGCGGGCGGGATCGCGGATCCTGATTACGCCTTCGGGCTTGGACAAGGGCGTGCTGACGCGCGCCGATCTGCTTGAAGTGGATGGCGAAGGCCGCGCGGTGAACGGGAAGGGGAAGCCGTCGGCTGAGACCGGGTTGCATCTGGCGCTATATGACAAACGGCCTGACGCCGGCGCCATTATGCACGTGCACACGGTGTGGAATACGCTGCTTTCGGCGAAGTTTGCGGCGCGGGGTGAACTGGCGCTGGAGGGCTATGAGATTCTCAAGGGACTTTCCCGAGTGGCTACGCATGACCACGCGGAGCGGCTGCCGATCCTGAACAACACGCAGGAGTACACAGGGCTCTGCCGCGATCTGGGCGCTGCGCTGGATGCGTATCCGGAGACGCACGGGGTTTTGCTGAGCCGTCATGGGTTATATACTTGGGGCCAATCGGTGGCCGAAGCGCGCCGCCACCTTGAGGCGCTGGAGTTCTTGTTCGAGGTGGAAGGGCGGCGGCTGGGCGTGAATTAGGAGCCTTCGGAAGCGCGCCGGAGCCCTCGGAGTTGTGTTATCCCACGCCGCAGAATCGAGACGCAGGGCACCCTGAAAGCTGAGGCACCGATCCCCGGAGGTCCCCATGGCTGTTCTTCGCTTTCCCGAAACCAACCAGAAGATCGAGAACGAAAGGGAGATTCGCACTGCGCTTGGCGCAGTGGGCATCGACTACG
>Ga0335074_10015136_pt1 | contig 10831 bp, 6 predicted proteins | sample Lox_Sample_23_FD_206715 | JGI IMG/M metagenome (GOLD analysis project Ga0335074, IMG submission 206715) | Soil microbial communities from Loxahatchee National Wildlife Refuge, Florida, United States - Lox_Sample_2.3 | ecosystem: Environmental > Terrestrial > Soil > Wetlands | place: USA: Florida... | reverse complement strand
GTGTTGATGTGCAGGCCGAGCAAGTCGGCGAGAACGGCGGCGGGCAGGTCCGCGGCGAGGTTGATCAGCGCCGCGCTGCGGGCGATGCGGGCTTGGATTCCGTGGGTGTTGAGCTGGCGGACGAGCCCGTTGACGCTCAGGTGCCGGCCGGGCACCTGGCCAGGGAACAGCCAGAAGGCCGGGTTCCCGCGCCCGCCGAGCACGGCCACTGGCGTGGCGGTCACATGCAGTTCGTCGATCAGATCGGCCAACTTGGGCGGGACGAGTACCGGGTGCTGGTCGAAGACCAGGTAGGCCTGCCCGTGACGGCGGCTGAGCTGCGCGGCTTCCAGCTGGACGATGCGGCTGACGGGCTGGCCGTAAAGCAGGACCAGAGCACCGGCAACGCGGACCCGCAACGGCAGGGCGGTCTCGTGCAGGCAACGCTGCAGCTGGTGCCAGCGCTGGTCCTCGGGCAGCTCCTGTTCCGCGGTCCTGGCCTGCCGCAGCGGCACGGTGACCGGCCCGGCCAGGCGGTGCCGACGTGCCCAGGCCAGGAAGTAGCGGATGGAATACCGCTGGGAGCCGCCGCTGGTGAGCCACGCGTCGACCTCCGCCTGGCCGACGTCGGCCAGGCCGGTGCCGTGCTGGTCGAGCCAGGCCAGGAAGTTCACGGCGGCGCGGATCTGCTGCCGGGCCCATGACCCGGACGCCTCGGTGAACGGCCTGGTCCGTGCTCGGTTGCGTGCCCGACGCAGCACCGCCCAGCGGGCGAACGGCCGGACCAGCCGGGCATGCTCGGGGGGCACGTCGCCGAGCAGGTCATCGAGCCAGGCGTCGATGTCTTCGATCAGCTCCTGCCGGGGCGGCAGCAGCCCGGCATGGACCAGGGCCTGGCGGATCTGGCTGCGGGAATGGCTGCGGGGGAAGGCGTCGAGCAGGTCGTGGCTGAGCGGCCCGTCGTGGCGGGCGAGCGCGGCCAGGATCCGGGCGCTGTTGCTACGGCCCAGCCAGGTCAGCACGCTTTTCGGGTTCGCCGCGCCGAGCAGCGCCGCGCGGACCGGGCCCAGGCTCGTGGCGTGGCCTGGTTCGCCGAGCAGCTCGTCCAGGCGCTGCCGCAGCGCGCACCGCGAGCACACGCCGCGGGCCAGGACGTCGGCCGGCTGGCCGCAGCGGCCGCACAAGTACCTCTCCCCGTGCCCGGCGCAGGCCGCGCAGACCGCCTGGCCGTCCTGGTCGAGGCTGGTCAGCACCCGGGGCTGCCCGCACCCCGGGCAGGGCACCGGGCCGGCCCGCAGCCGCGGACAGCAGCGTACGCAGACCGCACCGGTCTCCCACCGGGCGGTGATCGGCGCCAGCTGCCCGCAGAACCGGCACCTGTCCGGCGGCGGGGTATAGCAGCGTTCGCAGATCGGCTTGCCATCGCGGCGTCCCTTCAAGATGCGGTGCTGACCGCACTGCGAACACTCCCCTTCCGGCCCGCGGTGGCAGGAGGCGCACAAGTCAGGGGCGCCGTCCCTGGCCCGCACCGCGATCAGGCGGACACGGCCGCACCGTCCGCACCGCCGCGGCGGCCGGACATAGCAGCGGTCACACACCGGGCCGGCGGCGGTGCTCGCGGTGACCTCGCGGGTCTGGCCGCAGACCGCGCAGCGCTGCTGCGGCCGCGGGTAACACGCCACGCAGCACGGCCGACCATCGGCATCGCGCCAAGCGACCCGCCGCTTGCGCCCGCACCGGGCGCATTCCTCGTGCCGGGCCGGATCACGCAGGTAGCACCGGTTGCAGACCGGCCCGACGGGTCCGCGGGCGGCGACCCACCCGAGGCTGCCGCAGACCGCGCACGGCTGGCGGCAGGCGTCCTTATAGCAGCTCTGACAGGCCAGCCCCGGGCCGGGCCAAGACCGCAGGTCCACGGTGACCTTCCCGCATCCCGCGCAGCCCGGCAGCACCACCCCTTCCGCCCCGGCGGCGGCCAGGGCATGCGCCAGCCGGATCAGCGACAGCGGCGCCGCAGCACTGCCCGAGCTCAGCGCGCCCGGGTGACCGCGCAGATGCTCCAGCAGCGCCCGGCAGCCCGGGACATTCCCGGCCGCCCGGGCCGCCGCCTCCAGCGCTGCCTGCTCCGCCAGGCCAGGCAGCACGCCGACCAGCACTCCCGCGATCTGGGCCAGCAGCTCAGCACGTTGCCGGGCAGCGGTCACGACCCGGGCCGGCGGATGGTGGTCCGCCGCACCGGCGGCGCGGCGGCATCTCGGTCTCCGGCGGCCTTGCGGACCTGCTGGTTGACCACCTCGACTTCGATCAGGTCGTCCGGCGAGCAGCCCAAGATGTCACACAACGCGGCCAGGGTATCCATCGACAGCCGCTGCGGCGGCTGGGTGACCAGCCGGAACACCTGCTCCCGCGACAGGTGCACGCCGCGCTCGGCCAGCAGCGGCACCAGGTCGCTGGTGGCGAACATGTCCTTCTCCGCCATCCGCAGCCGCAGATGCCAGCGGATACCCATCTTCCTGGTCACGGCCGGTCCTCCCACAACTCGCCATACCGGTTCTTCAGCGACCGTTCCAGCAGCCGGTTCCGGTACTCATCCGACACACCCGTGTAGATCGCCGTCGTCGAGGCATACGCGTGCCCGACCTGGTCCTGGACGAACCGCTCCGGGTAATCGAACTCCACCAGGTGCGTCACATACGAATGCCGCAACGCGTGCAGGTCCAGCTCACCCGGCAAGCCCGCCGCCTCCCGCGCCTCTTCGAAGGCCCGGTCCAGGCCGCGGACCGAGACCCGGCCGCACCGTTCGGTCACCCACACCGCCGGATGCCCGCCCGCGGCCAGCAGCGGCCGCACCTCAGCCAGATACCAGCCCAGCACCCCGACGATCCAGTCCATCTCCGGCACCGTCAGCACGGTCCGCCGCTTCGGCGCGCTGCCCCGCGAGGACTTGCCCCACCGCACGAACAGCGCACCGAACTCCCCATAACCCGGCGCCTTCGGGTTACGGCGCAGGTCAGCCACATCAAGCCCGCACGCCTCCCGGCGCCGCAACCCGAACGCATACACAGTCTTCAACATGGCTGCGTCCCGCATCGCCGCCAGCATGCCCTTGCGGCGACGGGCGCGGATCTCCTCCACCCGGCCATCCGCGGCGTCGAACAGCGCCTGCACCTCGTCATAAGTCAGCGGCCGCCGCCCCGGCCGCCCCTCATAATCGCTGACGTGCGCGACGGTGTTCCACTCGTGCAAGATCTGCTGCGGCGCGGCACCGAACCACTCCGCGCACCGGGCCGGCCAGCCATAGCGCGGATCGGTCGCATACTCGCAGAACGCCCGCAGCGTGTTCTGATAGCCCCGCGCCGTCGACGCCGCGACGCCCAGCCCGGCGAAGAACGCCTCGGCCTCCGCCGACTCCCACTGCCACGGATACTGCCCGGTGAACCGGGCGAACCGCCGCACCAGATCCAGCCGCGGCCCGATCGTGCCCCCCTGCCGCAGGAACCGGGCACGCTGTTGCGCCGCCCACCCCTCCAGCATCGCCTCGAACACCGCCCGCGGACGGTCAAGAGGAACCACCCCGCCCGGCAAAAACGCACTCGCCGCACCAGGCAGGCCAGCCGCACCGGCACCATCCATGACGTTGCATCTAACACAACATTGATGCCTCAAGTCAAGCGGGACGCACCTAGCCGACCTCATTCACGCCAAGCGGTCCAGGCAACCACGGGCTCACAGCCCCCAGTAGACCAGCGGCAATCCGAAACGGCGCCACCATCTGGCGGCAGACCCGGACTGCAGGTCTAGGGTGCAAGTAATGGGACGGGGGTGGTGAAGACATCCCCGTCCCACCCCTTACTTCTTACTTCTCGTCGGCGCTGTCAGGATGCTCCCTGCGAACGCCCTTGAACGGCTCGCCATCGGACTTCACGTCCATGAACCGGCCGGTCTCGCTATCACGCTTGGTCCAGCCCGCAGGCGTCTCAAGCTGCGAGCGGTCCCTCACGGCACCCTCGCGATAGCCCTTACCAGTGTTCTTCGCCACTTCCTTCACCTCCCTCCAACTCCCGCAGGGCGGCAACTTCCCTTCCTTCTGACGGAGCGCCGAAAGTATCAGCTCTCCATCAGGCCATCCCCGGCCCGTTAAGGCCCGCGGACCCGATATTGCATCAGATGCAATTTGGCCCACTTATTAACTGCAGCCGCTGGTGGAGCCGCAGCCTTCGCAGACGTAGCAGCTGCCGGCGGGGCGCATTTTGGTGCCGCAGGTCAGGCAGAGCGGGGCGTCGGCGGTGCGGCCTTGCTGGGCCTCGATCAGCTCGGTGGAGCTGTGCGGCGCGGCCGGCGCGGCCGGGGTGCGGGTCTGGCCGACCGGCGCCGGGGCCGGATCAGCTTGCGCCGGGGGGGATACCACGGCTCGTTCGGAATAATTCAGACTTTCCGCGGCGGCGGACTGGGCAAGTTCCTCGGGATCGGGGTCGTCGGCCAGCTCGGCCGGGTACTGGCCGGTCACCTCGATGGCGCGCTCGGGCGCGGACAGGATGCCGAGCTCGGCGCGCACGTCGTGGGGCAGGTGGTCGAGCGCCAGGCGGCGGAAGATGTAGTCCATCACCGAGCTGGCGATCCTGATGTCGGGGTCGTCGGTCAGGCCGGCCGGCTCGAAGCGCATGTTGGTGAACTTGGCCACGTAGGAATCCAGCGGGATGCCGTACTGCAGGCCCACCGATACCGCGATCGAGAAGGCGTCCATCACGCCGGCCAGGGTGGAGCCCTGCTTGCCGAGCTTGAGGAAGACCTCGCCGACGCCGTCGTCGGGGTAGTTCGACACCGTCATGTAGCCCTCGGCGCCGGCCACCGAGAACTTGGTCACGGTGGCGGGGCGCTGCCTGGGCAGGCGCCTGCGGACCGGGCGGTGCGGCTGCGGCTCCGGAGCGGGAGCGGGAGCGGCTGCCTCGGCTGGCTTCTTCCTCGCGTCGGACAACGGCTGGCCGACCTTGCAGTTGTCGCGGTAGATGGCCAGCGCCTTCAAGCCCAGCTTCCAGCCCTCGAAATAGATCCGCTCGACGTCCTCGACGGTGGCCGACTCCGGCATGTTCACCGTCTTGCTGATCGCGCCGGACAGGTGCGGCTGGACGGCGGCCATCATCTGCACGTGGCCCATCGCGCTGATGCAGCGCTCGCCCATGGCGCAGTCGAAGACCTCGTAGTGCTCGGGGCGCAGGCCGGGCGCGTTCACCACGTGGCCGTGCTCGGCGATGTACTCGGTGATCGCCTCGACCTGCTCCTTCTGGTAGCCGAGGTTCTTCAGCGCGCGCGGCACGGTCTGGTTCACGATCTGCATCGAGCCGCCGCCGACCAGCTTCTTGAACTTGACCAGGGCCAGGTCGGGCTCGATACCAGTGGTGTCACAATCCATCATGAGGCCTATGGTGCCTGTAGGGGCCAATAGGCTAGCTTGGGAGTTTCTGTACCCATTTGTCCCCCCGAGGTCTTCGCACTCCCGCCAGGTCGCCCTGGCCAGGTCGAGGATCTCGCGGTCCATGGTGCCGATCGTCTGGATTCCGGCGCTGGCGTCGGCGTGCATGCGGATGACGCGCTTATGTGCCTCGGCGTTGCGCGGGTAGCCGTCGTAGGTGCCCACCGCGGCGGCCATTTCGGCCGAGGTCTTGTACGCGGTGCCGGTCATCAGCGAGGTGATCGCGGCGGCGATGGCACGGCCGCCCGGCGAGTCGTAGGCGTGCCCGGTGGCCATCAGCAGCGCGCCGAGGTTGGCGTAGCCGATGCCCAGTTGCCGGTAGGCCCGGGTGATGGCGGCGATCTTCTCGGTGGGGAAGTCGCCGAACGTGATCGAGATGTCCATTGCGGTGATGATCAGCTCGGTGACCCGGCGGAACCGCTCGGCGTCGAAGGTGTCGTCGTCGCGGAGGAACTTGAGCAGGTTGATGCTGGCCAGGTTGCAGCTTGAGTTGTCCAGGTGGACGTACTCGGAGCAGTTGGCTACCACGGTGCCGCCGACGATGTAGGAGTGGTTCCGCTGCTCAGTGAGGTTGTAGGTGGTCTCGAAGCCCTTGGACTCGCGGCTGACCATGCGGACGGTCCGATCGACCTTGTAGAAGCCCGTCTGCTCGACGATCTCGGTCAGCTTGGCCTGCTTGCTCGGAAGGCTGAAACCGATGAGCTGATGGAAGTCCCGTAGGGCGCCTGCGGTGATACGCAGGTCGAAGAACGGTCCTTCGGAACCATAGCTGGCCTCGCTGCCGTCCCGCCTGGTGTAATGGAAGGTGGCTCTCTTATTCTTGCTGGCCAGGTAGATACGTGAGGCAATCCCCAGCGAGGCCAGCAGCTCCTGGACGCCGATGAGCAACTCCTCTGAGCGGCTTCCCAGGCCCACATACCTGGTCTCGTTACCCACCTGACGCACGACGCAGCCGTCCGCGTCGAATAGGCCGCGCAGGAAGGAGATCACGGCATCCTCTGGGGCCTCGTAGACCGCGGCGGGAATTACCTTGTCGGGCGCACGGCCCTCGGCCACGCCAAGCTGGTGCAGGAAGTGGCCGAACGCCTGCCGGGTCGCGCGCAGCTGCAGCGTGCCGTTGGGTTGCACGCTCGGCTTGCTTTCGAAGCCGGTGATCCGGGTCAGCAGGGCGTGGTGCCTTGGCAGCACGACGTCCTTGTCCTCGTCGGAGCCGTAGACGGTCACCGCGTTCGCGTCGCGGGAATCGACGCAGCCGTCACCGGTCAGCCAGCCCAGGTAGTGCGCGAACTCCTCGTCCCATTTGCTCGGTATCTGCAGCGGCTTGCGGGTCTTCTCGTACTCGATGGCTAGGAGGGCGTGCATGGGGAAGCGGCTGTCCGCCATGGGGCGCGGAGCGTGCTGGAATGAGCGGACGACCTTGTCTTCAGCGGTCAGTTCTTCGGCGTGGACCCAGCCCCGGTTAGCGGTCCAGATCCGGTGGCCGGGAGTGCACCGCAGCCTCGCGCCGTCGGAGAAGCGCAGTTCGAGGATCTCATTCCGCCCCGTGACCATGTAACGGGTGGGCGTAGTCGCCGTTACCCGGTCCTGTGGATCGGTCTCGGCCGTCACATCGTTGGTGTAGACCGCGAACTGTTCCTCGTTCGCGGCCCGGCGCACCAGGTCGCCGATCCGAATGAGTCCCTTGTCGGTGACCACTCGCTGGTCGGCGGGAAAGCACGGATTGCTGGCGGAAATACGTCCTGACTCGGGGCAGGTGTGCCAGTTGTTGATCGTGCCGTCGTACTGGATGCCGGGGTCGGCGCACTCCCACGCCGCCTGCGCCAGCGAGCGGAACAGGTCCTTGGCCTGCACGCGCTCGACCGCCTCGCCGGTGAGGCGGGCGCACAGGTCGAAGTCCTTGCCTTCTTCCACCGCGCGCATGAACTCATCGGACACGCGGACCGAGTTGTTGGCGTTCTGGTACTGGACGCTGACGATGTCCTTGCCGCCGAGGTCCATGTCGAAGCCGGCGTCGCGGAGGACCCGTATCTTCTCCTCCTCGCGCGCCTTGGCCACGATGAACTCGGCGATGTCCGGGTGGTCGACGTCGAGGACGACCATCTTGGCCGCGCGCCTGGTCGCGCCGCCGGACTTGATCGTGCCCGCGGAGGCGTCGGCGCCGCGCATGAAGGACACCGGGCCGCTCGCGGTGCCGCCGGAGGACAGCAGCTCCTTGCTGGAGCGGATCTTGGACAGGTTGACGCCGGAGCCCGAGCCGCCCTTGAAGATAAGGCCCTCTTCCCGGTACCACTCCAGGATCGAGTCGATCGTGTCGTCGACGGCGAGGATGAAGCAGTTGTGCACACGCAGGTTGCCGGACAGGTACTCGCCGCTCTCGGTCTGGATGTCGTAGACCTCCATGAGGCCTAGGTCCTCGATCCGATCGATCTCAAGGAGCTTTGCCTCGCCCGCCCGGAGCCCAGGCAGATCAAAGCTCCGCTCCAGCTTGGCCGCCTTGACCGGATCGATGAAGCCGATCATGTCCGCGAAGATCCGCCTGTCACCGGCCGACTGGATGCGAAGTGCCCAGCAGCCATGACGGTCCGCGCGAGCATCGCGCTTGAAGCCGACACGCGAGTAGATCCCGAAGCGGAGCAGCAGTTGCTGCATCCCCCTGATGAGCTGCTCAGAGATCATGTCGACCCCCACCACGGTGGAGGACTTACGCGGTGACACGAACCCCTCGGCCTGGAAGATGCTCTGCAGGTAGGCGGCGGCGACCGGAAGCGGCGCGGTGAAGAGCTGACGCGGGACGGTCATCTCGGTGCCGCGGACCAGCAGATCCCAGCGATCTACGAAGTCGCGGATGACTTCCCCATACAGCCGTGTGCGTCGGCAGTCGAGACGCTCGTCCTGCGTATCGACCTGCCGCTCGTGACGGTGCACGCCGGGGAACAGCAGGTTCAGCGACTCGGTGACCCAGGCCAGCTCCGCGTCGGTCACCGTCATGGCCTCGATGGTCAGGGACCGGTTCGTCCCCTCGTCCTGGCCGGCGAAGCCGTCCGACTGCAGCCAGCCCGCCAGGGCCGCTTCGGCGATGTCGTAGCGGCTGATCTCATCCTCGCCGTGGCTGACGCGCCGGTGCCATTCCAGCCTGTCGCCTGGCTTCAGGGACCCCGCAGGCACGAAGCGGCCGGTTTCGTAGGACGATGAACGCCAGACGAGGTGGTCTGGCGTCACATCTAGGGCGTAGCCGGCCTTTGTGTGCAGACGGAGGACCTGCTTGGTGCCGTTGGCCTTGGTCGCGAGTATCCGGGTCAGGCCTTTCGCGTCGTAGACCTTGGTGCCGACCGCGTCGTCCTCGACGAGCCTGCCGATCGGGACCAGCCCTGCGGGCGTGCTGACCAGGGCGTCGTACGGCTGGCACGCCGAGCACTGCTGGGGGGAGGCGGTGCCGACGTTGAACCAGACCGGGGAGTTGAAGCTGAAGACCTGGTGGATCAGGGCGTGGCGGAGCTCGTGGCCGAAGATCTCGGCGTCTTCCTCGGTGGCGAAGTAACCGTGCTCGCGGCCGGTTTTCTCGTACACGCCGACGACGCGGTCGACGAGCTGCTTGAGGCTCCACTCGCGTTCTGGCGTGCCCATCGCGCCGCGGAAGTACTTGGTGGTCACGATGTTGGCCGCGTTGACCGACCAGAAGTCGGGGAACTCGACGCCGTGCTGCTCGAAGTTGATCGAGCCGTCCCGCCAGTTCGTCATGACGACGTCCCGGCGTTCCCAGTTGACCTCGTCGTAGGGGTGCACTCCCGGGGTGGTGTAGATGCGCCGGACCTTGAGGCCGCGGGAGCGGTTCTGCGTTCCCTTTCCCTTGCGGGACTGCGCGCCGCTGACGGTCTCTGTCATGTCGTTCCCCCTTCGTGGTCGTGCACGATTGTCTCTGGCTTTGCTGCGTTGCTTGATGCTGTGCTTGATGCTGTGCTTGGTCGGCGCGATTTCAGGGCGCCTAGGTCTGTGGGGGTGGCTCGGCTTCGCGGTGTCCCTGGCGCAGGGTGGCGATCTCGTCCTCGAAGTCGGCGAGAGATTCGAAGCCTCTATAGACCGAGGCGAACCGCAGGTAGGCGACCTCGTCGAGTTCCCTGAGCGGGCCCAGGATGGCCAGGCCTACCTCGTGCGAGGGGACCTCGCCGAGACCGCGGGCACGGATCGTCTCCTCGACGCTCTGCGCGAGGATCGCCAGCTTGTCCTCGCTGACCGGTCGTCCCTGGCAGGCGCGCTGCACGCCGCGGACGATCTTGTCGCGGGTGAACGGCTCGGTGACACCGCTGCGTTTGGCCACCATCAGGATGACCGTCTCCTGGGTGGTGAAGCGTCGTCCGCACTCCGGGCATGACCTCCGGCGGCGGATCGCGGCGCCGTCGTCCGCGGTCCTGCTGTCGATGACCCTGCTGTCCGGGTGGCGACAGAACGGACAGTGCATGCGATCACCTCCAGTGGTGTGGTGCAAAATCAAGTTTAACACAACTTATGGAAAAACCACATCGATGTAAGTACTAGATGTAGTGGTCACCGTAAACCCTTCGGGTGGCTGGGAGCAAGAGGCGGGACGGCGTGTCGCAGCGGGGCGGTGTTGTCGCGGGCCCGCCGTTTCGCGCGGCCTGGAATTCTCGTGCGAGCCGGCGTGGCGCGGGCCTGGAGTTGCCGCGCGGACGGCGTGGCGCGGGGGGCCTGAGATCCTCGTGCAGGCCGGCATGGCGCGGGATCAGCCGCGCGGGACCCACAGGCGCTGACCGGCGTAGATGACGTTGCCGGTCAGCGCGTTGAGACTGATGATCTGCTGGATGACAACTCGGGTGTCCTGGTCGGGATCGGCGCTCTCGGCGACCGACCACAGGCTTTGGCCAGGGCCGACCACGACTTGCGTAAGGCCAGCCGGTCTGCCTGCTGACGGCGGGCTGCTGGTCGCCTGGGCGGTGCCAGTGGCGACGAGCATCACCAGGGCGATCAGCAGGGCAGCGGCGACGGCGGCCACAAGGCGCCCGCGCCTGGTCAGCCGCAGCGGGCCGGCCTGAGGAGCGATTGCTGGCATCGCGTTCATGGCGACCTCCATACTCAAACCCTCATTCGAACCGAGTGCGTTCGATCGTACACTCATTCGATCGTAAAATTGTTCGATCGGAACCGCGACACCATCGTTGTATCGCGAGGGTCTGACAATTTCGGCGACACGTCGAACAGATGTTTGGGGTCTGGTGTGATAACCGCTAGTCTCTAGTCAGCAAGCAAGTACCCCGGCACTCATGGTCATCAGATGGAGGAAACACCGATGGCAACCAGTACGACGGGCACTCCCGGTACCGAAGCGGCCGGTACTGAAATGGCAGGGGCACCGAGACCCAAGGGCCG